>ERZ777003.77-NODE-77-length-184556-cov-12.497027_pt1 | contig 184556 bp, 149 predicted proteins | sample MGYA00374956_ERZ777003 | MGnify/ENA primary metagenome ERZ777003 (study PRJEB29302, sample SAMN06268252) | bioreactor metagenome | isolation source: Joint BioEnergy Institute, California, USA | place: USA:Joint BioEnergy Institute, California, USA | collected... | reverse complement strand
GTGTGCGTCGGCGTATTCGTCGGCGGCGGTGTGTGCGTCGGCGTATTCGTCGGCGGCGGTGTGTGCGTCGGCGTATTCGTCGGCGTCACTGGTGTATTGGTGCGTCGCGGAGGTTCCTCTGGCTTGCGCGTACTCGTTGGCGGCTCGCTCGTCGGTGGCTCGCTCGTCGGTGGCGCGCTGGTCGGTGGCTCGCTCGTCGGTGGCTCGCTCGTCGGTGGCTCGGTAGGGATATCGGTTGGGATCACGCTAGTTGGGCGCGACGGCGAGTCGGGCCGAGGAGTAACGGTCGGTGGTTGCTCAGGTTCTGCAGTGTTGGTTGGCGGCGCACTTGTCGCCGATGTTACCGTGCTGGTAGGCGGCTCCACACTCGGCGCAGTCGGCGTGGGAATAGGAACGTCCGCATCGCTCGTGGGTGCGCTGGTGGCCTGCGGCTGAGAAACAACCGCTGTCGCAGTAGCGACGGATGTCGGTCCCTCAGCGATCACGCTGCCCTGCGTCGGTGTCGGTGTCAGCGTCACAATCACAGGATTGACAGCAGCAGGAGTTGGTGTTGGTGCACCAGGTACTGCGGGCACCACCTCCAACGGTACAGCGGGTAAAGCGGCAACTTCACCAGGCGTAGGAGTCGCTAGGTCCGAGGCGATCGCTTCAACAACTTCGGGGCCGATATTAGGCAGCCACAGTTCATCGAGCCATACACTATAATCGGCCTGATTCTTCGATAACAGATCGAGGTCAGAAGCCTGATTTCTGGGGGTCATCAAATACGTCACGACCTGCGACACACAGCAGATCAAGACGAACGCAAGCAGCAAGGCGCCAAGTGCGATCCAGCGAAGCGGATCACGCCGACGTGTTGGTTTCTCCAACGACGATGTGTGCATGCTCGCTCGCTATCGGCAATGAAATACTGAACGTACTTCCTCGCCCAACTTCACTGGTTGCCCATACACTGCCGCCCTGGCGCTCAACCAGCAGACGAGTAATCGCCAAACCAAGGCCACTGCCACGTTCAGGTGAATTATTCCCTTCGATGCGGTGGAAACGAGTAAACAGGCGAGGCCGCTCCTCAGGGGGAATGCCCGGGCCAGTATCTTGGATGTCGAGTCGCACCGTCGTTTGCGTGTGAGTAGCCGTGATCGTCACACCGCCGGTCTGCGTATAGCGCCGCGCATTGTCGAGCACTTGCGTGAGGATCATCCGAAGTTGCTCGCGGTCGGCCAACACCATCGGAATGCCTTCCATCGAGTCGATGTTCAGTTCGAGCTTCTTATTAGCAAACGCCCGACGCATCGGAGCCACGGCATTCTCAACCGCGATCCACAGATCCTGAGGCTCTGGCTCGGTCTGCAGCGTATTGGCCTCGATACTCGCCACCATAATGATGTTGTTGACGAGGTCCTTCATCTGCTCGGCCCGACCACGCACCAACTCCAGCGTCTCGCGCTGCTCGGAATTGAGCTCGCCGAACAGACCGCGCAGCAGCAACTCCACATTGCCGCAGATCGGCGTCAGCGGCGTGCGTAGCTCATGCGAGATCACCTTGATGAAATCGGTCTTGGCCTGATTCACGGCCGCCTCCGCCGAGATATCGTGCAGGACGATCACCTCGCCCAAGAGCGCGCCGTTTTCGCCAACCACCGGGGCACTGCTTAAGCGCAGCACCTTATCGCCAAGTTGATAGTGATCGAGCACCGCCTTCTCATTGCCGAACAGATCGTGCTCGATCTCGGAGCGCACAAGCGGCACATCGTTGAAGTTGCGGCGGACCTCGTTCCAATCGCGCAGATCCAGCATCTCCTCAGCGGCGCTATTCATCAGCATAATCGTGCGATTCTGATCGCAGACGATCACACCATCGCCGATCGATTGCAGAATGGCACGGCGCTCACTCGCCTCTTCCTGCACCTGGCTGAACAACACCGCGTTGTACAGGACGCTCGCGGTCATATTCAAAGTCGCCATCACAATCGGCTTGTTCGCGCCCTCAAAAGCTTGCGCGTCGGCGTGGCCGAAGATCAGCACACCAGCCAAGCGCTCCTGAGCCAACAGCGGTGCCAGCAACACGCTCTCGAAACCAGCGATCGAGGCCAAGCCGATGTCCGCCAGGCGCGGCTCATCGGAGGCCAGCATCAACTGCGGATTGCGATTCTGGGCCAACTCCAGCAGCAGCGACTCCTTGGGCGATAACTCCAGCCCGGTCAGTGGCTGCAACTGCTCGGGAGCCTGCTCGTGCAGGACATAGCGCCACACACCGCGCGATTCGAGCAGCGCCAACACGTGCGTGCCCGGCGCAAACGACTGTAAGGTGGAGTGTGCCACGTTCAGCACTGCGCCCACCTCAATCGTGGTGCTGAGATCGCGGCTCGTCTGGTACAGGCGCAACAGATGCTCAGTCATCTGGTTGAACGCCACTCCAAGCTGGCCAAGCTCATCATCGGATGTGAACGTCGTGCGCCGTTCCAAATCACCAGCCTTCACCGACTCTGCCGTCTCCACCAGGTTTTCGAGCGGCACCGTGATGCTGCGGGCGATCATATACCCCAGCACGACCGAGCAGAGCATCAGCACCATCGTCAAGCCGATGATCGCGTTGCGGCTCAGGGAGACCGATTCGATCTGGAAATCGCGCGAGAGGCCCACGGAGTAATAGCCAACCTGCTTACCCGCGATGTAGAGCGGACTATAGGCGAACTGGTAGGGGCGCTGACGCACCTCGTAATTGAAGGACGAACGGGCGGCGCCGTTCTGCAGATCGCTCAGCACTTGGGCGGGCATCGGCAAAGAGCCGAGCTCAGGGCGCTCGATCAGCGTACTACCGATCGCGTTACCCTGCTGATCGTACATCACCGTGATCGCGGCCTGGCTGATGCGCTGTAACCAGTTCAACAGCGGATCGATCTTCATACCGACCATCAGACCGCCAACCACCTCACCATCGTAGCGGATGGGCACTGCCGTGTAAAAATACGGCTGAGGATCGGGCTGGAACACGATCAGACCGGCAAACTTATCGTTACCATCGATCACTTCGCCGCTCAGGAGTTGCTTCACGAACGGCACCTGTGAGAGATCGGTGCCCTGAATCTCTGCAGGCGCAGCCGTGGGATCTTCCTCAATGCGCAGCCAATCGACCAGTGCAATGCCGTTCCTATCGAAGGCCAGCATCCGATCGAAGCCAAGCGTGGGGTTCAGCAGAGCATAGGAGTAGTAATTACGCAGCGCCGCAGAGGTAGCAGCAACGTCGCTCTTGGAGATCGACTCGGCCACTGCAGGGATATCATCGGCTGGATTGGCTTGCGCGAAAGCCACCTGACGCAAAAACACCAAATGATTACTCTCGCGAGTCGCCAAAGCATCGGTGGTGCTGCGAGCTATCTGCGCAAGCTGATTCGTGAGGCGCTCTTCCTGAGACGCAGAGACCAACGCCAGTGCTATACCAGCGCCGGCCAACATCACAACAAGCGTTAATGTGAGATAGGGAAGAATGATGCGATAACGTATTTGTGATCGAACAGCTCGTAGGAGCCTGCGCATGGGCGACCTACCTTCGCATTTGGATCAACGTTTTACAGTTGTTAGTAGCCGCCACAGAGGATACTATCATTATAGCTGATTATAGTCAGCATATCAAGACTATAACAAATTTCTAATCTGCATACACTTTTATTCAACCTTCACGGGCAGCGCAAATGCGAAAATACTACCGGCACCCTCCTCACTTTCTACCCAAATGCGGCCTTGGTGCGCTTCGACGACCAGCTTGCAGAATGTGAGGCCCAGGCCAGTGCCGCGTAGCTTGGTGCCGCGCACCTGACCGAATTTCTCGAAGATACGCTCGTGATACGAACGAGGAATGCCCATACCACGGTCTTGCACCCAGAAGATCAACCACTCATCCGAATCCAACGGCGGCGTGATCGGCAGATCCGTCGGCGGATTCTCGGCGTTAAAGAGCGAGGCGCCGAGCGTCACCAAGCCACCGGGAGGCGAGAACTTGATCGCATTATCGATGAGGTTCTGTAAAACGCGTACAATCTTATCGCCATCGGCCACGATCAGCGGCAGGCCCAACTCCATGCGCTGCTCGAAGGTCACCCGCTGCGTGCTGGCCAAGCCCTGCAAGCGCTCAAGCGCCTGATCGAACAGGGCGTACGGCGCCTGCGGCTTCACATCCAGCGACATCTGGCCTTCTTCCATCTTCGAGATGTCGAGCATGGTATTGATCAGCTCAAGCAGGGTTTGGCTGCCCTGATGCACAATCTTCAGCAACTCCTGCTGCTGCTCGGTGACGGGGCCACCCAAACCACGCCGCACCATCATCACACCGTTCATTATTGATGTCAGCGGTGCGCGTAGGTCGTGGACCAGCATGCCTGTGTAATCTTGGCGCAGTTGTTCAAGCTCGCGCTCCTGCGTCACATCGCGGAACACCGCCAACTGGCCGTAGATCTCGCCGTTCTCGTCGCGCACATGCGAGGCCAAGTGCAAAATGTAGCGGTGGCTCGCGCCGCGCAACTCGATCTCGCTGATCTGGACAGGCGCGTCGTTCTGTTCGTCGGAGGTGTCACCGCCAAGGCGCGTCCGAGCGATCACCTCATGGGCGCGGGCGTGCAAGCTCTGCAACAGATCATCGAGCTTGCGCCCGATCAGATCCTGCTCTTTGGCGGCAAACAGCCACGCAGCGGTGGGGTTGGCCGTCAGCACCGTGCCGTGCATATCGGCCATCAGAATACCGTCGGCGGTCGAGTTCAGGATCGCCGCCAGCCGATCGCGGCCATCGGCCACTTGTTTGAACAGGTGCGCGTTCTGGATCGCCACACCGATAAAGGCGGCCATGCGCATCAGGCGTTCGGCCTCCTCCTCGGTAAACTGGCCATTGATCTTGTTCAGCAACTCGATCGCGCCGATGACCTTGCCCTTCACAATCATCGGCACACACAAGATCGAGCGCGTCAGGTAGCCGACATCCTCGCTCACCTTGCCGTAGAAGCGGGGGTCGTTCTGAGCGTCGTGCACCAGTTCCCAATGCCGTGTTGCGACGACATGGCCCACCACACCCTGGCCGGGAGGCACGCGCACGCCAGCGAGCTTCTCCTCGCCGCCCTCCAGCGTCATCACAAACACCAGGTCGCCGGTATCATCGTCGACCAACAGCAGCGAACCAGCATCGACTTGGAAGTACTCGTTCAGTTTCTGCACCACCAAGCGATACACCTCGTGCGTATCGATGCTCGAAGTGACCGTGGTGGCGATATCGTTGAGGGTGTTGAGCTCCTGATTGCGGCGCTGCGCCTCGGCGTTCAACTGGAAGGTGGTGATCGCAGAGGCGAGTTGGCTGGCGAGCACACGGGCGAGCGCTTCTTCATCGGGACGGAACACTCGACCATCGCGGGCCACTCCGAGCGCCAAGATGCCGATCACCTTATCTTGGGCGATCAAGGGGATGAGCAGCAACGAGCGGATATTGCGCTCTTGCAGCATCTTCCAAGCTTCGTGATACTTCTCCGAACGCTCCGAGATATGGACCTGCAACGATTGACGCTTCTGGATCGGGATCTGCAACGCCGGAACTTCGGCAATGCTCTTGAGATCGAGGGGTGTCACCTGCGGGGGGTATTCGCAGGCGATTGAGGAGATCTGACCTTTATCATCGAGCAGCGCTACGCCACCCCGTTCGACGCCAAACAGCTGTGTAAGCTCATGCAGCGCCAACAGCAGTAGCTCATCTAGCGTTGCAGCGGTCTCTATCGCCTGTGTAATCCGCAACAGGCCATCAGTACGTACCTCGGTAAGGGGCGTTTCTGTTATGTCCATTCGTGATCGTCTCCCTACATAGATACGCCGTGCATCCCTCTCCACCACGGTGACACGACTTTCCCGCACTATACCATAGGATTGATGACGTATCGATGTTATGCTACGAAGGAATGTGATGAACCGAATATGTCATCGCTTGATCGATCCGATAAATCGGTTCAGCGGGCTGCGACGAATGAATAAACAACGGCGGCAACATCGCGATATCAAACATATCTTGTACGTTCTCCAAGGCGTTGACCACATTGGCAGCTGCAAGCACCTCGTTCGAACGGGCCAGCGCCTGCAGACGGCTCGCGTATAACACCGCCTGGCCACTCGTGGTGTGGTTCAGCGCCCCAGGCACCTGCCCGATGATCGCCGGACCACGGCTGATCCCCACTGCTACACCGATCTCCATCCCCAAACGTTCGCGCCAACTCTCCCGTAATGCTAAACCAACTCGCCGCATCGTGAGCGCCGCCTGCACCGCACGCATCACGTCGCTCGGCTGTTCGTAAGGATAGCCGAACACTGCTAGGATACCACCATCTGCCGTTCTTTCAAGTACCCCGCCCTGAGGTTGTATCGCTCGCGCCATTGTTTGGAAGTACATTTCGAGCACTTCCGTGGCCAAATCCTGCAATGATAACTGTTGGCTTGCCCGATGCAACCCCCGTAGATCGGCGGAAACAGCCACCACCTCGTGCGTCGACAACTGCTCGGGCAGCACCACAATACCATCCGAGACCGGCGAGTAGGTCTGTACAGATTGAATCGTTGGCCTGGAGGCGGCCCGCAAGGTGGCACGCTCGATCCCCAGTGCCGCTTGAGCGCTCAGCGTCTCTAACAGTTGTTGATGTTCGGCGTTGTAATGGCCGGGCATTTCGTGGGCCAGTGTGATCACACCTAACACCTGGTCATTCGCGAGCAGTGGCACCACCAGCGCCGAACGCATTTCGCCCAAGCCAGGCCCCGGCAACCAACGCCCATCCTCCTCGGTATCACGGATCAGTGCCGCGCGCCGTTCGCGGATCACCCAACCAGCCAAACCGTGCCGCAAGATCGGCTTCGCCACAATTTCCAATGGAGCCATGTTACCACTATCTAGCGCAATGCGGTGGGTCACTTGCTCACTTTTGGAATCGAGTAGCAGGATCGTCCCGTGATGCGAGGCGGTCAGCGCAGCCGCAGCGGTCAGCACCTCTTGCAAAATCTCGTCGAGGCTCATCGAGCCGCCCAAATCGCGGGCGACTTGCGAGACGGTCGCCACTTGGTTCTCGCGCACCCGCGCCAAGTCGCTCAAAGAGGAGAGGCGCACGGCCAGCGCCAATTGCCCCGCAAAGAAGCGCGCCAGCATCAGATCGTCGTCGCAGAACGCATCGGGATTCGTGCGATTGACCAGCATCAACACACCCACCGGCTGATCGGCGACCACCACGGGCAGCAACAGGGCAGCGGCGCGCAGGTCGAACAGTTCGACGACGGCATCCTCTTGGGTGAGCCGCAGCGGGCGATTCTGGCGCACCACACGCCACAACGCCGTATCCTGCTCGGGGACAAGCGGCAACGAGCCGTTCATATGCCACGAGATCGTGCTGCGCAACAGCGTATCCTCGCGCATAAACAGCGCCGCGCCATCGATTGGTAACGTGCTTGCGGCATGCTCGGCGATCACCCGGAAGGAGACCGCCAAGTTGTCCGACGAAAGCAACTGATCGGTGATCGCCCGATAGCGATCGCGCCGAGCGAGGGTCGTCAGCGCACGATCGTAGGTTTGGCGCAACTCCTCGAACTCATCGCGGGCAGACGAAGGGCTAACGCCTGCGATCAGCGCCGCCGATTCGCGCACCTGCAACACCACACGGCGCAGGCGCACCCGAAACAGCAAGTAGAAACACAGCCCAATCAGACCGCCCGCCAGCGCCACCAGCATCACATCGAAGACGATCCACGGCGGAGCGACAGAGCGCACAAACCGAATTGTAGCATAAAGCAAGAGTGCGGTTATCACACCAATCGCGAGCGCATATTGACGAAGCGACATCATAGGCCACGGTTCTCCCTGGTCTTTGCAATACCTTGCAGGCATTATAGACCAGCGGAATGTTGAGTGGCATTACAGCTTGACTACAAATGTGCGCATCGCAATTGGTAAAGAAAAAGCGCCATGTGGTTAAATGCCCACATGGCGCTCCGTTCAGGCAACCCTACTTAGGTCCCATGTAGGGCGAGCCGACGGCCAGATAGCCGTAGCCGCGCTCGGTCAACTCGTTGAAATCGGGGATCATGCGGCGACCATCGAGCACGAGGTAGGGCGGGCTGACGACCTCCTCGATCGTGCGCGACAAGCCACGGAACTCCTCCCAGTCGGTCGAGATGAACAGCATGTCGCTGCCCGTCAGCGCCTCGCGCACCGAGTTGTGGTAGGTAATCTTCTCGAACAGGTGGTTCTGCTCCGGGTTGAAGAAGCGCTTGGCCTCGTGCACTGCCAGCGGGTCGTAGGCGCGGATCTCACGCACGCCACGGGCCAACAGCGCCTCGACCACCTTCAACGCGGACGAATCGCGCATATCGTTGGTGCGCTGCTTGAAGGCCAAGCCGAGCAACGCCACCGTTTTGTGGTTGAAGCTGACACCGGCCTCGCGCACCGCCCGATCGACCAGGTAGGTCTTTTGGTACTCGTTGATGTTGTAGACCGACTGCAGCAGATCGGTTGGCTGACCAGCCGTCTTCAACTGGTAGATCAGCGACTGGATGTCCTTGCCGAAGCACGAGCCACCAGCGCCGTTCGAGACATACGAGCCCCACGTGCTGATGCGATTGTCGGCGGTGACGCCACGCTTGAGATCTTCCATGCGGATGTTCGGCAGCGTCTCGCCGAGCCGCGCGCCGATACCGTTCCAGAACGAGATGTAGGTGAGCAGCAGCGTGTTCGCCACGTACTTGATGGCCTCAGCCGTCTCGGGCGTCGTCTCGATGTAGCGAATGCGCACGTGATTCACGAACTGCGAGTAGATGCGGCGGATGATACGGAAATCCTCCTCCGTATCGGCACCCACCACCACGCGGTCGGGGCGGCGCGACTTCTCGACAGCATCGCCTTCGGGCAGGAACTCGGGGTTCGAGGCCACACCTGCGTTCGGCACGTTGTACTCGTTCAGCACGCGCTCCAACTGGCGCGCAGTGCCGATCGGCACAGTGCTCTTGTTGATGAGCACCACGCGGCGCGTATCGGTGCGGGCGGCCAACAACTGCGCCAAGTAGCGGATGGCGTTGAAGTAGTAGCTCAAGTCCGACGAGCCGTCGGGATTGGGCGGCGTGGGCAAGCAGAGGAAGATCGCATCGGTGCCTTCAATAATCGGCTTAATATCGTTCACAAAAAAGAGGTAGCGATCAATATTCTCTGCAATGATGCTGCTCAAACCTGGTTCATTCACGTATTGCTCGATCTGCTCGGGATCGCCGGAGCGATACGCGTTCAGACGGCGCTCATCAATATCATAAGCATAGACTTCGTGGCCATATTCCGAACAGACAGCAGCGTGAGTCAAGCCCACAAATCCAGTGCCAACCACAATGATTTTCATGTAAACTCCTTATTGGGTGCGGATTAACCGCAAACATTTACCCTCTGGTCATAATAATAGAACGCTCGAAACGTTCTAGAAGACACGCAGTAGTACAACGTTTATGAGCCTCTTGTCGCCAGCGCAGTGCATCCCTCCAATAGAGGAAGGATCGTTTCATTATAAACCGTTTTAGCGAACCTGTGATACAGGCTCCCGATCACGGCTTAGACCTCATTACAAAGGGGAGATCATCGGGCTTGGGGTGCCAAGCCCGATAGCGCTGCCGCAGAAGCAGGACATTGAGTAGTACACCGAGGGTTAAGGTTCGTACACCACAAGGTTATCGATCAAGAACGTCGAGCCGGCCTCATCGAAACTATTAGAGGCGATCGCCAACCGACCTTCTGGGAACGTCGAATCGCTGATCTCATCCAACAATCGACCGTTCACATACAAGCGAATCAGGCCGCTATCGACCTCAACGCCGATCCGGTTCACTTCGTTCTGTCCCTTAATCAAGGGCGACGGTGTCCACTCGATCAGTTCACTAAACTCATCGTTCTCGTACATCGAGAGGTTGTAGGTACCATCGGCTGCAACGCTGAACAAGTAGAAATTGTTCGAGTCCTGATACCCAAAGATGATACCCACAGCGCTATCGTTCGGACCACTGACAAACGTCGTATCCATTTCGATATGCACATTTTCGTAGGTATCCTCGAGCAAGCGCCAAACGATATAGTTCGGCTGGTACAACTCGATTTGATACGCGCCATCGACAAACGAATACGAGACAGTGTCATCCGAATCTTCTTCGAAAAAGCTAAAAAGCGAGCTATCGAAATCTTCCTCGAACAGGATCTTCGATTCCTCGGGTGGAGCCGCAACCTCGGTCGGTTCACCCAAAAGCAAACCGGGCGCTTCCGTGGGCTGTGGGGCCACCCCACCACCCGCCGTTGAGGTGGCTACAGCCTGCATTGTCGGTGCGATCGAAGGGCCTACTTCGTTGACAAAATACCAAATGCCACCCACCACACAGGCCATCACACCCACTAACCCCAAAGAGATGACACCAATCACCACCCACAACAGGCTGCGAGGCTGTTTGGTGGGAGGTTGCACTGGCGCAGGCTGACCCGGCAAACTTGTCGCGTACGTATCCGGCGGCAGGTTCGGCAGCGCGCCCGTCTCGGGTGCAGTGGAAGAGACACCTGGAGTATTCGGCGATTCTGGCGCAGCATCTAAATCGGGGAGGCGTTCGGTTGCTGGCACCTGCGCGCTCGGCAGCACAACCGTCGGGGCAGCACTACGCGGCGTATTGGCAGGCTCCGCAGGAGCCGAAGGGGCAACAACTGACTCAATACGCGTGCCACACTGCGCACAAAACAGTGCAGCATCCTCCACCGCACTTTGACAATTCGGACACGTTCGCATATAACAACTCCGCTTCAAACGACATCGAAGACATTACGATCTGAAACGGTCCTGGCCGCCTCGATCTCAATTTCAGGCCAAACCCGCGAGGCTGGAGCACAAGCTGCATCCCTGCTGCGTTGACGTCGGTATCGATACCACCCTTTCCAGGGGAAGTGGTACCGATGCGCTACTCCGTGCAGTGCATCGATACCACCTGCGAAACAACGCTCCTCGCTGCCGCAGGCAAAACAGCACTCTCATCACTGTCTTGCCGAATTTGGAATGAAACCGCCAAGCGCATAACCTTGGCCTTCATCACCAAACAACGCTAATGTGTGGCCTGAAGAATATCCTTCAATGCCGCAAAGAAGCGTGCGTTATCCTCGGCAGTGCCAAACGAGATACGGATAAACCCGGGCAAGCCCCAACCGCCCAATGGCGAAACGGTCAAGCCGCGCTCCATCAACGCCGTCGTCACAGCCATATCATCGCCCACGTGCACCGCGATGAAATTGGTCGAGCTGGGGATCGGGTCCAAGCCCAACGCCCGCAACTCGCGCATAAACGTGGCACGGCTCTCGGCAGCCAAAGCACGGCTCTTCTCCACGTGCTCCGTATCGCTCAAAGCCGCCAACGCCGCCGCCTGCGCAATCGCGTTCACGTTAAAAGTGGGCCGCGCGCGCTCGATATACCCGATCACCTCGGGGTCGCCGAGCGCATAACCGATGCGCAGGCCAGCCAAACCGTAAATCTTGGCGAACGTGCGCAGCAGAATGATATTGCGCCGTCCAGCACGGAGCTCGGCCACCATATCGGGGTAATCGTCGCGATCGACAAATTCGACATACGCCTCATCGACAACCACCAACACATCGTCGGGCACGCGCTTCAAGAACGCCGCCACCTCGGCAGCCGTGTTCGTGGTGCCGGTCGGGTTATTGGGGTTGCACAAAAACAGCAGACGCGTGCGGTCCGTGATCGCCGCTAGCATCGCATCGAGGTCGTGAGCATAATCGCGCAACGGCACACGCACCGCATCAGCACCCATCTCCAGCGTGCGGAGATAATAGCTAATGAAGCTGCCATACGCCATCACAGCCTGATCGCCCTCGCGCAGAAACGCCAAACACAGCAAAAAGACCATCTCGTCCGAACCATTGGTACACGCCACCATGTCGGGCGAAATGCCGAAGTGCGTCGCCAACCCCTGACGCAGCGCAACCGCGCCCGCATCGGGATAACGGTGCACATTCAGAGCGGCAGCCTGAATCGCCGCCACTGCCTTCGGCGATGGTCCAAGCGGATTCTCGTTCGACGAGAGCTTCGTCATTCCAGTAGGTTGCTGGCGAGTCAATGTCGGCGGCTTATAGGGTGGCAGGTTGGTAATATAGTCTTTATAACGCATTCCTACGGTCTCCAAGGCCTATGGCGGCTAGCATCGCATGTTGGCAAGTATACCACGTCTCGCAACACTCCGCCTCATTCCACACATCGATAGCGACGTTTTCGCACACAAACCGTTGGGCAAAATCGTACGCATCCTTCATCAAAATAACCGTATCAAACGCACCAAACATTCGGTAAACATATACATCTGGCAAATAACAACATCTATATATAACGACGAGCAACACTATGTCAGAGTATCGTCTACGCATCAAAGAACTGCCCGCCAGCGAACAACCGCGCGAACGCCTGCGCGACTACGGGCCAGCCGCACTCTCCGATGCCGAACTGCTCGCCATCCTCCTGCGCGTGGGCGTGGCGGGCATCAACGTCGTCCAACTCTCCCAACAACTGCTCGTGGAGCACGGCGGCTGGAGCGGCCTCATGCGCACCGACTACACCGAACTCTGCAAACAACACGGCATGGGCGAGGCCAAAGCCGCCACCCTCAAAGCCGCCCTCGAGATCGGGCGCCGCCTGCTGCTCAGCGAGCAAGGCCAACGCTGCCAGATCAAAAGCCCCGCCGATGTCGCCCAACTACTCATGGTCGAAATGAGCCACCTCGAACAAGAACACCTGCGCACCGTACTGCTCGACACCAAAAACCGCGTGCAAGATATCTGCACCATCTACATCGGCTCGCTCAACACCTCCGTGCTGCGCGTCGGCGAAGTCTTCCGCGAAGCGATCAAACGCAACAGCGCCTCGATCATCGTCGTCCACAACCACCCATCCGGCGACCCAACACCCAGCCCCGAAGACGTGCAAGTCACCCGCCAACTCGTCAGCGCAGGCCAACTGCTCGACATTGAAATGCTCGATCACCTCGTGATCGGCCAAGGGCGCTTCGTCAGCCTGCGCGAACGAGGGCTAGGGTTCAGCAAAAGCATCTAATACGCCGCAGACAACACCTCGCGCACCAACTCCTCCGGCACATCGTCGCGCACCGTCGATGTGCCGATTGCACTTGGCAACACCCAGCGCACACGGCCCGCGCGCACCTTCTTGTCGCGCAACGTCAACTGCAACAACTGATCGACGCCCAACTGCGCGGGCACCTTCGTCGGCAAGCGATACATCGCGAGCAGCGCATCCTGGCGGGCCACCGATTCAGCATCCAACATGCCCATACCCGCCGCAATACGCGCCGCCAGCGTCATCCCGATCGCCACCGCCTCGCCGTGCAACAACGACCCATAGCCAGCCGCCGCCTCGATCGCGTGGCCCAACGTATGGCCGTAGTTCAACAGCATCCGATCGCCCGTCTCGCGCTCGTCCACATTCACCACATCGACCTTCACCTTCGCCGCCCGCCAAATCGCCTCCGGCAAATACGGCGAAGCAGTCGGAGCCGTCGCCAACTCCTCCTGATACGTCTCCAGCAGATCGAACAGCGCCGCGTCGCGGATCACACCGCTCTTAATCACCTCGGCCATACCCGCCGCCATCTCGCGATCCGGCAGCGTCGCTAGCGTATCGGTATCGGCCAGCACCAAGCGCGGCTGATGGAACGCCCCGATCAGATTCTTGCCCAGCGGGTGATTCACGCCAGTCTTACCGCCGATCGCGCTATCGACCATCGCCAGCAACGTCGTGGGCAACTGCACCAGCGCGATACCGCGCAACACCGTCGCCGCCACAAACCCCGCCAGATCGCCAGCCACACCGCCGCCGAGCGCCAACAACACATCGCGCCGCTCGACACCACCACCGATCAGCCACGTATACAAGTCGGCGGCCACCGATAAATCCTTCGACGCCTCGCCCGACGGCACCTGAAAGCTCGATACACGATACCCAGCCGCGCGCAGAGGCTCCTCGATCGCCGCGCCATAGTGCAGGTACGCCGCCGCATCGGCCACCAACCAAACCGCGCCGCGCAAATTTAGCTCGGCCAAGCGCTCCGGCAGAGTCGCCAACAACTGCGGCCCAATCACAACCGAATACGTCGCCGTAGGCGTTGTGACAACAAGCGGTGAAAGCTCCATGGGAATCTCCCTAACAAAAACGAAACCGTGCCGACGCCGCACAACCGCGAACACGCGCCAGCCGGAGCCATGCTACCACGAGTCGCCCCGCCACCCGCCAACCTCGGCGCTACCGCAAGCACACCCGCCACACCACCAAGCGCAGTTGATTCTGCTGACGCAAAGAAGCGCCATCTCGTGCACAACGCCCGTGGTCATGCCCCCGCTTACGAGCGCAGGCATTGGCCTATTGAGAGGGAAACGCGATACTCACGCGGCTGCGTCCAGCTACAACACAAAGTTGCCGACGACCGCCTCACAGCGATCATCGGCAACCTCAGCAGATCAGCGCGTTACACTGCCATCGAACTCAACACCTGCGCCACAGGCTGCTCGGCCAACGTAGGCCACAACAGCAGGATACCCTGCAACTGCAACAGCGTCGCGCGCTCATCCTCGTTCGCCACCTCCAGCGTGCGGGCGATCCCATCGCGCAACGACAACGTGCTGCGCTCCTCCTCCGACAAGTGCGTGGTGAGCGCCAAGCCACCCGCCATCACCAGAGGCTGCACCGCCGTCAGATCAAGGTTCGGCGCGCTCGGCGAGTCCGCCACCGAGATCGGCACCTGAGACGCCGATCCATTGCCGTTACCGTTCCCATTGCTGGGCAGCACTCGCTCGACCAAACGCCCACCCAACTCCTTCAGCGCGGAAGGCGTCATATCGAGCACATTCCCCACGCCATCGGTCAGACTGATCATCCGCAGCAACTGCTGGGCAGTATCCGGCGTGCCGTACAACTTGAAGTCCATCGCAGCAATCGCCTCGCCCAGCGCCTTGGCCTGCGCAACACCCACCTCGATATGAGCATTCAGGCGGATGCGCTCCAACTCCAAGCGCTGCGCCACACCATCATTCGCGGCCAACGCATCGGCCATCGCCCGCTGACCCTCGGCCTCCGCCAGACCCTTCGCACGGATCGCCTCAGCCTCAGCCAGACCACGCGCCTGCAACGCCTCGGCCTCCAGTTGCGCCGCCTCGGCCCTCGCGCGGATAACCTCCGCCTCGGCCAGACCCTGCGCCGCAGCCATCGCTCGTGCAGCCTCGGCCCGCAGTTTCTCGGCATCGGCAGCCGCCTGAGCCTCGGTACGGCGAGCCTCCGCCATCTTGATCGCAGCCGTCGCCTCCGCCTCGGCCTTCCGGTTCAGCGCCGTCGCCTCCGCCTCGGCATCCTTGATGCGCTTGAATGCCTCCAACTCCACATCGTTCTTGCGATTAATCATCTCGCGCTGCGCATCGCGCTCGGCCCGAATAATCTCGATCTGCGCCTCGCGCTTCGCAGCCGCCGTCTCCTGCACCGTAAAGACATCCTGCTCGGCAGCCTCACGTTGCGCGGCGATCGCCAAACGCTCCTTCTCCGCAGCCTCAAGCTTCGCCATCTCCAACGCCAGCGCCACCTTACGCTCTTGGTCGGCGACCTGCACAGCCTGCTCTTTCTCCACAGCGCTGCGCTGCACCTCGCGTTCGCGCTCCTGCTCAGCAAGCTGAATCGCCTGCTGCTTGCGCTGCTCGGCGAGCTGAATCGCCTGCTCCTTGGCCTTCTCAGCCTCAGCGATCGCCCGCTCCTTAGCGACACGCGCCAACTCGGCGATCTGCTGCCGCTCGTAAGCCACCTGCTCGGCGGCGCTCTTCTCCTCGGCCATACGGATGGCGATCTCGCGCTGTTGCGTCGCCTTGGCTTGGGCCAAGTTACGCTCAAGATTCAGCTTCTCCTGCTCGACCATCGCATTACGAGTCGCGATCTCCAACTCTGTACTGCGTTCAATATCATTCTGTTCTTTATTGGCCAGCGCGTTGCGACGCGAGATCTCCAACTGCTTCATGCGCTCGATCTCGTTGCGCTCCTGCTCGGCGGTCGCGTTGCGCTTAGCGATCTCGGTCTGAGTGGTCTGATCGATCTCGTTGCGCTGCTTCAAGGCCCGCTGAATGACCTCGGCATTGGCACGGGCCACCTGCGCGCCGAACACATCATCGACGCCGAAACTGCCCTGCCGCGCGCTCTTGAGCGCTGTGATCGAGACCGACTCCAGCACCAAACCGTTCTCAGCCAAATCGGAGCGCACCAGATTCTGCACGCGCTCCACAAACTTCTCGCGCTCCTGATGCAGCGACATCAATGTAAAGGTTGCAGCCACATCGCGCAGCGCGCCTTCCAGCTTACTCTCAACTAAACGCTTAACACTATCGGTGTTCACCTCACCGCCACCGATCGTACGGGCCGCCCGCTCGATATCCTCAGCGATCGGGTTCACCTTAATGTAAAAAATCGCTCGAATATCGGCGTACTGCGGGTCGATGGTCAGCAGGGCGTTGGCTTCAGTACGCTCAATATCAATATCCATCGTGCGTAGATCAACCCACGTGACCTGATTGAACGCCGGGATAACCCACCCGCCGCCGTTCACCACGACGCGCGGCTTACCGAAGCCCGTGCGCACATACGCCCGATCCGCCGTCGTTTTCACATAAAAACGCGCTACCATCGCCCAGAAGGCCAATGGCAGAAACACCAAAATCGCTACCGCAATCCCAATCACGATGCCCAGTTCCTGCATACCAATCTCCTTCGATCTGGAAACATGCACGCCCGACACAACGCATTAAGAGGTTTTGGAAGCCTCATCCAACCCGCGCACGACAAATTGACGACGCGCCGCATCGTAAGCAACCAACGCAACTTCGCTACGCTCGGGCAAGTGCGGGCCGCTCTCGATCACAGCAAACACCGTGTGCAGGCTGCCGAAGCGATCCTTCACCTGCACCCGACCGTACGTCGAACTCACTTGCGTGCTCACGACGATACCAACTCGTCCCACAAGTTGCTCAAAACTAATGGCTGTGCTGCTATTGGGGGAGATACGGTTAAACATGCGGCCAAATCGGCTTGTGAGCCACAGGGCCAGCACGAAACTCAGGAGTAAAATCGCAAAAAACCAAAACGACGGGTAACTGCCAACGATGTTCACCAACATCGTGTTGGCCAGCAGGCCGATGATGCTGAAACTGCCGAGCAACACCATCAGCACCAGCAACAACGGGGTCTGCCCAAGGCCGAAGGCGGTGAGGACACTGGCGAACGGGCCACCCTTGGCGACTTCACCAGGCACGACTTGTGCTGCGTGAGCACCGATATCGGCATCGACATGGGCATCGATATCCACATCGGCATCGATATCCACACCAACATCGGCGTCGACATCGGTATCGCCGAATCCACCAACGATTTGCAGTAAACCCAGCACAACACAGCAGCCTAGCGCCACGATGAATGGGATGTTGTACCAATACAGCAAAAATCCAAACATGGCATGCTCGCAATCTTTTCGTGTATGCTCACTAGAAGTACGCAAGCAAATACCATTTCGTTTCAGAGTTTAACAACTTAATAACACATTTTCAACCCATACATGGTTCATCTATTCAGCATACCACCTTATCGCATCACCATCATCATCAGTTGAGTCGAAACTATTACAACAGCAACGCAACGGATGCTTTAAGCAAGCAAATTGCCCTGATGTTTGTTAAGTAATTTGTTATTTCTAATCTCATCACAATACATTTATTTATTCGCATTGGAATGCAGATAGATGGGGAAACATTGTATTCCCTCTGTACTCATCTAAAAGGTGAAATACTTAACAAACAGATTTAGATAGTATGAGAAAGGCGGATCGTGTTGCTTGAGGGAATGGATTTGAGTAGAACGTGGGCTTTACGAGGATCAGGAAGGGAGTGTGCTGGGCTTTGGGGGACAAAGCGCGCAGCACACAGCATCGAGGAATAGACTAACTCTGCGTAGGCGAGAGGGCCGCCTGCTGCGCAGCGACGATCTCTTCGGCGATCGCTTCGATGCTGCGCCCTTGGGTGATGATCTGCAGATGAGCGACTTCGGCGTACAGCGCGGCGCGGGCGGCGCGTTGCCCCTCGATCCGAGCGGCCATATCGCCCTGCAACAGCGGGCGTTGTTCATCGTGCGCCTGCAAGCGCGCCAGCAGCTCCTCCGTCGAGGCATCCAGCCAGATCACAAAGGCCCGCTCGCGTAGCAGGGCGCGGTTCTCAGGGCGCAACACGATACCACCGCCGGTCGCCACAATCGCCAATGGCTCAGCGAGCGCCTGTCGCAGCGCCGCCGACTCCATATCGCGGAACACTGCCTCGCCCTGTTCGGCAAAAATCTGAGCGATCTCGCAGCCCGCCTGCTCAACGATCAACGCATCGGTATCGAGCAGCGGCCACCCCAAAAGTGTCCTCAACTGCCGCCCCACCGACGACTTGCCACTGCCACTCAGGCCCACCAATGCAATTGGGCGCAACGTAGGAGTTGAATGTGTTGACATCGCTCTTCTCAAATTTCTAATCGGAATCGCCCAACGAAATCTCACGCTCGGGCCAAGCGTCGGGGTTCGCAAGGTGCTGCGGAATATCGCCACGCAGCGCCGCCAGCAGATCCTCGGCCACCATCACCGCCATGCGGGTGCGGGTCGCCACCGTGGCGCTAGCCACATGCGGCGTCACCAAGGCGTTCGGCAGCGCGAGCAACGGGTGATTGGCGGGCAAGGGCTCGGGATCGGTCACGTCGAGCGCGGCCACGATCGGGCGCACGCACAGCGTCTCGACCAGTGCCCGCGTATCGATCAGTTGGCCATGCGCCGTGTTGATCAGAATGGCGTCGGGGCGCATCTGCTCCAGCGCATCGCGGTCGATCAGTTGAAACGTATCGTCGTTCAGCGTGCAATGCAGCGAGATGATCGCGCTCTCGGCCAACAACTCTGGCAACGAGACGGCCATAGGGCCATCGCCAATGACGGTGCTGGACGCATGCGGCGAATGATACAGCACCCGCATCCCAAAGCCGCTCGCCCGACGAGCCACGGCTTGGCCCACCTGCCCATAGCCAACGATGCCCAGGGTTGCACCGTGCAGATCGCGCCCAATCAGCGTCTCTGGCCCCCAACTGCGCCAGCGGCCAGTCCGCACAAACTGATCGGCCTCCACCACGCGGCGCGAGGCCGCCAACATCAGCGCAAACGTGAAATCGGCGACGCTCTCGGCCATCACGTCGGGCGTGTAAGTCACCAACACATTGCGGCGCGTGGCGGTCGCCAAGTCGATATGATCGAAGCTGCTAGCGAACGTGCTGATCACCCGCAGATACGGGGCCGATTCGAGCAGTGCAGCATCAATGACATCGGTAGGTAGAGCAAGCAGTCCATCGGCCTGCGCAAGCTCTTTCTGTAGCACAGCGCGTGGAGGTGGCAGTTCACCGGGCCACACGGTCACACGCACATGACGCTCCAGCAACTCAAGTGCGGGTTGTGGCAGGCGTCGTGTGACGTAGACACGAGGCAAAACGCTCATCGCAGGCTCCTTATGGGCGGCGTTGAGGCCGCTGCATACATATCGGCCAGCTTCCCACACCTCAAAACGGGCGCATGGTAGCAGAGGTTGGGCCTCGGCGCAACGATACTGGCCCGCTCACCAGCCGCGTAGCTGTTCGATCTGCCACTCCTCGCTGAGTCCACGTTCCTCGGCCAATTGCCGACCAGCGCCACCCAGCCAGGCTCCGCCGCCGCGCTGCCCCTCCAGCACACCGTACTCGAAATACTGGATCTGCGCACCCCGCGCATTGGTGAACATCGGCGAGAGCGGCGCGCCCAACAGCGCCTCGCCGCCAGCCTCGCGCCACACCTCAGCCAGCGCGGGGTCCACATCAGTGGGTTGCGGCGCAATACCACGGGCTTCGAGTAGCAATCGCCCGACGGGCAGCCGCTCCACAACACCATTGGCATCGCGCAGCATCGCCCGCTCGAACAGTTGCACGCGCCCCTCCGGCAGGCGCAGCGCATCGCTGATCGGGAAGCCGAGTTGTTCCGCCCCGCCAACCGCTTGCCAGTGCGCCAAGAACGGCTCCTCCAGCGTGTGCCCGGTCTCCCACACCATCTCGAACGGCTCGCTGGTGCCGAGTACGTTCAGGTCGAATAGCAGCGCATAAGGCCCGACCGGAATGCGCCGGAACTCGCGCATCGCGGCTAGCAGCACATCGCGCCCATCGCTCAGCGCCGGGTCGGCGATCAGCACGTAGCGTATGCCCAAATCCGGCTTCAGCGACGCCAAGCCGCCCGGCACCACCACGCCAGGATCGAGCCGCCAACCCTTGCGCTCGGCGTAGTACAGGATCTCGGAGACCGCCGGAGCGATCAGGCCAACCCGCTCATCCGGCGGCAACGCAATATCGATGCGCTGCCCGAGCGTGCGGTAGAAATCGACGGTCTGGTAGAACGGGCGAATATGCAGGATGCTCAGCACCGCCAACACCAACAGCGCGCCGAGCGGCAGGAGCGGCGCAACCCAAGCGCGAGGCATATAGCGAGGCGCAACGCCGAACAGACGCACCAGGCCAATGCCGATCAGCCAGGCTGCCGGGACCGCCAACGGCAACACGTAATAATCCTGGCCGACCACGCCCGCAGCACCCACCAGGAAGAACATCAACACACCTAGCAGCCACAGATGCGGCAACAGCGCGAAGTCGAGGCGCGGCGCGGACTGCGGCTGCGGTTTGCTGAACGGCAGCAGTCCCAGCACCAGCAACGGCAAGCCGATCCAGGTCAGCACGTGGCTTACGCACCAGTGGAACAACAGGAGGTAAAACTGCGGATCGCGCAGCAGCGTGGTATCGAACAGCTTCTCGCCGATGCCGAACGACAAGCGCGGGTCGAGCGGCAAGCCTTGGGCGTGGCGCATCCAGAGCAGCACGGGCAGCGCCACACACAACCCGTACACCACCAGCGCCATCAGCAGGCGGGGCGTACGCAGTTGGCCGTTGCGCCAAGCCACCAGCACCGTATAGGCCAACGGTGGCAGCAGCATTAGCAGATTGGGCGTCTTGGCCAGGGGAGCCAGCATGCCGCACAGCAGGGCCACACCGAAGCGTGACGGCGAGGGGAGATAGATCCACCGCACGAACGTCCAGATAGCGAGCGTGGCGGTGAGCAACATCCAGCTATCGGGCATCACCGTGCGGCCAAAGTAGATCGGGAAGGGCATCAGCGCCAGCGCTACCCCTGCGAACAAGCCCGTTTGGGTTGCATGCGGGCCACGCAGTTCGCGCACCAAGCCAAACAGTGCAGCGGCGGTGGCGGCGCTCGCGATGGCCGACATCAAACGCCCCAACCACTCATGCACGCCGAATGCGCCATACAATAACGCTAACGTGTAACTATAGAGCGGAAATTCACTTTCGACGTATCCTGGCGTCGAACCACCCCAATCAACCTGCGGATACAGCAATTGAAAGCCGTTGAGCGCATAGTTGCGGGCGATCGCAGCAGTATCGGCCTGCCGCCATGAATGATAATCGAGCAAAGGAGCATTTAGCGCATAACAACGCAACATCAGCGCCAATACGAATACAGCTAGGGCAATTACTTTATAGGCCCGACTGTTATCTTTGGATACGCTCCAAAGCATCATCCGATGAATCTGCATATCTTCAGTTCTGTGAATGGGCGGAAAGGTCAATTTAGCAAATTATATGCCACAATCCAAAAAAGCTCTTGCAAACGATAGCACATATGATATAATCGATATATCTCCTTCTCCTCTCTTCTCTTGTCAAAAGGGGTCTGGAAAACCAGGCCCTTTTTGGCATGCGCTGAAATCTCTAAACATTTTTCCGATATAATCAGCGCAAACCGTGCGTTTATTCCTTACGACAGGATCTGTAACGGAACGCATTTAGAGGAGGTGCCCATGACCACACTCTCGCCGGGGGATGCTACTCCCGTTCAACTTACACCACGCATGACGTTACAACCTGCAGGCAAGTGGCTTGGGGATGCTCATCTTGCAGCGCCAGGCGCCGATGTTTTGAGCGCAGAATCCGCCAGCACAACATCGTTTGAGTTATTTAGCCCGGCAGAACCTGCGATTATCCTGGATGCACAGCCAGTTCCAGCACCAGCCGCCGTCCTTGGAGCCGAAGATCAAACGGGCATCGAATATCAGCCCGACCCCGATTTCGCCTACGTGTTGCTCCAAGAGATCGAGACGCCCGATGGCATCATCTACGACTTTACGCTCCCGAAGCCAATGCCGAATCAGCCCATCCCCGGCGTGCTAGGCGCCCCAAGCAGCACGGGCAGCCTGTGGTTCCCACTCAACCCAGTGATCGATGGCGATGAGCCAAGCGCCCCTGGCGGCGTCCTGGGGGTAGGCGATGCGATCAGCAATCTAGGAGGCAGCATCGTCATTCGGCGGGTAGTGCAGATGCTCAAATCGCCGATCCAGCAGAGCCTCTTGACAGCGCTACGACAGAGCGAGCCACAACCACAGGTCGTGCGCCTCAGCGGCGGCGATTCCGAGGAAGCGTTTGTGCCGTTAGAGGGCTTTGAGAGTTGGCGATCGCTGCTGCCTCCCGGCGACGAACGCCGCGTGCTGTTGTTCATCCACGGCTTCGGCAGCTCGATGAGCGCGACAAAGGTGAGCCAACTGCTGCCCGGCATCGCCGATCGGTACGATGCCGTGCTCGGCTACAACCATCCCACCATCACCGTCGACCCGTTGGAGAATGCCCGCGCGTTGCTCGCTATGATACCCGAAGATCTGCGACTCTCCGTTGATCTGGTGGCGCATAGTCGCGGAGGCTTAGTGGCGCGCAGTCTGGTCGAATTGGCCGATCCCGTCCCGCAGTTCACGCCGCGCCGCCTGCTCACAAACGGCTCGCCCCACGGCGGCACGCAACTCGCCGACCCGGAGCGCTGGGATAAGCTGATCTCCATCGGCATGACGGCGGCCAGTTGGCTCGCAACGACCACTGGCGTAGCGTTGTGGATACCGAAGTTGTTGGAGTTCGTGCTGAAGGCGGGCGCACAGGGCGTCTTCGCGCTATCGGGCATCGCCGCGATGACACCTAAAGGCGAGTTTATCACCAAACTGAACGGCACCAATCAGAGTGGTGTCGCCGAGAAGGTGCGCTACAGCACGGTCGCGTCGAACTTCTCACCGTTCAACGTGAAGCAGAACGGCTTCCGCCAGTCATTCAAATCGCTGGCGGCGAACGCCTTCATGAACGAGCCAAACGACCTAGTGGTGCCGACCTCCAGCATGAACGCGATCGATCTGCCCTTCAACCCGGTGCCGCCCGAGCGCGCGCTCAGGCTCAACGTCGACCATTTCAGCTATTTCAACGAGGAGCGCGTCAAAGCCTTCCTGCAGGAACAGCTCGCCCAAGATTAGCGGCGATTGTTCGCACAAACAAACGTGGGCCTCCTTGCACTACAGCAAAGAGGCCCACGTTGTACCGTTATGAACGCGCTTTACGGCAACTCTGCCAGACGCTCCTTGGCCATCCAGTTGCCGAGCTTATCGGCTTCCTCATACGCCTTCCTCGCGCGGTTGAGATCGCCGAGCTCTTCGTAGGTACGGCCAAGGCCGTAATAGGCATCGCTGTATGTCTTATCTATCTTGGCGGCTTCGGTAAACGCCTTCACGGCCTCATTGTAATTCGCTTTCCCGAAGTAGCTCCAGCCAAGCGTCACATACGTATACTGCTGATTACCACGCAGCTTAATCGAACGATTCAGCACGTCGATCGCCTCGTCGAAGAGCGATGGGTCAGGCAGCATCTCGCCCTGCCCGTGCAACACCCACCCCAAGCCATTCAGCGCATTGTAATTCTTGTCGCTACGGTTGAGCGCCTCGCGGAAGAAGTGCTCTGCCTCGGCATAGGCCACGCGCTGCGGCTCGCTCCCGAAATCGAATGCTAGAGCCTTGTTGTAGTAGGCCCATCCCAATTCCGTCAGCACCGATGGACTATTCGGCGCGATCTTCAACGCCTGCTCCATAGCGGCGATCGCTGCATCGTAATCGGGTTCGGCGCGGTACAGGTACACCATGCTCTTGCCGATCAGCGCGTCGAGGTCCTCGGGCGCGAACGACAACGCCTGATCGAACTCGTTCAACGCGCCTTGATGATCGCCCAAGTAGTACAAATTCCAACCCAGGCCCGCGTGTACATGGCCGTAGTTCGGATCGACCGCTAATGCAGTTTCGTACTGAGCGACCGCCTCGTCAGTGTTGCCTTGGGCATCGTAGAAATAGCCCAAACTCGTGTAGAACTCGGCGATCTGCTCTTGCAGGTCAATCGCCCGCTTGAACGACTCGATGCCGCTATCGAGCTTCGCAACATTTTGATCGAGCGCGTACTCCTGCCAATAGACGTAGCCACGGGCCCGGTGCGCCATCGCCTTTGTCAGAATATCCTGCGTATTGGCCAGTTTCAGTGCTTGCTCGGCATCCTCAACCGCCTTCTGCATCAGCGAAGCGTCGCTCTCAAGCGCGGCAAGGTCGGCGCGGACCGCGGCGCGAGCGCTGTAGCCACTTGCATGCTCATCATCAACATCGATCGCCTGTTCAGCAGCTTTGAGCGCCGCTTGATACTCACCCTTGGCGCTCAGCGCCTCGGCTAGCAGTGCGTGAGCACGGGCATCGTCCTCATCAATGGCGATAGCAGCGCGAGCCGCACGCTCGGCCTGCTCGTAGTGCCCCCGCAGAATAAAGATCTGGGCGCGGCCTATCTGCGCCTCAAGCAACTCGGGATCGATCGCTAACGCGGCATCATAATGCTGCAAGGCGCGATCAAAGCCCTCCTTCTCACGAAACGCCGCGAACGCATCGTTCAACGCGGCCTCGACCTGACTGTTGGTGCGCTGCTGCACAAAGAAAAAGCCGCCAGCACCCACCACAAGCACCAGCAATAGCGCCGCAAGACCGATCAACAGGCCCTTGCCACCGCCCGATTTGCGCGCCTCAGACGGTGTGGTGGGCAGGCTCGCCGCCTGCAGATTCGGCGGAGTGGCCATACGCGGGTTGGCCTGCATGGGTGTCGCGGGCGGCGTGTTCGGCGACATCATCGCAGTGGGCTGCGAGGCCGCCGACACCACCGTCGGTTGCGAGGTGGGGGGCAGCACCGTCGTCGCATCCGTCACGGGGACTGGCGTGCCACGGGGCGGGCTGAGTGGCGGACTCACGGGCATGCGCGACGAGGTCTGAATATTGGCGGCCTGCTTGAGCGCCTGCACCAACGCGCCTGCCGTGGGGAAGCGCGCCTCGGGTTTGCGCGCCAACGCCCGCATAATCACATCTTCCACAGCTTCGGGCAGGTCGCCGCGATAATCGCGGGGAGGTCGTGGAGCCTGCTGCAAGCGCGCAATCAGCATGCCCATCGGCGTATCGGCTTGGAACGGCATCTTGCCCGTCAGCAACTCGTACACCACCACACCAAGCGCATAAATATCGGTAGGTGTGCCGATGGTGGCCAAGCCCTGCGCCTGCTCCGGCGACATATACTCGGGCGTGCCCATCACCGTGCCAGCCATCGTCATGCCGCCCCCACTGAGGCTGCGCGCCAAGCCGAAGTCGGTCAGGTAGACCCAACCGTTTTCGGCGATCATAATATTCGAAGGTTTGATGTCGCGGTGGATCACGCCTTTGCTGTGCGCGTAATCGAGCGCGCCAGCGATCTGCTCCAGCACAACCACCACTTGATCAAGCGACATCCGTCCTTGTTTATCAACAACCTCCTTCAGCGTGCCGCCGGCAATATACTTCATAGCGATATATTGCAGACCCTCCGCCGCACCGATCTCGAAGATCGGAACAATATGCGGGTGCTCTAGGCCAGCGGCACTACGCGCCTCTTGGTGAAAACGCGCAATGTAGCTTTGATCATATGAAAGCTCAGGAGGTAAGACCTTCAATGCAACAATGCGTTCAAGGTCGGTTTGGCGCGCGCGGTACACGACCGCCATGCCACCACGACCCAACTCTGCGAGGATCTCAAACCTACCTATGGTGCGTCCCAACAAATTAAGATCAGACATTGGTGTCACCAGCCTCTACAGTAAGGCCACTTGTGATATCTGCCATACTATACGTATAACGCATACGAATCGTGTCAAGTTCCACATCCAGCAGATCGCACAGTTGCAAAGAAACGTTTCTTCTATACTTAAACGATTGGGTGGTAAATAATTCCCACAATCCCATGATTGGAGGTGGAGATTTATTCTAGCGCTTTCTAATCAGATTCAGTATAGCATACCACGTTACCAATATTGACACCACTCCGCAAAAAAAGCTATCATACCCTGCACGAATGTTAGAGGAACAAGCGAAGGCAGGCATACCATGCCCTCACCGCCATATCAACGCCGCACTGGCTCTCGCGATGCCGATACCGACGTGCTGCTGCGGCGCAATCGCGAACTTGCCGCGCTCAAATCCATCGCCGAAACGCTCAACAAGGGCGTCGATCTGCACACCACCTTGGCGAACACGCTGCCGCTGTTGGTGGATCTGCTGGGCTTGCACACTGGCTGGCTGTTCCTGCTCGACGCCGAGGCGGACTTCTCGCTCGGCGCCTCGCACAACCTACCGCCCGCGCTGACCTACCCGGGCGAAGTGTGGGAGGATGAATGTACCTGCCAGAAGTTAGCCCGTAGCGGCAATTTGCGGGGAACCGCTCAGGTGGTGGAGTGCAGCCGTCTCCGCGACGCCACTGGAGATCGCCAAGGACTTGCGTATCACGCAAGCGTGCCGTTGCAGGAGGGCGAGCGGTTGTTGGGGATTATGAACGTCGCCACCTCCGAGTGGAATCTGTTCACCCCGCAGGATCTCCAGATCCTCTCGTCGGTGGGCTACCAACTCGCCACCGCCATCGAGCGCATCCAACTGGCCGAGCGCAGCACGCATCTCGCCTTGGTCGAGGAACGCAATCGGCTCGCACGCGAGGTTCACGATACGCTGGCCCAAGAGCTCGCCGGGATCGCCCTGCAGTTGGAGGCCGCCGATGCGCTGTTGGAGCGCTCGCCATCCCGCGCTCGCATCCGCATCCGCCAAGCGCTCGAACGCACGCGCGAGAGCCTCGACGAGGTGCGGCGCACGGTGCTCGATCTGCGCGCCGGCCCGCTCGAACGACAATCGCTCGCCGAGGCGCTCGAAGCATTGGTGCAGCGCATCAGCGCCGAGAGCAACCTAACGATCACATTGCAGATCGAACTCGGCGAACAACGACTCGCAGCACGCAGCGAGGCAGCGCTGTATCGCATCAGCCAAGAAGCACTCGCGAATGTGCGCCAACACGCCCATGCCAGCCACGCCTCCCTTGAGTTGTGGCTCACCGATACCGAGGTGATTTTGCAGATCAGCGACAACGGGCGGGGCTTCGATGTGGATGCGCCACGGCAACCGGGGCGCGGCTTCGGCCTGATCGGCATGCAAGAGCGGGCGCGCCTGCTGAACGGCACCCTGAGCGTCTGTAGCGAACCCGGCACGGGCACGCAGATCGAAGTGCGCCTGCCACTAGAGTGACCAGCGCGCTCGCGCTGATTGTTGGCACACTATATGCTAACCACGTGAGCAGAGAAGAGTGGAGCTGCAAACTGCTCACCCAAAGCCGCCGATAGGGGCGGCTTTGGTGTGTTCAAACGGCAGTTAGCCCACCAAGGCCCGCGCCCGAGCATTGTGTTCGGCCACCAAGCGCGGCAGATCCAGGCCCACGATCTCGCCGCCACGCACCCGCACCTGCCCCTGAATGATCGACAGATCGACCTGCTGCGGCTGGCAGAACACCAACGCCGCCACAGGATCGTGGAGCGCCCCAGCATACGCCAATTGGTCAATCCGCCAACCCACTACATCGGCGGCTTTGCCTGGCTCCAGGCTGCCCAAATCGCTGCGGCCCAGCACCCGCGCCCCGCCGCGCGTCGCTAGTTCCAGCGCCTGTCGGGCCGACATCGCCGCCGGATCACCGCCCACACGCTGCAATAGCATGGCCATGCGCGCCTCGGCCAGCAAATGGCTGCTATCGTTCGAGGCGCTGCCATCGACACCCAAACCGATCGGCACATTTGCCCGCCGCATCGCGCCCAACGGCGCAATCCCCGAGGCCAAGCGCATATTCGAGGACGGGCAATGGCAGATACCCGTCTGCGTGCGGCCAAACAGCCCAATCGCCCGTTCGTCGAGCTTGACGCAGTGGGCGTGCCACACATCATTCCCAACCCAGCCTACACTTTCGGCGTAATCGCCGGGCGTCTGCCCGAACCGTTCGAGGCTGTAGCTCACGTCGTTGTCGTTCTCGGCCAGGTGCGTGTGCAGGCGCACGCCATAACTACGGGCCAGCGCCGCCGATTCGCGCATCAGGTCCTGCGACACGCTGAAAGGCGAGCACGGAGCGACGACCACTTGCAGCATCGCATAGGGCGACGAATCGTGGTACTGCTCGATCACCCGCCGCGTATCGCGCAGGATCTCCTGCTCGTCCTCGACCACACGGTCGGGCGGCAGGCCGCCTTTGCTCTCGCCCACGCTCATGGCGCCGCGCGCCGCGAAAAAGCGAATGCCGAGCTCCTGGGCAGCGCGGATCTCGTCGTCGATGCGGGCGTCGTTCGGGTAAATGTACAGATGATCGCTCGATGTGGTGCAGCCTGAGAGCATCAGTTCGCTCAGGCCGAGCTTGGCGCTGGTGTAGATGTCCTCGGCCCGCAAGCGCGCCCAAATGGGGTAGAGCGCCTTGAGCCAGCCGAACAGTTCGGCATCTTGCGCGGCGGGCAGCGCACGAGTGAGCGTTTGGAACAAGTGATGGTGCGTGTTGATCAGCCCAGGCATCAGCATCATATCCCGACAATCGATCACCTGATCGGCCTGTTCGGGCAACTCAGCGCTCGGCCCAACCGCCACGATCCGTTGATCTTCGATCAGCACAGCTCCATCGGGGATCTCGCGCCGCTGATCATCCATCGTAACCACATAGCGCGCATGGCGCAGCAGAAGTGAGCCCATAATCCCTCTCCGTTCTGTTTTCACGCAGCAAACGCAATGGTATCGCGTTTCACACGACTGAAGGTGGATGGTTGTGCAGCGTTGTGTTTCTAGGATGCTCTTAGTGTATCATTCACTCAAGCTCCCTCAAAGTCCTTCATATCGGTACAAACGGCATCATCAGCCCTGAACGTATCTCTAAACCATCGGTTATAAGGCACTCAGATGCCAAATTTGCGAAAATGCTTGGCAGACGCTAGAATTTAGACAGTTTTTCCTGTCTAAATTGACAATAGCGTAGTCGTGCGGTATACTGGCGGCTAGCTAAGCACAGGAGTTCCAGTTATGGCCGCGATGCTTTATGCCACTGATTCACCTGCTGGTCGAATTTTGGCGCATCTTCAACGTCATGGCGAAGCGACTGTCAAAGAACTCGAGCAGGTTCTTCAGGTGAGCACAACTGCAGTGCGAGAGCATCTCACGCACTTGCAGGCCCGCGATCTGGTGGCGAACAAGCTCGTACGGCGCGGTCCAGGGCGGCCCCATCAAGCCTTTTTCCTGACACCCGCGGCCCAAGAGTTGTTCCCCAAGCAGTACGATACGTTAATCAACGTGCTGCTGCGCGAAATTGCTGAACGCGATGGACGCGACCAGTTACAACTCATTCTCGATGCGGTGGCAGTGCGCCTAGCTGAAGACTATGGGGCGCAGATTAGTGGAGCAGAGCTTTCTGAACGACTCCTAACGCTGCGGAATGTGTTAGAATCACGCGGTATCCCCACCGAAGTGCAAGACTCTGGTGCGGGATTTGCGTTGTTTGCGTGCCCGTATCTCGAAGTTGCCAACGAACACGCGAGTGTCTGTTCAATGGAGCGTCGGATGTTGGAACAACTGCTTGGCACACGCCTGCAGATCAATCATTCGATGCGCGAAGGGCATCGCAGTTGCCATTTTACAATTATCGATGAAGGCAAGGACGTCCAGTTACAAGCTCAACGCCCCGAAGGCAAACCGCTGAACTAGACATCTTCGCCATAGGAATAGGTGTTCGCGAGGACACCCAAGCGACAATCGCATACACCTTATCGGTTGGTCGTAGACCACCGTTAGGAATACATGCGCATCACGACAAGAGGAGCCGAATGAATAGCGATCTGGTCATCAAAGATCTTCATGTCAGCATTGAGGATAAGGAGATCCTCAAGGGCCTGAATTTGACAGTGAAGGCAGGCACCATTCACGCCATTATGGGGCCGAACGGCAGCGGTAAGAGCACGTTGGCCTACACCTTAATGGGCCACCCGAACTATACGGTTACTGGTGGCGAGGTGTGGTATCAGGGGCAGAATATCCTTGAGCTTGAGGCCGATGAGCGCTCGAAGTTGGGCCTGTTCCTGGCCTTCCAGTACCCAGTCTCGATCCCTGGCGTGACGGTCGCGAACTTCTTGCGCTCGGCCATCAATGCGCACCGCGCCGAGGAGGGCAAAGACCCCAAGACGACCTCGATCCCGGTCGCCGAGTTCCGCAAGCAGTTGCGCGAGAAGATGGCCGCACTTGAGATCGATGAGTCGTTTGTGCGCCGTTACCTCAACGAAGGCTTCAGCGGTGGCGAGAAGAAGCGCGTTGAAATTCTGCAGATGGCGATGCTCCAGCCAAAAATGGCCGTGCTCGACGAGACCGACTCGGGCTTGGATATCGATGCGCTGCGCATCGTGTCGCAGGGCGTCAATACGCTCTACAAGCAGCAACCCGAGATGGGCGTGCTGGTGATCACGCACTACCAGCGCTTGCTCAACCACATCCAGCCGCATGTCGTGTCGGTGATGTTCGATGGCCGCATTGTGCACAGCGGTGGCCCCGAGCTCGCTCTGGAGCTCGAAGAGAAGGGCTACGACTGGATCAAAACGGAGGTCGCTAGCCGCCAGTAGTTTGTATCGGATTCAGCCTGAGTTCGCTTTCGATAAGCGCAACTCCTTTGTGCTGACCAATACCGACTTCTGACTGCTAATAATGAGCCTATGAAGTATTTTCCAACACTCTCCGAACTGACCGATGAGCAGATCAGCACTGTCGCTCGCAATGCAGGCGAGCCGGAGTGGTTGATCGAGCGTCGTGTTGCGGCTTGGCGCAGCTTCGCTGCTTCTGAGCCACCATTTTGGCGCCGTACCGATCTCAGCAAGTTCAAGCCCGAGGAAGTTGCCGCCCCCACCAGCGCCCAGGGAACTGCGGTGCAATGGGATGTCCAGCTCGCCAAGCAGGGCGTGATCTTTATGCCGCTCTCCGCCGCCGTGCGCGAGCACGAGGCCTTGGTCAAGCAGTACCTCGGCACCGCGATCGATTGGCAGGCCCATAAGTTCAACGCGCTGCACGCTGCACTGTGGCAGGATGGTGTCTTCCTGTACGTGCCCAAGGGCGTGTCGGTCGATGTGCCGCTGCTGACGGTCTTTACGCTCAGCAACAGCAATCGCGCCTCGTTCTCGCACAACTTGGTGGTGCTGGAGCCTAACGCCAGCGTGACGTTTATCGAGGAGTACACTTCGCCCGATATCGATGGCCAGGCGTTCTCGTCGCCCGCAACCGAGTTGGTGCTCGGCAACGGCTCGTCACTGCGCTACGTCACAGCTCAGCACTGGGGCAAAGGCGTCTATATGATCGGCTCGCAGCTCGCCAAGGTCGGCGATAACGCCTCGCTCGATTGGGCAGCCCTGAACTTGGGCGGCACCGTCCAGCACATCGAGGCCGAAACGTACCTCGGTGGCACTGGCTCGAAGGTCGATTGGACGGCGGCGACGTTCGCTGGCTCAGGCCAGTTGCTCCTGACGGCCCCGTGGTTGCGCCACGTTGGTGCGCATACCGAAGGCCATATGGAGTTCAAGACGGTGATCAACGGCAACGGTTACACGGTCTTCGATGGCATGATCAAGATCGAGAAGGACAGCCGCGCCACGATCTCGCGCTTGGAGGAGCACGCCATTCACCTGAGCGATCAGGGGCGCAGCGACTCGATCCCGGGCCTGATGATCGATACGAACGATGTCCAGCGCGCTGGTCACGCTTCGACGAGCGGCCAGGTCGACGATGAGATGCTGTTCTACATGCAGTCGCGCGGCATCGGGCGCGAAGAGGCTATCCACATGATTGTGACAGGCTTCTTCGAGACGGTGCTGGATCGTGTACCCGATCAGGAACTGCGCGATCGGATTTCCGAAGTGATCGAGCAGAAGATCTAAACGGAGTTTGTGGTTTGGGGCCAGCCGAATAGCGTTTCGATGGTTCCAAACCACATCCTACACAAACCTATGACAGTATCAGAGATAGCTTCATCGCTCGATGTGCAGGCGATACGCCAGCAGTTCCCGATCTTGCAGCGCGAGATCAACGGGCATCCTTTGGCATTCCTCGATAGCGCAGCCTCATCGCAAAAGCCGCAACGGGTTATCGATCGGTTGTCGCAGTATTACGAACACACCAATGCCAATGTGCATCGGGGCGTCTATACGCTCAGCGAGGAGGCGACCCTCGCCTACGAGCAGGCCCGTGCTACGGTGGCCCGCTGGTTGGGCGCAGCCTCTCACCGCGAGGTGATCTTCACCCGTAATACCACCGAGGCGATCAACTTGGTGGCCCGCGCTTGGGGCGATGCGAACCTGCGCCCCGGCGACCGCATTCTGCTCAGCATCGCGGAGCACCACTCGAACTTGGTGCCCTGGCAAATGCTGGCACAACGGACGGGCGCGCACCTCGATTTCTTGCGCATCGATGGTGAAGGTCGGCTGATACTTGAGGATTTAGACGGCAGCGCGGATCGCCCACCTCTGCTCACCGAGCGCACAAAATTGGTGGCACTCGCGCATCAATCGAATGTCTTGGGCACCATCCACCCGATCCGCGAGATCGCGGCCCGCGCTCACGAAGTCGGCGCGTTGATGCTTGTCGATGCGGCGCAGAGCGTCCCGCATATGCCGATCGACGTGCAAGCGCTCGACATCGATTTCTTGGCCTTCAGCGGCCATAAAATGTGCGGCCCAACCGGCATCGGCGCACTCTGGGGCCGACGCAAAATCTTGGAGGCGATGCCTCCGTTCTTGGGCGGCGGCTCGATGATCAGCCATGTCTCGCTCGAATCGAGCACCTACGCCGCGATTCCGGCCCGTTTTGAGGCGGGTACGCCAGCGATCGGCGAGGCGATCGCGCTTGCCGAGGCGGTGGACTTCCTGACGTCGGTGGGGATGGAGCGGATCGCCCAACACGAACATGCATTACTGGTCTACGCGCTGGAGCAGTTAGCCAATGTGGAGGGGTTGCGCATCTACGGCCCATCCACAGCACAGGATCGCGGCGCCGTGGTGAGCTTCACACTCGAAGACGTTCACCCGCACGATGTGGCCGCGGTGCTGGATCGCGAGGGCTTGGCGCTGCGGGCCGGGCATCACTGCTGCCAGCCGTTGCATGCCCATTTCGATATTCCTGCCACAGCACGCGCATCGTTTTACCTGTACAATGAACCGAGCGAAATCGACCGATTGGTGGCTGGCCTGAACAAGGCCCGTAAGCTGTTTGCGTAGTGTGACAGATCGGTGGCGTTGCTGCCGTTCACGACTAATGGATAGGGAACATGGACGATCTCTACCGCGAGATTATTCTCGAACACAGCAAGCATCCGCACAATGCGGGCACACTCGATGCGCCCGACATCTCGCACGAGGAGCATAACCCGCTCTGCGGCGACCGTGTGCGGATCGATCTGCAAGTGTCCAACGGCACGATCACAGATGTGCGCTTTTTGGGGCGCGGCTGCGCAATCAGCCAAGCATCGGCGTCACTGCTCACCGACGAACTGCGTGGCAAAACGCTCGACGAGGCGAGAGGCATCAGCAAAGAGGATCTGCTCGATCTGATCGGCATCCCGCTCGATAAAAATCCAGTACGTATTAAATGCGCATTGTTGTCTCTTAAAACAATGAAAACTGGCATTTATAACTATCTTGGAACCCAATTAGAGGAAGACCTCGACGATTAACAACGTTCGAGATCGCGTTTGCGCTTTCTTGATGGAAATAACCGTTGTCCGTGGTGCAGACCAGGCAACGACTACCATATTATCTGAGACGATCGACACTTCTCGATCCTCTGTTGACCCGAGGAGGAACTAGCACATGGCTGTCCAAGCAACCAACCTACAGTTCGACTATAGCAAGTACGGTTTCCGCGACGAAGAGAACTATGTCTATAAATCCGGACAAGGTCTCAACGAAAACGTTGTGCGTGAACTGTCGGGTATGAAGGGCGAGCCGGAATGGATGCTCAAGCGCCGCTTGCAGGCACTCGAAATCTTCAAGAAGAAGCCAGTGCCACTCAAGGGTATGTGGGCCAATGCCGAGTTGGCTGAGCTCGACTACGACAAGATCCACTACTTCGTGCGCGCGGGCGAAAAGCCGCAGACCGACTGGGACGCGGTGCCAGCCGAGATCAAGAATACCTTCGAGCGATTGGGCATTCCCGAGGCCGAGCGCAAGTTCTTGGCAGGTGTGGGCGCGCAGTACGAGTCCGAGGTGGTCTATCACTCGCTGCGAGAGGAGTGGGCGAAGCAGGGCGTGATCTTCTTGGACACCGACACGGCGCTCAAGGAGTACCCCGAGCTGTTCAAGAAGTACTTCGGCACCATCATCCCGGCGGCGGATAACAAGTACGCTGCGCTGAATACGGCAGTGTGGTCGGGTGGCTCGTTCGTGTACGTGCCCAAGGGCGTGCATGTCGATATCCCGCTGCAGGCGTACTTCCGCATCAACGCCGAGAACATGGGTCAGTTCGAGCGTACGCTGATCATCGTCGAGGAAGGCGCCTCGATGCACTACATCGAGGGCTGCACCGCGCCGGTCTACTCGACCAACTCGCTGCACTCGGCGGTCGTCGAGATCATCGTCAACAAGGGTGGCAAGTGCCGCTACACCACCATCCAGAACTGGGCCAACAACATCTTCAACTTGGTCACCAAGCGCGCGGTCGCCTACGAGGAGGCCAGCATGGAGTGGGTCGATGGCAATATCGGCTCGCGCCTGACCATGAAGTACCCGTCGGTCTACCTGATGGGCCGTGGCGCACGCGGTGAGGTGCTCTCGGTGGCGTATGCCGGCAAGGGCCAGCACCAAGACGCAGGCGCCAAGATGGTGCACATCGCGCCGGATACCACCAGCCGCATCACCAACAAGTCGGTCTCGAAGGACGGCGGCAAGACCACCTACCGTGGCTTGGCTAAAGTGGCCCCCGGCGCCACCAACTCGAAGATCAACGTCAACTGCGACGCGCTGATCCTCGACGAGCGCTCGGCCTCCGATACCATCCCGTTCATCGAGGTGGAGGAGGAGAAGACCACGCTGGCCCACGAGGCGACCGTCGGCCGGATCGGCGCTGAGCAGGTGTTCTACCTGATGAGCCGTGGTTTGTCCGAGGCCGATGCGCTCTCGATGATCGTGCTCGGCTTCATGGAGCCGTTCACCCGCGAGCTGCCGATGGAGTACGCCGTCGAACTCAACCGCCTGATCCAGTTGGAGATGGAAGGTTCGGTCGGCTAACGAAGTCGTTCTCCCGGGTGGCCCAGCACAGGCTGCCCGGGCGAATCTTACAACACATCGTAATAAAACGGCGTATTACCTCACATGCGGTGATTCGCCGTTTTTTCGACCACACCATTTTGCGATTCGAGCGCGAAAATCAAGGATATGGCATTGCATTTCTGATCGGTTCCACGTAGAATAAGGAAATAAGATTCGAGCGTCTGAGATCGATGAAGGAAGGGGCCGATGGTAGCAACAAACCAGATCATCCTGACTCCGTCGCTGGTCGCTCGGGCCGGCGACCATATTCGCGCCGCAATGAAACAGGCCCCTGGCATTGAGTCGGCGGCGCTGTGCGCGCTCAACGGCAAATGTGTGTGGGCTAGCGATGCAGCTTTCGAGCGCGCCGCCCCAACGATCGCTCAGATCGGGATTATGTCGCTGCGACTGTGGGTGAAGGTGCGCAGCGGGAAGCTCGATCGAATCGGGCTCGTCACCGCCGAAGGCGCAGTCGACATCATCTTTGTACCACCGATCGCCTCCGTGCTGGTGGTCAGCGGTCACGATGCAGAAAATAGCTGGCTCGACAACGAACCCGCCAACCTCCTGCAAGCTATTGGCAGGCCCTTACGCGTCTGAGCACGCCTCATAACGAAGGAATCCTCTCCTACGTCGCCCTACAATGAGCGACGTAGTCTTTTGGCTTTGCTGATGAAAGAGCGTCATGTCTGATTTTGTCCAACTCGCAACACTTTCTGCGATCCCTGAAAACGGTATCTATGTCGTTGAATACGAAGGTCAACCGATCGCTCTCTACAACCTAGCAGGCGAAATCTACGCCACTAGCAATATCTGCTCTCACAGTTACGCCGAGCTTAGCGAAGGGTATCTCGATACCGACGATTGTACGATCGAGTGCCCTCTGCATGGCTCGCGTTTCGATATACGCACCGGTGCAGCCCTCAACCTACCCGCCTTCGCTCCAATTGCCAGTTATCCCGTACGCATCGAAGGCGATGCCGTTCTGGTTGCGGTCAGTGAGGAGTAAACACGGTTATCTTCTTGACGGTACAGCCTCTCTCGGGTAGAATACTTGAGAATCTTGCGTATCGAACTCCAGAATAACCAAGGAGGGCCATCATGGCTGACTATGCCCATCCCGAGGTGTTGGTAGACACAAATTGGGTTGCGGATCACCTTAACGATCCAAACGTTCGTTTAGTTGAAAGCAACGAGGATATTCTGCTTTACGATCAGGGCCATATCCCTGGGGCCGTGAAGATCGATTGGGTTGCTGATCTGAACGATCCGGTCGTGCGCGATTACTTGGATCGCGAGCGCTTCGAGAAGCTGCTCTCCTCCAAGGGCATCAGCAACGACACCACGGTGGTCTTCTACGGAGACAAGAACAACTGGTGGGCTACTTACGCGTTGTGGGTGTTCAAGCTGTTCGGGCACAAGGATGCTCGCATCCTCAACGGTGGCCGCGCCAAGTGGATCGCCGAAGGCCGCGAGCTGACCCGCGAAGTGCCGAACTACCCCCCTGCGAAGTACGTCGCCCCCGAGCGCGATGATAAGACCATCCGCGCGTTCCGCGATGAGGTCAAGGAGTACATCAAGAAGAGCGGTGTGGCGCTGGTCGATGTGCGCTCGCCCGCCGAGTACAGCGGCGAAAGGACGCACATGCCCGAGTACCCGCAGGAGGGCACGCTGCGCGGCGGCCATATCCCCACCGCAGTCAGCATCCCGTGGGCACAGGCCGTGCGTGAGGATAGCACCTTCAAGAGCTTCGAGGAGTTGCAAGAGCTGTACGGCAGCAAAGGCGTGACCCCCGATAAGGATGTGATCGCTTACTGCCGTATCGGCGAGCGATCCAGTCACACGTGGTTCGTGCTAAAATATCTGCTAGGTTTCCCAAAGGTTCGCAACTACGATGGTAGCTGGACCGAGTGGGGCAACTCGGTAGGTGTGCCGATTGAGAAAACCTACCAGGGCTAACGTCTAACATAAGGCTTGAACATTGGGCATTGAAATGCACAACGCACGTGCGACCATTTCAATGCTCAATGTTTCATTTTACTTCGGGAGGACTACCGTGGATCGCCAGGAAGCAATCGAATTTTTACTCGACCACTATCAACACCCACGCAACCGTGGGCAATTGGAAAATGCGGATGTCGTCATGCCGGGCGGCAACCCAGGCTGTGGCGATGTCGTAACAATCTACCTGAAAGTGGGCGAAGCTGGCGATCACGTGGAGCAGGTTAGCTTTGAGGGTGAAGGGTGCACGATTAGCCAAGCCGCTGCGTCGATCCTGACCGAAATGGTCACAGGCAAGCCACTCAGCGAGATCGATCAAATGGACTTCAACGATATGATCGATCACCTTGGCCGCGAAGTCGTCAACACCCGCCCGCGCTGTGCAACACTCGCGCTCGGTACGCTCAAGGCCGCGATCACCAAATATCGGAACGACCAGATCCGCGCAGGACTCGATGCCGATTCGTAAGAGCTACGAGCGGTGCAACAGCAATAGAATGTGGTATGGAACTCGGGCGCATAATTGATGCTTTCGACCAGCGCGCCGCGCTGTTGGATCTAGTGGGTAATACTCCATTGCTACGCCTCAAACGCGTAGCCCCCGAGCTCTCCCCGCATGTCGCAGTGTACGCCAAGGCCGAATGGTACAACCCGGGCGGCTCCGTCAAAGATCGGCCCGCCCTGTTTATGATTCGTGCTGGCGAGCGGAGCGGGCAACTCCGGCCCGGCATTCGCATCGCCGACGCCACCAGCGGCAATACGGGCATCGCCTACGCGACCTTGGGCGCAGCCCTCGGCTACGGCGTCACGCTGGCGCTGCCAGCCAACGCCAGCCCCGAGCGCAAACGCATCCTGCAGGCGCTCGGCGCGGAACTCATCCTCACCGATCCACTCGAAGGAACCGACCAAGCCATTCGAACCATTCGTGCTCTCGTCGCCGAGCACCCCGAACGCTACTTCTATCCCGATCAGTACAACAACCCCGCCAACGTGCAGGCTCACTACGAGACAACTGGCGCCGAGATCTGGGCGCAGACGGGCGGGCGAGTCACGCACTTCGTGGCAGCGCTCGGCACCTGCGGCACCTTCGTTGGCACCGGGCGGCGGCTCCGCGACGAATCGCCTGAGATCGAACTGATCGCCGTACAGCCCGACAGCGCGTATCACGCACTCGAAGGCGTCAAACACCTCGAATCGACAGCGCTGATCCCGGGCATCTACGATCCCACCCTGGCCGATCGCATCGAGGAGGTCAGCAGCGAAGAAGCCTTCGAGATGGCGCGACGCCTCGCCCGCACCGAGGGCCTGATGGTCGGCATCTCGGCAGCCGCCAACGTCGCCGCCGCACTGCGCGTGGCCCGCACCCTCGAACGAGGCGTCGTGGTCACCATTCTGTGCGATGGTGCCGCCAAGTACCTGAGCGACCGCTTCTGGGACGAGCCAACCATCTGCACGGACGGCGAAGGCATTTAAACGAGATACCTATGATCACACTTTCCGAACAAGCCCGACAAGCTATCGCGCGTCACGCCGAAGCGAGCTATCCCTACGAATGCGTCGGCCTGCTGATCGGTCGCCTGGAGGGCGAACATAAAATCGTCGAGGACGTGCTACCCGCCGAAAATCGCTGGACCGCCGATGTAGGGCTGACCGATGCCGAGCACGAACACTCGCTGCGCGATCGCTTCACACTCGATCCGCGCGACTACCTGCGCGCCGATCGCGCCGCACGGGCACGCGGCCTCGACATCGTTGGCTGCTATCACTCGCATCCCGATCACCCCGCCGAACCGTCCGAGCGCGACCGCGTGGGCGCACAAGGCGTGGGCGCGGGCACCAGTTTCTCGTTCCTGATCCAGAGCGTCTACGAAGCCAAAGCTACCGATCTTCAATCGTGGTTACTGATCGACGATGGCGCTCGCTTTATCGCTGAAACACTCGCTTAAACGCATTCTACGCACATCCAAGGAGGCATCCGATGGCCGTAACCATATCGATCCCCACAGCCCTGCGCCAATACGCCGGTGGCAACGCCAGCCTCACCTTCGAGAGCGGCACCGTGGGCGAGCTACTCAACCAACTCGTCGAGCAGTACCCTCAACTTGGCAAGCAGCTCTACAACGAGCAGAATCAATTGCGCAACTTTGTGAACATTTACGTGGGCGATGAGGACATTCGCTACCTCCAGAACACCGAGACCCCGGTGCCGGATGGCGAAACCGTCAGCATCATCCCAGCAATCGCAGGAGGGCGCTAGTTCTACGGGTAGCGCACCACTGCAGCCTCCCGCTGAGTGGCGCTGCCCAAGAACACGAACATGCTTATGACAAGTCTATCCAACGATGAAATCCGTCGCTACTCACGGCACCTCATCCTGCCAGAATTCGGCATGGAGGGCCAGCGACGGCTCAAACAAGGCAGTGTGCTGCTGATCGGCGCGGGTGGCCTTGGCTCGCCCCTCGCGCTGTACCTCGCAGCAGCGGGCGTCGGGCACATCGGCCTCGTCGATTTCGACGTCGTCGATGAGAGCAACCTGCAACGTCAGATCGTCCACGGCACCAGCACGCTCGGCGTACGCAAGACCGAATCGGCCAAGCGACGCCTACAAGACCTCAACCCCAACGTTGAAGTCACCAGCATCGAGGAACAAATCACCTCGGAGAACGCGTTGGACCTGCTGCGACCCTACGATGTGATCATCGACGGCACCGACAACTTCCCAACCCGCTATCTCACCAACGATGCCAGCGTCATGCTCGGCAAGCCGAACGTCTACGGTTCGATCTTCCGCTTCGAGGGCCAAGCCACCGTCTTCTCACCAAAGGACGGCGGACCCTGCTACCGCTGCTTGTATCCCGAACCGCCGCCCCCCGGCCTGGTGCCAAGCTGCGCAGAAGGCGGCGTGCTCGGCGTGTTGCCCGGCGTGATCGGCACCATCCAAGCCACCGAAGCGATCAAACTGATCACCGGCATCGGCGAAACGCTGATCGGTCGGCTGATGCTCTACGACGCGCTCTCGATGCGCTTCCGCGAGCTGAAACTGCGCCGCAACCCCAACTGCCCGGTCTGTGGCGAGCACCCGACCGTCACCGAACTGATCGACTACGAGCTGTTCTGTGGCATCGTGCCGCAAGCCGAGCAGGACGACACCTACGAGATCACGCCAGCAGAAGTCGCGGAGTGGCTCAAGAGCGACGACCCGCCGTTCCTGCTCGACGTACGCGAAGCCAACGAGTGGGACATCGCCCACCTGCCGAACGCCACCCGCATCTCGGTCAACGAGCTGCAGAGCCGCCTGAACGAGCTAGATACCGCTCGCGAGATGGTGGTCTACTGCCGCAGCGGCGCTCGCAGTGGCCGCGCAGTCGATATGCTGCGCGCCGCAGGCTTCCGCAAAGTCAAGAACATGACGGGCGGCATCCTGCGCTGGGCCGACGAGGTGGACAACACCGTGCCGAAGTACTAGGCACAGCGCTCACACATCAGCACCACGAGGCCGATGGACACGTATCCATCGGCCTCAACGATTCCTCAACAGCGCAGGCCAGCAGCACAATAAGCGCAGTTTTGGTTTTGGGAAGAAAAGCAAATCGTTAACCCCAACGCCCGTCGCTGCGGGCAAACAACGTCGTGCACAACGTGTGCGCGCTCGGACAGCTGTGGCGCTGCGCGCCAAAACGCGCGCCGCTCCGCTCGCGGAATCACAACGCGGAGCCTCGCAAGCGAAGACCCCGCGTCGAAAAATCGCCGAATCGCAGCGAACCTAGATAATCACACCAAATCCTGGTAATCACTTACACAAACAAATATTGCTAAGTGCATCGTTTTTTAAATCTTTCACAGTTCACATTGTCATCTCGAACAAGCCTTCAGGCGTAGTGAGAGATCTCATTGCTCCGCATTGCAGTACACTTTGAGATCTCTCACTTCGTTCGAGATGACATCGCTTTTCGTTGAATCGGAAAGTGTGAAAAACTTCCAAAACAGAGCACTAAGAGAACGACCCAATGCTGCTTGTAAATCGCTACCAACACTTCCCAGTCAGGTGGTATCGACCTTCTGCGCGTAGCAGAAGGTCGATACCACATAAAACGTAACATTCCCTGCAACCCCAAGCGGAGTATCACTTACGGATAGCCGCCCCGTGCTGGAACGCATACGAGATGCCCTCCTGCAGACTCCCCTGAGTCACCACATTGAGCGTATGAAGGTTGTTATCGATCAGCATCTTCGCCAGTTCAGCGCTGATACCCGTCAGCATCACCTGCGCGCCAAGCAAGCGCACAGCATCCGCAACCTGCAGCAGCAGCCGCGCGACACTCACATCCATCAGCGAAACGCCTGTCAGATCCAAGATCACCCACTTAGCGGGGCGCTTTGAGATCGCCTGCAGCAGCGTCGTCTGCATCTGCTCGACGCGGCGCGCATCCATGCCACCCACCAGCGGCATCACCACCGCATCGTCGGAGATCGGGATCAGCGGCGTGGAGAGGTCGGCCAGCATCGCGCGGTAGCGCTCCTCGCTACGACGTAGTTGCTCCTCGGCCTCACGGCGGTCGGTGATATCCTTGGCCATCAGATACACACCAATGATCTCGTTGCCAACGATGATCGGGATATTACTGGCGGTCAGACGATGAATCTTCCCCTGCTTATCCTTGATCGTCATCTCGTAGCGCCGCGCCTCGCCGCGCAGTGCTGCCTGGAACGCCTCGCCAACCAATGCGCTATCTTCCTCAATCACAAGCGAGCGCATCGACATCGAGCGCATCTCCTCAAGCGTATAACCCGTAATCCGCTCGGCAGCCACGTTGGCGGTATATACGCTCTGGTTCAGATCGAAGCCCAGCACCGCATCCAAATTATTGCGGAACAGCGAATCGAGCTCGGCGGTGCGCACCGAGAAGCGCTGATTCACCATCGATGAAATCAGCGTCAGGCCTAGCAAGAGCAGCGTCGCCATGCCGATCGACGAGCCAAGGAACAGGTGATCGATACCGCTCTCGGCCATCGGCATCGCATGATCGGGCATCGAGAAATGCGCCGCCCACATGCCCACATAGTGCATACCCGTGATGCCGAACGCCATCACCAGCGAGCTGCTCAGGCGCAACAGCAACCAACGACCCGTCGCCAGCACGCCCGAACGGAGGCGAAATGCCAGCCACAAGGCCAGCGTCGAAGCACCAAACGCGATCAGGATCGACAGTAGCACCAAGGAAGAATCGTAGCTCAACTCAGCGGGCATCTGCATCGCTTCCATGCCGATGTAGTGCATCGCCACAATGCCCATGCCCATCAACACGCCACCGACAGCCAGCGTCTCAACGCTCAAGGAGCGGCGCGTCACAATAAACAACGCAAAACCCGATGCCACCATGGCGCATAGCCACGAAACTACCACCAGTGGCACATTGTAGGTAATTTCCATCGGCATGCTCAACGCCAGCATGCCCGTGAAGTGCATGGACCAAATCCCGGTGCCCATCGCAAAAGCCCCGCCGATGAGCCAGGTTAAGCGTTGCCAGTGTTGTAATAAGGTGATACGACTCGCGAGATCGAGTGCCGTATATGAAGCAACAAATGCAACAACAAGCGACATCAAAACTAAGCGCCAGTCGTAAACGCCAACCATCAGTTGACTGACCTGATGCATATCGTATCCTCGTAACTTGGAGGTGAGAATCTTCTGTTTTGGTAGATAGAAGCTAGCGGCATAGTACCATAGCGAACCTACATTATACAGAAAATTTTCTCAAAATGAAATAAAGATATGTTAACAATCACTTATTAGAGAAGTTTTCCTTGTAGATTCGGACACCTAACATGTAGCAAAATCCCAACAATTCCCGCATTTTATGCTCGATCCTGCTACGCAATGTAGGAAAAACGTTTTTCGAGCGATACCAGATGTGGTTAGGCAGAGAAGAGGCGACGGATGGTGTCCATTGTGAGGAGAAAGCATGCGCTTCGACGGATACGTCAAAACGCCTGCACGGATCACCCGCACAGGCGCCACAGCACAGAACAAATGACGTTACGAGGAGGTATCGCGGGGGTTGCGCAGCGCTCGCAGCCGCGCGCGCAGTCGCTCCCAGGAGCCGCGCACGCCCTGTACTTGCTCCGCCTCGATCGGCTGAGGGCTGTATTGGGCACGCACAAACGCATCAGTCAGCACACGGCTCTCCTGCTCCGCATCGGGCAGATGCGCGGCCAGCGTCTGATGGTACTCGTAGGGCGTTTGATGGCGGCGGCGGCCAAGCCCCTGCTCAGCGGCGCGCCGCAGCGTCGAGCGGTAAAAGTAACGCACCAACTCGCGGGGAGGCAACTTATTCAAGCGCAGGGAGGGGATACGCTGCGATGAACCAACCGATTGCCGCCGCCGCTCGCGCAACTGCGTCGTAGCGTAATCGACCCAAGCGACCGTATCGCGCCACACAATGCCCAATTGGCGCAACAGCCAAGCCAATGGGCCGCGCGTCGTTAAGGCCCGCACAAGGCCCGGGTGCCGCTGCAAAAACAGCATGATCGCGTAGCCCACCAACAGCAGCATACACAACCAGAACACCAGCGACGAGAGCAGATGCGGCTGGCGAGCCACCGCCTCGGGCATGGGAGGCGGCGTAAACGAGGGCAGCGCGGGCGGTGGGGCCGAGGTCGTATCGCTCGCAAATAGCGAGAGCAGCAGAGCGGGCAACACCGCTATCGACGTGAAGATCCAAATGATCGCATAGCCAATCACCGTCAGCACATAGCCAAACCAGCCCAGCGCGATGCGTAGCGTATCGATCAGCGTCATGCCGTAGGTGCGGGGCAGCAACACCGCCAAACTAGCCACACCACCGATCAGCAGGATGCTCGCCCATGTCCAGCGCCGATTGACCGAATCGGCGATCTGCGCGCCCTCTTGCAGCCAACGAGCCTGCAGCACAGCCAAACGCGACTGGCTGTACAGCAAAAAGCCACCGATCAGGTAGGCCAGCGCCCCACTAGCGCTCAAAAGCGAGATAGCGCGGCCAGGAGCGCCGAACTGCTCGGTGTTGACCGCTTCGACCGAGAGGATGCAGAGGAGGAGAATCCCGCCGGAGATAAAACGCATATTGATGCGTCGTAACGCCTGCGAACGATCCTGCGAGATCAAGCGCGCGTACTGCAGATTCGTCTCATCCTGACTGATCTTCGCCTCAGATGGCTTTGGCTCCAGTTCGTAGAGGTCGCGCAGGCCCGCATACGCCATAAACGCGGCCACCATGCCCACCAGCATATACGCGAAAAAGATGCTATCGAACACGCTGAAGGGATCGTACAGCCACTTCACAAGATCGGCGCGTAGCGAAGCCATACTGCCACCCAAACTAGCGGCAAGACGCATCAGCACCACCAGCAAAAACAGTTCGGGGATGAGGTAACGGGCGGTTTCGACGGTCAACCAGTGCTCGGTGCGCACCTTCGAATGCACCAGGCCCACTTCGAGCACCACCAAGCCACAAGCAATGATCAGCCAGATCGGCTGCCAATCGCCTACAAAGCGCTGAAACGCACCACACAACGTAGCCACCAATCCGACCACGATCATGGTGTTCAGCAGAATACCGCGATACTTGAACGACATCCGTCTTGCTCCATGGCAAATCAACGAACAACAAGCACGCTTGGCACGATGTTGCGATCAGTAGTTTACACGGAACACGACAGAATATCCAATCGGACGTTGAGAGAACCGCTTCATCCGCGAAGGCGGGGCAACACCTTCGTTGCTTAAGTAGAGGAAAAAGCTTTGTAAGGAGGAAAAACCGATGTGATACGCTACCGCCACTCATTCGGACCAAGAATGAGCGAGGCGGACAAAAGGCATTCGCCGTTACAGCGTGTTTTGCGTTTCCTTCTCGTTCTGCAAAACGCGATAACCGCCGGAGAATTGTTCGTTAATAAATGCCACAATGTCTTCTAGATGCTCGAAATATCGCTCGTGGCCGCTGCCAATATGCTGAATACGCCCGCGCCAGTCCCCGATCTCGAGCTCCATGCCCTGCGTTTCATTTACAACGAGCCGCAGCAGAAACGATTCGATCCGCCGACCGCTCATAGTCAACCTCCTTACCATCAGTCCGAAAAATATGTTTATGATTTACGTTCCTCACTAGTATATCGATGTGACATTACCCATCTATTACCAGTCTTTTACAATTTATGAAGCCACCAACCGACCATTCTTGCCAGGCGCATGACAATCAGATCAGCGATTAGATAGCATACAAACGCCCCAACCGGCGGATTCGTTGTAGATAACAGGCCGAATGGGTGCAGATGCCAGAACCAACAACCAAACCACGTGCCGATCCATTCGATATACAGCACCAGCACGCCCATGATCAGGTAGAAGACATTGAAACGCTTGCGGTAGAGTACGAAGATCGCCAACAGCCCGAAAATGCCGCTGAGCGTATCGCCCAACCACAGCAGTGCGCCGAGGATCAAGCCGCCGTGAAACAGCAACAGCGCCCAGCGCACCCGCGCTTCGTGGCGCACCACCGGGGCCGACTCGGCGATCAGCAGGCCGGTGCCGAACATAATCGCGTGGCCGAACGGCACGTAGATGGGCACCATGCCGAATTTGTAGGTGTACAGCCCAAACAACAGGCTGAAGATGCCCTCACCGATCGCCGAGAAGGGCACGAAGATCAGCGTCATCAGGCGTTGCTCGGGCTTAAGTGCGCTGATCAGCCACCAGATGTAGAAGGGACCAGCGATATTGCTGAGGATCTGTGCATCGATGCCGCGCTCGTAGAGCCAGCGCGAATCGGCGGCCAGCACGGCCAGCACCACCGGGGCGAAACAGATGATCAATAGTCGCTTGCGCCATTGCAGTGCGCTCGCTTCGTGGGCGATTGGTTGTTGCATGTTGAGATTGAGCACTTAAGCGCCAGCCTTTGCAGCGTGCGGCGTGAGCACAAAGCGCTGAATAGCGGCAGCCACACCAGCATCGGCGGCGGGAGGCGCGACCCAATCGGCGGCGGCGCGCACCTCGGGATGCGCATCGCCCAAGGCCACGCCAATGCCCGCCATACGCAGCATCGCGATATCGGCCTCGGCGTCGCCCAGCGCCAGCACATCGCTCATCGGAATACCCCAACGCTCACAGAGCAGCGCCAACGCGCTCTCCTTGGTGGCCTCCACCGCTGTGATCGCCGCATCGTAGAGCGTGCCATCGGGCGCGTAGTGGCGCATAAAGCGGATCGGCGCATCGGCGAAGTGCTGCATCATCAGCGTCACAGCCGCCTCGCCCCGCACCATCAGGCGCGTGGGAGGACGCTCGGTGCGGTGCAGCATCTCCACAAGGTCGGCGATGCGCTCGCCAGCGGCAGGCTCGAACGCGCCGGGCTGTGAGCCAATCGCGTGGTAGTTCACTTCGTCGATGGTGGCCAGCAGAGCGAAATCGTGCGCCCGCGCCAGTTCGGCGATGGCCAGCGCGATCTCGAACGGGATGCTGAGATTGCGCAGTTGCGAGCCTGTCTCATCGTAGATGGTCGCGCCAGCCTGACAGATGAACGTGCACGGCAGGCCCAATTCATCGGCGATCAGTGCTGTGGTCTTGCGTTTGCGCACGGTCGCAAGCACAATCCGCACGCCGAGCGCCTGTGCCTGCACCAGCGCGTCGCGGTTGGCGGGAGGCAAAGGTGCGCCGTAGGGCAACAGGGTGCCGTCGATATCGGAAGCGATCAGTTGTATCATCTGCGATGTTGTTCCTCGTGTTGATGCGATGTTGCGCTAGCCCGGCCACAACCCTTGGCCCTCGCGCTCGACCACGTAGCCGCCCTCGGCCAAGTGTTGGAGCACCGCTTGGCCGTGCTCCTCGTCGCGCACTTCGAGCACCATCTCGATGCCCACCCGATCGACGGGGGCGAGCCACACGGCGCGGCGGTGGAAGATATCGACAACGTTAGCTCCGGCGCTGGCCACACGGCTGATCAGCGGCGCGAGGTTGCCGGGCCGATCATCGACAGTGGTGCGCACCAGGATGTAGCGGCCCTGCTTGACCAGCACCTGCTCGATCACACGGGCCAGCATGTTGCCGTCGATGTTGCCGCCACCCATAATCACGCAGACGCGCTCATTGGGGCGCGGCGTCACTTTGCGCGCCAGCAGCGCGGCCACACCCGCCGCACCTGCGCCCTCGACCACCAAGCGCGAGTTCTGCACAATGTAGGTGATACCCCAGGCGATCTCGTCGTCGTCAACCGTCACCACATCGTCCACCAGATCGCGGATCAGCGGCAGCGTGAGGTCGCCAGGCCGCTTGACGGCGATACCATCGGCGATGGTGCGCGCGGAGGAGATTGCGACGGGGTGGCCGGCCTCCAACGAGGCTTTCAGCGGCGAGCATCCGGCAGCCTGCACGCCGATAATGCGCACATCGGGCATGAGCGCCTTGAGCGCCACCGCCACGCCGCCGATCAGGCCGCCGCCGCCGATCGGCACAACCACCGTACCGAGGTCGGGCAACGCCTCGGCGATCTCCAGACCGATGGTGCCCTGGCCCGCGATCACGCGCTCGTCGTTGAAGGCGTGCACGTAGGTGAGGTTGCGCTCCCGCTGGATCTCAGCGGCACGAATACCTGCATCATCGAACGTGGCGCCAGAAAGCACCACCTCAGCGCCGTAGCGGCGGGTCGAGGCGACCTTAGTGAGCGGCGCGCGCTCCGGCATGACGATGGTGGCGGGGATGCCCAACAGTTTGGCGGCCAGCGCCACGCCCTGAGCGTGATTGCCCGCCGAGTGTGCGATCACGCCCCGCTCGCGCTCGGCGGGCGAGAGGCGGCTGATGGTGTGATACGCGCCACGCAGCTTGAACGAGCCGCTGCGCTGCGTGTTCTCGGCTTTGATGAAGATCTGCGCGCCAAGCTCTTGGCTGAGCCGCTCGACGGGCAGAATAGGGGTGGTGATGATGATATTGCGCAAAGTGCGGCGCGCGGCTTGGATATCGGCAAGTGTAATCGTCATATCAGTGCTCCCAAAATGAAGGACCGAGGATGCGATTCATCCTCGATCCTTACAGGATTTACTTACAAGCAAGCTCCATTGCAAGCCCGTGTCATACAACGGAAGCTGATATGTTGGACAGCTTAGCCGCGAGCTTGAGCGGCTGCAACGGCCTTCTGTGCGCCATCGGCCAGGGTCTCGGCTGGGATGAGCTTCGACGCGGCCAAAATCTTGCGGCCCTCTTCCTCGTTGGTGCCGACCAAGCGGGCGACCATCGGGACGTCGGTCTGCACCTCTTCGAGCGCGGCCACAATACCCTTGGCGACTTCGTCGACGCGGGTGATGCCACCGAAGATGTTGAACAGCACGGCCTTGACGTTCGGATCGGCCAGGATGATCTGCAGCGCGGCCTTGACCTTGTCTTTGCCCGCACCACCGCCAATGTCGAGGAAGTTGGCCGGCTCGCCGCCGTACAGCTTCACAACGTCCATCGTGGCCATCGCGAGGCCCGCGCCGTTGACCATACAGCCGATGTTGCCATCGAGCTTGATGAAGGTGATCCCAGCCTCACGCGCCTGCTGCTCAGCCAGCGGCTCGTCGGAGGAGTCGCGCATGGCTTCGAGATCGGGGTGGCGGAACAGGGCCGAATCGTCGAGCAGAATCTTCGAGTCGAGCGCTTGGAGCGCGCCGTTCGGCAACACGACCAGCGGGTTGATCTCGGCCAGAGTGGCATCGGCTTCCATGTAGGCGCGATAGAGGGCGGTCGCGATCTGGGCGAACTGGCGGGCCTGCTTGCCATCGGTGAGGCCGATGCCGAAGGCCAATTCCATCGCCTGGTAGTTCAGCAAGCCCAAGGTCGGATGCGCGGCGATCTTCACGATGGCGTCGGGGTTGGTCTTGGCGACTTCCTCGATCTCCACGCCGCCCTCGGACGAGGCCATCACAACGATGCGCTTGGTGGCGCGGTCCATAATGACGCCCAGGTAGATCTCACGCTCGTAGGTGATCGCTTCGGCGACCAGCACCTTCTCGACGGTCAGACCCTTGATGTCCATCCCAAGGATCTGGCTAGCGACCTGCTCGGCCTGCTCGGGCGTATCGGCAAGTTTGACACCACCGGCCTTACCACGGCCACCAACGAACACCTGCGCCTTCACCACCACTTTGCCACCGATCTGCTCGGCGATCGCGCGGGCTTCGGCAGGCGTGCTCGCTACGCCGCCGCCTGTGACGGGGATGCCATATTTCGCCAGAATATCACGAGCCTGGTATTCATGCAATTTCATGCTAAGTCCTTACGCACTGTACGAGAGTGGCTTTGGGCGGCAATAGTAGCACCCCAAAGATGAGATTGTCAATACTTAATACCGTCTATTGTAACACTCAATTGAATCGTGCGAGTAAAAAATGGGGGGTTTCGGCACAGCAATTCTGGGCTTTTTTGGAACTTGTTGGGTCTGTTGGGCCTGCGCTCCACCGATTCTCTGTAGGAGTGTGTAGATTCTTCTGATTATGTCATGTTGTTTTGGATGCGGGTGATTAGCCGTGTTGGCTTAGGTCGTTGTGAGAGGCTTTCTGAAAAGCATTCCAATGATGTGCCTCCTGTGCAAGTGCGTGAGATGCGCCATTCGGCGGGCAAGCGAGTACGCACGAGCAGGTCGGCTGCTGCGCAAGCCCAAAGGGCCGATCACGGCCCTTTGGAAACCCCGACCGGGGCTTATCGCCCCTGGACCCCAAAGGAATCCGCTCTGTCAGGTGGGTGTCGTTTGGTTCCTCGGTATGGTCCTTGTTCGGTGGTCTGTTTGCGTTTTTGCTTACATGCAGGTGTCTCTGCTCACCGATGCTTTTCAGAAAGGTTCTGATATCAAATCCGAGTATTCACTTACTCGAAGAGGGATGCTGGATAAATAACGCGATTCTGCCTTTCAACAGATACCAGCATTATCACCGCAAGTGGTGTCGATGCGCTGCGCGTCGCAGCGCATCGACACCACATAAAATGGAAAGTACCTTGCTGCCGCAGGCTACAACTGGTTTGTGACTGACACTGTCCAACCGGATTTGGTGTGAGAGTGTGAGAATCCACATCATAAATGATGATACCGCTTTACATTGGTATCGCCTATCTTCCCCCATCGCTTAGCGACTCGTTCCATCTTTGCGAAAAGATAGCACGACGCCGCAGCCCAATGGTAGGCCACGGCGTCGTAAAGGCGAAGGCGCTGCGTTAGACGCCCACCGTATCGGTGTAGAGGCTGTAGATCGATTGGCTGGCGGCCATAAAGAGGCGGTTCTTCTTCCTGCCGCCGAAGCAGATGTTGGCGCACGGCTCGGGCAGGTGGATTTTGCCGATCAGGGTGCCATCGGGCGCGAAGCAGTGCACGCCATCATACCCTTCGCCGCCCCAACCAGCCGCCGCCCAGAGGTTGCCATCCACATCAACGCGGATGCCATCGGCCATGCCGGGCGACATATCGACAAAATCGCGCCCATTCTCGGCTCTGCCATCGACCACATCGTAGACGCGGATGCTGCGGGGGCCGTTCGGCATGTGCGATGCGCCCGTATCCACGACATAGAGTAGTTTTTCGTCGGGCGAGAAGCACAGGCCGTTGGGGCGCACCATGTCGGAGACAACCACGCTGAGCTCGCCAGTGTTGGGATCGAGGCGGTAGACGGCGGTGGGCAACTCGAACTCGGCGCGGTCGCCCTCGTAGTTGCCGAGGATGCCGTAGCCCGGATCGGTGAACCACACCGAGCCATCGGAGTGGACCACCACATCGTTGGGGGCGTTGAGCCGCTTACCCTGGTAGCTATCGGCCAGCACTGTGATGCTGCCGTCGTATTCGGTGCGGGTGACGCGGCGGGTCAGGTGCTCACAGGTGACGAGGCGGCCCTGGCGGTCGCGGGTGTTGCCGTTGCTGTTGTTGGCGGGCGAACGGAACACGCTCACTGCGCCAGTCTCCTCGCACCAGCGCATCATCCGATTGTTCGGGATGTCGCTCCAGACCAGGTAGCGACCATCGCCAAACCAAACCGGGCCTTCTGCCCAGCGAAACCCGGTGGCGATGCGCTCGACGTGGGCGCTGCCGAGGCGGTAGCGGTTGAATCGTGGGTCCAGCGTTTCCACCGCAGGGTCGGGGTAGCGTACGAGGCCGCGTTCGCCTGATGCAGGCCAAATCGGGGTTTGCGTCATGACAGTTCTCCAAAATTCTAACTATGGGTGAGCGAACAGGCCACGTGGAATGTTGAGGTTAGCGCGATGCCATCGCTTCTGCCAAAACCTCGCGCAGGTCGTCTTGATCGAAGGGCTTCTCGATCACAAAATCGACGCCGCGCTCGCGGGCTTCTTCATCGGTGTATTGGCGACCCCAGCCAGTAATCAGAATGGTGGGCACTCGCGGGTCGCGTTCTTTGATCTGCTTCAGCAGGTCCCAGCCGTTCATATCGGGCATGCCCAGATCCGAGATCACCAGATCGAACGTGTGCGGCGCGAAGGTCCGCAACGCCTCGGCACCATCGGCGGCTTGCGCGACTTTATGGCCCCAGCGTGTCAGGACGCGCACCGTCGCATCTCGCACCATCGCCTCACTCTCAACAAACAGGATATGGCCCGGGATGATGTTGAGATCGCGCGGCGCCTTGCGTTTGGTGGTTTGCTCGGCAGCGCGGATGGGCAAACTGATGCGGAAGCGGGTGCCCACGCCAAGTTCGCTCTCGACATCGATCTGGCCGCCGTGGCTCTGGATGATGCCCAGCGAAACGGCCAAGCCCAGGCCGGTGCCCTGCTCGCCCTTGGTGGTGAAAAACGGGTCGAAGATGCGGGCGCGCACGTCCGGCGGCATGCCAGTGCCCGTATCGGCGATCTCAATCACCACCTGGCCTTCGTCTTCGGTCTTTTGGTTGTAGGTGGTGATGGTGATGGTGCCGCCCTTGGGCAGCGCATCGACCGCGTTGATGATCAGGTTGGTGAGCACCTCGCGTAATTCGGCGGGACGCCCCGCGATCGGCTCGACAGGCTCAAGATTGCGCACGATCTCGATGGAGGCACCGCGACTCTGGGCCACGTCGCGCCAGCGCGGGCGGGTCAGGTCGATGGCGTCGCGGGCCAGCATGTCGAGGCGCACCTCGGTCATTGGCGAGTCGTGCTCCATGCGCGCGAAGCCCTGCAGGCGCCGCACCGTCTCGGCACCGTCCTTGGCGGCCCGCTCGATGATCTGGAGCATTTCGCGATGTTCGGGGTCTTGCACTTCGTAGAGCAGCAACTGCGCGTTGCCGAGCACACCCGCCAGCAGGTTGTTGAAGTCGTGGGCCACGCCGGAGGCCAACTGCCCCACGGCCCGCACTTTATCGACCAGGCTGAGGTGCTCTTGCGTGCGAGCGAGTTTGGTAGCGGTCTCCTCGCGTTCGCGCGCGAGACGGGCGTTGTGCAGTGCGGTGCCGAGGTAGTGCGAGAGTTCGAGCAGAATGGCGATCTGCTCCTGTCCATACGCACCCGCTTGGCGGCTCGCGAAGTCGAGCGTTCCAACGGCGCGGCTGGCCCCGATGATCGGCACAATCACGCCGGAGCGCAGTCCGTTGGCGGCCAACTTGCGGTCGTACTCGAAGCTGCTGCGTGACAGTTCGACCTGCGCCAACGGCATCGCGGTGCGCCCCGCCGTCTGCCAGGGTGTGCCCTCGGCAGGAATGCGCTGACCTTCGGGCGGCTCGGCCCAATCGCGGATGTTGTAGTCGTAGACCGTCTCGAACGTGAAGGTGTCGTCCTCCTCGTTGTAGAGCACCAGCGCGGCGTAATCGCAGGGCACCACGCGGCGGATGTGGTGGATGATGGTGCGCAGAATCGCGGGCAGGTCGCGGCTCACATCGCGCGTGCTGACCTCCTGCGTCACGCGGGTCACCACTTCGAGTTGGAACTTGAGCCGAGCGTTCTCCATCGCGATCGCGGCCTGGTTCGAGAGGGCAGCGATGGCGTGCACATGCTCTTGGTTGTAGTGGTTCGGCTCGTCGTTCTCCAGCATCAGCACGCCTTCTACGTGACCCTGGCGCAGCAGCGGCACACCCATCCAACTGCGGGTGGTGGTGACGCCAAACGGGCGATAGCGCGGATCGGCCTGCACATCGGCGAGCACCAGCGCTTGGCCTTGGCGGGCGATATGGGCAACCAGCGGCACCTCGTCGAGCGGGATGCGGCTGCGAATGTGCGGTTGGCGGTTGGCAAAGCCACGCGAGGCCGAGAACTCGACGTGCTCCTCATCGACCCGCACAAGCATACTGCGGTCGTAGGGCAGCACTTGGGCCAGTTGATCGAGGATCAGTTCGGGCACACCCTCGGGGGCCAGCGCGGCGCTGAGAGTCTGCGAGACGCGGTAGATCGCCTCGGCCAGTTGGCGGCGCATCTGCTCGGTCTGGAACAGTTTTGCGTTCGTGAGCGCCACGGCCAGCGGCGTCGCCCACTCGGTGAGTTGTTGGCGATCCTGCGGGCTAAAGGCGGCGGGCAAACTACTCTGCACCACGATCACGGCGAGCACGTTGTTCTTGGAGATCACGGGCACCGCCAATTCTGAGACTGCGGTGTGCATGCCCGGCGTCGGCACGAATTGTGTGGTGGTGCGCAGATCTTCCACCTGCGCCGGTTTCGTGGTCTGCACCACGCGAGCAGCGATGGTTGGCTCGCTAAGGGGCACCTGCGTGGGTGGCACGTAGCCGGCATCCTGCGCGTCGTCGCTGAAGTAGAAGGCCAGCATCTCGCCTTCGAGCAGGGCGATGCCGACGCGCTCGTAGAGGAAGCCGCTGCGCAGCGCCACCACCACGCGGCGAATGAGTTGCTGCGGATCGAGCGTGGCGCTCAGTTCGCGCTCGAAGGACAGCATCCCTTTGAGTTGCCGTTGCGAATCTTGCAGGACGCGCAGTTGCTGATCTTTCTCCTGCGTGATGCGCTGTTGCGATTTAAAGAGTTCGTCGAATCGGCGGGCGATCACGCCAATCTCACCGGGGGCGCGCACGGGCAATTGGCGGTTGGCGTTCGGCGGCGCGGTGATCGCGGCAACTAGGCGGGACAGCGGCAGCACGATCCAACGGGCCACGTAGGCCATCAACACCATGAGGACGAGGGCGAACAGCGAGGCAAGCGCAATAACCGACCATTCGGGGGAGAGATCAAGGCCGAAGAATTGCCAGGCCGCTTGCACGTCGCCGCTGAAGTCGGCAATAAGCCGAGCCCGCAATTCGGCATCGAGGCCCAGAAATACTTCGTACAAAAATGCAATCAGGCCGCCAAGCGCAAGTATCAGACTCAACAACAAACCCCAGAACGCGCGGCGCACCAACTGCGAATGTTGTTTGGGACGATCTGCCATCAGCGAGGTCGGGCCTTCTCTCTGTCGTGCAACTCGGGGGCACGGCCCGGTTATTGATGATAAATCGGGAAGGGTTGCTTGTCAACTAGCTGCAACAAACGTGATCAAGCGAGCGTCTTAGCCGCAGGAACGTAACGATATCGAATGATATCCATACATAATGGAGGAAATCTATGGAAACCAGACGAATCCGACGCAGCCGGAACGAGCGCATGATCGCTGGCGTTGCGGGGGGCTTGGCGAGTTATTTCAATATCGATCCGATGCTGGTTCGGCTCGGCTTCATATTGCTAGCCTTCTTCAATGGATTTAGCGTTCTGGTGTACATGGCGCTCTGGTTGTTGTTGCCGAACGAGGATAGCAGCGCACCCGATAGCCGCGCTCAGATGCGCGAAAGCATCGACGAGATGCGCGAAGCCGCCGAAAGTGCCGCTCAGCGCGTTCGCGATATGTTCAACCGCGTCTAGTGCTTCGTTCGAGGTGCTGAAAGGGGTATCGAGCCACTGGCTCGATACCCCTTTTTCCTTCTCAATGCCCTCGCACAACCTAAAACATTTGTGTCGACAAGAATGACGGTATTTGGTACCATAGACGCCTGCGGGGCACTAACGTTGGCGCAATATTGCTCCGTGGCACGTCAATAACCCCATTCAATCTGTCTCTGCTGCACCATACAACTCAAGATTGTGGGGTTTCAGTGGGTAGACATCGAACACAGATGATTAACAGCCACGCATTCCACGGCTGTAGGGGGCACATCATGGGCGTTCTCAAACAGATTCTACTCTTTGCTGGGGTCGGCGCACTTGGTGGTTTTGTGATTATGATTGGGATGGGGTTTATCTTCTTCCCGACGCTTTTGGGTCAACTGAACTTCACGGGTAGCGAGACCGATATGGCGATCCTGAAGGCTGTCGCGCTACCCACCGCCATCGCCGCGTTGATCGGCGGCGTGATCGGGGGTCAGATCTCAAACGAGGGTGGCCGCAGCAGCCAAGTGATGATGGCCGTGATCCTGGGCATCGTCCTGGCCACGCCCGTGAGTTGCCTGGGCTTCTGGGTCACAGGTTGGTAGGTACACGTCCTGTAGTACAATTGCGCCAGCAACGCCTCAACGCCAGCGTGGTTTCGCTGGCGTTGGCTTTTAACTACGCCCCAACACCCGCCGCACTAGTGCGCGCTCCTCGGGGCCGAACGCACCCACCACCCACAGCGCAATGCCGTAGGCGAGCGGGGCCACCACAGTCGCCACAAGCCACCCAAAGTCGCCGCCGAGCGGGTAGACCAGCAGCATCGCCAAGCCCATCACCAGCGCCGCCGCCATCGGGCGCCACGACAGCCGCAACAGCGGCGGAGCAGCCTCCTCGCGCCGCAGCACAGGCAGGAAGGTGATGTACAACACCACTTCGGAGAGCACGGTGATCAGGCTGGCGGCGTACAGGCCGAACAGCGGGATGAACAGCAGATTGGCCAGGAAGTTGAACGCCGCCATAATCATAAACGAGCGGGTGATGGAAGCCTGCTGATCCAGCGCGATCATCACGTACTGCATCAGGCCGTTGATGTACGAGAGCGGCAAAAACCAGATCAGGATGGCCAGCGCCACATCGGAGATGCCCTGATATTGGGCGTTCTCGGCGAAGAAGCGCACCAAATCGGCGGCCAACACGGTGGTGCCGACCGAGATGGGGAAGGCGGCCAGCAGCAGCACGTACAGCACATGCCGATACGAGCGGTTGAAGGCATTGCGATCCTGTTTGGCTTGTCGGGCGATCAGCGGGAAAATAGCGTTGATGAGCAGCGGCGGCAGGATGAGCGCCACGTTGATGACGCGGTAGGGCATGCGGTACTGCGCCACCACTACATCGTCGGTGAACGCCCGCAGGATGAACGTGTCGAACGAGAAGGCGATGTTGACCAGCAGGCTGTTCAGCAGCAGCGGGAAGGCGGGCTTGAGCAGGCTGCGCGCGAACTGCCAATCCCACTCCAAGCGCGGTGCGAACAACATGCGCACTTGCAGCACCAGAAAGACCAGCGCGGTGAGGCAGGTGGTGGCCACCGCCGCCCAGGCCAGGCCGAGCACGCCCCAGCCCGCCAGCAGCACGCCAACCCGCGCGAATACGCTCACCACTTGCGTGATAAGTTCGACCGCCGCCGGGATCTCCATGCGTTCGCGGCTGTTGAACAGCGCCGTGACGACGTTATTGTACGCGGCGGGGAACAGCGTGAGGCAGAGAATGAGGATCGCTGCGGCGCCATCGTCGGTGAGGCTGCGTGCGCCCGGCAACATCGCGCCGCTGACGTTGTAGGTGCCGATGATCACCAGCGCCATCGGCAGCGCGATGATCGAGAGCAGCCAACGCAACGTCAGCGTGACACCGAAGAAGCGCGGTGCTTCGTTGGGCTGCCGCGCCACCTCGCGGGTGAGCAGCGTGCCCAAGCCGAAGTCGCTGAAGGTGCCGAGGTACTGCACCACCAGCAGCGCGGCCAAGTCGTACTGGCCCACCGCTTCCGGCGTGAGCAGGCGGTAGAGCACCAGCGCGAAGGCCATATCGATCGCCCGCACAATCAGGCGGATCACGGTTGGCACGGCGCTGTTCTTCACGACGCGGCGTGCGGTATTGCTCTCGTCCTCGCGGTAGTAGCGCCGCCACAGCAACGCGCCCAGCCCAAGCAACGGCAACAGGGCGGCTACGCCCAGCAAAAAGAGGTTGATTCGTTCACTTAGCATAGTGGCCGATTATACCAGGGATCAGCGCGGTTCTTGGCGATGTTCATCGAGCAACGCCGTTAGCTCGGCCAGGCTGTTCAGCGTGTAGTCGGGCGGGGTGGCGTCGGGGGGCGGCGTGCGCCCGGCGCGGTTGACCCACGCTACGGCGATGCCCTGCTGTTGCGCGCCAACCACGTCGTTGCTCCACGAATCGCCGACGTGCAGCACTTCGTGCGGGGCGAGGCCGAGCAGTTCCAGCGCGCGTTGGAACAGTTCGGGGCGCGGTTTGTAGCTGCGCACGTCCTCGCTGCTGAGCACGTGGTCGCAGCGCCAACCCGCGTGGCGGATGGCGTTCTCCAGGTCGCTGCGGTCGATGTTGGAGACGATGCAGATCGGCAGTGGGCAGGACTCCACGAAGGCGATGGCGTCGTCGAAGATGCGGGGCGCGCTCCAGTAGACGAATTGTCGAGCGGCGAGCTCTTGGGCCGAGAGCGGGATCTGATATTCGGTGAGCACGGCTTCCAGGCTGGCGATCTCGATGTCGCGCTGGGTGCGGAATTGCTCGCCGTGGCTGGCTGCGCACAGTTCGCGGAAGCGGTTCAGCCAGGCGCGGCCTAGGCTGCGCTTGTCGATGGCGGTGGGGGCGGCGGCGAGCATGTCGCGCAGCATTTCGCCGATCACAAGATCGTCTTCGGAGACTAGGGCGCCGTAGAAATCGAGGAGCACGGCTTTGTAGCGCATATCGCCTCCTTGGTGGCTATGCCGATTCATCGGGGGCCATGGTAACGCAGATTTCGTTGTGCGCAGTGAACGGCTGCGGCCAGCAAGCGCGAGCAGAGCGAGTGCACCATCACGTTGCCGATGGGACGCGGTTGCCGTAGCGACGGGCGCTGCGGAGGCGGCTGCGCTTCTTTTTCCCAAACCTATACGGCAACCACATGAGGGTGCGATGCAAAAAGGGCAACCAGTTGCGGTTGCCCTTTTGTGCAGTGGTGTGAGGCGGTGCTAGTTTTTGGAGATCATGATGAGCACGCCGAGTGTGCCGTCTTGGTTTTGGCCGATCACGATCGTGAGGTCCATCTCGGAGCCTTTGGCTTGCAGTTGCACGTAGCTCTCGCTCTCGGAGAGTGTTGTCACCTCGTAGCCGTCGGCGGCCAGGCGCTCTTTGTAGAAGCTCACCACGTCCTCCAAGGGCATGCTGGTGTTGTAGGAGAGTTGTTCTTCGGTCTGCAGGGTGATCTTGGCGTCATCAACCTTCGGCACGTTGGAGGAGGCCATATCTTCGAGGCCGGGGCACTCCGCTGGAATGGAGATCGTGTCGATCTCGCCGATCGCTGAGAGTTCGTAGTTGGAGACGGTGCTGATGCCTGCCATTTCGGAGTTGGTATTGGCTTTGATCATCAGGCCGTCTTCGCGCACCCAAAATTCGCCCTGCATTTTGATGCCCGTGGTGCTGGTGCTGATCTCGTAGCGGTTGGTGTTCTGCCCGTTCACCGTGACGTTGCGCTCGACAAGTTTCGGCTCGCCCGAGGACAACACCAACATCATGCTCACCGAGCCCATCATGTTGCGGGCCATTTGGAGCGATGTCGCCCAACTTTCGGTGTTCAGCCCGGTGATTCGGCACTCGCCGTTCTGGACGTTGTACAGCATATCGGGCAGCAGGTAGGTTTCGGTGGTGCCTTGCGCTTCGGTCCCTACAATGGTGCGAACGATGCTCGGCTCGATGATGCGCTCCTCTACAAAGCGTGAAGTGGTTGTCTCCGTTTTGCCATCGGATGGGGTGGTGATGTTGGTCTCGTTCACCATGCGGTAGCTGCCGAGTTTGCTGAGAAATGCCTCCATTTTCACGGGGTCGAACGAGTCGGAGAGCGAGTCGATCACGGGCGTGTCGCTCGATTGATTATCGCTCGATTGGGTGTCGTCGCCCGAGCTGTCGGTTTCGCCACTCGGTCGGCTGATCTCTTCGATGGTATTGATGGTTTCGCGCACTTGGGCGGCTCGATCGGTGATGCCACAGTTCACAAGAACGGCGAGGGAGAGCAGGATCACAAGGGCCTTCACGCTTTTTTGCATCTTCGATTCTCCTTCAATGCACGTGTTGGGTTACAACGATGCTGGCAGTGTACGTACGCAGCGTGAGTTGATCGTGAGTTGAGCGTGAGATTCGGGCTTGTGAACGTGAGTTTTGGGTTTAAAACCGAGATCTCGGCTGTTTCAGAACCATCGCGGATAGTAGAATGTGTGGGTGACGAGGGAGGTTTAGCGCGATAGAGCCGGATGATCGCAGGCGACTCGGCTTCGCGAAATGTGAGGCGAAAAACTCCACGAAAACGCGCGCCGCGCAGCATTCCTTGGGCAGTTCTATGCTACAATAGCGGCCATGAAGCTCTCGACTATCGGCGTTCTCGGGGGCGGCCAGCTCGGGCGCATGATGGCGTCCGCCGCACACAACCTCGGGATGCAGATCGCGGTGCTTGACCCCGATCGCAACGCCCCCGCTGCGCAAGTGGCAAACCGGCACGTACTCGGTGATTTTCGTGATCCACAACGCATCCGCGAGCTGGCCGTCGGATGTGACATTCTCACTGTCGAGATCGAACATGTCAATGCCGACACATTGGATGCTCTGGCGCAACAGGGCGTTCCTGTTCAACCTATACCCGCAACTATTCGCCTTATTCAAGACAAATTAAATCAGAAACGTCATCTTGCAGCGCATGATCTCCCGGTTGCGCCGTTTCTGGACGTGCCCGATGCGCAGGCCGCTGAGGCTGCCGCGCAGCAGTTTGGGTATCCGTTTTTATTGAAATCGCGCCTTTCGGCATACGATGGCCGTGGCAACGCGGTGGTGCCGAACCCGGATACCCTGCCGATGGCCGCCCAAGCGTTGGGTGGCTACGAGCGTGGGCTGTATGTGGAGCAGTTCGTGCCGTTCGAGCGCGAGCTGGCGGTGATGGTCGCGCGCGGTCTTGATGGCGCGTTGGCCGTGTATCCGGTGGTCGAGACGGTGCATAAGAACAATATTTTGCACCGTGTGTTCGCGCCTGCGCCGATCGACCAGGCGTTGCAGGAGCGTGCCCGCGAGATCGCACGGCGCGCGATTGCGACGTTCGAGGGTGCGGGGATTTTTGGCGTGGAGATGTTCCAGTTGGCGAACGGCGAGGTGTTGATCAACGAGATCGCGCCGCGCCCACATAATTCTGGGCATTATACGATCGAGGCATGTGCGACGAGTCAGTTCGAGCAGCACGTGCGGGCGATCCTGGGCTTGCCGCTCGGTGATCCGTCGCTCAAGGTCGGTGCCGCAGCTATGATCAATGTGCTGGGCGCTGGCGATGGGCTGCTTGCGGAGACTCAACGACCGTTGGAGCGGGCGTTGGAGGTGCCGGGCGCGTCGATCCACTGGTACGGCAAGACATCGGTGCGCGCACAACGCAAGATGGCGCACATCACGATCGTCGCGCCGGATCAGGCCACGCTGGCTGTACGGCTCGCACAACTTGAGGATGTGTAACGAGTTTATGAGCCAAGAACTACAACAATCAACTGGCGATGTCGCCGTTCCGGTGGTTGGTATCATTATGGGCAGCGATTCCGACTTGCCCACAATGCGCCAAGCAGCTGAGATATTACGCGATTTGGGTGTGCCCTTCGAGCTGACGATCGTGTCGGCCCACCGCACGCCTCAACGCATGTTCGATTACGCCCGGGCGGCCCATCAGCGCGGTTTGCGAGTGATTATCGCGGGCGCTGGCGGTGCTGCACATTTGCCTGGCATGGTGGCCTCGCTCACGCCCCTGCCCGTGATCGGCGTGCCGATCGCGCTGGGGACGTTGGGCGGCAACGATGCGCTGATGTCGATCGTGCAGATGCCGCGCGGCATCCCGGTGGCGACCGTTGCCATCGGCAACGCGACCAACGCCGGGTTGCTGGCTGCGCGCATCTTGGCAACCTCAGATCCTGCATTACAACAACGTATCATCCAATATCAGGAGTCGCTCGAACAAATGGTGCTCGACAAAGTAGCACGGCTCGAAGCGACTGGATGGCACGATTATTAGCGTATACATTCGACCTTATCAACGTAATGTGCCACCACACATTACGTTTTTTATCTGTCTTTACAACAATCGGAGGATTTTCCCGCCATGTCGGAATCGCAAGTCGTTGGGAAGGCGCTCACGTTCCGAGTCGAAGTTGCCGCCCGCCCCAGCGAGGAGAGTGTGACCGGGCGCGCGTTTGTTGAAGCCGCACGGCACTTGGACATCACTGGCTTATCCGCCTGCGCTGTCGACCGACTGTATTTTCTGCACGGAACCCTCACCCACGCCGATGTTGAGCGTTTAAGCCGTGAGCTCCTTGCAGACCCAGTCACTGAATCATTCACGATTGTGATGGAAGGGCAGCCGATCGCTGCCGATGAGTTGCACGTCGAAGTCTCTCCACTCCCTGGCGTCACCGACCCCGCCGCCGAAAATCTGGTCCGCGCAGCCCATTTAATGGGCATTTCCACGCTGACGCGGGCAACCACCGGACAACGCTTCCGGTTGCAGGGCAACCTCAGCCGCAATGAGATCGAGCGCCTCGCCGCCGAAGTGCTCGCCAACCCAGTCGTGCAGCGCTTCGAGATCGGCCAGCCGATCAGCGCGCCGTTCTTCGCCTTCCAACAGGCCGATGGCACGGTTGAAACGATTGCATTGCGCGATGCCGACGATGCCGCCCTGCGCCAGATCAGCGCCGAGCGCCGCCTTGCGCTCGACCTGAACGAGATGCGCGCTATCCAGGCGTACTACCGCGAGGAGAATCGCGAGCCGACCGATGTTGAGCTTGAGATGATCGCGCAGACCTGGAGCGAGCACTGTTCGCACAAGACGTTCCGCGCCACCATCAGCTACGAGGGGCCAGCGGGAACCGACCCACAGGCCGCGCCGAGCCAGCAGACGATCGACGGCTTGCTCAAGACCTACATCCGCCGTGCCACCGAGGAGCTGAACAAATCGTGGGTGCGCTCGGCGTTCGTAGACAACGCGGGCATCGTGGCCTTCGACGATGCCTACGACTTAGCCTTCAAGGTCGAGACGCACAACCACCCGTCGGCGCTGGAGCCGTTCGGCGGCGCGAACACGGGTGTGGGCGGCGTCATCCGCGACATCCTGGGCGTCAGCGCCCGCCCGATCGCCAACACCGATGTGCTCTGCTTCGGCCCGCCCGACCTGCCCCGCGAGCAGGTGCAGGCTGGCGTGCTGCACCCCTCGCGTATCGCGGCTGGTGTGATCCACGGCGTGGAGGACTACGGCAACAAGATGGGCATCCCGACTGTGAACGGCGCGGTGCTCTATCATCCGGGCTACACGGCCAACCCGCTGGTGTTCTGCGGCTGTTTGGGGCTGTTGCCGCACAACTCGCACGTCACCGAGCCGCAGGTTGGCGATCTAGTGGTGGTGATCGGCGGCCACACGGGCCGCGATGGGCTGCGCGGCGCGACCTTCTCCAGCATGGAGATGGATCAGGAGACTGGCGATATCGCCGCGACGGCGGTGCAGATCGGCCACCCGATCAACGAGAAGCAGGTGCTTGAGGCGGTGCTGCAGGCCCGCGACGAAGGACTCTACAGCGCGATCACCGACTGCGGCGCGGGCGGCCTGTCCTCGGCGGTCGGCGAGATGGCCTCCAAACTCGGCGCACACGTGCAACTCACCGAAGTGCCGCTCAAGTACCCGGGCCTGCGCCCTTGGGAGATCTGGCTGAGCGAGGCACAGGAGCGCATGGTGCTGGCCGTGCCGCCGCAGAACTGGGAGCGCTTGCGCGAGATCTGTGCGGGGCAAGACATCGACGCGGTGGTGATCGGCACGTTCAGCGGCGACGGACGCATTCAGTTGCGCTACGGCGAGACGCTGGTCGGCGAGCTTTCGACCGCCTTCCTGCACGATGGCATGCCGCGCCGCCACCTGAACGCGGTATGGAGCGCGCCGGAGGTGCCTGCGCAACCCGCGCTGCCGAGCCAACCCGATCTGCGCGCCGACCTGCTGGCGCTGCTGGCCCACCCGAACATCCGCAGCAAAGAGGCGGTGGTGCGCCGCTACGACCACGAGGTGCAGGGCGCGACCGCCGTCAAGCCGCTGGTTGGGCCGCGCCGCAACGGCCATGGCGACGCGACCGTGATCGTGCCGCGCGGCACCGCGAGCCAGCACGCCGAGGATCGGCCCGTACGAGGCGTGGTGCTCTCGGCGGGTATCTGCCCGAGCTACGGCGAACTCGACCCGTATGCGATGGCTTGGGCGGCGGTCGATGAGGCGATGCGCAACTTGGTGGCGGTCGGCGGCGATCCCGATCAAGTCTCGATCCTCGATAACTTCTGCTGGGGCAACCCCACCATGCCGGATCGACTGGGTAGCCTGGTGCGCTGCACGCAGGGTTGCTACGATGCCGCGCTGGCTTACAGCACGCCGTTCATCTCGGGCAAGGATAGCCTCAACAACGAGTATGCCGATGCGCAAGGGCAGCGCCACGCCATCCCGGGCACGCTGCTGATCTCGGCGATGGGCATTGTGCCGGATGCGCGCCGCACCACCACCGCCGACCTGAAGGAGCCGGGCAACCTGCTCTACATCGTCGGCGCGACCCGCGAGGAGTTGGGCGGCAGCCACTACACGCAACTCCACGGCGTAACGGGTGGCACGGTGCCGCAGCCCGTCCCCGATGCGCTTGACCAACTGCGCGCCCTCCACCGCGCGATCGAGGGCGGCCTGGTGCAGGCCTGCCACGACTGCTCGGAGGGCGGCTTGGGCGTGACCCTGGCCGAGATGTGCATCGCCGGGCAGGTCGGCGCCGATGTGACGGTGACGAACTTGCCGGGCTTGCAGGCTGGGACGAGCGACGCGGTGGCGCTGTTCAGCGAATCGCTGACGCGCTTCGTGGTCGAGGTGCGCCCCGCCGACGCGGCAGCCTTCGAGCAGCACCTTGCAGCGGTGCCGCATGCCAAGATCGGCAGCGTGACCGCCGAGCCGACGCTGCGCATCAACGGCAGCCTCGCGATCGCGCTGGCCGACCTTGAGCGCGCCTGGACCGAGCAACCCGAGGTGAGCGCCCCGGTCGCCGGGCCGAACGTCGCGAGCGTGCCCGCCGCTAAGGCCACCCCGCGTGCCCCCGGCCAGCGCACCGCCGCGCCTCGTGTGCTGATCCTGCACGCCAACGGCAGCAACCGCGATCACGACGCGGCACTGGCCTGCCAACTGGCGGGCGGCATTCCCGAGATCGTCCACGTCAATCAACTGTTTGCTGGCGAGCGCCGCATCAGCGATTATCAGATGATCGTGGTGCCGGGCGGATTCTCCTACGGCGACGATTTGGGCGCTGGCACGCGCTGGGCGCTCGATCTGCGCGAGCGGCTGGGCAGCGACCTGGAGCGCTTCATCGCCGAGGGACGCCCTGTGCTGGGCATCTGCAACGGCTTCCAGACCTTGGTCAAGGCGGGCCTGCTGCCCGGCGGCGATTGGAGCGGCTCGGGCGAGCGCCCCGTCACGCTCACCTACAACGCCTCGGGGCACTTCGAGTGCCGTTGGGTCACGCTGATGCCGAATCCGCACAGCACAAGTCTGTTCACCGCCAACCTCACCGAGCCGATCTTCTGCCCGGTGGCGCACGGCGAAGGGCGGCTCGCCACGCGCGATGCGGCCACACGCGACGCATTGGTTCGCGATGGACTGATCGCGCTGACCTACACCGCTGCAGATGGTGGCCCAGCCGCGTATCCCGACAACCCGAATGGCTCAGAACTTGCGATTGCTGGTCTCAGCAACCGCGCAGGCAATGTCATGGGCTTGATGCCGCATCCCGAGAATCACGTGTTCGCTTGGCAACACCCGCGCTACCACCGTGGCGAATCGGGCAACTTGGGTTTGAGGCTCTTCCAGAACGGTATCGCGTTCGCATAGGCACTGTTGGCAACCAGGCTGCGACAACTCAACGGGGGCGAGCCTCGCAGTTCGCCTCCCCAACACAGCCAAGGTTGCTTCTGATGGTTTGAAAGATTCGATGCGCCCGCGCATCCCTGGTAGCAAAAGTACGAGGCATTGTGCTAACTCACGAACAACTTGTGAAGGCCATTCCCCAGGCGCTCACAACAATCGATTTACCGCATCTTGGCGAGAAGTACCACGGCAAAGTGCGTGAGATCTATCGCCGTCAGGATGAGTACATTCTGATCACGACCGACCGCGTTTCTGCGTTTGACCGCGTATTGGGGGCCATTCCTTTCAAGGGCCAAGTGCTCAATCAACTGAGCGCCTGGTGGTTCTCGCAAACCGAAGATATCATCCCGAACCATGTGATCTCGGTGCCCGACCCGAACGTGACGATCGCGCGTGTTGCCGAGACACTGCCCGTCGAGATCGTCGTGCGTGGCTACATCACTGGTGTCACCAAAACATCGCTTTGGACGCTCTACGAGCAGGGCCAACGCCAGATGTACGGCGTGACGCTGCCCGAAGGGCTGAACAAAAACGACAAGCTGCCCCGCCCGATCATCACGCCCACCACCAAGGCGCTCGACGGCGCACACGACGAGCCGCTCAGCCCGCAGGAAATCATCGAGCGCGGCCTGCTCTCCGCCGAGTTGTGGGGACAGGTCAGCGAGGCGGCGCTCGCGCTGTTCGCCCGTGGCCAGCAATTGGCGCAGCGGGCAGGGCTGATCCTGGTGGACACCAAGTACGAGTTTGGTCTTGTGGATGGCACCCTCACGCTGATCGACGAGGTACACACCCCCGATTCGAGTCGTTACTGGACCCAAGAATCGTACGGTGCAGGCCGTACACCGACACATCTCGACAAAGAACTGCTACGCGCTTGGTACGCGCGTCAGGGCTATCGAGGAGATGGCGTTCCACCTGTGCTTCCCAATGACATTATTGCTCAATTAGCAGCGCGCTATATCAGCGCATATGAAAGGTTGACGGGCCAGGAGTTCATACCGGGCGCGCAGCCTGCGTCTGATCGCATCACGCAATGTCTAGCAACACACTAGAGCATGGGGATGCGAGCGAGGTATCTCATCAACATCGAACCACTCTGCTCGAATCGCTATACTCCAATAGAGGTGCAGGAGATGGAACCTACGTTTATACCCCTTGAGACCGACGACCGCCCACGCGAGGAGTGCGGTGTGTTCGGGATCTACGCCCCAGGCCGCGATGTCGCACGTTTAACGTTCTTCGGCCTGTTCGCCCTACAGCATCGCGGGCAGGAGAGCGCCGGAATCGCCAGCAGCGATGGGCGCGCCGCCTACTCGCACAAAGGCATGGGCCTGGTCTCTCAAGTGTTCGATGAGGACAAGTTGCGCCCGTTGCGCGGCCATCTTGCCATCGGCCATAATCGCTACTCGACCACTGGCTCGTCGCACATTCGCAACAGCCAACCCTACCTGATCGAAACGCTGTACGGCCCGCTCGGCGTGGCGCACAACGGCAACCTGACCAACGCGCTCGAATTGCGGCAGATGCTGTTGGAACGCGGCGTCGGTCTCTCGTCCACCACTGACAGTGAGGTGATCACCCAGATCCTGGCCTCGCCGCCGGAGGTGTGGGATGAGCAGGCGCTCGGCCTGCGCAACACGGGCGACCGATGGCTGGAGCGCATCAGTGCCTTTATGCAGGTGGCCGAGGGCGCGTACTCGCTGGCCCTGCTGACCCGCGACGCGCTCTACGCCGTGCGCGACCCGTTCGGGCTGCGACCGCTCTGCTTGGGCGAGGTTGAAGGCGGCTACGTGGTGGCCTCCGAGAGTTGCGCGCTCGCCACGATCGGCGCGCGGTTCGTGCGCGAGATCGAGCCTGGCGAGATCTTGCGGATCGATGCGAAGGGTGTAAAGAGCGTGATCGGGCGCGTCAGCGAGCGCAAAGCGTTGTGTATCTTCGAGTACGTCTACTTCGCCCGCCCCGACTCGATGTTGGGCGGCCAGATCATCCACAAGATCCGGCAGGCGATGGGCGCGCAACTGGCCCGCGAGGCTCCCGCCGATGCCGATGTGGTGGTGCCCGTGCCCGACTCGGCGGTGCCCGCCGCGATCGGCTTCGCCCACGAGCTCGATCTGCCGTTCATCGAGGGCTTGACCAAGAACCGCTACATCGGGCGCACCTTTATTCAGCCCGACGATCAACTGCGCAAGATCGGCATCCAACTCAAGTTCAACCCGCTGAGCTCGAATTTGCAGGGCAAGCGCGTGGTGCTGATCGACGATTCCATCGTGCGGGGCAACACGGCCCGCCCGCTGGTGCAACTGATCCGCGATGGCGGCGCATCCGAGGTCCACGTGCGCGTGTCGTCGCCGCCGGTGCGCCACCCCTGCTTTATGGGCGTGGATATGGCCACGCACTCGGAGTTGATCGCCAACCGCCTCGATATCGAGGGCATCCGCCAGCAGATCGGTGCCGATAGCCTGAGCTACCTCAGCTTGGAGGGCATGGAGCGGGCCATCCACGAGACGCAGCAACAGCACGGCGGCCACTGCACGGCGTGCTTCTCGGGCAACTACCCAATCCGCATCCCGCCCTGGCTGATCAGCGATCATCGCGAGAAGTTGGTGTTCGAAGAAGTTTGGGGCTAGGTTGTGCCATCAATAGCAATGAACCGAAAGGAAATTCCTACTATGGGGTCGCGTATCTTGGTCATTGGCGGTGGTGGGCGCGAACACGCGCTGGCCTGGGCGCTTGCGCGCTCGCCGCGTGTGGCGCAGATCTTCGTCGCCCCTGGCAACGCTGGCACGACCTGGCCCGCCGCACCTGGCCGCGCCGCCGCAGAATCGGTGCCCGTGCCCGATAGCGACTTGCAGGGCTTGCTGCGGCTGGCTCGCGAACGCGAAGTCGATCTGACGATCGTCGGGCCGGAGGCGCCGCTGGCCGCTGGGGTGGTCGATCTGTTTCAGGAGTCCGGGTTGGCGGTGTTCGGCCCCAGCCGCGCCGCCGCCCAACTCGAAGCATCGAAGGCCTTCTCAAAGGTGTTCATGCGCGAGCACGGCATCCCCACGGGCGATTTCGAGCTGTTCCAGGACTACGAGCAGGCCCGCCAATACATCATCCAGCAGAACCGCCCATTGGTGATCAAGGCCGATGGCTTGGCGGCGGGCAAGGGCGTGGTGGTCTGCGACACCACCGACGAGGCGTTGGAGGCACTGCAGCGCATCCTGCTCGACCGCGAGTTCGGCGAGGCGGGCACGACGGTGCTGGTGGAGGAGCGGCTGAGCGGGCGCGAGATCTCGCTGCTGGCCTTCAGCGATGGCCGCACGGTGGTGCCGATGCCCGCCGCCCGCGATCACAAGCGCGTGTTCGACGGGGACAAGGGGCCGAATACGGGTGGTATGGGTGCCTACGCGCCGCTGCCTGACCTGAGCGCCGAGCAACGCGCCGAGATCACCCGCACCATTTTGCAGCCCACCATCGACGGGATGGCGCAGCGCGGCACGCCCTACATCGGCGTGCTGTACGCCGGGCTGATGATGACGAGCCGTGGCCCGCAGGTGCTGGAGTTCAACTGCCGCTTCGGCGACCCGGAGACGCAGGTGATCCTGCCGCTGCTCGCCACGCCGCTCGACGAGATCGCCGAGGCGTGCATCAACGGGCGGCTCGATCAGGTGGAGGTGCGCTGGCACCCTGGCGCCTGCGCGACGGTGGTGCTGGCCTCGCCGGGCTACCCAGGCAGTTACCCGAAGGGCTTGCCGATCAGCGGTTTGAACGACCCGCTGTTCGCCTCCGACGAGCGGATCGTGTTCCACGCGGGCACCAGCGGCTCCGTCGAGCAGCCCGTCACCTCGGGCGGGCGGGTGCTGAGCGTGAGTGGGCGCGGCGAGACGTTGCAGGCCGCGCTGGGCAACGCCTACGCGGGCGTGGAGCGGATCAGCTTTGAGGGCGCGCATTATCGGCGCGATATCGGCAAACACGCCCTCGGCGCATAGGTCTTTGACAAGCTTTAGGGCGGCCACTGGGCGGTGGGTACAATTCGCGCCCATCGCTCAGCCGCCTCACCGATTTATGGGATTCACGATGACCAATACTTCTTACGGCCAGGCTGGCGTGAACCTGAGCACCGCCCAGCAGGCCAAGCGCATGATCGTCGAATCGGTGCGCTCGACCTATGGCCCAGCCGTGCTCGCCGGGATCGGCGCGTTCGGCGGCATGTTCAGCGCCGCTGCGCTCAAGCAGATGGACGATCCGGTGCTGGTCGCCTCCACCGATGGCGTGGGCACCAAGACGAAGATCGCCGCGCAGATCAACCGCTGGGACAGCGTCGGCCACGATCTGGTCAACCATTGCATCAACGATATTTTGGCGCAGGGCGCACGCCCGTTGTTTATGCTCGATTATGTCGCGAGCGCCAAACTCGATCCCGAACAGGTTGCTGCGATCGTTTCAGGAATCGCGGCGGCATGTCGGGCCGCCGATTGTGCGCTGTTGGGCGGCGAGACGGCCCAAATGCCGGGTGTGTACGTGCCCGGCGAGATCGATCTGGTCGGCACGATCGTCGGCGTGGTGGATCGCAGCCAGATCATCGACGGCAGCCGCGTTGCGCCCGGCGATGCGCTGATCGCGCTGCCCTCGAACGGTCTGCACACCAACGGCTACAGCCTGGCCCGACACGTGCTGGCAGACCTCGATTGGACGGTGCCGCTGCCCGAACTGGGGTGCTCGCCCGCCGAGGCGCTGCTGCGCCCGCACCGCCCGTACCTCTCGCAGATCGAGCGATTGCGCGCCGCGCAGATCGATCTGCGGGGCATCGCGCATATCACTGGCGGCGGTGTGGTGGAGAATCTGCCGCGCGCGCTGCCCGAGGGCTTGGGGGCCACCATCCAGCGCGGCACTTGGCCCGAACCCGCGATCTTTGGGTTGATCCAGCAGCGCGGCGAGGTCGAGACCGCCGAGATGTTCGAGGTGTTCAACATGGGCCTGGGCATGCTGATCGTGGTGCCGCAGGAGCAGGTCGCGGCGGCGCTGGCGGCGCTGCCCGGCGATGCGTATCACGTCGGCACCGTCGATGGCGACCAGAGCGAGATCGTGGTGCGCCCGGCGTAATTGGCCCGTTGGTCACTGCGTTCAATAACGGCCCAAGTCCATCGTAGCCGGGTGGCGAGGGTGCGCACGTGGCACGGTTGCCGTAGCGACTGGCGATGCGGCTGCGGTTGCGCACTCTTTCCCACAACTACAGGCGATTCCGCACAGGGAAGGCGATGGGTAAGGGCACAACCTGTACTCAGGAGGCGAGAGGCGGGGTGTCGTTCGGCATCCCGCTGTTCCACAGTTTTGCGATAAGGATGATGCGCTATGCCTACTCGGTTGATTGTGTGTATTTCTGGATCAGGCAGCAATTTGCAGGCGATTATCGATGCGATCGCCGCGAAGCAGTTGGATGCCGAAATCGTGCAGGTGGTCTCGAACCGCCGCGCTGCGTATGGTTTGGTGCGGGCCGAGCAGGCGGGCATTCCAACGCGCTACGTGCCGTTCAAGCCATATGCCGATCGCGGGCAGAGCCGCGAGGAGTACGACCGCGATTTGGCGGCGTTGTTGGCCGCCGAACAGCCCGATTTGATTGTGTTGGCTGGTTGGCTACAGATCTTCACGCCTACGTTCATCAATGCGTTTCCGGGGCGGATTATCAACCTGCATCCGGCGCTTCCTGGCGCTTTCCCTGGCCTTCATGCCATCGAACGGGCCTTTGAGGCGTTCCAGCGGGGCGAAATTACGCACAGCGGCTGTATGGTGCACCACGTAACCTCAGAGCTGGACGCTGGCGAGGTGATCGTGAGCGAAACAGTGCCGATTTTGCCCGATGATACGCTTGAGGCGTTTACTGAGCGGATGCATACGGTTGAGCATCGTATCTTGGTGGCAGCACTTCAACAGGTGTGCGAAACGATAGCATCGGCGTAGAAATAGCTTAAAATCGTCAAGTTCTCGTCATATTGGAGAAATTCTCAACCTCATTTATGTTTTTGGTTTTGTTATAATAGAAAGACTAATCTGGAACCCAGATCCTGTATTCGGCTGGAAGATCAAGAGGACAGCCAATGAAGGCAGCAACGATCGGTGTCATCAGTGTCGGCCAAGATGCGGGGTTTTTTGCAGGGCGTTACTTCCGCGAAATTCTGACGGTCGCCAGCCAAGTGGTGGTTGGTCGAAATTGCCATATTCGCCTAGTTACCTTGACTCACGAGCAGAGCCGTTCGACCGAGGCGGCTCAGGCGGTGCTGACTGCCCAGCAGATCGATGCTGCTTTGTTGGTTGCTCCTAGCGAAGCATTCCTATCGTCGATCAGCGATTTGCTATACAGATTGCCAAGTATTGTGATTAGCGCGCCACATCTCGACATCCCCTGGAGTTATGTGAGCTCCGACAATTACGGCGCGATGCGTCAGATCGTGGCGCATTTGGCCGGGCTTGGATATCAGCGCATTCGCCTCATCCAGCCTTCGCCGTATTTGACCGGCGATTACTGGGAGCGCGCTCGGGGCTACAACGATGTGATGCATGCGCTTGGTTTCGAGGCGCAGATCGGCTATATCGGCCACCCGATCACCGATGCGATGATCCAGGAGCAGGTGCTGGTTGGCGATCCGCAGGCACTGATCACCCCCAGCGATAACGATGCGCTCGCGATGCTCAGTCGGTTGCAGCGGCGAGGGATGCGCGTGCCAGCCGATATCGCGCTGGTGGGGTTCGATGATGAGGATTTCGCCGCCGATACGTACCCCGCGCTGACGACGGTGAGCCAGCCACTCAGCCAGATGGCCCGCAATGCGACGAATTATCTGCTCGATCGGTTGGCGGGCGAGGATCGTGGCATCTACCAAGAGGTGCTGCCGAACCGCTTGGTGGTGCGCGAATCGTGCGGGGCCAACCAAGTATATGCGTGATGTTCCTTCGATAGGCTCTTTACGACGGGCCTAAAAAATGCTATAACATCCCAGGATTTTAATCGAACGCGCACTTCGAGGGGGCCGATCAACTGATCTGCCCCCCTTTAGCCTGTGTCTAGATAGGGCAGCATGTCAGATCTTACTCCAATCCTCTCGCGACTCAGCCAACAATCGGATATTGAAGCATTGGTCGCCATGCTGCGTTCCAGTGCGCAAGCGCGAGTGCATGTTGCGCCCGTGTTGGGTGCGGCGCGGCCTGCGCTCGCAGCGCTGTTGGCCTCGCAAAGCACGTTGCCGCTTGTGTACGTGGTCAACACCACTGAGACGGCGCTGCGCATCCGCGAGGATCTGTGTCACTGGCTCGATTCTGCGAATGTGCTGCTGTTCCCCGCGAGCGATGCACTGCCCTACGAGCCGATGTCGCCCGGCATCGATATGATCGCGGCGCGCTTGACGGTGTTGCGGCGGTTGTCGGAACACCGCGCACAGGCGAACCAGGAGGATGTCTCTCCCGAGCCATTGGTGATTGTGGCGCCGATCAAGGCGCTGTTGCAGCCCACGCTCTCGCCAGCCGAGTGGCGCGCTGCGAGCGAGCGCCTTCGCCGTGGCGATGAGCATAATCTCGATGAGTTGATGCGGCGCTGGCAGGCGATGGGCTACCGCGTAACGCCGACGGTCGAGGAGCCAGGCGAGATGAATCGTCGTGGCGGCATTATCGACATCTTCCCTCCAGGCGATACGCAGCCGTTGCGCATCGAGTTTTTTGGCGATGAGATCGACAGTTTGCGGCGCTTCGACCCGATCACGCAGCGCAGCGAGAACCAGGTGCGCGAGGCGTTGGTCGGCCCGCCGCACGAGATTCCGCTGTGGCGCTTGGATGCGGCGCTCGAACGGCTGCGGGCGCTCGATACCAGCACGATGCGCCACGAAGCCCGCGACGAGTGGGAGATGATGATCGAGCGTTTGGCCCAGGGCGAACGCTTCGAGGGGCGCGCGCTGTTTGCGCCGTTCTTCCGGCAGGCCGTCGAGCAGCGCGGCGAGCGTCCTGCATCGATCCTGCTGCATCTGCCGAACAATACGCCGATCATCTTCAACGAGATTATGCTGCTGGAACAGCAGAGCGCCGAGCAGCACGCCCAAGCCGAGGAGCAGTACCTTCACCATCGCGAGGCTGGCGAGCTGCCGCCCGGCTTCCCGCGTCCGTACCTGCTGTGGAGCGAGATGCTGGCCCAGGCCGAGCCGTTGTCGCTGGTCAACTTCAGCAATAACGATGGTTCGGTGGGGACGTGGCAACTTGAGCCGAGCAGCAAGACCGGGCCGTTGCGCACGGTCACGCTGCCCGATAGCCTGTTTGTGCCCGCCGATCTGTTCGGCGGCCAACTCAAGCATCTGATCGAGGATATCGCGGCCCGGTTGCGCGACCGCGAGCAGGTGGTGGTGGTGACGCCGCAGGCGGCCCGCATCCAGGAGATGCTGGCCGAGGCGACGCAGTCCGCGCCGCTGCCCGAGGATGCGCCGATCCTGTTTGTGCACGGCACGCTCGATCAGGGCTGGCACTCGCACGCGCTGAACCTGACGCTCTACAGCGATTCGGAGATCTTCGGCTGGCGACAGCGCCGCCCGGTGGCCGAGCGCAAACGCAAGCGCGACCGCAATGTTGAGGAGCGGGCGGCGTTCCTGCGCGGCTTGAAGCCCGGCGATTATGTGGTGCATATCGAGCATGGCATCGCGATCTACGAGGGGTTGGTGCGCCGCACGGTGGGTGAGATCGAGCGCGAGTACCTGAACCTGCGCTACGCCGAAAGCGACCGCCTCTACGTGCCGATCGATCAGATCGACCGCGTCTCGCGTTACATCGGCGCGGGCGACAGCCAGCCAGCGCTGACGCGACTCGGCACGCAGGATTGGGAGCGCGCCAAGCGCAAGGCCCGCGCAGCCGTACAGGAGCTCGCCAGCGAACTGTTGCAACTGTATGCGCAGCGCCAACTGAGCGAGGGGCACGCCTTCTCGGCGGACAGCGTGTGGCAGCGCGAGCTTGAGGACGCCTTCCCGTACGTCGAGACCGACGACCAGATTCGGGCGATCGCCGATGTCAAGCGCGATATGGAGCAGAGCCAGCCGATGGATCGGCTGATCTGCGGCGATGTGGGCTTCGGCAAGACCGAGGTGGCGCTGCGGGCGGCGTTCAAGGCCGTGCAGGATGGCAAGCAGGTCGCTGTGCTGGTTCCCACCACGGTGCTGGCCCAGCAGCACTACGATACGTTCACCCGCCGTATGATGGCCTTCCCCGTCAAAGTCGAGATGATCTCGCGCTTCCGCTCGCCCAAGGAGCAAGACGAGATTTTGTCGGAGTTGGCGCAGGGCAAGATCGATATTCTGATCGGCACGCACCGCCTGCTCTCAAAGGACATCTTCTTCAAGGATTTGGGGCTGCTGATCGTCGATGAGGAGCAGCGCTTCGGTGTGCGCCACAAGGAGCGCATCAAGCAGATGCGGGCGAACATCGATGTGTTGACGCTCAGCGCCACGCCGATCCCCCGCACGCTGCATATGGCGTTGGCGGGCATCCGCGACCTGAGCGTGATCGACACGCCGCCCGAGGATCGCGTGCCGATCAAGACCTATGTGCTGCCCTACGACGAGAACTTGGTGCGCGAGGCGATCGTGCGCGAGTTGGATCGGGGTGGGCAGGTCTACTACGTGCACAACCGCGTCCAGAGCATCTACTACGTGGCGAACAAGTTGCGGCAGTTGGTGCCTGAAGCCGAGATCGGCGTGGGCCACGGCCAAATGGATGAGCGGCAACTTGAGAAGGTGATGCTGGATTTCTTCACCGGCAAAGATGATGTGCTGGTCTCGACCACGATCATCGAGAGCGGGTTGGATGTGCCGAACGCCAATACGCTGATCATCGAGGATGCCGCAAACTACGGTTTGGCGCAACTGTATCAGCTTCGTGGTCGAGTGGGGCGCAGCGCACAACGGGCGTATGCGTACCTGTTTTACAAACCCGACCGCCGCTTGACTCCCGAGGCGCACGAGCGTCTCCAGGCCATTCAGGAGGCGACCGAGCTTGGTGCGGGCTTCCGCATCGCCATGCGCGACCTTGAGATTCGCGGCGCTGGTAATCTGCTTGGCCCCGAGCAGAGCGGCCATATCGCGGCGGTGGGCTTCGATCTCTACTCACGCTTGCTGGAGCAGGCTGTCAAGACGATCAAGGCGCAGTTCGCGGCGATGCAGGGCCAACCTGCGGCAGCATTGTCCGCCAAGCCCGCCGAGCCAGCGCAGCCCGCGCAGCCTGCGCAGCCCGCCGAGGCCAACGGGACCGCACCCAAGAGTCGGCGCAGCACATCGCGGCGCTCGCCATTAGTTGATGAGAAGGTGTTGGTGGCCCCGCTGGTGACGCTGGATCTGCCGCTGGATGCGTACCTGCCTGCCGATTACATCGTTGATGAGCGGGTGCGCTTGGCGGTGTACCAGCACATGGCCGAGGCGCAAACGCCCAAGGCGGTGCGAGAGCTGCGGCGCGAACTGATCGACCGCTTCGGCAAGCCGCCGCAGCCGACCGAGAACCTGCTGTCGTGGCTGTTGATCAAGGCGCTGGCGCTGCAGGCCGGGGTCACGTCGATCGTGACGACCGATGAGGAGTTTATTGTGCGCCTGCCGGAGGGCAGCAGCCTGGAGCGCGAGCGCCTGCGGCGGCGCTTCGACCGCGATGCGACGGTGCGCATTGGGCCGCAGTTCGCGCGGCTCGACCGACGGGCCGTGCGCGATGAGTGGATGATCGCGCTGACGGGTGTGCTGGAGACACTGGCGAAGTGAGGTGGTGTTCAGGTTGAAGAACTCAACAACCACCGCCGCCCCTAGGCTTTAGAGAAAAGAACAGAGTATGCCATTGACAGCCCAACTCGATGCGTACTTTCAGCAGCGCACCGCCCAGGATGAGTTCAGCGGGGTGGTGCTGATTACGCAGGGCGACACGCCGCGCTATGCGCGGGCCTACGGCTACGCCAGCTGCTCCTGGCAGGTGCCCAACACGCTTGAGACGTGCTTCGATACCGCTTCGATCACGAAACTGTTTACATCTGTGGCGACGCTGCAACTGGTTGATCAGGGTTTGTTGGCGCTCGATACGCCCGTCGCAGAGTGCTTGGGTCTGCCGCAGATTCACCCTGGTGTCACGGTTTTCCACCTTTTGACGCATAGCTCGGGCATCGCCGACGACGCCGACGAGGAAGCCGGCGAGAGCTACGAGGATCTTTGGATCTCGAAGCCGAACTACAGCGTGACCGAGACGCGCGATTTTTTGCCGCAGTTTATCGATAAGCCCGCCAACTTTGCGCCGGGCGAGGGCTGCCGCTACTGCAACGTGGGCTATGTGCTGCTCGGCTTGCTGATCGAGCAGGCCAGCGGCCAGAGCTACCGCGACTACGTGCGGGCCAATATCTTCGCCAGGGCCGCGATGCACGATTGCGATTTCTTTCGGATGGACCGCGTGAATCGCAATGTGGCGGAGGGCTGCGATCCGCTGCGCGATGCGAACGGGCAGATCACCGAGTGGAAGAAGAATATCTACTCGTACCCGCCGATCGGCTCGCCCGATGGCGGCGCGCACGTCACGACGAGCGATCTGCACCGCTTTTTACGAGCAGTGCAACGCGGAGAGCTGATCTCGCCTGCGCTCACTCAGGCGTTTTTCACGCCACAGGTGGTGCATACGCGTGACGAAAACGGTACAACGATGTATAGCTATGGGCTGTGGTTCGCGCTCGATCCTGCGGGGCAGGTGGTGTTTTACGAAAAAGAGGGCTACAACGCAGGCGTCAGCGGTATGATTCGGTATTATCCCGCCTTGGATACCAGCGTGGTGATTTTATCGAATATGAGCAGCGGCGCGTGGGAGCCGATCAAACAGGTGCATAACGTGCTGATTGGCTCGCAATAGCGCGCTCTTTTCCCTTTTTCACGGCATCGACCTTCATTCAGCCGAAGGTCGATGTCTTTTTTTGATTGCCAATCCATCGTGTAGCGCCTATTGACTTTTGAAGATGCGCATGTCATACTCTACCTAGAATCACAAAGTATCGAAATGCATATGGCCGAATATCGCGAACTTCTCAAAGGAAGCCTTGATCTGCTCATCCTGACGCTGCTCAAAAGCGAGCCGATGTACGGATATCAGATGGTCAAGGAGATCCACGCCCGCAGTGCTGGCGCGCTGAAGATGAAGGAAGGCTCACTCTACCCCGCGCTCCATCGCCTTGAACGCGCCGGGCTGATCGATAGCGCCTGGCAGCGCCGAACCGATGGCGTTGACCGTCGCTACTACCGTCTCACTGCACGCGGCCTTGAGGCTGTAGAGGAGCGCCACGCGACGTGGGCACGTTTTGTGGCGGCTATTGAAGGAGTCCTCCGCCATGAGCGAACAGACACCATTTGAGCGTTATGTCCAACAGGTTCTTGCGCATCTCACGGCGCTCCCCGACGAGCAACGCGAGCGTGTGGTGCGCGAACTCCAGCAGCATCTCGAGGATGCCGCCCAACACGCCAACGCCGATCCGCACGACCCGCAGTTCCAGCATCAACTAATTGCACAGATGGGTTCGAGCAGGCGACTGGGGCGCGATTTGGCGCGGGCACATCGTCCCTCCACCTACTGGCCATATCGGATCGGCAGCATCGCCGCGTTGTGCAGTACTCTGGGCTTCTTCGCCGCGATGCCTATAGGCTTTCTATTCAGGAACGAAGAAGTAGTAATGGATACGCTATTTGCTGTTCCAGTCCTGCTCGTACCGACGATGCTGGTGTTGCACCTCATCTACCAACCGCTACGCCCGCAAATGAGTTGGTGGACGCTGATTATCGGCTTGCTGAGTACGTTTGCGTTGTTTATGAGCGCCATCTACCCCTACATTGTTACGTTCAGTGAATGGATTGGCTTTGCGCATCTCGGGTTAGATCGTGCCCTGTACATTACCCGAAGAACCTACGTGTTCTTCCCTTTATTCGCCCTTATCGGTGTCTGGTACCTTCTGATCGGTCTCTTAGGCCGAAAGACCCACATCCCTGCCACATCTGAGTTCAGTTGGATGAGTATTGCGGCAGGTATCTCGTATCTCTCCCTTTTCCTAGCTATCCTTTTGAATCTGGTTTTGCCTTGGCTACAAGTCGTACAAACACCAAGCCCTCCAATAGTGCACCAAATGTTTTGGATATCCCTGTTAGTTTGGGCACTGAGCCATATGGCTTGCGCAGGTATCGCAGCGATATGGCTTGCTGAACAGTCGCACAAACCAATCACGCACAACGATACTGCCGCAACCGCCTGATGCCCTTCTATAGCAAGCGCAAACACAAGAGCCACCCCATAACGGGATGGCTCTTGTTGGTTTTGAAGGCTAACGGTTTATACCAAATCCGGTTGGATGATTGTCATTGAAAAGCAGCTCTAGCCTGCGGTAGCAAGGTAATTTACGTTTTTTGTGATGTCAAAGCGCTGCTACGCGCAGCGCTTTGATACCACTTAACTGGAAGATGTCGGTATCAATCTCAATGCCGAGGAGATACTTCGATCAGGCATTTCGAATATATAAGTGAATATCCAAATTTGGTAACTAGGGCATCTGCTCGGCGCCGAGCCGTCCCAGCAGCACGGTGTAGGCCGCCGAGTTCTCGGGGTGGTACTCGAAGCGGTTGCGCTCAAAATACTGCACGAGATAGGTCTTGCCATCGTCGGCGCTGACCTCCTCGAACGCTTCGCTGATCGGGAAGCCGAACACAGGCAGGCCGCCGTTGCGCTCCCAGTAGGTGCGGAACGCGCCGCACAGGCTGTGGCGCGTCTCGGGGAAGTAGCGACAGCCCGCGCCCGCGCCATCGACGCTGGGCAAGGTGCGCCAATCCACGCCGCGCTGCTCAAGCAGCTTCACACCCAAGCGGCCAAGCAGCACGTCGTTGGGGGCGCGGTTCTCGGGGTGATACTCGAAGCGCGCTCGCTCGAACCACTGCACCAGGTAATTGCGCCCATCCTCGCCCTGCTCGTAGCGCTCAGGGCTGATCGGCAGGCCGAACATCGATAGGCCACCGTTGGCGTTCCAGTAGCGCATAAACGGACCAGACACGGTGTAGCCCGTCTCGGGGAAGTAGCGCTCGGTGCCACTCGTCTGGCGGATGTAGACCGGGCGATCGCTGATGGTGATGTTGGCGTTGCCGCCGGATGGAAGTGCGGAGCGCGCGCCATCCCGCTCGATCAACATGGCGTTGAGGCCGCTGGTGAGCGGGAAGCTCACTTGCTGCGTGCCGTTGATGCGCCAAATCACATCGACGGTGCCACCATCGGGCAGGCGGAAGCGATAGTCGGCGATGACGTTGGCGCGGTGCAGCGGCCCAGTGCCGAGATACGTCGCGCCGCGCAGTTGTGCGGTCATCACGCCGTAGGCCACGTAGGCCGATTTAGGCGAGAGGTTGTCGTTGAGGATAGCAGCACCACCCCACGGGATCTGCTTGCCGTCAAACTTATCCTCCATCTGGAAGTAGTTGACGTGCTGGATGCCCGCCGCCGCGGCCAACACGAAGGTGCGCAGCATGTAGGTGGCCTGCTCGTCTTCGCTCTTAGCGAACTGAGGCTCACAGCTACCGCCGCAGGTGCTCCAGCCCACCTCGGTGATCCAGATTGGCTTGCCGCCGCCGTGCGCCTCGACCCAGCGCTTAGCCATTTCGAGCCGACCGGGAATGGTGATGTCGTAGCGCTCGCGACGGTTGATCAGCGATGGCTCGTCGGGCGCGTAGTCGATCAGCCAGGGGTGCAGCGAGAGCACGTCGAAGCTGTCCCAGCCCGCGATCGCCACGACCTGATCCATAAAGCGGTTCACGCCGATCGAGTCGAAGGTCATCACGCCACCGTTCAACACCAGCGCGGTCGGGTCGGCGGCTTTGACAGCATCGTAGCCCGTGCGCAGCAGCGCGGCATAGGCGACGGGGTCAGCTTTGGGCAGCCACGTCTCGTCGATGTCTGGCTCGTTCCAGATCTCCCAGGCGTCGATACGGGGCGAGCCGGGCGCATCGTCGATGCCGTCGCCGTCGTAGCGCTCGACGACCATCTGCACCCATTTGCCGTAGGCTTCGATGTCGGTCGGCGCGCACCAATAGTCCGGCTCATTGTGTAGTTTGGCGTACTCGATGCAGCTTTTGCTGCGCAGTTTATCGGGCGTGGTCAGCAGCATGCCGATAATTTTGATGCCAGCCTCGTGCAGCATCAAAATGCGCCGATCGTAGAAGTTATTCGCGGGGATCGGCCCCCACGCCGCCCAGGTGATCTCCTCGCGCGTCCAATCCACGCCGATCTGTTGGGCCATGCTGATCAGCGTTTTGGCCTGGTCTTCGGTGCGTTCACGCCCGGTGATGTAGAGATTCAGGCCGAACAGCGAGGGTGTGGCGGCTTGCTGCGCGGAAGGGGCAGCTAACGCGGGATCGGGAGCGGGAACCGACGATAGTACGATACCAAGAAACACAAACAGGGCAACAAACAGGTGAGTACGACGCATGCGAAATCCTACTGTTTTTACTCGAATTTGATCAGCGGCTATTATAGCCTATCTTTTTTCAAGCGCTGTTTTGGAGTTTCTAAGGAGTTGATGAGAGCTTGCATGCGTTGATATGTGACCTACACTGCCGTAGTTACCTGTAGCCCTTTCATCACCGCCCTGGCTGGCACTCCAAAGCCCGGAGCATGACCACGGGCGGTGTCGCACGCGGTTGGTCCTTTTGTGTCAGCAGAATCAACCCACACTGTCCTGGCGACGGCGTGGCCTGCGGTAGCGCGAACTGCCTCTCCAATGAGACAGTCCGCGCTTGTTTCGGCGTTTAGGTGCGCAGTGGGCGAAAGAATGCGCGCAGGTCGTCGGCCAATAGTTCTGGCTCCTCTAGCGCGGCGAAGTGCCCGCCCCGCGGCATAACGGTCCAGCGTTGCAGATCGACGCGGCGCTCCACCCATTCGCGTGGCGGCGCGAGTAGATCCTTGGGGAAGAGCGCGAAGCCAGTCGGCACGTCGGGCAGGCGCTGCATGATCTCCATCTCGCCCTCGGCGTAGCTGCGCAGCGATGTGCCGATGGTGTTGGTGACCCAGTAGACCATCACGTTAGTGAGGAAAGTGTCGATGCCGATGCGATTCTCCAACCCGCCATCCGTCCAGGTTTGGAACTTCTCGGCGAGCCACCCTGCCAGGCCAACCGGGGAATCCGATAAGCCGTGAGCGAGGGTTTGCGGCTTGGTGCCCTGGATCATCACGTAGGCGCCCTCAGTCATCAGCCAGCCCTGTATAGCGCCCATATACCCTTGCTCATCGGATGAAAGCGTGGAGTGGTCCATCGCCCAGGTATTGTAATGGCCGATGTAGGTCAGGTGCATGCCGATCAGGACGGCGGGGTTCTGCTTGGCGATCTCCTGCGTGACGATTGCGCCGAAGTCGCCGCCGTGCGCCGCGAAGCGCGGGTAGCCCAGCACCTCGGTCATCAGCGTGATCCAGAGGCGCGCGGTGTCGGCGTGGGTCCAGCCGCGCCGCTTCGGATAATCGGAGAAGCCGTAGCCGGGCAGCGAGGGGATGACGACATCGAAGGCGTCGGCTGCGTCGCCGCCGTGCGCTGCGGGATCGGTGAGCAGCGACACCAGCGGCAGGAGCTCGACGAACGAGCCGGGCCAGCCGTGCGTCAACACGAGCGGCGTAGGGTTCGGGCCGTTGCCGCGCACGTGGATGAAGTGAATGCCCAGCCCTTCGATCTCAGCGCGGTAGTGCGGGTAGCGGTTGAGTTGTGCCTCGTGCGCCCGCCAGTCGTAGCTGTTCTGCCAGTAGTCCACGATGCTGCGCAGGTACGTGGTGTTGGTGCCGTAATCCCAGCCTTCGTCCCCAAGCTCAACGGGCCAGCGCGTTTGGGCCAGCCGCCGCTTGAGGTCGTCGAGCACTGCCTGTTCTACGGCGATCCGAAATGGCTTCACCATCACAGTCCACCTTTCAACATAATCGGTATTGCATTCACAGATTGAAGGAGCGCTCCCTCATCGAACTACTTGCATCATACAAGCAGTAGCGGTTACAATTGGTCCGCTATTCTGGCGATTCACAATTGTTTGGGGAGCCGACGATGTATCACCCAACCACCCGACTGCTGACGATCCTCGAACTGTTGCAGACCCACGCGACGCTCAGTAGTGGGGCGTTAGCGCGCCGTTTGGAGGTGGAGCCGCGCACGGTGCGGCGCTATATTCAGATGCTGCAAGATATGGGGATGCCGATCGAGGCGAGCCACGGGCCGGGTGGCGGCTACCATCTGCGGCCCGGCTTCAAGTTGCCGCCGTTGCTATTCAGCGAGGAGGAGGGCAGCGCGATCGTGTTGGGCTTGCTGAGCACGGCCTGGCTGCAGATCGACCAGTCGCCGGTCGCGCTGCAGGGTGCGCTCGCCAAGGTGTTTCGGGTATTGCCGCAGCGCGCCCGCGAGCGTCTCAGCGCGATGACTGAGCACCTGACGCTGATGGGCGGCGACTCGGAGAATCGGCCCGATATGGGCTTGCTGCTTAACCTGAGCGAGGCGATCCAACTCAGCCAGCGCGTCCACATCAGCTACCGCACCAACGACGAGCAGATGACCGAGCGAACCGTCGATCCCTACGGCATCAATGGTCGGTGGGGGCGCTGGTATTTGGCGGGCTATTGCCATCTGCGCCAGGATTATCGGCTCTTTCGGCTCGACCGCATCGCGGAGCTGCAGATACGCAACGAGACCTTCGAGCGCGATCCGTCCTTCGATCCGCAGGAGTACATCAATCAGATGTTCATCAACGAGCGCGAGCAGCCAGTCGTGGTGGATTTCGCCGCGCCGCTCGCCGAGGTGCAGCGCCGCATCCCGAGCAGCTACGGCGAGCTAAACGCCACCGCGAATGGGACACGCTTCTCGACGCGCTATGGCCATCTCGAAGGCATCGCCCGCTTTCTGATCAGCCTGAACCTGCCGTTCACCGTCCAGCAACCGTCCGAATTGCGCGATATCCTCCGCCGGATCGCTACCGATATCCTTCAGCAACTCGATACCCAATGAGAGAATGTTATGTCAAACAAACCAACGATTGCTGCCACCCCGCCGATGGGCTGGAACTCCTGGAATATGTTCGGCCACGCCGTCAACGAGGACGCCGTGCGCAGCACTGCCGAGGCGTTGCGCGACCTTGGGATGCAGGAACTCGGCTACAACTACATCGTGGTCGATGATTGCTGGTCAGTCAAAGGCAAGCGCGACGGCAACGGCGACCTGATCGCCGATCCGGCCAAGTTCCCCAGCGGCATGGCCGCTCTGGCCGATTATCTGCATAGTTTGGGCTTCAAGTTCGGCATCTACTCCGATGCTGCCGACCGCACCTGCGGCGGTTTTCCGGGCAGTTACGGCCACGAGGAGCAGGATGCGGCGTTGTGGGCTTCGTGGGGCGTCGATTTCTTGAAGTACGACTACTGCCACGCGCCGAAGGATCAGGCCAGCGCGATCGAGCGTTACCGCCGAATGGGTGAGGCGCTGCGCGGCACCGGGCGCGAGATCCTGTATTCGGTCTGCGAGTGGGGCGGACGCAGCCCGCACCTTTGGGCGCGCAGTGTCGGTGGGCATATGTGGCGCATCTCCGGCGATGTCTACGATAGTTGGGTGAATGTGCGGGTGGAGCCGAGCGACGGGCCGGCCTACTATGGCTTGGGTGTCGATGTGATCTTCGACAAAGCCGCAGATGTGCAGCCCTACGGCGGGCCTGGCGGCTGGAACGACCTCGATATGCTGATCGTGGGCCTCAAGGGCAAGGGTCAGATCAAGGGCAATGGGCTGAGTTTCTACGAGTATCAGACCCATATGTCACTCTGGACGATCGCCTGTTCGCCGCTGATGATCGGCTGCGATGTGCGCACGCTCGATAGCGAAACTGCCGCGCTGCTCACCAACCGCGAGGTGCTGGCCGTCAATCAGGATGTGCTGGGCATCCCGGGCCGTCGCGTGCGCAGCGAGAACGGCTGCGAGGTATGGGTTAAGCCACTGGCCGATGGCTCGGTGGCCGCCGCGATCATCAACCGTGGCTCGTGGTGGAACGACTTCACGCTGCGGGCCAGCGACCTGGGTATGCTCGATACGCCTAAACTCGTCCGCGACCTGTGGGCACAGGCGGATGTGGCTGAGTTCGGCGAGACGCTGGAGTTTCGTGTGGAGGCGCACCAGACCCGCTTCCTGCGGGTAAGCGGCTCGTAGGGGGTTAATCCACAGATTACATAGATGTAAGTAAACGCGCCGCGTTATGCAGAACGATGAGATTCTTCACTTCGCCCGACATCCCGTTCAAGATGACGCTGTTCTTCATTGTCATTCCGAATGGAGTGCGCAGCACGAAATGAGGAATCTCTTCGCTTTTCATCGTATTCCCCGCTGAGATCTCTCACGTGCGTTCGAGATGACAGCGCTTTTCGTTACTCCCTTATTGTCATTCTGAACGGAGTGCGCAGCACGAAGTGAAGAATCTCCCTGTCTCGTTCAACCTTGAACGTCTGGGTTTCGTTCTATTCGACCCTTCAAGTACCAGTTTCTGAGTAATGGAGTGCGCAGCACGAAATGAGGAATCTCTTCGCTTTTCATCGTATTCCCCGCTGAGATCTCTCACGTGCGTTCGAGATGACAGCGCTTTTCGTTACTCCCTTATTGTCATTCTGAACGGAGTGCGCAGCACGAAGTGAAGAATCTCCCTGTCTCGTTCAACCTTGAACGTCTGGGTTTCGTTCTATTCGACCCTTCAAGTACCAGTTTCTGAGTAATGGAGTGCGTAGCACGAAATGAGGAATCTCTTCGCTTTTCATCGCATTCCTCGCTTCGTAATGGCGCTGACATCACGCCGTGAGCGGGGGCCTGCCGCTGTGGAACGATGTCATCTCCTGGAACGCCTTCGCCACCGCCAGGATCGTCGCCTCGTCGTAGAGACGCCCCGTGAAGGTGACGCTGCGCGAATCGCCCTGCGCATCCACACCCGTCGGCACGGTCACGCTGGGGTGCCCGGTCAGGTTCGTCAGCAACAGGTCGGACATATCGCCGCAGACGTAGCAATCCACCGAGCGCATCGTCTCGTCGAACGCCTGCATCGTCAGCGTGCGCAGCCGATTAGCCTGCACGTACTCCACCGCCGGGATCAGCCGCGCCTGCCGCAATAAGTTCGGCCATGCCTCGTCGTGCTGCCGCACCAGCAGGTCATCGGCATCCGAGCGCGTCAACGCATCGAAGGCCGCCGCCGCCTCGACGAACAGGATCGTGCCCATCGCCTCCAGCGGGTACTCGGGCAACTGGATCGGCACCAGCGTCGCGCCGCGCTCGCGCAACACCTCCAGCACAAACTGCTGCTCGCCGCTCAACTGTGCATCGTTCGGCAGGTAGCCGATCCGCAGATTCGCCCAATCGAGTTGCGGCTCCCACGCGAACGGCTGATCGGCCACCGTGAGATCGAGGCCGTCTGGCCCGTAGATCGCCGCAAAGACGAGCGCGCAATCCTCCGCCGAGCGCGCCAACGGGCCGAGCTTGTCCATACTCCAACTCAGCGCCATCGCGCCGTGGCGGCTCACGCGCCCAAACGTGGGCCGCAAGCCCGTCACGCGGCAGCGCGTCGAAGGCGACACGATGGAGCCCCACGTCTCGCTGCCGATCGCAAAGCTCACCAAGCCCGCCGCGACCGCTGAAGCCGACCCCGCCGACGAGCCGCTTGAGCCTTGCTCCAGGTTCCACGGATTCTTGGTGTGGCCGCCGAACCACTGATCATCCATCGCCAACTCTCCCAGCGAGAGCTTGGCGGTCAGCACCGCGCCCGCCTCGGCCAAGCGCGTAACGACAGTGGCATCGTGCGAGGGGACGCGCTCGGTGTAGGGCGCAGCGCCCCAAGTGGTGCGAATGCCCTTGGTGTCGAGCAGATCCTTCGCGCCCCATGGCAGGCCGTGCAGCGGGCCACGCCAACGCCCCGCCGCCAACTCGGCATCGGCGCGTTTGGCCTGCTCCAACGCCAACTCCGCCGTCAGCGTAATCACGCACTGCAACTGCGGGTCGTAGCGCTCCAGGCGCTGCAACGACAACTCAGTCAACTCCAGCGCCGAGACTTGGCGCGAGCGAATCAGCGCGCTCAAGGTGGCAACCGAGCCAAACGCCAGATCGCTCGGCTCGCTGGGACGAGTCACGCTTAGGTCACGTGCAGGCACAAGAGCGTGCGTCAGCGCGGGGGCCACGCTGGGCAACTGCGGGTTGAACTGGATGGCTGGCGGCACCTCGTTCGGCAGCGCCACGCCGCGCACCTGCGCGTACGAGTGCAGGTAGGCCTGCACCCCCGCCAGCATCGACTGAAGTTCCGTCGTGGTGAACTGCAAGCCCGCGACGGTGCTGGCAGCCTCCAATATCGCCTCGGAGATCGTGGGCGTGTCGCCGCTCATACGCATACTCCACTCTGTACAGCTTTGCGGATGCCACTCCGAACGCAACCGCCTGAGGTACCTGCAGCCCTGCCACCATTGCGCCGCGCAGTAACCGTAAGCGGGGGCATGCCGGTACAGCGTGGCAGGGCGAGGCGTGTTCCCTTCAAACCTAATACAACAGGCTTAGGAGAGGTACTTGCCGATCAGTAACTTAAGTTGCTCCACCCTGGCAGGCGGAATGGCCTTGGGGTCCGTGAAGATCGCGGTCGCCAGCGCGTTGTGGGCCGGGCTATCGAATCCGTCGCCGATCAGCGGCACCACGCGCCGGATCGTCTCGCGGGCGATGGCCGCGTTCGCCTGCAGCACCTTGCCCACCATCTCGGCAGTTACGGCATCGTGGCCGGGGTGCCAGCAGTCGTAATCGGTGACCAGCGCCAGGGTCGCGTAGGCGATCTCGGCCTCGCGGGCCAATTTCGCCTCGGGCAGCGCGGTCATGCCGATCAGCGCGTGGCCACGGCGGCGGTTCTCCTCGCTCTCGGCCAGCGTCGAGAACTGCGGACCCTCCATGCACACGTAGGTGCCACCGCGATGCACCGTTGCGCCAGCCTCGCGGGCGGCCTGCTCGATGCGGTCGGCCAACCGCTGATCGAACGGGCGATCGAAGCCGACGTGCACCACGATGCCCTCGCCGAAGAAGGTGGCGGGGCGAATGCCCTTGGTGCGATCGAAGAGTTGATCGGGAACGACAACGTGGCCGGGCGCGTACTCCTCGCGCAGGCTGCCCACCGCGCTTACCGAAACGAGGTAGCGCACGCCAAGTTGCTTGAACCCATAGATATTGGCCCGATTGGGCACCTCGCTCGGCGTGAAGCGGTGGCCGACGCCGTGGCGCGGCAGGAACGCGACGCGCCTGCCAGCAATTGTCCCAACAATATAGCTATCGCTCGGCGCACCAAACGGCGTCTCAAGCGTCACACGTTCAACATCCTCAAGACCATCGATGGCGTACAGGCCGCTTCCGCCAATCACACCAATCGTACACTCAGACATGATTCACTCCTTGTATAGTTGCAGGGTAGGCATATTATAGCCGAATGCTTGCTCAGTGGCGCTACCGCAGGATGCGCCGTTGCTCGTACTGCGTGGTTGATTCTGCTGGCGCAAAAGGACCAACCTCGTGCGGAACCGCCCGTGATCATGTTCCGAGCTTTGGAGTGTCAGCTAGGGCGGCGATGAGTGGGCGACGGCTCACTACGGCAGTGTGGTTTGCGTGCGCAACGCAAACGGAAACGGGGCGAGCATCACGCTCAACCCCGCCTCCATTCGCTGAAACAGAACGTTGTTAGGACTTCACGCGCCGCTGTACACGCTCGGCGAAGGTCTTTGCCTTATTCGTGGCCTGCTCGCTGGCCGAACGGGTGTAATCGACAGCGCGGTTGGCCTTAGTCGCGATCTCGTTGCTCGCCGAGCGGGCCTGCGAGAGCACCTCCTCAGTGCGATGCACGCCTTGGCGGAGCAACACCGGGCCACGCTTGCGCAACGTGCGAGCGCTGTGCTCGGCACGCTCGGCGCTGTGAGCCACCATGCTGGGGCCCTGCTTGCGCACATTGCGAGCCGCCTGCTCGACGCGATTTGCGCCGCGCACCAGGAGGCCCGGGCCTTGCTTGCGGATCGCGCGACCCCACTGCTCGACACGCTGACCGCCACGCTCCACAAGGCCAGGGCCTTGCTTACGCACTGTGCGGGCGAAGTTCTCGGTCTGCCGAGCGCCACGCTCCACCAGGCCAGGGCCTTGCTTGCGCAGCGTTCGGGCGAGGTTCTCGGTGCGGCGCGCGGCCATCTCGATGGCAGCCTCGGCGCGTTGCAGGCGCGTGGGTCGGCGGCGACGGCGCATCATCAGGATCAGAATCCCTGCGATCGCAGCGAACACTACACTCAAGCCACCCGCTAACAGAATAAGCTGATCTTCACGCCGCTCGGCAGAAAAGTCGATCTGATCGTGCATAGCGTCACCTTCCTGCATCTTCATATCATCATCTTCGTACACGCATTACCTCTCTTTCTCAACCCAAGCACCATCAGCAGCCTTCTCGTAGCTCTGCTCGACCGCGCTCCAAGCGACCGCATGGGCTGTCTCTTCACGACTACGCCCCTCACGCCGCTCCTCTGGCTGATCATATTGTTCCCAGGCACTATTAAATGCTGCAAGGTAGATCTCCTGAGCGTGATGCGGCAGCACATTTCGGACGGATGTAGGTAGATCCCGAAGTGTTTGGTATGGCATAGTCTCGCTCCTTTATGAGGCGTGATCTGAACGATCTGTCGCCAACCGGGTGTAAGGTTGCAAGGATCGTGCCAGAGATGAACAAGCTGTCATAATGACAGATAATGATATTGTTATCTCTCAAATCGTCGTAAACGCTTACACCGAATTATTTCACCGTCAAAATACCAATTCATATATGATTACGAGGCAGAACAGCGTGTATCGAACGGAATATGCAAGGTTAGTACCATAACTCGCAGTAATTGGAACCCGAAGGGCAGGCTGTTGAGGCATTGTGTGATGAATATGTTGATTCGTTGAAGCTATAGGATCAACGCGCACATGTGGCTTTTGGGGCGAACAGCATATATGTGAACAGATGATGGGGCACGCTCACGAGACGTTCATCTCATGTCCCTATACTGCAAACTACATTACGCGGTGTTACCAATCGCCCACAAGGGCTTTCAGCAAGCGAGGTCGGGCCCATGTCAGCACAATTAAACCCTTCCAACGCACTCACGCCCACCGACAAAGCTCTTGAGCTGAGTGAACTCACCGAATCGCAAGTCATTGCTCGGGCAAAATTAGGCGATGCCGATGCGATCAGTGCGTTGTATGAGCGCTACGAACCCAAGATTCGTCGCTATGTTTTGGGGCGCTTGGGCGACCCAAACCTCGCTGAAGATATTTGTAGTGATGTATTCGTCAAAGTGCTCGAAAGTCTCGATCGCTATGAGGATCGGGGCTGGCCGTTCTCGGCGTGGCTCTATCGCATTGCGTATGCGCGCACCATCGATGTGATGCGTCAGACGAATCGCCGCACATCGGTGCCACTCGACGAGGCGCAACTCGGCACGCTCGACCCGCCCGATGAGGCCGTAATGGCGCGCATGGCCTACAACGAGATCAAGACGACGATGAGTGCGCTCACCAACGAGCAGCAGCTTGTATTGCGCCTGCGCTTCGGCGAGGATCGCAGTTTGGCCGACATCGCCAAGTCGCTCGGGCGCAGCATTGGCTCTGTGAAAGCGCTCCAGCACCGCGGACTGAATCGGCTTGCGCAAGCCCTGAACAATCAGCCAAACTCGAACGTGCTCACCATATAAACCCATTCCCCCCACCCCTCCCTGCAACGCCGACAGACTGTAGTTCTGTCGGCGTTGTGGTTGGAGGATTGTCACCGTTCTTTGCTCCCTTTGCGCTCAACTTCGGCGTACAATATCCAAAAACCCTTGACACCGTATCATTACGACGCGTATAATGACCACGTGTTGTAGGGATGGTATGTATGGATCGTGACGCATTCGAAAGCATTGTTGTCGAGGCCCTTGATAGCTTACCAGAGGAGTTCGCCCGCCTGTTGGTCAATGTGGAAGTGCGTATCGAACGACGCCCCACTCAGGAACACCGTCATGCCACTGGCCTCAAACCCTGGCAGACGCTGTACGGCCTCTATCAAGGCGTTCCGCTCACGAAGCGCGCTGGCGGTGCTCCGCTCTTGCCCGATATCATTACCATCTTCCAAGAGCCGTTGGAGCGTGATTTTCCTCATCGCGACGACCTACGCAACCAAGTTCGGCGTACGATGTTGCACGAGATAGCGCACTTTTTCGGGATCAGCGATGCGCGCCTCCGCGAACTAGATGCTTACTAAATGCCTATACGAAAGCTGAGCATACTGAGGAACCAACGAACGACCATATACGCACTGCATCAACCGTTTGGTACCGATAGATGCACTAGTTTCGTCATTTAGGGTCCATGATACGTCGATTGTTTCCTACAGTTCGTAAAACCACGCTTGGTTTGATTTATCTCACTTCACTCGTCGTTTGGGTGGCGTTAATTGTCGACACTACAGGATTGATCCAACAAGCCTTACAACCACCGCTTATCCCAACTGCAGTCCCTCCACAACCCACAGCCACACCACGAGCACCTCAAGTCGTGGGTCCACGTCCTGTCGTCGTCCAGGCCGATGTTCCCGAAGAACCCGAGCAACCGCTCTCGAGCTTTCACCCAAAGACGGGTCGGTATATCTCGGCGTGGCTGCCCGATTCGTTCTCCGGCGTCAACCGTCAGTCCTTCGAGGCCAACGCCGATATTTTGGATGAGATCAGCCCGTTCTGGTACACCACCAACGCTCGTGGCGACATTCTGCGCGATGGCGGCGCCCGCGATCAAACGCTTGTCGAACTGGCGCACAGTAAGAATGTGTTAGTGATCCCAACCATCCACAATGTGTTGGCGACCGACCCAGTGCCAGCGCTGTTGCGCAACCCGGAACGGCGCGCCCAACACATTCGGAATATTGTCGATGAAGTGCTCGACAATAATTACGACGGGATCGATATCGACTATGAAATGCTCAGCAGCAGCCTGCGCGACGATTACACAGCGTTTATGGTGGATCTGAGCGAGGCGCTGCATCAACACGGCAAACTGCTGACGGTGGCCGTGCACGCCAAAACCTCCGATTACGGCGGGCTTGGCGGCTTCCAGGATTGGAAGGTGCTTGGGCAGGTGGTCGATCGCCTGCGGATTATGACCTACGATTTCCATTGGCGCGGAGGCGGCCCTGGGCCTGTCGCGCCGATCTATTGGGTGCAGCAGGTCGCGGAGTACGCCAAGACCGTGGTGGACCCCGCCAAGGTTGTGATTGGCGTGCCATTTTACGGCTATAATTGGCCTCCTGGTGGGACAGCCGTGGCGCAAACGTGGGATGCGATCGACGAACTGATCCGCACGCGCCGTTTGACGGTCAACTTGGCCGAACGCGATGCGAATGGGCCGATCCAAGAGAACTGGATCACGTATAATGGACGTATCGCCTGGTTCGCCACTAGCCGCAGCTTGGATGCGAAGTTGGCCTTGGTGCAAGAGATGGACCTGGCGGGCATCGCGATCTGGCGATTGGGTGGCGAGGACCCCGACAATTGGCGCGTGATCCGCGCTCGTCTCCTCGAAGACCCGTTTGAGTCGCAACGCATGCTGAATCAGGTGCTCCCCGAACATTAAACGATTCGCTTAACAACGTGAAACGAACATGCCAGAAGTAGGCGTTAAATCGAATAAGGTCGAAGCCGAGCGCCTCTATCAACGAGGCGTCGCTGCGACGCGTGGTGGTCAGCGCCGCGTGGCTGCGGTGTTGCTTGGGCGCGCAGTCCAACTCAACCCGCACCACGAGTTAGCATGGTTGTGGCTCTCGGGTGTGCTCGATGACCCGAATGAGATCGCGTTCTGTCTGCGCTCGGTGCTCTCGATCAACCCGCACAACGAGCGGGCGCGCCAGGGCTTGAAATGGCTTGAGGAACGCAAGCAGATCCCCGCACAAACAAGTGCGCCTGCGACTGTGGCGCCTGCCGAGCCGGAGGAAGAGGAGCACGAGGAGATTCGCAAGGCCCGTCACGAGGGCGAGGCGTGGTGGGTGAACTGGCGGCGCGCCAAGCGCGATATGAGCCGAGCATGGCTGGTGATCTGGTCCTTGCCGGTGATCCTGTTGACGCTGACGCTTTTGGGGCGGTTTGCGCTCGTTAATATCGTTGAGAATAACCAGTCGATCGCGCACGCCAACGCGCAAACGCAAGTGCAGGCCGAGCCGGAGCCGATTGAGGAGGATAAGCCGACGCCGATCCTCCAGGCGCAGTTGTCGTTCGACGAGGACGCGCAGGCGTTGGCATACCTCAACGCGCTCGAAGCGCCACGGGCCAAGCTGCGCGAAGCGGTGGAGCACTACCGAGCCGCCACGAGCCAACCGGGTGGCTCATCGACGGTGCACGCCGCTGCGGCTCGGCGCTTCCGCGAGGAGATCGTCGCGATGAACGAGTTGCTGGGCAAGCTCTCGCCGCCGAACGCGCTGGCCCAATCGCACGCCGATTATCTGGCCGGACTGGAGCTTGAGCAGGCCGCGATGAGCGATATGCTTGAGTTCTACAGCAGTTTCAGCATCTCGCTCGCCAACCGCGCTACGCTGCGCCTTGAGGACGCTGGTAAGCGCTTCGAGCGCGCCCGCTCCGCCTTCGATAAGCACTACGCCGAGGCGATCAAGGTGCCGCTGCCCTCACACACCATCCGCTGAACGCCACGTTCGTTGTGCGATAGGTGTGCATCGGATCTCCCCTCCCGCTATGGCTTAGAAGAGTTCGGGGATGTAGGAACGAGCGATCGGAGCTAGACGCTCCGCTTCTGCTTGCGGAATACCGCGATACGGCCAGCGCAACCGCGTGCCTGCGCTGCCCCATCCGCCGATCGCCGCCAGCAACTTATCGAGGGCCGGGTTGGAGTAGCCCTGCGCAGCGAACGGCATAATGTGGTCTTGGAAGAACGCCAGGATGCGCTGCTCGGTCTGCAACGCTGCGGGCAGGTCGGTCTGCATCTGTTCCCACCAACGCTGCGCACCAGCCGGGCTGAGGCAGGCCACGTTCGAGTAACTGCCAGCCGCACCGCGCGCAAAGCCGGTCGCCAAGTGATGCCCGGGTACAAACACTGCCAACCCCGCCAAATGCTTGCGCATAGCGGCATACCACGAAGCCCCGCCATCGCCCAACTTCAAGCCGATCACATTCGGGATGCCTGCGCACAGCTTGCCTAAACCCGCAGGATCAAGCAGGCGCTTCACGTGGGGCGGGTGGTAGAGCACGATGCTGACCGCGCCAGCGACCTCCGCCATACCCTCCAAAAAGGCGCGCGCCTCGTCCATCGTCGGCACCACCCAATCGGGCAGGATCACCTGAACGGCGCTGGGGCGCAACTGCACGGCCCGCCGCAGCCGTTCCCGCGCGATCTGCGGGCTGGAATGGCACACACCTAGCTGAAACGGCACATTTGCGCGCTCGCACAACTCGGCCACCACCGCGCTGATCCGATCGAACTCATCCTCGGTTTGAGAGGAGAACTCCCCCGCCGTGCCATTGGTGTAAATGCCGCTCACACCCGCCTCGATCAAGCGGGCCACGTCATCAGCCAAGCGCCCATAATCGATCGTATCGTCGTCGTTGATCGGCAACAGCACGGTGCCCCACGAACCGCGCAACTGCTCAGCACTAAGAGGCTGCATCCACCTTCTCCTTCACTTCCTTGCAAAACAAACCAAAGCGTATACATAATATATCCTATATGTAGATATTTTGCATCGCAAAAACATCCTTTTCCCTGTCAAGTTAACATTGTTAAGAAATGTAGCCGAACGGAATTTTGAGACGTCCTACTATGCGCAACGCAGTCGTGTATAATAACTAGGTTAGGTTTGTCTCAATTGTGGTTTTGCCTGCAATACTTCTCAACGACTATCCTGCACGCGTACACGTGAGACCATTTGATACATACTTAACGTTGATGACCTGGCCTAGTCAATATGAAGGGGATACTTCATGGACATTGACTTTCTCAAACGTCTGCTCTCAACTCCTGGCCCATCGAGCGATGAAATCGCCCCGGCCCGTGTATGGCTAGCAGAGGCAAGCACATTTGCCGATGAGGTACGCATCGACGTTGCGGGCAGCGCATTAGCCGTCCTCAATGGAAATGGTCCACGGGTACTGCTCGCCGGGCACATCGATGAAATCGGCCTCATGGTTAGCTACATCGACGATGATGGCTTTCTCTTCTTCCAAGGAGTAGGTGGATGGGACAGCCAGGTTCTCGTCGGTCAACGTGTCCGTCTGTTGGGTCGCCATGGTGAAGTCATTGGTGTAATCGGCAAAAAGCCCATCCACATTATGAAACCGGAGGAGCGCGAAAAGGCCAGCCGCATCGAAGACCTCTGGATCGATATCGGGGCGCGCAACCGCGAGGAGGCCCAGAAGCAGGTGCGGGTCGGCACCGTCGGCGTGATCGACGCACCGATCTACGAGTTCCCGAACGGGCGAATCGTCTCGCGCAGCATCGATAACCGCATTGGCGCCTTCACCGTGCTCGAAGCCCTGCGGCTGCTCGCGCAGGATCGCCCACAGGCCACCGTGGCAGCAGTCGCAACCAGCCAGGAGGAGACGACCTTTGCTGGCGCGTACACCGCGAGCTTCGCATTCGAGCCGCAGGTCGCGATCGTGGTCGATGTCACCTTCGCCACCGATCACCCCAATTCCGAGAAGCGACAGTTCAGCGATGTGACGCTCGGTGGTGGGCCTGTGTTCTCGCGCGGAGCCGCCAATAGCCCCGTCCTGTTCGAGATGCTGCTCGACACCGCCGAGCGCGAGGGCATTCCGTACAGCCTGCAGATCAACCCGCGCTACACCGGCACCGATGCCGATGCGATCCATCTCTCTCGCGGCGGCGTGGCCACCATCGTCGTCTCGATCCCCAATCGCTACATGCACTCGCCCAACGAGATGATCCAACTCAGCGACGTTGAGCATGCAGCCCGCGTGATCGCCGCCCTTGTGCGCTCGCTCACGCCCGAGACCGATCTTATCCCACGGTAAACCGCATCTGCCACTCATCCTCTCCTGCGGCCTTACCAAAACATCTGAACAAACGAATGAGCCAGCACGTTCTCGCCCTGGCTCATTCCGCACACTTTTCTCATGATGATGTGGCTATGGTACAATCATCAACATTTCAAAGCATAGTGACATTGTTGGTAATGATATACATGGAGGCTTAAATGACAACCACTCAGAAAGTGCCGCAGCGCCACGAGATCCCCATTGAATACACTTGGGATCTAGGGCTTATGTATGCCAGTGATGCAGCGTGGGAACAGGCTGTTGTACAGCTTGAAGAACGGATTCCCGAGATAGTAGCCTTCCAAAATAAAATTGGCGAAAGTGCTCAGTCTCTGCTTCAAGTCTTGCAACTGCGCGATGAACTTAGCCTCCATCTCTACCAAATCTATCGCTACGCTAGCCACCGCCAAGATTCCGACAGCACCGACACCGCAGCCCAAATGCTCGCCGAACGCGCAGGCTCGCTCGTCGCAAAGGTGAGCGCCGCGACGGCCTTTATCGAACCGGAGATCCTGGCCATCCCCACCGAAACGATCAATCAATGGATCGCAGAAGAGCCTGGGTTGAAAGTTTACGACTACGCCCTCGAAGAGCTGGCACGCCAACGGGCACACGTGCGCTCCGCCGAGGTCGAAAGCATTCTGGCGCAATTCTACGATATCACCCGCGCCACTGGCGAGATCTTCGAGATCCTCACCAACGCCGACCTCGACTTCCCGACCTTCGAGGATGAGAAGGGCCAGACCGTCAAGCTCTCGCACTCGCGCTATGGCCGCTACATGGAGAGCCAGGATCGACGCGTGCGTCGCGAGGCGTTCAAGGGTATGTTCAGTGCCTTCGGCAGTATCCGCACCACGCTGGGTGCCACATTGGCCGCCGAAGTGCGCAGCCACGTCATCAATGCGCGTATCCGCAACTACAGCTCGGCGTTGGAGGCAGCCCTCGAGCCCAAAAACATCCCGCTCGATGTCTACCACAACCTAATCAGCACCGTCAACCAGAACCTGCCGCGCCTGCACCGCTACATGCGCGTGCGCAAGCAGCTGATGGGCCTCGACGAACTGCGCTTCTACGATCTCTACGCGCCGCTCGTCCCCCAAGCCGATATGGACGTGCCGTATCAGGAAGCGACACAACTGGTGGCAGCCGCATTCGAGCCGCTTGGCCCCGATTATGCCGAGGCACTTCAGAAAGCCTTCACCAATCGCTGGATCGATGTCTACGAGAATGTGGGCAAGCGCGGCGGCGCCTATAGCGGCGGATCGCATAAATCAGCGCCGTTCATCCTGCTGAACTACCAAGATCGGCTGCGCGATGTGTTCACGCTGGCCCACGAGCTAGGCCACTCGATGCACTCGTTCTTCTCGTGGCAGACCCAGCCCTTCGTCTACAGCAACTATACGCTGTTCGTGGCCGAAGTCGCCTCCACGCTGAACGAAGCGCTCTTGACCGACTACCTGCTCAAGACGCGCAACGATCCGGCGCTGCGCAAGCACCTGATCGTGCAGCAGCTCGAAGATATCCGCGCCACCATCTTCCGGCAGACGATGTTCGCCGAATTCGAGTTGGACATCCACCAGCGCACCGAAGCGGGTGAGCCGCTCACGGCGGACTCGATCAGCAAGCCGTACTTCAGCTTGGTCGAGCGCTACCTCGGCCCCGATGTCGTGCTCGACGAGGAGATCGCCTGGGAATGGGCGCGCATCCCACACTTCTACTACAACTTCTACGTCTACCAGTACGCGACCGGCCTCTCGGCGGCGCTGGCGCTCAGCAAGCAGATTATCAACGAGGGTAAGCCGGCGGTGGAGCGCTACCTCAACTTCTTGAGCAGCGGTTCCTCGCGCTCATCCATCGACCTGTTGCGGGGTGCAGGCGTCGATATGACAACGCCGGAGCCGATTCAACAGGCAATGGATCAGTTCGATGCCCTGCTCGACGAGCTAGAGACACTGAGCGCGTAATACAACAAGGCGCTCAGCGAAGTGGAGGGAAGCACAAGCACCCCTCCACTTTTTTCATGCTCAAACATAACCATCTCTTGGCATCACTACATACCCGCTGCCATAGGCGACATGGGTTTTGTACAGCCATTGGATTGGTATCACTTTCAAAAACCGCGATTCAACGCATCATTATGCCATATTGCGTTCTTTTCCCGATTTATCATGAAACCAACGTCTTTTCACGCAGAACAATCCAAAAATCCTCAAATATCCCTCTATCAAGCCATGAAATCAAACATTTACACCTTGCTACCATCGATCTAAACATCGTATACTCTCAATATCTCTCAGAACATTTCACAAGCTCATCCTTAGCAACGATTAAAGCATATCCAGAATGTAATATTCTGCCTATCGAAATAGTACCCCAGTACTATGTTATTTCAAAATTTTTGTCCTATACTGACATATTAGTACGTGTAGCATTATCTACACGTCAACCTATTATTATGCCAAAAGTTTATATTACTTCATTTCCTTCGGCCCGTATACCGTTTGTTAATCCATAAAATATTTTGTCTCGGTAAATATTGGATTACAGCGGTTTCTCTTACCACGAAGAACCACATCTTAGTGAAAGGGGCCTAGCGATGAGACGCCCGTTCGTCGTCAGTTCTTTCATTATTTGGGCACTTGTTGCTGTTTTTTGGCATTCCATCTCGTTCACTCCCTCTGCAAGCGCAGCACCGAACGCTGCACCCTCCAAAACGCCGACACCTTCAACAGTCGCCAATGTTATCTTCGATGACCCCGATACTGCGGTCTGTCTGCCAGAGCCGCAAATGATCACTGTTGAAGGTACGGTTGTGCTGCAGCCCGCCGGGAAAACCGCGCGCCTACAGCTCGCTTACTACATCGTGCATCCCGCCGATCTCCGTACCGAAACCGAGTACGTCGATTATGGCTTGGTGCAGGATGGCGATCGATTCTCGATCGACGTGCCCTGGCCTGGCATTCGACCGACCGATACTGTGGTGGAGATTCATATCGGCGGTATGTTGCTTGATCGGCGCACTGGCAACCCGATTATGAACCGTGGCGCCAGTTTGGACTACTACTGGTATCCTTGGGTGTGCCCACCACCTTCGGGAACAGCCACCCCAACAGTAACTCCGACCGAAACTCCGACGGCTACCCCAACGGAGACGCCGACCAATACGGCTACCCCGACGGAGACACCAACCAATACGCCGACCGCTACCGAGACAGCTACACCGACCAATACGGCTACTCCGACAGAGACACCAACCAATACGCCGACCCCTACCGAGACAGCTACACCGACCAATACGGCTACCCCAACGGAGACACCGACTAACACGGCTACTCCGACGGAGACAGCTACGCCGACTAACACGGCTACTCCGACGGAGACGCCGACCAACACACCGACGGCTACTGAGACAGCTACGCCGACCAACACACCGACGGCTACTGAGACAGCTACGCCGACCAACACGGCTACGCCGACTAACACGCCTACCAACACGCCGACGGCTACCAATACGGCTACACCGACCAACACGCCAACTAACACGCCGACGGCTACCAATACGGCTACGCCTACCAATACCCCGACCAACACGCCGACGGCTACCAATACAGCTACGCCGACCAACACGCCAACTAACACGCCGACGGCTACCAATACGGCTACGCCGACTAACACGCCAACTAACACGCCGACGGCTACCAATACGGCTACGCCTACCAATACCCCGACCAACACGCCGACGCCGACCAATACGCCGACTGCGACTCCTACTCGCACGGCTACGCCGACGGCCACCAACACGCCAACGCCGACCAATACCGCTACACCTACCAATACGCCGACGCCGACTAATACGGCTACGCCAACAAGCACACCAACCAATACACCCACACCATTGCCAACTGGTCGTATTGGCGACCTGGTTTGGTACGACAGCAACCAGAACGGCATCCGAGACGAGGATGAGTATGGTATGGGTGAAATGTATGTTTACCTCTACCTGGATGATGGTGATGGTGTGTTTGAGCCGGAAGGCGATGACATTCTGATCGCACAAACCATGACCGATCCTGATTGGGAAGGGCCGAACTACGGCACGTACCAGTTCACCAACTTACCTGCTGGTCAGTACTGGGTCACGGTTGATCCTGAAGTGTGGCAGGACACGACACCGAATCCGCACCCGCTGATCGACTTGGGTGATGGCGAAAGCTATCAAGATGCCGACTTTGGCCTGTTTAGCGATGTCGGGTAACGTTTCCTGATCACAAAAAAGGCGGGGGTGCCAAGCACTCCCGCCTTTTTGCTGCCGTTTGAACAGAACGCGTATCGCCGTGTTAGCGCGATTGCTCCAGATACGCTGTCAACTCGTTGATCGAAACCCGCTCCTGAGCCATCGTATCGCGGTCGCGCACCGTCACAGTCTGATCCTCCAAGGTCTGGAAATCGACTGTGATGCAGTAGGGCGTGCCGATCTCATCCTGGCGGCGATACAGCTTCCCGATCGCGCCCGTGTCATCGTACACGGCCCGCATACGCCCACCCGCCTGTAGGGAACGCCGAATATCCTTGGCGACCGAGACCAAGCCCTCGTGGTTACGCTTGAGCGGGAACACCGCCGCCTTCACAGGCGCAATGTGCGGCTTAAAGTGCAGCACCGTGCGGAAGAACTCATCGGTGACGGGCTGGGCCTGGCCGCGCAACTTCTTGCCCACCTCGATCTGATCCGCCCCTGGCATGCTCAGCAGCGCATCGATCTGCGGCAACTGCTCGGGCAGCGCGCTCGCGATCGCTTGGCCCCGCTCTAGCAGCGCATCGCGGGCTTCCGCGCTGATCTTCTCGTTCTTGCCCACCGACTTGAGGAACGCGGCCAGCGCATCCGACACCACCTGAAGCTTCTCGGCGGGCGGCGCCTTGACCATCTGCTCGTCGTAGCTCTCCGCCATCACCGCCAGCACGCAGCGCCCCACACCCGCCGAAGGCTCGATCACAAATGGCACCACATGCCGCTTGCTCTCCGGGTCGAAGTATGTCAGCTTCGCGGTGCTATCGCGGTTCTCCGAGACGCGCGCCTGGATGTTGAGCGACGCCTGATCCTTCGAGTGCGAGCCGAGGTCGTAATCGCTGCGGCTTGCAATACCCTCGATCTCCTGCTCGCCGATATCGGGGTAGTTGTACATCAGGTCGAAGGTGCGCTTGGAGTAGTGCGCCAGTTCATCCTTCGGCACATCGTAGATCGAGATCTTGCTGCGCGGGATACCAATGCTCTCCCACCAGCTGAGCCGATCTTCAAGCCAGCGCTGATGCCAATCGTCCTCGGTGCCCGGCATCACGAAGTACTCGATCTCCATCTGATCGAACTCGCGCACACGGAACAGGAAGTTGCGCGGGTTGATCTCGTTGCGGAACGCCTTACCCACCTGCGCAATACCGAACGGCAACTTGCGGCTGGTGCTCGAAAGCACATTGCCAAAGTTGACGAAGATACCCTGAGCCGTCTCCGGGCGCAGATACGCGAACGACTCGCTATCAGCGATCGGGCCGACCTGGGTCTTAAACATCATATTGAACGGGCGCGGCTCGGTAAGATCGGTCGAGCCACAGCTCGGACATTTGCCGTGAACATGGTCGGCACGCCAACGCGCTTTACAGTTGCGACAATCGACGAGCGGATCGGTGAATGTCTCCTCGTGGCCCGAATATTTCCAGACCAACCGATTCATCAGAATGGAGGCATCGAGCCCTTCCATATCGTCGCGCTCGTACACGTTATTGCGCCACCACGACGAGATGATGTTATTCTTCAGCTCGACACCGAGGGGGCCGTAATCGAACACCCCTTGCAAGCCACCGTAGATATCGGAGCTTGGGAAGATAAAGCCACGTCGTTTCGCGAGTGAGACCAATTGGTCCATACTTGTTGCAGGCATAGGAACCTCCTTTGTGCCTGGGGCAACAAAAAGCCCCAGGCGATCTGTTATCGCCTGGGGACGCATCAACACTATCGACGCGCGGTTCCACCCCAGTTACCGCAGACTGTGGAATACAGCCAAACGGTCGCTCAAGCAAATAGGCTCCACAGTGCCTTCGCCACTTCCATCACCACCAGGCTCTCACTATCCCTGGCTCGCTGAGGCTGGTCGAGTGGGTACTCCTCTGTTTCATCGCCCGTTGGAGCAGTATAGCACAGAGCGGCATGTGTGACAAGAGCTCTCGACGATTAGTCGTTCTTCTCGATCAGCACCGTATGGTTGACCGAGCCGTTCACCTCGGCATCGGCGTTGGAGGCGAGCGCGAGGCGGCGGGCTTCCGCGCGCTGCTCATCGTCGTTGGCATTGGAGAGTTGCGTGTAGATCTGCGTTGTCGAGATCGACGCATGCCCGAGCAATGCCTGCACCGAGCGAATATCGGCACCGCTATTGATCATATGGGTGGCGAACGAATGACGCAGCGTATGCGGGGTCAGATCCTCAAGGCCGAGCTCTTCAGCATAGCCCTTCAGGATCAGCCAGAAGCCCTGGCGCGTGAGACGCTTGCCGCGATGGTTCAGGAACAGCGCATCGACCTTCTGGGGGTTGCCACGGGCCAGTTGAGGCCGCGCAATATCCAGGTATTCCTCAAGGCTTGTGAGCGCCGAGCCGCTGATGGGCAGAATGCGCTCGCGACCACCTTTGCCGACGCAGCGCACGCAATCGGCTTCCATATTCAGGTCGCGCAGATTCAGGGCCACTAACTCGCTGACACGCATCCCAGTGGCGTAGAGCAACTCCAGCATCGCCTTGTCGCGCAGACGCTCGGGAGTTGGCTCGCGCAGCGGCAGTTCAAGCAGTTCATCGACCTGATTCGGCGTCAGCGCCTTGGGCAGATACCGATCGACCTTGGGCGAATCGATCTGCTCGGTGGGATCGCTGGGAACCAGACCAGCCTCAGTGAGGAAGGCGTAGAACGACTTCACTGCGGCTGTGCGTCGGGCGACCGTCGAATTGGCGTAGCGTCGCTCACGCAGGAACAACAGGAAGGCAAGCATGTCGTCATGTGCCACCGCCTGCCACTGGGTCAGCCCACGCTCACGGAGGAATTCGCAGAACTGCTCCAGGTCGGTACGATAGGCGGCTGTCGTATTGAGCGACAACCCGCGCTTTTCGGCCAAATGATGTAGAAATGACTCAACCTGTTCGTCCATACGCTCTCTCTGGCGCGTGGCGGCAGCAAACAACGCCGCAGTTCTAATAGCGTTTTGTCGGCGTATGTTACCGCAACCAACAGCCTATGTCAACTAATTACGCAAACACATGCTCGACATGTGGGGCAAAAAATTCCTCGATATGCATACGGGCTTCATCGGTCGAAGTTGAGCGATGGATAGCCACGCGCAGGTTCGAGCAACCCGGCAGGGCCACATGGAATTGGCCGATCAGCTGCTTGATCTTGTTGAGCGCCAAGCGCTCGGGCATCTCTTCACAGCACATAGCGAGGTACTGGAGCAACAGATCGCGCTTATCGGCGGGTGTAGGCTGGAAGGGCGTCTCGCCACGGCGCAACTGAGCGATCTGCAAAAAGATCCAGGGGTTCGCCATCGCGCCACGACCGATCATCACACCATCGACGCCAGTTTCGCGCAGACGATTCAGAGCATCGGCGGCCTCAACGACATCGCCCGAACCGATCACGGGAATGCTCACGGCCCGCTTGACCTCGGCGACGCGGCTCCAATCGGCTTGGCCCCTGTAGCCCTGTTCGCGCGTGCGTGGATGCAGCGTGATGGCCGCAACGCCGGCATCCTCAGCGATCTTGGCGGTCTCCAGATAGTTCAGGCTCGTTTCATCCCAACCCGCCCGAAACTTCAGCGTGATCGGAAGTTGGACAGCAGCGCGCACCGCTTTGAGCAGGCGAGACATCTTGGGTAGATCGCGCAACAGTGCGGAACCATGACCACCACCCGTCACTTTGGGCGATGGGCAGCCGCAGTTGATATCGATAATATCGGGGCCGAGCGATTCAACAACGCGCGCAGCATTCGCAACGAGTTCGGGATCGTTGCCGCTCAACTGCATCGCGATTGGGCGTTCCTCGGGCAGATAATCGAGCAATCGATGACGTTGCAGCGCCTTGGGACTCACGCTCGATGCGTTCGTCATTTCGCTGCTCACCAAGCCACAACCGCCAATGCTAAGCACAAGCCGCCGAAAAATACTATCGGTAACACCCGCCATGGGTGCAAGCGTGATATTTGGACTAATCGTCAGGTGAGCGACTTGGTAGCTGGTGGGCAAATCGTCAAACAATGTGTTATTGGAATGAAGCATCTCTTCTGTGTTCATAATTGCATATTATAGCACGCCAACCGCCGCATCGCGAGATATTCGCGGGAACTTCAGCAACTCCAATAACGTTGTTGTTATGTGCACTCGAATAAGCAAAACTATTGTGAAAGGAGTAAACAGCAATGATACGATGGGTATTGTTGATTGTTATCCTACTCTTGAGCGCGTGCGGCACGTCCACTGGAGGACCAACGAGCGGTCTCGCACAGATCGATTCGGTCGATGTGCGTGTGGCCGAATCGTTTCCACCTCAGGTATTCGTTCACATTCGTGGGACACTGGGCGATGGCTGTACGTCGTTGGGCACGATCAGCCAGGAGCGCAAAAATAACGCCATCACCATCACAGTGCGAACCAACCACAGCGGCGCCGACGCCTGTACAGCCATCGCAACGTTGCTCGATGAAACGATCCGCTTAGATGGCGATTTTGGGCCAGGCCAGTATACCGTCACGGTCAATGGCGTCGTGCAAACATTTACCATTTAATTGAGTCGGATGCGCTCTAGGAACGCCACATCTTCCAACGTGACCGATCGATCGGGCGTGGCGGAGGCAAGGTCAATGGCGTGTTGTTGAGGATCGCCATAGGGATAGTGCTCACCAACGCCTCAGCCTGAGCGTCGCCGATCAGGGCTGCCGCACGCGCTCGGCCCAACGAGAGCAGCGGCGATCGGCGGGGCGGCAAGCCGTGCGTATCGCTCGCCAGCAGATGCACCATTCCGTGGGTCAACAGCGTCTCGGCGGTATGCAACAGCAAGTCGCCCTGCTCGCCCGTCAAGGCGGCGGCTGTCACCTGCATCAGCGTGCCACGCTCGATCAGCGAGAGCAACACGTTCGGATCGCGCTGCACCACCCCGCATCGCTCGGGGTGCGTCAGGATCACCCGATACCCCGCCGCTTGCGCCACAAACACCGCATGCTCGATCGCCGATGATAACGCGTTGTTCGGCACCTCTAGCAAAATGGTGTTGGTGTTTGGATAACTGAGCAACGTGCCCTGCTTCAACTGCGCGAGCATATCGGCGTGATACCGAATCTCAGTCCCCGCAAGGACCGTCAATGAGATACCTTGCTCGTTCAGGCGCGTTTGCAGTTCCTCGACCTGCTGCCGAATCAAGTCTACGCTGTAGTTACGGCTCGCGCTCGACGCAGGGCTGTGGGGTGTTGCGACAATGTGCGTGATGCCATCGGTAGCCGCCATACGGCACATTGCGAGCGACTCGTCGAGTGAAGCCGACCCGTCATCGATCCCATACAGAATGTGTGAGTGTAGATCGATCATCGCTGTTGCTCAGATGTAAGCGTGCGTTGTCGTGGTAAACCAGCCGCACGCGGCGATTAACCGTAGTAGCCGTAGCCCTGCTCAATCTCGGCGTTGTTCAGCACCACGCCGACAATATGCGCTTTCACCTTCTCAAGCATCTGCCGAGCCTGCCGCGCCCGTTCACGGCTCGTCTTGCCAGCCTGAAAGACCAACAGTGTGCCATCGACCTTGGTCGCCAACACGGCGGCGTCGGTCACAGCGATCACGGGAGGCGTATCGAACAGCACCATATCGGCTTGGGAGCGCAACTGCGCGATCACCGCCTCCATGCGCCGCGAGCCGAGAATATCGGCGGGGCGCGGCGGCAGCGGGCCGCTCGCCAGCAGGCTCAAGCCCGGCACGCCAGTCTCCTGCAGCGGCGGCGCTTCCTCCTGCGACAAAATCATATTGGTCAAACCAACCTCGTTGCTCAAACCGAACAGGGTGTGCAGGGTCGGTCGGCGCAGGTCGCAATCGACCAAGATCACGCGCTGCTCGGCCTGCGCGATGGTGACGGCGAGATTGGCCAACGTTGTCGATTTGCCCTCGTCGGGGCTGGTGCTGGTCACCAGCAACGTGTGCAGCGGTCGGTCGAGGCTCGAGAACTGGATGTTCGTTCGCAGCGTGCGATAGGCTTCGGCGGCAGGGGCGCGGGGGTCGCGAATGGCGATCAGCGGCGAACTGCCAGTGGTTGCTTCTGTCATGATCTCTTCACGTTTGCGTTTTGGGCGATGAGAGTGCCATCGCCCAAAACCGAACACTATTCTACAATCGGAATCGCGCCTAGGGTGGTCAGGCCAACGTAACGCTCAACATCGGAAGGCGTCTTGAGCGAGTCATCGAGCGCTTCGAGCGCGAAGGCCAGCAGCAACCCCAACACCAAGCCCAGCACAAAGCCCGCCAGCACATTGATGCGCGTTTGGGGGCGGTAGAGTGTGGGAGAGCGTGCGGGCTGGTTGACGCGCATACTAATACGGTCGGTGCCCTCGATACCCTGATTGAGCGAGCTTACCAGCGCCACCATATTGTTGCCCACCGCATCGGCCAAGCGCTGCGCCATCGCGGGGTCGTTGGGATAATCGGCCTGAACGATCATCAGGCGGGTGTCGGTCTGCGATTCGATCCGCACGCGCTTGAGCAACCAATCGGCATCGCGGTCGAGCTTGAGTTGCTGACTGATCTGCTCAAGTTGCACGGGCGCAAGCGCCATCGCCTTGAAGCTCTGCATCTGGCCCTGCAACACGATCGAGAGACCGTTGTCGATGCGGTTGGGCACTACCAAATAGCTAGCTTCCGAGCGATAGATCGGCGTTTGGAGCTTGCTGAAGATGTAGGCTCCGACAGTGGCCGCGAACGCGACGAGCAGAATCGCCCACCAGCGCCGCCGCAACACCATCACGTAGTCCATCAATTGCATATCGTTTCCTTGGTACAAACATCGAACAGGGTACTGTTCAGTGTCTCGCTGATCTGATCGCTAGGCGATCAATCGACAGGTTCGTCGCGCAACGCACTGGTGCGCTCGACAGATTGCAGGGCAGCCACACGGTCTTGGTTCAGGTAGTGCAGGGCGAACGCCAAGCCAATCCCTGCCAGCAAGCCCAGCAGTGTGCGCAAGACAACTTCGAAGGCCAGGGCACGCGGGCCATTCTGCAGCACCGCAGCAGTTGGCGCTTCCAATACGGCTACATTCACACCAGGACGCTCAGGCGTCACATCGCGCTCGCCCCAATAGCGCCGTCCGTTCGTTTCGATCAGCGCCACCGCCGCCTGCACGATCGCCAGCGCATCGTCGGGCTGAGCCGTAGTCGCCCGAATCGTCACCACGTGGCGTTGGTTCTCGGCGTGCAGCGCCTGCTCGATCAGAGCCTGGTCGAGCGGATGATTGCGACGCGCCAATTCGGCCACGACATCCTGCGCAAAGGGTGTGCCCCCGACAATTGCAGGCAAATCATACGCGAGTGTGTCATCGCCGTCAAGATTGCCGTACAGCGGGCGCGTAACGAGCAATTGCGCCGTAGCGCTGTAGCGCGCGGGTTGGCGCAACGCCACGAGCGTGCTCAACAGGCCAACCACCAGCGGCAGCGCAAGCACAATGCCCCAATGTCGGCGCAGAATCTTCAAGTAGAGCAACAATTCCATACCAGTCTCTGCGGCATCGCCAGGCAACACCACATACTCAAGCATTTGTTCGGGCTTCACGCAGGCGTTCCTCGATCAATTGGCGCATCCGGGCCAGGAACACCTCACGGGCGAAGCCCTCGGCGTGCCGTCGGATCGCGTCAGCATCGTACTGATCGGCGTGCGTCTGCCCCACCGCAGCAGCCAGGGCCGCCGCGCTCTGTTCGTGGAAGAATCGCCCGGTCTTGCCATCGATGATGCTGTCGAGCGCGCCACCAGCGGCATACGCGATCACCGGACGGCCCGCAGCCATCGCCTCCAGCGGCGTGATGCCGAAGTCCTCCTCTCCCGGAAACACGAACGCGCGGCAGTTGGCGAACAGGTCGCGGCGCTGCTGCTCGCTCACATAGCCCAAAAAGGAGATGTTCGGGCCAGCCATCGCCTCCAAGCGCGCGCGGTCACGGCCATCGCCAAAGATCTTGAGCGGCAAACCCAGCGCATTGAACGCCTGCACCACCAGATCGAGCCGCTTGTACGGGATCAGGCGACCACCCGCCAGGTAGTAATCGCCGGGCGGCTGCGGCGCATACGGCGGCAGATCGACGGGCGGGGGAATGATCACCGAATCGCGACCGTAGTAGCGCTTGATGCGGCCCGCCACCTCGCGCGAGTTGGCGACGAACTGATCGATGCGCGGCGCATTCGAGACATCCCACTGCCGCAGATTGGTGAGCAGCAGCGACATCAAAATACGCAACAGCCCGCCGATGCCCTCGCGCTCGACATACGCCTCGGTGCGCCAGGCAAAGCGCATCGGCGTGTGACAGTAGCAGATATGCACCGCCGTGGGAGAAGGGATGATGCCCTTGGCATAGGCGCTGCTGCTGCTGAGAATGAGATCGTAGCCGCTCAGATCGAAACTCTCGAACGCGCTCGGATAGAGTGGGAAGTAAGCGCGAAACGCTCGACGCCACCCGGGCAAGCGCTGCATCCACGAGGTACGAATATCCCAAGTGCGGTACTCGGCGGGCATTGCCGCAGGATCGTAGATCGACGTGTAAACGGGCGCATCGGGGTAAAGTTCATGCAGCGCTTCAAGCACGCGTTCAGCGCCACCATATTGATTGAGGTAGTCGTGGATTATCGCGACTCGCATGGATTCTCCGAATTATGCATTGAGCGAGCGTGGCTGAGCGGGAACGCGCTGCGCTAGAATAGCCGCAAGCTGTTGCTGCTCACGTAGCGTTTGCCAAGGCAGGCCAGCAGGCTCAAGCCAACGCTCAAGCGCATCAATTGGGGCAGTGCGGCGCGCCTGAATGCTCCGGCGCTCGGCCAGCAGGGCAGGCAGATCGCGCAGGGCCGCCAAGCGTCCGCTCGCGATCGCGGGTTGACGGCGCAACACCGCGTATCCGATCGCCAAGGCGTCGTAGGCTACGATCTGCGGCAGGTAGCGCCACAACAGCGCCGTGGGCACACACCGCACGATCGTGCGCAGGCGGTTGCCACCGAGCAAGCGCTGCTTAAAAGGCGAGCCTTCGCCACCCGTGGCCGAATAGACGTGCCGCGCGCTCGACGCGGTGATCACCAGGCTGCGCCAGCCGCGCAACTGCGCGCGCCAAGCCAGATCGACATCTTCCAAATAGCTGAAGAAACTCGGCTCCAGCAGGCCGATATCTTCGAGCAGGGCGCGCCGATACAGCACACCACCGCCGCTCGGGCCGAAGACCGGCTGCGGCTCCGGCGGCAGATCGCGCACGTGACGGCCAGGCCACAGATCGAGGGCCAGCGCATCGCGGCGCACCCGAATCCCCGCCGAGGCGACCAGTTCGGGCCGATGCGCGAAGGTCAGCACCAAGCCGAACGCGCCGACATCGGGGTGCTGTTCGGCGGCGGCGAGCAGATGCTCGATACAGCCAGGATCAACAAACGCATCGTTGTTCAGCAACAGCATCAGGTCGCTGCGAGCGGCCCGCAAACCCACATTCACGCCACCCGCAAACCCCAAGTTGGAGGGGAGCGCGATCACCCGCACGGTCGGGTAGCGCTCGCGCACCAGTTCGAGCGAACCATCGTGCGAGCCGTTATCGACCAGGAGCACCTCGGCGTGCGGCGGCAACTGCGGCAGCAGCGCGTCGAAGCACTCGGCCAAATAGCGCACACCGTTCCAGTTTGGGATTATGACAGATAGTGGTACTGGGTTCATTGGCCCATGTTCGCATCCCTGAACGCACGATTGTTGTGCATAGGCTCGATGATACCACAGATCTGCGAGGTGATTGTGCTATCATACCAGGAGCGGGCGGTGGGGCGTGTACAAGCGAACAAACAGGAGCGACACATGGCGAGCACAGTGATCCAAGAGCGCACGTATCGTGTACCACCCGTACTACTGATCGGCGCGGTGCTCACGACCTTTGGGCGACTCAACGCCCAACTGGAACACCAAAATCTGGCGGCAGGCCACATCGTCGGTGTGGTCGGCGGAGGCTTCTTGGCGCCCAAAAGCGAACTAGCCGTGGTGATCAACGAACTCGGAAACCAGGAGTCGCGCCTGATGCTGTATTGGCGCGCCCGCAAATTCGGCGGCGACCGCGCGCTGATCGGCGCGTTCCTCGCATCGGTGGATAACCTCGTGGCGAACATCCTCCGCCGACGCGAGCAGGAAGCCTAATCGGCGCGTTGCAGCATCGGGTGGAACATCAACCCCAAGCCCACGCCAGTCACCAATCCGGCCACCGTCACGATCCCATTATTGAACGGCCACCAGCCGACGATCTGCGCGGCGAACTCGGCGGGATAAGCGAAAATCAGCAGGGCGAAGATCGGCAGGCTGCGCAGACCGTAGCGGGGCAACCACGCCCAATGCGCGCCTCGATCGCTCGCGTACCACAGCCGCGTCAGCAGAAAGCCCAACAAGGTGCCGTAACAGCGCATACAGACAGCCATCAGGCCAGCCGAACCGATCATCAGGCCGCGCTCGGGCTGCGGGCAGACATACATGCCCATTGTGGTGATGATGCCCGAAACGGTGCGCGGCACGAACCATCCCCAAGCGTACAACAGCGGCGCGGCCAACGGGCCGATCAGCAACGCGAACAGCACCGCATCGGCGATCAGGCCGCGTGAGATGCGCGGCTGGCTGAGACGAAATGAACCAAGCATCGAATAGCCCTTCGTGTATCTTCCTTCGAGCGGTAGTGTACCCGATTGCTGGCAAGCATCGCAACTATCACGAAGTTGGGCTTCACAACGCGCACCAGCCGACATCCAAAAACACATTTCCAACCCCTGCAACAAACCCAGATCAGATGTCGTCAGATAAGCAGGAAACAATCCCCTCGGGGATGCTTGATAAGGAGAACATCAATGAACCTGACATCACGACAACCTGCCGTCTTAGGTATCGCGCTGATCGTATTGGGCCTGGTCGTCTGGCTCAACCTGTGGTGGATGATCGTTCCGGGTGCGCTGATCGCGGCTGGTGTGCTGGGGTATCAGCAGCGCCGCAAGCTTGGCAACGTGGCCGAAGCGGTGCAGGTTGGCCTCTGGTGCTTCGGTTTCGCCGCATTGTACCTAACCGGCTTCTGGATCGGTATCTTGTTCCTAGCTGGCGCGAGCCTCTTGCTGCGCGGTCGCGAGCAAACGATCGACATCGCCGTGCAGCAGGCCTTGCAGCCACGCGCCCGACGCGCCTCTCCTCCGGTGCAGCAGGTGCCGATCAACCAGCAGCCCGCTAGCACGCCAAACGTGACCATCTACGAGGCGCCCAACACCAACGAGACAACGCGCCTGTAATCGCAACATACACCGAACAAACCGACCTACGCCTAGCGTGGGTCGGTTTTTTGTGCCGTAAAGGTTATTTACACAAGCGGCATGTGAATGTTATAGCATAGTGCTGGTTTTCAACTGATACTCACTTCTCCAGAAACAGGTGATAGCGAAGGGCTGCGCGTAGCAGCCCTTTGCCATCACAAAAAGAGAAATGCCTTGCTGCCACAGGCTAAAACGGGCTTGTCACTGACCCTGTCCAACCAGATTTAGTATCACCAAATGGATAGTTTAAGGGTAGGTAGAGTGCAGTTCTGTTGAGAAGAAAGCGCGTGTCCAACCTCGCCAATTCGGCTCGGGGACGGGGGTGGGCAATGGGGTTGGGGCTTCGACCTCGGGAGCGGCGGGGCGCTCGGGGAAGGTGGGCAGAATCACCGTATCGCCTTCGCGAGCGTACCCAAGCTGTTCACGAGCGATGAGCTCAGCATACGCAGGCGATTGAGCGAAGGCCAACTCTTCTTCCAAGGCCCGATTTTCTTCGGCGAGTTGAACCAGCGTGGCCTGCTTCCTCGCGATCTCACGATCGAGTTGCGCTCCGGCGATCACTTGGCCAACAAAATTGGCCAGGAGCCAGAGCGCAAGCACAACCAATACGAATGCGATCAAACGCGCGCCAGAGCGCCCTGCATCGAATGGCAGGGATGCCAACAAACCGGAAATTGTTGTTCCGGAGCGCGGCACACGTCGACGGCGCATCGCAAACCTCGTCTATTCAGCGCGAGTCGGGCGGGGGGCCTCCAGCAACAATGGCTCATCCACATTGCTCGTCATGGCGCTCTGGCCACGGAACAAGCCACCTGGCTCGATATGCAGCGCTGCAGTGGTGATATCGCCCCATACCTTGCCAGTCGGAGAGATTTCGAGCTGCTCAACAGCTGTGATTTCGCCCTTGACTGCGCCGGAGATATGAACATTCTGAGCCTTGATCGTGGCGATCACGCGACCGGTCTCGCCGACAATCAGATTACCCAGGATTTCGATATCGCCCTCCATCGAGCCGTCAATGCGAATATTGCCGTCGGACTTAAGCGTCCCAACAAAGCTGGTACCCGGTCCAACAACGGTCTCTGGTTTGCCGTTGAGTGCCGGTGGTGGGCCGGCCTGCGACTTCTTGGTGCTACCGAACATCGATCCTCCTACGGTGCCTCCACGCTGGAACACAGGCTCTGTTGAAGCCCAGGCATCTTGCCGCTGGTATCCTAACGCGGCTAGGAGCCAATAATAGAAACGCCGCGTGGCCATTATAAAATAGCTTCCTCGTTAAAGCAAATTAAGAAATGCCATTCGAGCGGGCTGTAGCGCATGTGTAAGCGATTTGTCATCATCGTTACGACAAGCGGTCGTACTTACTGATCCTGCTCGATCCAACCTAATGTGCGTAGAAAAGCACGATCATCCTTGGTCAGCGACGCGCGAGCCAACAGGTCTGGCCGTCGTTCGAGCGTGCGTCGCAAACGCTCTTGGCGCCGCCACTTGGCGACTTCGCCGTGATGCCCCGAGAGCAGCACCGGCGGGACGGGTCGACCTTCCCATACAGCGGGCCGAGTGTAATGCGGATATTCTAACAGATAATCGCTGTGCGACTCTTCGGCGGTCGATTCTGCATCGATCACACCGGGGCGCAGGCGCGCCACCGCGTCGAGTACCACCATTGCCGCCAATTCGCCGCCCGTCAGCACGTAATCACCGATCGAAATAGAGCGATCGATCAGCGCCTCGCACACACGCTCGTCGAGTCCTTCGTAGCGGCCACACACCAGCACCAGCCGATCGTAGCTTGTCGCTAACTCCTCGGCGAGCGACTGAGTGAACGGCGTACCAGCCGGCGACATCAGGATGACCTGCGTTTTCGGCGTTTCCGACGCTGTATTCTCGGGCGGAGTAGCGAGCACCACACGCAGAGCGGCGGCCAGCGGCTCAGCCTTCATCACCATACCAGCGCCGCCACCATACGGAGCATCGTCAGTGGTGCGATGCTTGTCCGTGGCATAATCGCGGATATCGTGCAGCCCAATCGAGATCAAACCTGCTTGCACAGCACGTTTGATTATGCTCTCCGTGAGCGGGCCTTGGAACATTTCAGGGAACAGCGTCAGAATATCGAATCGCATACACTAAGCACACAAAGCGGTTGACACATGCGTCCAGGGGCGTCACGTTCAACCGCAGCACAACCACTAATCAATACTTGCCAGATACTGCTCGAAGAAATTGGCAGCACGCGTCACATACTGCGCCCGATCCGCGAAATAAGCGCCACAATGCTCGACACCGGGCACCAGCCACAGCTCCTTCGGCTCGCGGGCCGCATCGAACAACTGCTTGGTATGCGAGACCGGGATCACCGAATCGTTCTCGCCGTGCACCAGCAGCAGCGGGCGCGGGCTGATCTGCGCCACGATCTCGATCGGGCGAACGGCGCCGAAGCGGTAGCCATAGCGCCAGTGCGAGAGCGCATCGGCCATCGGCACGACAAGTTGGGCGGGCAGCTTGAATTGCCCAACGCGGTCGGCCAGCAGCTCGGCAATGCCCGAGAAGGGGCTATCGGCGAGCACAGCCGACACCTTTGGCGAGCGCGCCGCCAGCAGCAGCGCCACCGAAGCACCCATCGAGAAGCCAACCAGGCCGATGCGTGCCTCGGGCATGCGGGTGACAGCATAATTGAGGGCGGCTTCAGCATCGCGCAGTTCGTAGTAGGCGAGCGAGTGCTGCGCGACTTGGCTCTGGCCGCGCGAGCGCCAATCGAACAGCAACACATTGTTACCGGCCCGCCACAAGCCACTGCCAATGCCGAGCAGATCGGACTTGGCGCTGTGGTGGCCACCCAGACCGATCACGACGCGCTGCGAGTTGGGGCGCGGCAGCCACCAGCCTATAAGACGTATACCGTCCTCAGTCTCAAACGAGACTTCCTCGTAGCCTTCGATCTGCGTTTCGTAGGGCGAGAAGGTGTAGATGGGGTTAGATGTCTCGGCTGGGCGGTGATTGAGTTTTGCGACCGCGTAGGCAGCGGCACCGACCAACACACCTGCAGCGCCTGCCACAGTTGCGCCGAGAGCGCTCGCGACATAGCGAGCAAACGGAATATGTCGTGTTTGCATAGTGATATTGTAGCATAGCTATAGCTGGCTTGCCACCATCCAAGCAGGCAGGGCAAGCCACCGTACAGCAACGAAATCTGTGAACGATCAGCGTTCACGTTCGACTCTATGTGGTAGAAAATGGAGACAAAGCAACACGTTATGGGATGGAGTGAAACAAGCATCGGCTTGTGCCTCTCCATCCCACCACATTCAGCCCGGAATGGTCATCGGCTTGCGATGGGCTAACGATGGATTACTCGAAAGCGTACTTGCGCCAGACCTCGTGGCGTTCGAGCTCGCCCAGCAGCGCGAAGGCGACATACTGCGGTTGGCGCGGCTTGCTGAGCAGCACCATATGCGCTTCCTCAGGCGTGCGACCACCTTTGCGATGGTTGCACTCGCGGCAGGCCGCGACGACGTTATCCCACGTGGTCTTGCCACCGCGCGAGCGTGGCAACACATGGTCAACCGTCAATTGAGCGCGGCCAGGCTGGGCGCCACAGTATTGACACGTTTCGCGATCGCGTGTCAGCACGCCACGGCGCGAGCATGGCAGCCGCAGACGACGAGGAATGCGAATATAACGGACAAGCCGAATCACAACGGGAATTTCGAGCGCAAAGCCTTGTGCCCGTAAGCGCTGTTTGGCCGCTTCAATAAGCTCGGCTTTCTCCTGAAGGAGCAACACAACTGCGCGCCGAATGGAGATAAGCTGCAGCGGCTCATAGCTTGCATTGAGGACGAGAACACGTTGCCCCAAAGGACACCCCTTTCAAAAGCCGCACGACAACTGCACGCGCTCTTGTAGGGGGCCGGGAGGCCCTAGTTAGAGCGCTCTGCCTATAACATCTGCGGCGCTGGCAGTCAGCACCGCGCGAGCGCGCCGCGCTCGCGGAGGAGTTTGTGCACCGAGGCGCATCGCCCGGCCCATGCGCCTTTCATGGAGTCCAGACCACACAGACCAGCTTCGGTGGAGCTGGGCCTTGCAGAGTTGATGATCTGACTGTATCGAATAAGCCGTCAAGGAATGATCCTCTTCATACAAATGCGATTATATATGCGCATTTGATCCTATAAACCTTTGTATAGAATACACGATCGCATCTGTTTTTGTCAATATTTTTGTATCTTTACTGTGTTGAGATTGGTCGGTTTTTGCTGATTGTTGCGAGCTATGTATTGTTGCAAGGCGAGAAGTTGACATTGTGATGCTGAGAACTTTTTCACCCAAGTTGCATGCGTTTCTACTACAAACATGAGTGATGATGGGCGTCTTTGTAATTTATCAAGCGAATGTAACTGATCATGAGAGTGCTTTGTTCTACCTACCCATAATGGTTAGCCCAGTGTGGTATCATGCTTCGCAGATGGGTGGTTGTGTTGGGCAGGCCATTCAAGCAAGACACATTTCGAGGGTGGAACCATGGCGGGCCGTTCGCTTACGCTCGTTCGAATAGCATCAATTCCAATCCGTATGCATTGGAGTTGGGTTTTGATGCTGATACCGCTCATTCTGATCTTTTCTCAGGTGTATGGTCATTTGGTAAGCACGCTCTCGGCATGGTTGTTGGCGCTGGCAACCGCCCTGCTGTTGTGTGTCTCGGTGGTGTTACACGAGGTAGCACACGTTGTGGTAGCGCGCCACTACGGATATCGGGTGCGTGCGATCACGTTGCAGGCGGTCGGTGGGCTGGCCGAAATCGATGCGGATCACACAACGCCGATCGAGGAGTTGCTGGTGGCGCTGGCAGGCCCATGCGTGAGCCTGGTGTTGGCGCTGTTGGGCGCGCTCGGGTGGTGGTTGAGCCCCTGGCCTGCACTGAGTCTTTTGGCCCTGTTTCATGCCCTGTCCAACGGTTTGATCGCGGTGTTTAATCTGTTGCCCGGCTACCCGATGGACGGTGGGCAGATTTTATATGCAGTGTTATGGTTCCTGAACGATGAGGATCTGCCCTCGGCGCGGCTGGCTGCCTACATTGGGAATGTGTGTGGATGGTTGATCATCCTGCTGGCCCTGGCGTTCCTGCTGATGGTCGGCGAGCCGATCATCGTCGTTTGCCTGATTCTGATTGGGTTCCTATTGGTGCGTGGAGCGCAGGCAGGGTATCGGCAGGCGGTGCTGCAGCGTATCTTGCAGGGGATCTCGGTGGGGGATCTGATGCAGCGCGTGTATCGGGCTGTGACTCCTGATCTGCCGCTCGACCAGTTCGTGGGCCACTATGTGCTAGGTCATATCGATCAGGGGTTCCCTGTACTGCACAACACCAATGAGGAAGGACCGACGCATCTGCTCGGTATGATGACTTTGAACGATCTGCGGCGCTTTACGTTTAAGGATTGGCCCCGCACCTATGTGGGCGAAGCGATGACGCCTCGCAAACACCTACGAGCGTTGTCGCCCGAGATGGCCGCACGTGAGGCTTTTCGCACGTTGATCGAGAGTGGTCAAGAGCAGTTGCCAGTAATGGAAGACGAGATGTTACAGGGCATCCTCCGCCGACGCGATCTCATCAGGTATGTGCAAATGCGGCTTCAGCAGTTGAACCGCTCTCATTAACCAAGCTGCTGCTTGGTCGCTTCACCGCTCGCCCACAGATTCAATCCAACACTATGCGGGAACATTAGGCCGCACAGCGGATCGTGCGTATGGTATCGACGACACGCAGGTCGAGATGTTGTGCGTCTAGCGTGCCAAAGGCGTGTTCGATAATTTGATCGATCAGGTCGCCTTGCTCGTCGAGTTTGTGTTTGCTGATTTCGGCATAGTAGCTATTAGCTTCGCGCTTCTGGAACTGAGCTGCCTCAAGTTCGTGCCTACTGCTACCACAGTTACCGAAGCTCATGGTGATCTCCTGTTCCTATTGTCCTTGATGCGCTTTATGGTATAGTACACTATCCGATCGGAAGTTCATAGCAGCCAGCTACTACAGTTACGGATACAAAAACCGTTACAACAGTTAAGAGAAAGACGTTATGGATACGCAAAAAGTTGCAGGTAAGGTTGGCCTTGTAGGTACTGGCATGGTCGGCTCCTCGTTCGCGTATGCCCTCATGCAGCGTCGCCTTGCTAACGAGTTGGTTCTTGTAGACAAAGATGCAGCCCGAGCCGAAGGTGAAGCCATGGATCTCAACCATGGGTTGCCGTTTGTGCGTCCGTTGAAGATCACTTCGGGCGGGTACGAGGCGCTGGCTGGCAGTGAGCTGGTGGTGATCACTGCGGGCGCGAATCAGCGGCCAGGCGAGACGCGCTTGGACCTGTTGCAGCGCAACGCGGCGGTGTTTCACGACATTGTTCCGCAGGTGGTGGCCGTGTGCCCCGATGCGATTCTGGTGGTGGCCACCAACCCGGTCGATATCCTCACGACGATCGCTGCCGATATCGCGGGGTTGCCGCATGGCCGCGTGCTCGGTTCGGGTACGATCCTCGATACTGCTCGCTTTCGGTATTTGCTGGGCGAGTACTACCGCGTTGATCCGCGCAGTGTGCATGCCTACATTGTCGGTGAGCACGGCGATACGGAGTTGGCGCTCTGGAGTTTGGCGAATATCGCTGGGGTGCGGCTGCGCGATTTCGTTGGGCCGGATGGTCGTGGCTACGATCAGGCGGCGATGGATGCGATCTTCGAGCAGACCCGCACGGCTGCCTACGAGATTATTAAGCGCAAACATGCGACGTACTATGCGATCGGTCTGGGCTTGCTGACGATCGTCGAGGCGGTATTGCGCGATCAGCGCACGGTGCTGACGGTGAGCACGCCGATGACCGGACAGTACGGCGTCGAGGGTATTGCGACGAGTTTGCCGACGATTGTTGGGCGCAACGGTGCGGTGGAGATTTTGAATCTGCCGCTCAGCGATGAGGAACAGGCGGCGTTCCGGCATTCGTCGCAGGTGTTGAAGGATCGGTTGGCGCAGTTGACGTGATGGCGCCGCCGATCGGTTTGTTGATAACGTTAGAGATAAGTAGGTTCTATGACTCATTGGCCAGAGACGTTGGAGTTGACGCTCGATGGAATCGCTCAGGGTGGCGAGGGTGTCGGGCGTTGGGATGGGCGCGTTGTGTTCGTGGGCGGCGGGCTGCCCGGCGAGCGTGTGCGTGTGCGCCTGCACGAGCGCCGCGATTCGTACGCGCGCGGCGAGGCGGTTGCCATCCTTGAGGCATCGCCGGACCGCGTTGCGCCGCGTGTCGAGGGCGCCGATTGGATGCCGTGGCAGCATATCGAGTATGCCGCTCAGGTTCGTTTTAAGCGCCAGATCCTCGCCGATCAACTGGCCAAGATCGGCGGGTTCGGCGATGTGACGGTGGGCGAGACGCTGCCTGCGGCGCGACCGTGGGAGTATCGCAATAGTGCGCATTTCCACTGCGATGGCGCGCGGATCGGCTATTACGCGGCTGGCACGCGGCGGCTGCAGGAGGTGAGGCACGATCCGCTGTTGCATCCTGCGCTCAACGAGGTGTTGGCGGCGCTGCACACGGTGCGCGATGATTCGATGCCGCGCTGCGAGATCGCGCTGCGCGTCAGCGAGAGCAATGGCTATGTGCTGGCGACGTTGAAGATCCCCGATCAGCGACAGCCCACTGCGTATGCGTCGCTGCGTGCGTTGGCTTCACGCTGGCGTGCGCAGTGCCCGGCGCTGGCGGGGGTGACGTTGCGCTCGACGCCGCCGATTCCACTCGGCGCACCGTATTTGGTGGAGGAGTTTGGCGGGCTCGATTTCCAACTCAGCCCGATGACGTTCTTCCAGGTGAATCGCAGTTCGGCGGAGCAGTTGTTGGGGCTGTTGCGCTCGGGATTGCAGTTGCGTTCGAGCGATATGTTGCTCGACTTGTACTGCGGCGCAGGGGCGTTCGCGCTGCCGTTGTCGAGTTCGGTGGCCGAGGTGTTGGGTGTCGAGGAGTTCGCTGGCTCGATCGCGGATGCGCGAGCGACCGCCGAGGCCCACGAGATCACGAATGTGCGGTTCGAGGTGGGCGCGGTGGAGCGGGTGCTTGAGCATATCGATGATGCGTTTAGTGTGGCGGTGCTCGACCCGCCGCGACGCGGCTGCCACCCGTTGGCGCTGGAGAACTTGGTGAAGATCGGGCCTGCGCGGATCGCGTATGTGAGTTGTCACCCGGCCACGCTGGCCCGCGATCTGAAGATTCTGGCGGGCCACGGGTATCGGTTGGTGAGCGTGCAGCCCGTCGATCTGTTCCCGCAGACGCCGCACATCGAGAGTGTGACGATGTTGCAACGAGAGGCTTAGCAATGCGCTGTGCTGGCCGCGAGTAGAGCAGCGCGCGTTTTGGCGCGAAGCGCCACATCTGTCCGAGCGCGCACACGTTGAACACGACGTTGTTTGCCCGTAGCGACGGGCGTTCACATCGCGATTGGCTTTTTCTTCCCATACCATAAACGGAGGCTCAGGGTTGCCTGGGCCTCCTTTTTGTGTCGAGATTCTGCAAGATGCAAAACCTCGACGTGGTTTGAAAATGGGGTTAGGCAGCGGCAGGTGTGTCGCTGTGGAGTGTGTCCTCGCGGAGTGCTGCTTGGGAAGCGAGCGCTCGTTCCTGGGCCAGTTGCGGGTTGATGATCTGCTCGGCGAGCGCGACCTGGCTGATGTCGCCGATTAAGCCCACGGTGTCGCCAGCGGCGAAGACGGTGGTCGATTTGGGGTTGGCGAGCAGTTGATGGTCGCGCACAAGGGCGATGACGGAGGCGCCGGTGCGCGCGCGCAGGTTGCCTTCGGCGAGGGACTGGCCGATGAGCGGGCTGTTTTCGGCGACGGTGCTCCACGAGATCTCCATGCCGCGCACAGCTGAGACGAGTTGGTCGAGCAGCAGGCGCTCTTCGTGGGTGGAGATCGACGTGTCGTAGGTATCCTGACGCACGGCGTCGGTGTATTGCTGCACTTGCACCATCGGGAAGTCGAGCGCGAGCAGGGTGTGGCGCACGATTTCGAGGCCGCCTTCGAGTTCGGGATGGATGACGACCTGCGCGCCGTGGTTGGTGAGGCGTTTCACGCCGTTTGTGGTGGCGGCCCGCGCGATGATCGGGAGTTTGGGCGCGAGTTGGTGCGCGGCGATCACGATGAGCTCGGCGTCGGTCTCATCAGGCACGGTGACAACGAGGGCGCTGGCGCGTTCGAGTCCGGCGTGGGTCAGCACTTCGGAGTTGGCGGCATCGCCGAAGAGGGTCGGCACGCCGTGCTCTTGGAAGGATGCGGCGCGGGCGGCGTCCTCCTCGATCACAAGATGCGGGACGTGCAGGCGTTGGAGCACGCGGACGATGTGCTCGCCGACACGCCCCAGACCAACGACGACGACGTGGTCGGCCAGGGTGTGGTTGAAGGGCTGCGGTTGTGGCGTGTTCCGTTCGAGCAGGCGTGCGAGCGCGGGTATGCGCTGAATCTGCTGATCGAACCAGGGGATGGCGCGGAACATCAGCGGGTTGACCAGGATGGAGAGCACGGCCCCGGCCAGGATGAGGCTGTACTGGTTTTGGTCGATCACGCCGAGCGCGAGGCCGGATTGCCCGACGAGGAAGGAGAACTCGCCGATTTGGCTGAGGCCTGCCGCGACGACCAGGACGGTGCGCAGCGAGGCGGGCAGTACCACGCCAAGCAGGATAGTGAGCAGCATTTTGCCGACCACGATCAGGAGGGTGAGCGCAACCACTTGGGTGCTGTTGGCGAGCAGTGTGGCGGGGTTGACGAGCATGCCCACCGAGACGAAGAACAGCACCGAGAAGAGATCGCGGAACGGTATGATGTCGGCGCCGACTTGGTGGCCGATCTCCGATTCGCCGATCACGACGCCTGCGAGGAAGGCGCCGAGCGCGAGGGAGACGCCGAACAGTTCGGCAGCTCCGAAGGCGGTGCCGAGCGCAAGGGTGACGATGGCGAGGATGAACAGTTCGCGCGAACGGGTCAGGGCGATCTGCTTGAGCAGCAGCGGCATGAGTTTGGTGCCGACGAACAGCATCAGGCCGACGAACAGGGCGGTCTTGACGATGGCGAAGCCGACGTTGAAGACGGCGTTGCCTTCGGCGTTGCTGAACAGTACGGGCAACAGCACCAGGATGACGATGGTGGCGAGGTCCTCTAGCACGAGCCAGCCGACGGCGACTTGCCCGTGCGGGGTGTTGAGCAGGCCGTTATCGACGAGGCCGCGCAGCAACACGACGGTACTGGCGATCGAGATCGCGAGGCCGAGGACGAGGCTCGCGCCGGACGACCACCCCCAGACTTGCGTGAGCGCGTAGCCGATGGTGGTGGCGAGTAGCATCTGGAGGATGGCGCCAGGAATGGCGATGGCCCGCACCGCCCAGAGGTCTTTGAGCGAGAAGTGCAGGCCAACGCCGAACATCATGAAGATGACGCCAAGTTCGGCGAGTTGACTGATATCGACGACATCACCGACGAAGCCGGGAGTGAACGGCCCGATGACCATGCCAGCGATGAGGTAGCCGACGAGTGCGGGCAGGCCAATTTTACGAGCAAGGTAACCACCGATAAACGCTGTGATGATCGCAACGGTGATATTAGTTAAGAGTGCCACATCATGATTCATCTGACGTTCTTTCTGCATCTCGAACAAGTACTTGTTCTTGTGCCGAAGGAAGATCATCGAGCGCATGCGTGATCGGGTTGTAGCGACCGCGCAACTCGTCAATCACGGTATCTTTCCACAAGGGAACGCCAACAAAGTACGATGCTCGGCTGATGAGGTGGGCGGTGACCGGTGCGGTGATGAAGAAGAATGCGATCGCGGCAATGGCGCGCGCGGTCACACTGCTATCGGAGAAGTGCACGGCGACGGCCAGCAGCGTACAGGCGATGCCGAGTGTGGTGCCTTTGGTGGCCGGCTGCATGCGAGTGAACAGATCGGGCATACGCAAGATGCCCACCGCAGACAGTAAAAAGAAGATAGCACCGATCAGCATCAGTGCATTGCTGATAAATTCATTCATCGCGGGCTCTCCGCTCGATATACTGGGCAAGCGCCACCGTGCTGAGGAAGGTGATCAGACCAAGCACGATAGCGGCATCGAGATAGACTGGCTGGCCGCTTTCGATAGCGTAGATCGCAATGAAGCCTGCGGTGGTGACAGAGATAAGGTCGAGTGCGACGACCCGATCCGGCAGACTAGGGCCCATCAGGAGCCGCACAAAAGCTAGAAAGAGCGAGATGATCAGCAATGCAAAGACGATCGTCTCGACTCGTGGAAATTCGATCATCGCAGCACCTCCAATACGCGCCGTTCGAAGCCAGTTTTGATTTGGCGACGCACTTCTTCGGGATCGGACATGTACATCGTGTGCAGGTAGAGTTCGTGACGATCGTTGGAGATGTCGATTGCGATCGAGCCGGGTGTGAGCGTGATCAGCGTGGTGAGCAGTAGGATCTCGGCGTCGCTACGGGCATCGAGCGGGATAGCCACGACTCCAGGGCGCAGTTGATAGCCGGGTGTGAGCACCTCCAAGGTGACTCGCAAGTTCGACAGAATCAACTCCCAGATGAAAAAGAGCGCAAGGTTGAGCACTTGGATCACTTTGCGCACATACGCTGGCGTGCCGATAATCGGAGACGTGAAGAAGAGCACGAGAAAGCCTATCAGGAAACCGAGCAGCAAGTTGCGGCCCGTGAGATCTCCGGTGACAGCCACCCACGCAAGCGCCAGCGAGAGGTTCCAAAACAGACTTTTCATGGCGTACTCCCTAGCACGAGTTGAATGTAGCGTTGCGGTGTACTGAGTTGCTCGGCGGCCTGATGCGCCAGATCAAAGACAGGGCCGGCCGCAACGCCGAGCAGCACGAGGCAGACCACGAGAGCAATGATCGGGATGCGCGCCACCCTCACGGTTGCCCATCCGCCCGGCAGCGGGGCCAACTGCACATCTGCGGGATGATCCTTCCAGAACACATCCGACCAGATGCGGCTCACGGTGAGCAGCGTTAAGAAACTCGCCACCAGCATCGTCGCCACAATCGCGTAGTCGCCGTTTCCTAGCCCGGCCCGCAGCAGTGAGAGCTTGGCGAAGAAGCCGGAGAGCGGCGGGATGCCCGAAAGGGAGAGCGCTGGCAGCAGGAACATAATGGCGAGGCCGGGCGATTTGACGTATAAGCCGCCAAGTTGCTCCAGGCGCTCGCTGCCCTCCTGATGCCGAATCACGCCGATCACCATGAACAGGGCGGTCAGCACGATGATATCCTCGATCACATAAAAGATCGTGCCAGCAAGCCCGGCGGTGGTGTTGAGGCTCAGACCCATCACCGCGATGCCGATGTGGCTGACGATCAGGAACGAGAGGATGCGGCGCAGTTCGTGTTGGGCGAGCGCGCCGAACGCTCCAACGATCATTGTGAAGCCAGCGGCCACCATAATCACGAGACGCGTGTACTCGGAATCCTGCACGAAGATCAGGGTGAAGGTGCGCACGAGCGCGTAGACACCTACCTTGGTGAGCAGACCTGCAAAGATCGCCGAAACGGCTACGGGCGGCGTATGGTACGAGGCGGGCAGCCAGAAGAACAGCGGGAAGAAGGCGGCCTTGATGCCGAATGCGACCATAAACAGCAGCGCCACCGCCGTGACAAGGCCGTGCTGGCCGATGGTGGGCAGTTTGCGGGCCAGGTCGGCCATGTTCAGCGTGCCCACTAAGCTGTAGAGCACGCTCACCGCGACCAAGAACAGAGTCGAAGCGACCAAGTTGATTGTGACGTACTTGATCGCGCCTTCGATCTGAGGGCGCTCGCCACCCAAGGCCAGCAACACAAACGAGGCGATCAGCAGCACCTCGAACCAGACGTACAGGTTGAACAGGTCGCCCGTGAGGAACGCGCCGCAGACACCCATCAGCAACACGTGGAACAGCGTGTAGTAGCCGTAGTGCTCACGGCGCGCATCGATATCGGTGAGCGAGTAGGTGGCGACGGCGAGGCCCATCATGCCCGCCAGCACCACCATAATCGCGCTAAACAAGTCGGATATGAGGATAATGCCATAAGGCGCGGACCAATTGCCGACCGCCATCATTTGCGGGCCACGGCGCGCCACATCGATCAGCAGCAGCACGCCAACGCACAACAGCACCGCCGCACCCACCACGCCGATCACACGCTGCGCGACCAGGCGCCGATTCGTCAACAGGGTGAAGATCGCGGTCAACAACGGCACGATGATTGGAAGAATAACCAAAATATTCATGGGGATCGTTTCTCATTTGATGTTGGCGCAGGTCGCTCGGACGGGTTGGCTCGCAACGAGCGATACGGCAGTTGACGAGGCGCGAGCGCGTCGGTCGCCACCATATCATCGAGGTCGTCGGAGCCAACCATCACGTAGGTGCGATAGGCCAAAACCATCATAAACGCGAGCACACCAAAACCGATCACGATGGCCGTCAGGATCAACGACTGCGGGATGGGATCGGCGAAGGGCGTCGGGGGCTGTTCGGCGCCCTCGGGCACGAGCGGCGGTTGCGCGCGCGTCAGCCCGCCAACGGTGAAGATGAGCAGGTTTGTGGCGTTTGTAAGGATCGAAAGGCCAATAATCAATTTGGCTAAACTTCGCCGCAACATGAGGTAGATTGCGGCTGCGAACAAACAGCCTATTGTGACTGCAAGCACAACATGCATTGTTATTCCTCCGCAAGAGCTAACATCATGGTCAGCGAGACGCCCAATACCACCAGATACACGCCAATATCAAAAAACAGGGGTGAGCTTAATTCGATATGGGTCATACCAAACACGTTGATATCCCACCAGAGCGCGGTCAGGAAGGGCTTACCCTCGATGAAAGGGAGGGCGCCACTGCTCAGCGAGAGCAGCAAGCCCACACCGATAAACATGCGCGTATCGATGCGCAAGGCGGCCCGCGCAGCCGCAGGGCTTGTGGCCATGCTATAGAGCACAAACGCGCTGGCCGCAACCAACCCACCGACGAAACCGCCGCCAGGCTCGTTGTGGCCGCGCAACAGCAAGAAGATCGAGAACAGCAGCAGCAATGTCATCAGGAAGCGCGCCGCTGTGCGAAGAATCATTGAGTTCATTGTTTCTCGCCCTTTCGTGGGCGCAGCTTCAACAGCGCGTACACACCGATCGCCGCAACCGAGAGCACCGTGATCTCGCCCATCGTATCCATACCGCGGAAGTCCACCAGGATCACGTTGACGATATTGCGGCCATGCGCGATCGAATAGCTATTCTCGGCGAAGAACTTCGAGATGGCCTGATCGGTGGGGTAAGCGGTTGCAGCCAGCACCAGCAGCGTGATCACCGCGCCAGTCGTCAGCGCGATCGTCAGGTCACGTGCGCGGTTCGCCAGGCTCGATACGCGCGAGAAGCGCGGCAGGTGATAGAACACCAACACAAACAGGATGACGGTCAGGGTCTCCACCAAAATCTGAGTCATCGCCAGGTCGGGCGCACCGAACATCACAAAGAGCAGCGAGACGCAGTAGCCCGAGACTCCCAACGCGGAAATGGCGGTCAAGCGCCCCTGTGCCCGCACCGCCGCGATCGCCGCCACGATGATGATCAGCGCGAGGCCCACTTCGTAGAAGCGCGCGTCGGGCCAACTCATCGTAATGCTCGGCACACCGCCGCGGCTCACCAGCGTCCAACCGACCAAGCCGATCGTCGTGACGATGATGGTCTGCAAGTAGAGGCGCAGGTAGCCGCTCTGCAACAGGCGCGTGATCGAGCGCGATACGCTGTAGAGCAGCACCATGCCGTTGTAGTACCAGTACGACGGGCCGATGCGGAAGACGTTCGGCATCCAAGCGGTGGCCCGCTGAATCGGTTGCCACGCCCAGTAGAGCCCCAAGCCAGCCACGAACGAGATCGTGCTCATCAGCAGCGGCAGGTTCAGGCCGTGCCACAGCGCGAGGTGCACGCTCTCCGGCTCGCCGATGACGGCGCTCGCCGCCGGCGCCACCACCGACATATCGACCAAGAAGGGCAGGATGCCGAACAGCACACCCGCCGACGCCAGCAGCGCCGGGCCGAGCCACATGGTCAGCGGAGCCTCGTGGGGATGTTTTGGCGTGTGGGTTGTGGCGCCCAAGAACGGCTTAAAGAACACCACCGAGGCCACTAGCACGAACAGAGCACCAGCAATGACCACGGCGGGCACCAACACCGCCATCGCCGAGCTATGCAGCACCGCCTCTAGCAGCAACTCTTTGCCGATGAAGCTGAGCAGCGGGCCGAAGCCACCCAACGACAAAGCCGCCACGCCCGCGATCACCGCCGTGATCGGCATAGCGTGTCGCAGGCCACCGAGCAGACTGACATCGCGGGTGCCCGTCTCATGATCGATGATGCCTGCGACCATAAAGAGCGCGCCTTTGTAGAGCGCGTGGGCCAACAAAAACACCACCATTGCGATCTGCGCTTCGGCGGTGCTGAGACCCAACAGCAGCATCAACGTGCCGAGCGCGCTGATCGTCGAGTAGGCCAGCAGGCGCTTGAGATCGGTCTGATAGAACGCCATAATGCCGCCAGTGAGCATCGTGACCGCGCCCACCGTGGTGACGATCCATTCCCATTCGGTGGTGCCGTTCAACACGGGGCTGAGGCGAGCCAACAGATAGACGCCCGCCTTCACCATCGTGGCCGAGTGCAGATAGGCGCTCACGGGTGTCGGCGCTTCCATCGCGCCGGGCAGCCAGAAGTGGAAGGGCACCTGGGCCGACTTGGTAAACGCGCCGATCAACACCAACAGCAGGATCGGGAAGTAGAGCGGGTGGTTGCGCACCACATCGCCCTGGCTCAGCAGCGTCGAAAGCTCGAAATCGCCCACAAAGCCCATCATGATCAGGCCAGCGAAGAGCGCCAAGCCACCACCACCCGTGATCAACAGGGCTTGGTTGGCAGCTTTACGCGATTCCGAGCGCTGATGGGAGAAACCGATCAATAAAAAGGAGCTGATACTCGTCAGCTCCCAAAACATAAACAGCGTCAACACATTGTCGGCCAACACCACGCCCAGCATGGCGGCCATAAACAGCAGCAGGAAGGCGTAGAATCGCCCCAACTGTGGGTGCGCCCCCAAATAGCCCGCAGCGTAGATCACCACCAGCGTGCCGATCCCCAAGATCAGCAGTGCAAACAGGAGGCTCAGACCATCGAGGTAGAACGAGAGAGAGACACCGAGCGATGGTGCCCACTCATACGAGACACGGACGGGGAGGGCAGAGGAACCGATCCAGCGGGCAAAATACAGCGTCAGTGCAAATGGAACCGCCGCGAGCACCCAGCCTGTTGCTGAAGCGATGCGCCGCGGAAACCAAGGAGCAACTGCTGCTAATGCAAACAATAAAACAACCGCGAATAGCATAGACCTCGTTTCTATCTTGACCCATTGACAATGGCATATTCAGCGTCAATCACACACTTCGTATGTCATTGTGCATTGGCAAGCAGCATTTCTCGTCATGACAACGTATCGATTAACACCAGCCTCTGTATACGACATGTGAGTGCGAAAATATGCGAATTTTTAACCATGTCGTTTGTAGCGATTCAAGGTTTGTGCTCAGCCCAAGGAGTTATCGTTCCCGAGGGAACATGCGTTCCGTGCAGATTGCTACGTGATGACCGATTAGATAAGATGCACAACCGTAAAATCTAGCATATTGAGCAGTGGAGCCTCCATCATACCATACAATACGCGAAAAGCGCGTTGTCGTATGAGCTTTTTCACCGATCATTCTCTACGAAAATGTAACGATTGGTATAGCAATGCTCCGCTAGCCAACAGCCTGGCAGGGGTCATACATCAGTGTCATTCGATTACAGTGAGAAAAGGGCGGCTAACTACGGAAGCGTTGAGCCAATCTATCATCGAAATGCAGTGCTATGCAGGTTCTACGCATAAACATAATGCCGCTATTCTCCATGAGCAGAATAACGGCATTACTGTAGAACATGCACAAATACGCTGCTCATGGGGTTTCGAGCAGTGGCAGCCGTGCTAAATCCCCGCACAGCGCCACAACTCGATCCTGCAATGCACTATTGAACATATCGCCAATCATCACCATGCCACCCATCCACTGCCCATGGCCACCGAGTTCCGGGTGATCGAAATGCGACATTGCACCGTTACTCTGCTGCATCGCTAGGTAAAGCACACGTACCGCCTCAACCGAAAATCCATGTCGATCTGCCAGCGCCTGAAGCTGAGGTTCGCTCATCGCACTTACCTCCTGCATTGGCGACGCCGTTGGCGCAACACATCTCCGATGTCCTAGCGTCCCAACTGTGGATCAGCGACATTCGGCAGCTTAAACTTCATAACTCGCGCATTGCCGAAGTCCACCACATAGATCGCGCCCTCGTTATCGACAGCGACACCACTTGGTAACACCATCGAAGCGGTGTCGGTGCCATTACCACCCCACCGCAGCAACACATCGCCCCGCAGATTCGCGTACAACACCGTGTCGCGGCTGGGCACCGATACGTAGAGCTGCCCGCTCTGGCTCGCCGCCAAGAACGGATCGTAGTAGGTGTTGGCCTGCCAACCCGCCACATTCCAGGTGACGATCGGGATCGGGCTGATCCGGCCTTCCGCATCGGGGCCAAACACCTGAATACGGCCATTCCACGTATCGCCAACGTACAGGTTGCCCTGACCATCGAGCGCTAGACCGATCGGCTCGTTGAACTGGCCCAGGCTCGCGCCAAACGAACCCCACTGGTACTTGAAGTTCCCTTCGGTATCGGTGACCACAATGCGCTTGTTGCCCGTATCGGCGATGTAGACATTGCCCTGCGCATCCACCACTACACCGCGCGGACCGTAGAAGCCGAGCGGAGCCGCCGCATTGCCTGCCTCGGTGCCATCGGTCATCGTCAAGAGGCGACCGCTCTCATCGGGCTGACCCTCGCCCCAACTCGTCAGGAAGTTGCCCTCGGGATCGAACTTCGAGATGCGCGCATTCCAGGTGTCGGCCACGTACAGATTGCCCTGCGTATCCACCGCCAAGCCGTGCGGCTCGTTCAACTGGCCTGGCCCACTGCCCTGCGAACCGATCTCTTTTAGCAGCGTGCCGTCGGGGCCGAACTTCAACACGCGGTGCATCGCAGAGTCGGCCACGTACACGTTCCCCTGCGAATCGACCGCCAAGCCGTGCGGCTGCACCAACTGGCCCGGTACGCCGAACACCTGCTCGGCCACCAAGCGCAACGGCGACGATGCGCCAGCGCTGGTGCTCCCGAGTGACGAGCCACCCACGAGGTCGCTGCGCACCCACACCTCCATCTCGCGGCCACTCAGTTGCAGCGGCGGAGGCAACTCGCGGTACAGCATAAAGCGCCACGTTTTCGGCAGGTTCGCAGGCTCGAACGGCCACGTGAACAGCCGCCAAGGAGCCATAAACTGCTTCTGCGCCTTGAACTCCTCCGGCGACATCGAGGTGGGTCCGCAGCCCTTCGGCGCATCCTGCGCGATCGTTGCGGCGGGTGTCCAGCTATTGTAGTAGAAGCGCGAATAGCCCGGCGCTTGCGGATCGCACTTGTTGCCGTAGGGGAACCACCAGTTCAACTTCGACTCGAAGCGCTTGACGTAGTTCGCCTCCAGCGCCGTGCGGGTCGCATTCGTGATATGCGGCACCGACACCAGCACCACCGGAGCCAACTCCTTCGGCCCGTCGGGTTGCTGTGGATCGATCGGCACCTCGAACGACTCCGGCGTTGCGTTCTGGAAGAAATCGGCCTTGCGCGCCTCGATCCGCTGCATATCGCGGAAGTACCAGTAGTACGGCCACGACAGACTGTACTCGCCCGTCTCATCGCCCGTGTCCATAATGATCGGCATTGAGTAGCCGCCGATCGGGTCCCGCTCCGTGCGATGATTGCGCGTCATGCTGATCGCCAGATCCTTCACATGCTGAACGATCAGCGGCACATCGGGCGAACTCTGCACAAACACCAGCGGCTCGATCGGCGTGTCGGGGTGATCGTACACCACCATCCACGTCGCCCGAATCTCGTAGGCCGTGACCAAGCCCGCCAACGCCAGCGTCATCAGCGCCAGCGTCAAGCGCCACGTGGCGATCTGCCCCAGCGTGAGGATAGTGTAGATCAGCGCGCCAGCCGCCAACAGCGGGATTAACCCCTGCAGCAGGTTGGATTGACCAGCTAGGCTATCGCCAGCGCTAAACAGCCGCCAGATCGCCACGCCCATGAAGACCAGCATCAGCACGGTGAGCAGCGGGATGAGCAACACCTTGGAGCGCGCCGCCGCAATCTCCGCTGGCGCCTGATCACCCAGCAACGCCCGCGCATAATCGATCAAGCGACCAAGCACCCAAGCGGCCAGCAGGTTGCCGGGCAGCGCGATGTGCACCAGCAGCCAAGGCATCTTCTCGCCAGCCCACGAGAAGGCCACAAACGAGCCGATAAACCAAAAGACCAGGAACAACGGCAACAGATGATTGGTGAACGCAAACGGCGTCAGTGCAGACGACGACTGTTCCTCAACCACTGCCTGAACCATCGATGCCTCGGCGGGGAGTTCGCCCGCAGCACTCTCCCCAACCGTCGCATCCGCCAACTTCGTGGTTTCCAGCGTAATCTCAGCATCAGCACCGTCAGCAGCCGCGATTGTTGGCGTCACCTCCGCCTCGGCTACGGGAGCCGCTGCCTGCGCCGCCACTGGCGTTGCAGCCGGAGCGACCTTCCCAACCAAGCGCGGAGCCACGAACGAGCGCCACACCAACAGGTAGGCCGTCGCCGCCAGCGAGAGGAACAGCGCCAACGGCTCGTAGATCGGCATCAGCAGAATGTAGTAGTACCACGGCTGGTCGCCCCGAGCGTAATCGTGCTGAGAGCCGAGCCAATACGCAATGCCCTGGTACAGCCCATCGATGATGCCACGCGGATCGGCGAAGTAGGTGCTGTACAACACCACATAGATCGCGCCGAGCAGGGCCAGCGCCGTCCACAACTCGTTGCGGCGATGGCGCCACAGTTCGAGGCTGCGGGCCGTGAGCAGCGGCGTCTTATCCCAAGCCACCAACAACAACAGGCCCATACCCAGCACCGTAACCACCAAGAAGGAAAGACCACCGGCCCGCAGTTGCGGCGTGATCGACGGGTTCAAGACCACCAGCACTATCGCGATCGCCAATAACACCGCGATGCCGATCATCAGTTTGCGCTTCTCGAGCAACTCCGAGAGCACGCGGATAATCACGAAGGTGCCGAACAGGAAGAACAGGATGTAGTACAACTCGTGCGTGGCGATCGCCAGCGCCGTGCCGACCGAGAACAGATAGAGGTAGCGCGCCCGTCCGGTATCCAACCAGCGGATCACGCCGAGCACCATCCAAAACTCCCACAGCAGCATCAGGCCATCGTGGCGGGCGAAGCGCGTGTAGTACAGCAGCGAAGGCGAGAACGCCAGCAGCGCCGCAGCGATCAGCGTGCCCCAACGGCCAAAATAGGGCCGCAGCATCCACGACGAAGCGACCATACCGATGCCTGCCAAGGCCATCGGCAGGCGGGCCTGCGCATCGCCCACGCCGAACAGCATGTACGAAAACATCGTCAGCGAGTAGAGCGACGGGCCGTGGAAGATCGGATCGTAACAGTATGTGGCAGCCGTGCGACCATTGGCACAGGTGAAACTACCAGCGCCAGTAAAAAAGCGCCAACTCGACCAAGCGTGGATCGATTCATCGTGATGGAGCGCCATATTGCCCAGCGCCCAGAGATGCGCGATGACACTCAGCAGCACTAAGCCAATGAAGGCCACCATATCAAGGTTGACCCGCGTTAGATCAAAACGGCGATCAAGCACCGCCACAGTCGAAATATCGGAAGTTTCGCGCGGGATGGCAGACATTCTGGTTCCTCAAGTGTTGCATGGGAGCTGTTGGTGCGATGCGAATGGAGCAGCCCACACGCACCCGCAACAGCCTCATTGATCATCGCCACCGAAGCCCCAGCCCATCTCATCGGCTAGCTCGGGGCGCACAGCAATCACAAAATCAACCGAAGCGAGTGGCTCGGGTGGAATACGGTACAACAAATAACGCCACAACTCGGCCTGCGATTTTCCGTCGAGCGGCGCGCGCAGCAAGCGCATCAGCAGCGGCCAATTATCCGGCGGCCCATCCTCAGGCATCGGGCGCGTCAGCCAATCGTCGGGCAGGCGCGTGCCCTCGCCAGGAAACCACCAACGCAGTGGGAAGCGCTGAATACGGAAACCACTGAGATTCGTCGCTGCGTTGACGGAGAGGTTCTCCTGCAACATCAGCACCGCCTGAATCTCCGGGCCAGGAGGCGTCGTCATATTTTGCGCTGCCTGCTGCTTATTGGTGAAGCGCCGCAGATACCACGCCCAGATCGTCTCGTTATCGTACCAGATCGGCAGGTCCATATCGCCGCCCCGCCGGATCGAGGCCTGTTCCAACCGCTCCATCACCCGCGCCACATCGGTCGAGGTCTGAACAAAGATCATTCGCTCGCGGGCATCGTCGGGCCACAGATAACTCAATCGGTATGAGCTTTGCAGGGTGTAGAAGCCGATCAGCAGCGTCATCGCTATGACCAACGCGCCCGCGCCCCAGCGCAAGCCCCGGATCGCCACAGCACCCGCCGTGATCAGCAGCACAAACACGCAGGCCACCAGCAGCACCAACGGCAACTGCCAAAACTCGGTATTCGTGGGCTTCGTCAACAGCGCCAGCGATTGGTAGCAGGAGAGCATCACCGTGAAGAAGAACGCCAGGTAGACGCCGAGCGCCGAAGCTTGGCCCCGCCAGGAGCGCGCCTGTTCGGCCTCCTCCTCGGTGTACTGAGTGCTCAGGCCACCGAGCGCCACCGAGCGCCACCAGTTCAGCACGCGGGCCAAAGCCCACGAGCCCAACAGCACCATCGGCAGCGCCACGTGCGTAATCAGCCACGGCATCTTCTCGCCGGCCCACGAGTACAGGCCGAACGTTCCGACGCTCCACCACACCAGCAGCAGCGGCAACACAAACTCCCAACGCAGCGGGATCGGCTCCGCGTCGCCATCGCCCTGTTTACGGCGCGCCCACCAATCCAGCGCATGCCGCCCCAGCATCCAACCGACCATCACCAAGCCGACCGCGCCCCAGATCAACACCAGCGGCTCGTACAAGCCAGCAATGATGAAGTAGTAGTAGCCCGGCTGGCCGCCACGCGCCACGCCGTGCTGCGCCAGCCAATACAGCAGCGAGCCGGTCGTACCGCTGATTAAGCCTGTCGGATGCACCAGGAACGAGCTAAACAGCATGCCGTAGATCGAGAAGAAGATCGCCAACGCGATCCACGTGCGCGACCCCCACGACAAGCTGGCGAACACCTCAAGCGCCTGATCGGGCTTCGTACGTGCCCGTTGCCACACCGTCATACCGTTGGCATCGCGCCGCACCCAGATCGCCACGTACAGCGCCACCAAGCCGATAATCGTGATCGCCGCGCCCAGCAAGATCGAAGGATGGCCGAAGAACTGCCACAACTTCGCGAGATATACCAAAAACTGATCGTCGGGCTGAACACGCACGCACAACGCATAGTTGTTATCGGCGGTGGGCAGCGGCTCGAAGCCGAAGATCGGGCCTGGCTCGCCGATGATCGGGTTCGGAGGGGGGAACATATTGCCGACGGTTGGGCACACATAGCTGCCGTTCACACGCTGAACCGTGCCGCCCTCGCCTTCGGCTTTACCGGGCAGCTTAAACACCGCCGCCACGATCACCAACGCCAGCAGCGCCGTCACCAAAATGCCGGGACGCCACACCCGCCACATAAAGATGATCAGCACCAGCGGCACGAACATCGCAATATAGAGGAAGAACGTCTCCATATTGCTGAACATGCAGCCGAGCGCCGCCGCGCCCACATACAGCCACAACGGCCTGCGCGTGCTGGCATAGCGCACCAGCGCCACAAACGCCAGCAACTCAAACGTCACCTGATACATATCGTGACGAATGTGGCGGCTCCAATAGAGATAGGTGGGCGAAAACAGCAGATACACGCTCGCCAACAGCGCCGGGCCGCGCCCAAGCTCTCGCCGAATGAAAAACGGCAAGATCACCAGCACGCTACCGAACAGCGCCGGACCAAGCCGAGCCGTCGCGTTATTGTCGCCAAAAAGAAAAAAGAACAACGCACCGATATGGTAGAGGAACGGCCCGTGCAACAGAGGATCGTGCACAAAGCCTAAGCCAGAAAACAGCCGCCACGAATAATTTGCATGGTGCGTTTCGTCGTGATGCAGCGCGCCTTCGCCTAACCACACCAGTCGAATCAGCAACGCAATCGCGAACAACCCTATGTACACCAGTTGTTCGAGCGTTGGACCACGGCGAATCACGCGCTTGCTCTCAGTCTCCGCATCAAGCACGGAGCGGGACGGCGGCACGGCTTGGCGCGGAGGGAGTTCAGCAATAGCCATTCGTTCTTGATTGGCGGCCAGGTGCTGCGGTTCCCAGCCTGCATCTATCGGACTCTCAATGCCAAAAATCTTCGATTGAGAGTCTAGCGGTTCTCACATTTAGGTGATAGGTACGCAGAACAACTCGCTTGTGGGCTTGCTGTGAGGCATTGTACACTACTTCGCATACGTCGTGCAAGTAGCAGGGCATTCAAGCGCTCCATACCACTCACTCTATCCGAGAAATGATCGGAACACAAGATCAGTCCAACTTCCCAACACCAAATCAACCTACTAGCGGCTATAATAATGTTGTGCGCATAACGTTTTTGAGCCTGAGGACGTTATGCATGATAAGATTGGCTGCCCGGTGTGCGAAAGGCAAGTATCTTGAACGGCTATCGACCTCGAGAAGTCGCAGAGAAACTTCGGATCTCGACAGCGGCGCTTCGCCACTGCTCGCTTGAGTTTGCCGATCTGCTCAGTCCTGGTGCTAGCGCGAACGGGACTCGCTTGGGTGATAAGCTCGAATGGCAATACACCTCCGAAGATATCGCTCTGCTCACCACCATCCGCGATCTCATCAACCAGGGCCTCGACGTCGGACAAGTGCGCACGCGGCTCCTGAGCGCGTCTCATACAGCACCATTGCCAGAGGCCGAAGCGCCTCACGCCGAGACCATCAACGCCCAACGCGCAACGATTGTCGCGTTAGAGGGCCAAATCGCGCTCCTGCGCGCCGAAATAGAACGCCTCCAAGCGCTCAACGCGAACCAACAACACCTCATCTCAAGTCAATCCACCAGCGAACTCGAACAACTGCGGCACGAGCTCACCATACAGCGCGCCGAGCTAGAACAGCGCCAATCGGACCTTGAGCGCCAACGGCTCGATATGCTGCGTCACGCTGCCGAGCTTGAACAGCGCCGCATCCTTGTAGAGCATCAACAGGGCGAAATCGAGCGCCAGCGCGACGAACTCGAACGCCAGCGCAACGAGCTTGCGCTCCAGCTTGAGGATGTGATTCAGCGGCGCAACGAGATCGAACGGCTCGGCACAAGCGCGACCCAACAGCTTGAGATGATCGCACGGCGCAAGATCGAGATCGAGCAGTGGAAAGCCGCAGCGAGCCGCCAAGCCCACGAGATCGAGCAGCAACGCCACGAGATCGCGCAGCAGACCAACGAGCTTGCGCAGGCCCAAGCGCTCAACGCCCAACGCCAGCGCGAGCTAGAACAGTTGCAGGCCCAAACGAACCATCGGCTTGCTGAAGTTGAAGAACTGCACCTTCACGCCAATCAACGCCTCGCCGAGATCGAGCAGCGGAACCAACAGCTCGATCAGCAACGGCACGAGCTCGAACAACTGCGTGCCGAACTCGCGGCGCAACAGGCCGAGATGCAGCAACAGCAGCAGTCGATGAGCGCGCAACAACTCGCGATCAAGGAGCAGGCCGCCGAGCTTGAACAGCGCCAAGCCGAGCTTGAGCAGCAGACCAGCCTCTTCCAGCAGCAACAGCAGGAGCTCGAACAGCAGCGCGACCAACTCGAACAGCGCCAGCAGATGCTCACGCGGCTGCGCGACGAGATCGGCAGCCAGCGCACCGAACTTGAGCGCCGCGCCATCTCCATCACTCGGCAACGCGACGAACTGGAGCAACTACGCGCCAAAGTCTCCGCGCAACACGAAGAACTCGACCGTCGCAACGCCGAGCTGCAACAGCACGCCGCCGTCCTCGAACGGTTGCGCGACAACCTAGAGCAGCGCCAAACAGAGCTGAACCAGCAGGCCGAGAAGCTCCAGCAACATCAGCAACAGCTCGAATTGGGCCAGAAACAGCTTGAGCAGGAGCGCGAACAGTTGGCGCAACAGCAGGCACAACTAGCGCTGGAGCGCGAACAACTCGCCCAAGCCCGTGCCACGCTGGATCTCCTGACGCAGACCGAGCAATCGTTCCTCACGAAGTTCGCGCAGCAGTCCGAGCAGAATCACGAGCGGGCGGTCGGCCAGCCCCAGTCGAGCCTGCCAGCCGCCAGCAACAACATCGAGCAGCAAAGGGAGCTGTTGGCACAGGAGCAGGCCGCCCTTGCGCAACAGCAGCAGGAACTCCAACAGCAAGCCGAAGCGCTCGCCAAACAACAGGCGCAGATCGAGCAGGAACGGGCGACACTGGCCAGTGGCTACGAGGAGCTTGAGCAGCAGCGCACGGCATTGGCGGCCCTGCACGATGCGCTGCACGAGCAACGCGCCCTGCTCAGCCAGCAGCAGAGCGCCAACGAGCTACAGCACCTCGAGTTGCAGCGCCAGATCGGCGAGCTTGAGCAGCGCCAAGCCCACGTGGAACAACGCCACGCCGAGGCAGCGCAGCGTCTCGAAGCCGCCGAACAGCAGCGCGTCGAGCTTCAGCAGTTGCACGAGCGGCTCGCGCAGGAACGCGCTGAAATCGAGCGCCAGCGCGCCGAGTTGGCCGATCTGGCCGATACGCTCGCCAAGGAGCGCAGCCAGATCGAGCGCCAGCGCAGCGAGGGCCAACGCCAACGCAACGAGTTGACCCGCCGTACCATCGAGTTCGCCGTGCAGCGCGATGCGATCGCGCGCCAGACCGCCAAACTCGAACAGGAACGGGCCGCCTTCGAGCAGGAGCGCACAGTGCTGCGACACGAGCAGGCCGCCATCAAGCAAGAACGCGCTGCGCTCGAACAGCAGCAGGCCGAGTTACGGCAGCAGCAGCTCGCGCTCGAAAAGAACCAGGCCGAGATCGAGCGCGAACGAGCGACCTTCGCGCGGCAACGCACCCGTTACCAGGAGATTATTCACGAGTTGATCAAACAGCGTAGTGGGCGGTGACGGCTCCCAAGCCCGAATCGTTCGGGATGCCGAACATACCGCCCCACGCGGGTCGCTCACGCCAACAAACCACACTGCCGTAGTAAGCCGTAGCCCACGCATCGCCGCCTTGGCTGGCACTCCAAAGCGCGGAACCTGACCACCGGCGGTTCCCTCTTGTGGCAGCAGAATCAACCCACGTTGCGCATGTCACAACCCTCTGTAACTTATACCATTCTTTATCTTGACAAAGTTGATCTTGTATATTAAGATACAACCGTTCCAAGCGAACGTTTTCCGTTATCGATGAGTTGCGTTATGGGCTCTGTTGCGCACCCACAATCTCATCATCACCGTCGATTTCGACTCCCTCTACGCCATCAGTGCGGCTGGCGAGCGGCGCATCTTCACCACGCGCTGAGCCAGTGTCATTGTTGTCCCCGCATCTAACGCTTTCTGCTGCTCATTTTCTTTCCATCGCGTAGGTTTTTTGTCAGTTTTTATTCTTGACTTTATAGATCAATAAAGTTATAAACCCATAGGCTCACCTACGAAAGGACTTCGGAAGATGGCGACCACATTCAATGCTCCTCGGTTGGTTGGGCGCATCAGTGCGCTATTGTTACTCGTTATGGTGTTGGCGGCGTGCGGCACCTCGGCTGCCCCGCAATCTAGCACTGGCTCAAATGCGCAGGAGCCGATCTACATCGGCGTCTCCGGCCCGCTCACGGGGCAGAACGCGCAGTACGGCGCGCAATGGAAGAAGGGCTTCGATCTCGCGCTCGACGAGATCAACGCCAATGGCGGCATCAATGGCCGACCGCTCCAGTACATCTTCGAGGACAGCCAATCGGACCCGAAGCAGTCGGTGGCGGTGGCGCAGAAGTTCGTGAACGACCCGCGCATCGTGGCGGAGTTCGGCGATTTCTCTAGCCCGGCCTCGATGGCGGCTTCGTCGATCTACCAGCGCGCCGGGCTGGTGCAGTTCGGGTTGACGAATTCGCACCCGGATTTCACCAAGGGCGGCGATTATATGTGGAGCAACTCCATCAGCCAGAGCGATAACGCGCCGCTGATGGCGAATTATGCGATCAACGATTTGGGCCTGCGGCGCTTGGCGGTGCTCTACTTGAACACCGATTGGGGCCGCACCACCAAAGATCTGTTCGTGATAGCAGCGGCGGAGCGCGGCGCGACGGTGGTGGCCGAGGAGGCGTACCTGCCGGAGGAGAAGGACTTTCGCTCCACGCTGGTGCGCGTGCGCGAGGCGAATCCCGATGGTCTGATCCTGATCTCGTACTACGCCGATGGCGCACTGATCTGCCAGCAGGTGCGCGCGACGGGCATCGATCTGCCGATCGTGATCACGAGTTCGGCGTATTCGCCCAAACTGATCGAGTTGGGCGGCGAGTCGGTCAATGGCGTATTCACCAACACGAACTTCTACCCCGATGACCCGCGCCCCGAGGTGCAGAAGTTCGTGACCAGCTACCGGGCCAAGTACAACGAAGAGCCGGATTCGTTCTCAGCAGGCGCGTACGACACGATGATTCTGTTCTATCACGTCATCAAGCAATACGGCGCCGACCGCAAGGCTATCCGCGATGGCTTGGCGCAGATCGAGAATGTGCCGAGCGTGATCTTCGGCTCGGTCAAGTTCGATCCCGAGACACGCCGCGTGGCGACGCCCAAGAGCGTGAACTTGGTGGTGAAGGATGGCAGTTTCCAGTTGTGGGATGGCGTCAAGCCCACGGTCGCGTCGAAGTAGTCGTCTAACGTGACGGGCGGTGGGTTGCCGAGTTGCGCGTGATGGTGTTCGGTTCGTAGCCGATTTGGGGTCGCCATTGCGTGTGATGCGGCAGCCCACCGACGTCGCGCACTAATGGGATAGTGCGGTTATGACCTCATTCATCGATTATTCGATCAACGGTCTGATCATCGGCAACATCTACGCGATGTTAGCGGTCGGCTTGGCGTTGATCTTCGGCGTCTCGAATCTGATCAACTTCGCGCACGGCTCGGTGTATATGGTCGGCGCGTACATCGGCTGGATCTGCATCTCGTACCTGCATACGCCGCTGTTGGTGACTATTTTAGGCGTGGTGGTGGGCTGCGCGCTACTCGGTATGCTGATCGAGCGTGTGGGGTTGCGCCCGCTGGCGAGCACCGCCAGGATCGCGCCGCTGTTGGCGACCATCGGCATCAGCTTCGTGCTCGATCAGGTCGTGCAGTTGATCTTCGGGGCCGACCCGCGCGCGTTGCCGAGCCAGTTGCCGAATTGGCGATTGCAGTGGGGCAGCGGCACGATCGGCGCGCTCGATCTGCTGATCGCCGGCATCGGCCTGACCGCCGCCGTTCTGCTCTTCTGCTTCCTGCGCTTCACCAAGCTGGGGTGGGCGGTGCGGGCCACGGCGCTCGACCGCGAGGCAGCGATGCAGATGGGCGTGAATGTGCACGCCGTCAACCAGACGGTGTTCGCGATCGCGTCGGCGTTGGGCGGCTTGAGCGGCCTGTTGGTGGGGATGTACTACAACAACATCTATCCGGCGATGGGCTTCCAGGCCACGCTCAAGGGTTTTATCGCGGAGTTGATCGGCGGCGCGGGCAGTGTGCTGGGTGCGGTGCTGGGCAGTCTGCTGCTCGGTCTGATCGAAAGTTACGGTATCGCGCTGCTCGGCACAAGCTACCGCAATCTGTTCGCCTTCCTGCTGCTGATTGTGGTGTTGGTCTGGCGGCCAAACGGCCTGCTGAGCAGGACGCGCCAACTGCCGCCCGAGCCGTTGACGGGCACCTTCATCGCGCCGAGCCGTCCGGTGCAAGTGCCCCGTTGGGCGGTGCTGGCGCTGGCGGGTGTGGCGTTGCTGTTACCGCTGGTCGTCCAGAACACCTACCTGTTGCAGACGCTGACCAACGCTTGGCTCTACGCGATCCTGGCGCTGAGCTTGACGCTGGTGGCAGGCACGGCGGGGCAGATGTCACTGGGACACGCGGGGTTGCTGGCGATCGGCGCGTATGCTTCGGCGCTGCTGGCGATCGATTTGGGCGTCAGCGTCGGCACCGCGATCCTGTTGGCGGGAGTGATCACCGCCGGGTTGGGCACGCTGCTGATCTTCCCGGCCTTCCGACTGCGCGGGCACTACGTCACGATCGCAACGCTCGGCATCGGCGAGATCGTCGGCTTGGTGATCCTGAACTGGGAGTGGCTCACGCACGGCCCGATCGGCATCAGCAACATCCCGCCGCTCTCGCTGTTCGGCGTGGAGCTCTACGACACCGCCTCGATCTATTGGCTCTCGCTGGGCGCACTGCTCGGGTTGGCGTTAGTGCAGTGGCGTCTGCTCGGCTCGCACTTGGGGCGTACGCTGCGTGCCCTGCGCGACGACGATGTGGCCGCGCGCACCTACGGCATCAGCCTGAACCGCTACAAAGGCTTGGCCTTCGCGGTGAGCGGCTTCGCGGCGGGCATCAGCGGGGCGATCACGGCGCATATGTACTCGTACATCAACCACGAAACGTTTAACATTCAGATCGCGGTGCTGGCCGTCACGATGATCATTTTGGGCGGCATGGGCAACATTCTCGGCGCGATCGTCGGAGCAGTTGCGCTGATCAGTCTACCCGAACTGTTCCGTGGTGCTGCTGAATATCGTATGCTGATCTATGGCATTGTGCTGCTGTTGCTCATTCGCTTCCGGCCACAGGGCCTGATGGGCACAGTGTAAAGCATTTCGTCAGGGAAGAAGAACGTGTTAGCGATAGAAAATCTCACACGCCGCTTCGGCGGCATCACCGCCGTCAATGCGATCAACCTGAACGTGGCGCCCGGCGAGACGGTGAGCGTGATCGGCCCGAACGGCGCGGGCAAAACTACGCTGTTCAACCTGATCACGGGGCTCGACACGCCCGACGAGGGCACGATCAGCTTCGAAGGGCAGGTGATCAACGGCAAGTCGCCCGAACAGTTGGCGACGCTCGGCTTGGCGCGCACCTTCCAGCACGGGCGTGTGTTCGCGAACCTGAGCGTGCTCGACAACGTGCTGGTGGGCGCTCATACCCGCTTGCGCGCGGTGCGGCCCGCGTTCCCCGTGTTGGGGCCGCTCGCGGAGTTGGCGCTGGCGCTCATCCGGCCCGCTTCTGTGCGCGCCGAGGAGCAGGCGTTGCGCGAGGAGGCGCTGAGCATCCTCGAGATCTTTGGCGAGCGGCTGCTGCCGCGCAAGGATCAGCCCGCGTTCAGCCTCTCGTACGCGAACCGCCGCCGCGTGGAGATCGCGCGAGCGCTGGCCTCACGGCCCCGCATTCTGTTGCTCGACGAGCCGACTGCGGGCATGAATCCCACCGAGACGGCGGAGATGCTGGAGGTGATCCGCACGCTCAAGCAGCGCGGTCTCACCATTCTGCTGATCGAGCACAAACTTGAGTTGGTGATGCAGCTCTCCGACCGTGTGTTGGTGATGGACAACGGACGCGCGATCGCCGAGGGCTTGCCGAACGAGGTGCGCAACGATCCGAAGGTGATCGAGGCGTATCTGGGGCATCAGACGGTGGGGCACGCCAACCGCGAAGCCCAAGAGGAACTGGAACTTGTTGCATAACGCGAACAGCCTGGGGGGCACGATGGCACTTCTCGAACTGACCAACATCAACACGTATTACGGTCCGGTGCAGGTGCACTTCGACCTGAGCATCTCCGTCGAGCCGGGGCAGATCGTCTGTTTGCTGGGCGGCAACGCGAGCGGCAAGTCCACCACGATGAAGATCATTCTGGGGCTGCATCAGCCGCGCTCCGGCAGTGTGAACTTCGACGGACAGCCGATCACAGGGCTGAGCACACCCAAGATCATCAAGCGCGGCATTGGCTCGGTGCCCGAGGCGCGGCGGTTGTTCAGCACGATGACGGTGCGCGAGAATCTGCTGATGGGCGCGTTCACCCGCAGCGACCGCCAAGGCGTGCAGGAGGACTACGAGCGCTTGCTCGACCTGTTCCCTCGCCTGAAGGAGCGGCTGACGCAGAAGGCGGGCGTGCTCTCGGGCGGCGAGCAGCAGATGGTGGCGATGGCCCGCGCGCTGATGGGCCGTCCGCGCTTGCTCTGCATGGACGAGCCGACGATGGGACTCTCGCCGCTGTATGTGGACCGCGTGCTGGAGCTGATTCAGGCCATCAACAAGCAGGGCGTGACGATCTTTATGGTGGAGCAGAACGCGAATCTGGCGCTGCAGATCGCCGACTACGGCTATGTGTTGCAGACCGGACGGATCGCGTTGGCTGGCCCAGCCCGCACACTGCTCGATGATCCCCGCATTCGCGATGCGTATTTGGGCGGCGAGATGGCCGCCTAACCTTCCGCTGCGCCCGTGGCCCGTGCCGAGCCGTGCCTGCCCGCTCCCGTGAGATACCGGGTGCTGTGGCTGCGCGGCTGCTTCGGCGTGCCCGGGCTGCCGCGCGGACGATACACGCACCCCGCCGATGTCGCAAGACGCCCGTCGTTTGCCTCAACAGGGCAGAACGCCCAGCACGCTGCCGATGGTACGGCGCTGATATCTTCTTCCCCAAAACATACTGCACTTGGGCCAGAATTACGAGAGGGTTTGCAGTTGCGCTTCGATGGCATTGAGTTCGGCCCGCAGCTCGGCGTCGAGGTCTGGTCGCGCGCGCTCGGTGGCGAGGCGGTAGCGCAGGGCGGCTAGGAGCGCGCCGCGCCGCACGGGCACCACTTCCGCCTTCGCTCGTTGCAGCCGTCCCCGTAGATCATCGAGCAGCATGGCCCGGCCTTCGCCCGTGACGCGGATCTGCGGGGCGGTGCTGCGCCCGGAGGTTGGGATGGGCGTGCCTAACAGGGCGTCGGCGAGCATGCGCGCGCCATCCTTGTGCAGCGGATGGTTGCCGTTGCCGCATTTGGGCGATTGCACACAACTGGGGCAGCCATCGGCGCAGACGCAGTCGCGCAGCAGGTCGCGGGTGGCGAGCCACCAGTCGCTGGCCTGCTCGTAGCCGATCTGCGCGATGCCGACGCCTCCCGGAACGCCATCGTACACGAAGATGGTGGCGAGTCCCGTTTCGGGATGCAGCGCGGTGGAGACGCCGCCGATGTCGGCGCGGTCGCACTGCGCGAACAGGGGCAGCAGGCCGATCGCGGCGTGTTCCATGGCGTGAAGCGCACCGGGCAGTCCTTCGCCGTTGTGGCGCGTGGTGTCGCCACAGGCCCGCGCGAGGGCGGAGCTGAGGTCGTCGGGGATGGTCCACCAGACCGCTTGCGTGCGGAAAGAGAAGGGCGGCAGCGCGAGGTCGTGTTCGCTCAGCACTTCTTCGGTGAAGTGGCGTTTGCGGCGGTAGCCGATCACCTGACGCGTCACGGTCACGACACCGAAGTGGAGCTTGGCCGGGCCCACGCTGCGCTCCTCGATCACGCGCTCGATGGCGATGTCGGTGGTTTCGCGAGGCTGAGTGTAGTACTCGACGTTTTTGCGGCGGGCGATGGCCTCGTGCTCATCGAGGCTTTCGACCAAGTAGGTATCGCCTTGGTTGAGGTAGACCGCACCGGGATGCACTTCGAAGGCCGCTCGCGAGGATTGGATCTGCTCGATCTGGCGGCCTGTATCGGCGTCGCGCAGGGTGATCGGCGCGCCATCGGCGCTGCGAATGTTGACCCCAACAGCGGGCCGACGCTCGTTGGCGACCAGGCCGTGCTGACTTTCGTAGAGCCGACCATGGCGCAGCAGCCAATCGCGCAGGGCGGGCATCGTGTCGCCGAACCAGGTCATGTCGGCGTCGGTGAGGGGCAGTTCCGCCGCCGCGCAGCAGAGTTGGTCGCTCAGGATATAGGGGTTTTGCAGGGCGATGCGCGCCCGTTCGTGAGATCGCGAGAAGAACTGCGACGGGTGGCGCATGTAGAACTGGTCGAGCGGGTCGTCCTGGGCGACGAGCACGGTGAGGCTACTGCCTTGGGCGCGGCCCGCGCGTCCGGCCTGCTGCCAGGTGCTCGCGACGGAGCCTGGGTAGCCGCTGATCACGACGGCATCCACGCCGCCGATGTCCACGCCGAGTTCGAGCGCATTGGTGCTGACGAGACCGAGCAGGTCGTTCTCCTGGAAGCGGCGTTCCAGTTCGCGGCGATCCTCGGGGCGGTATCCGGCGCGGTAGGCGGCGATCGGCGGCTGTTCATCTTTAGCGAGTTGGTTTTCGAGCGCCGAGCGGGCGTAGCGCAGAATCAGTTCGGCCCCACGGCGCGTGCGGGCAAACGCCAGGGTTTTGATGTCGTTCGCGACCAGCGTGGTGAGCAGGTTGGCCGTTTCGACGTTGGTGCTGCGCCGTCGGCTGCCACCCTCACCCAGCTCACCGCGCGCTTTGCGATCCTCGATGGTTGGCGGATTCCAGAATACGAAGGTGCGATGACCCTGCGGCGCGCCGTCCTCGTCGATGATCTGCACCGGGTCGCCGACGAGCGCTTCGAGGTGTTCGGCGGGGTTGGCACTGGTGGCCGAGCAGCAGATGAATTGCGGTGCGCCGCCGTAGTAGGCGCTCAGCCGCCGCAGCCGCCGCAGGATCAGCGCCACGTGCGAGCCGAACACGCCTCGGTAGATGTGCGCCTCGTCGATCACCACGTAGCGCAGTTGCGCGAACCAGTCACGCCAACGGCGGTGTTCCGGCAGCACGCTGCGGTGCAGCAGATCGGGATTCGAGAGGATGATCTGGGCTTGGATGCGCACGCGGTCGCGGTCGGCCATGGGCGTGTCGCCATCGAGTGTGGCAGCGATCAGCGGGGCCGAGGCGCGCGGCAGGCGCACCGATGAGAAGGTTTGGCGCTCGGCGTCGAGTTCGTCGTTCACCAAGCCGATCAGTTCGTGTAGCGAGCGCAGCTGGTCGTGGGCCAGCGCTTTGGTGGGAAACAGAAACAGGGCGCGAGCCTGGCGGTTGTCGAGGATCGCTTCGAGCGTGGGCAGTTGGTAGCAAAGCGTTTTGCCGCTGGCGGTGGCGGTGACGACACCCACGTGCCCACCCGAACGCACGGCGTCGAGCGCGGCGGCTTGGTGCGCGTACAGGCGCGTCACGCCGCGCTGCGCAAGGGCGCGTTGCAGCGGCGCAGGCAGCGGGTGCGCGAGGTCGGCGTAGCGCGCAGCCCGTGGCGCTATCGGTTCGACATGGGTGATCTGGTTGCGATAGCCAGGTACACGTCGCAGCAGGTCGGTGAAGTTCGTTTCCACGTTCACATTGTAGCACGAAGCCGCGCCCGGTGGGCATGCGCTAGGATTTGAGCGTCGGGTTGGCGCGGGGCCGCGGCTGCGGCGCACGACCGTAGGCGTTGCGCTGGTATTCGCCAAACAGGCGGCCCCACGGGCTGTGCAGTAGCCAACTCTCGAACAGATCGCGGTCGCGCAGTGCCCACAGCAGGCGCTCATACCACAAGCTTTCGGTCGCGAAGGCCAGGTTTGCAAACGGCGTGCGGGCCAAACGAGCTGCGAGGCCGGGGCGCAGGCGCTCCGCCAATGGCGCGGGAGTAGCGAGCGCGGCTTGGTCGCCGACCAGTTCGATGCGCGCGAGATCGGCCACGCCAAGGCCCCGCTCCTGAGCGATGCGCAGGTAGGGCACATCGCGCAACGGATCGCGGCCCAGTAGCCGCGCGGCCACCGCGTCGAGCGCGATCGGGTCGGTGGAGGCCAGCAGCAGGTTGCGCACCTGCGGTCGCAGGCGGTACGGACCAGCACCAAGTGCCGCAGTGGTGCCGTCGATCAAGCCGCCGATCTGCGGGCTGACGGTGCGTTGCAGAGCCAAGCAATCGACCAGCAGCGATGGGAGCAACGCAGGCGGTACGCGCTGCCAATCGGGTAGCAGCGCCGAGGCCAGCACGCTGAGCGTGCCACCGAGCCCCACCAGCGCATCGGTTTTGAGCGTGGGCAACGTGAGGAGCTGCGCGTTCTGCATAGCCTGCGGCATCTGCACCTCCTCGCCGACCACCTGCCGCAGCGTGGGAAAGGTAGAATCGAGCGGGACGGGCACGCGCGATGCGAGTGATAAGCCAACCGCTGTATTGGAACGCATCACCGCCGCATAGCCGTAGGGATCGCGGGGGCCGAAGCGCGTTCGCCACGTGCGGGGATTCTGCATCACGCTCGCCGCAAGCCCCAAGGCACGCAGCGCGCCGTCCAGTTGCCACGGAGTCGTGTTCGCGGCAGGAAACGGCCTACGACGGCGCTGATCGATCAACAGACGAGTCGGCCAAACCGCATCCGGACCAAGTTCAGCCAATTGAAGCACATGCTCGATTGCATCGAGGATCGTTGTTGGCGAAGCCTGTACCACCGCCACCAATGCCCGACCAGCCATCGTAAAACTCCTCAAAAATGCGTAGTGATTCGGCGTCCTATGAGCTTGACTCAGAACTCATGTTCTGATAAAATACCGTCAACCCGATATGAGAACAAACGTTTTAATTAGTAAGAGAATTGTAGAAAGAACGTCGGGCCGGATACGATTGCATTTGGCAAACTGCTCTGGAAGAGGAGGCACCAGCAATGGCAGTTCGTAGTCAAGAAATCCGTAGTACCGTTTCCCGACACGGTAGCGCCCCGACGCGCCCTACAATCGCCATTCCTTCCATACCATTGAGCAGTGCCTCCTATGCGATCACCATCGTATTGGCGCTGCTGGCGATCTACGCTGTGATGGGGCACATCGTCAGCTGGGGTAGCAGTCGCCTCGACGATCTGCGCTACGGTTCCACCCGTACCTTCCAAATGGATGCTGTGGTTGGCCACAACGACGGTGCTGGCACACCCACCCATTTTATCGCAATGAACCTGAATCGGCAGGTGATCGTGATCGAGATCCCCGGTGGTGACCCAAGCCAAACGCGCACGCTGACCGGCCCATACCTCTTTGGTGCCAACGAGGATAAAACGCCGGTGCTGTTGCGGCTCGATGATCTCAATCGAGATGGCGCGAAGGACTTGATCGTCAGTGTGAAGAACGAGGAAATCGTCTATCTGAACAAAGGTACCGAATTCCAGCCGATCACTCCCGAAGAGCGGGCGCAGATCCTTGCTCTGCAATGACCCGATCGGTAGCATTGAACAACATTGCGCCCCGATCCTCTTCATAGGACCGGGGCGTTTCGTTTGTTCACTTAGCATGCTACCATAGCTTTCACACAAAAACAACCGACACATGGCTGATCTCTCATCACCATTCTTCGTGTATACTCTGCCTAACTAGCACCATACAGGAGTACCATGTGAATCGAGTGCCTGAACGTTCACGGTTCTCTGCGTCTGTCATCGAGGACGATCCGATCAAACAACAACAACAACTCGATGAAGCGCAACAGATCATCCGTGATCTTCTGCGGCAGATCAAACAAGAGCAGGCTAAGTACGATAAAGTCGCCCGTGCTTATCAGACCACTGTCGCAAACCTCGTGAATATCACGCAAGATAACAACGCGCTTGAGCGAGAACGCGATATGTGGCGTGGGCGTGCTCAAGGCTTGGCCGAACCGATCGACCTCGCCAGTGGTGAATTTCGGCTGACACCCGCCGAGATCAGCGCCATACGCAAAGCCATCGCACGATTGCATCACCCCGATACTGGAGGCGATAGCGAGCGTCTCAAGGCTTGGAACGCTGCGCTTGATGCGCTTGAATAGCTGTTTCCTAAATCAAACCCCCAAAATCCCCCGTTTCTATCGCAAATCATATACAAACGGCGTTTTGGAAGATACCATACGACAAAAGCATGTGGTATCATTTTAGTCTATTGATAATCGTTGTAATGAAGCACAGCAAGATACCCCTGCGAGTTCTTCGCAGGGATTCTGCTGTTTGGAGATAGAGAACATATGGATGGACACCCCCGGGGCGGGCGCGGTCCGCGCGCATCGGACCAGAAAGAGGCGCCGAAAACTTGGCGCGAGCGCCTCAACGATGCTCGCACGGCCTTTGGCAATATTCCTGGCGCATTCCAACTCGTTTGGGGCGCCGATAAATTCAATACCTGTGTGATGGCCGTGCTGACGCTGATCAGCGCCGCGCTGCCAGCCAGCCAAGCTTGGGTCGCCAAGCTGATCATCGACTCCGTGATCAATTCGATCAGCATTGGGGCAACCGCACAAATTGGCCTGCAAGCCGCGCTCCCGTACTTGCTGTTCGAGTTCGGCCTGATCATGCTGAGCGCGATCATCTCACAGATACGGCGCTTATCGGAGCACGTGCTGAACGCTCGGCTTGGACATCACATCAACAGCGCGGTGATCTCCAAGGCCCTCACCCTCGATCTGCAATACTTCGAGGATGCCAACTTCTACGATAAACTCCAGAACGCCCGTCGCGAAGCGGATTTCCGCGCGCTCGGCATCATCAACGGCGGCTTCTTGGTGGTGCAAAACACCATCACACTGCTGTCGTTCGCTGCGATCCTGATCGCCTTCAACCCGCTGATCGCGTTGATCCTGTTCGGTGCCACGATCCCCTCGTTCATCGCGCAGAGCCGCTACAGCAGCCTGTACTTCCGGCTGATCACGTGGCGCGCCCCCGAAGCCCGCCGTATGAACTACCTAGAGCATCTGCTGACGGTCGATAACACCGTCAAGGAGATCAAGCTGTTCGGCTTAGGACAGCCGTTGTTGAACCGCTACACCGACCTGTTCTGGAAGTTCTTCCGCGAGGATGTGAGCTTGGCGCGCCGTCGCTCATTGATCAGCTTGGTGTGGGGCCTGTTTGCCTCCGCAAGCTACTACGCGGCCTACGCTTGGATCATCTACGAAGCGGTGAGCGGCAACATCACGATCGGTAGCATGACGTTCTACCTGACGCTGTTCCGCCAGAGCCAAGGCACCTTCCAAGGGCTGTTCGAGAACATCAACCGGCTGTATGAGAACGGCCTGTTTATGGACAATCTGTTCAGCTTCTTGGATCTGACGCCTCAGATGGATAACACCGCGTCTCCCAAGCCAATGCCTGCGAAGTTCCAGCAGGGCTTGGAGTTCCGCAATGTGTCGTTCCGCTACCCGGGCCGCGAGGATTGGGCGCTCCGCAATGTGAGCATCAAAATCACGCCGGGTGAGAAGTTGGCCTTGGTTGGCCCAAACGGCGCTGGCAAAACCACGATGATCAAGCTACTCACGCGGCTCTACGATCCGACCGAGGGTCAGATTCTGCTCGACGGCGTTGACCTGCGCGATTACGACATCGAGGAGCTGCGCCAGCGCATCGGTGTGATCTTCCAGGACTTCGTGCGCTATCAGCTCACGGTGCGCGAGAATATCGGCTTTGGACAGATCAACGAGCTAGACAACACCGCCCGCATCGAAGAGGCTGCCGAGCGCGGCGGCGCCGACGAGGTGGTGGAGGAACTACCACAGGGTATGGACACGATGCTGGGGCGCTGGTTCGAGAAAGGCCACGAGCTCTCCGGCGGGCAGTGGCAGAAGATCGCGCTGGGCCGTGCGTTTATGCGCGATGGCGAGGTGCTGGTGCTCGACGAGCCGACCTCTGCCCTCGACGCCGAGCGCGAGTACGAGATCTTCCAGCGGTTCCGCGAGTTGACCGAGGGCAAGATCGCCGTGCTGATCTCGCACCGCTTCAGCACGGTGCGCATGGCCGATCGCATCGCGGTGATCGAGGACGGCCAGATCGCCGAGCTTGGCTCGCACGAGGAGCTTGTGGCGCGCCAGGGCACCTACGCGCGGCTGTTCGAGATGCAGGCCGAGGGGTATCGCTAATCGTACGTATGGAGAGGGAGAGGCGCGGGTGTGGGGTGCGATACCCTGCACCCGCGCTGTTGTTTCGGCTAACTGCGCCGACCGACCAGGCTTTCGGCGAGACCTCGCAGTTGCGCAAGCGCCTCGGCGTCGCCGCCTTGGATCGAATCGAGCGCCTGCATCGCTTGGGAATGGTAGTGCGCCGCGACACCCTCGGTGTAGCCCTGCGCCCCAACTTCGTCGAGAATGGCGAGCATCTGAGCAACATCGGCATCGCTGGCATGATTTTTGCTGTACAGATTCGCCAGGTCTTCGCGGCGATCAGCATGTTGCAAAGCATATATCACCGGTAAACTCAGCTTATGTCGATACAAATCAGCGGCAGCTGGTTTACCCGTCACGCTAGGCTCACCCCAGATTCCTAGTACATCATCTTGTATCTGGAACGCTAGCCCAAGATTCTGGCCAAAATCAAAGAGAGCTTTGGCGGTTGCCACATCTGCCCCTCCGACGATCGCACCAATACTTGTCGACGCCGCAACAAGAGCTGCGGTCTTCCGGCTGATCATCGCAAGGTAATCGGCCTCGCCAATTCGTAGATCGCCCTCATAGCTCAGGTCGAGGAATTGCCCTTCGCAGACTGTCAAAATAGTCTGATCGAAGCGTTTGATCACCTCTAAGGCGATTTCGGCAGGCACGCCCGCCTCTTGCAGCCGATGAATCGCGAGGTGAGCGACGATCAACAGGCCATCGCCGGTGTTGATACCTTGTGCAAGGCCCCAAAGCTTCCAGACGGTCGGGCGACCACGGCGCGTTTCACTCTGATCCTCAATGTCATCGTGAATGAGCGTGAAGTCGTGGACGAGCTGAATGGCGGCTGCGAGAGGCAGGGCTTTCTGGATATCACCACCGGCAGCGCGGCAAGCCAACAGGACGAGGTAGGGGCGCAGCAGCTTCCCAGCCACCGAGTCGCTCGGGGCGAGGTTTTCGTCTCGCCAGCCGAGTTGATACTGCTGCATGGCATAAAACCGTTCCACACGAGCTTCAAACTGAGGAAACGCCTCGCGCATCGCGGCCTGAACAGTTATGCGAGATTGTTCTAAGTTCATCGTTTATCTCTATAGTACGACAGTCGCTTGTAATCTTGCTGTCATCTTATGTAACCGGCTAGTAATCAAAACCTATTGTTGTTTGCGTCGCGGACTAGTAAACTGCAATCAGTGAAGCAAACAACAAGTTAGTACGCATCGCAGTAAGTTGTTTACCGTATGTGTACGCGAACACCAAAGTCAGCAATCGGCGGACACGCCATTGAAAGGAGCCATACCCATGCCGCTTAACATGCGTTTTCGCTTCAGCCCAACCAAGGATGGCCTAGTCAAAGTGCTGGGTCCGCTAGAGACTGAGATCATGCAGATCATCTGGCGCGACGAGCGCAGCACAGTGAAGAAGGTCCACCGCAAGCTCTCGCAGAACCGCGACATCGCCTACACCACCGTGATGACCACGATGAGTCGCTTGGCCGAGAAGGGTGTCCTCAACCGTCACCGCGAAGGCTTGGCCTATGTGTATACTCCGGCGATCAAGGAAGAAGAGTTTGTGACGTTGGTGGTTCAACAGGTGCTCGATGGTCTACTCGATGACTATAGCGAGACAGCGATCAATTACATGGTCGAATATCTGAGCCACCACGACCGCAGCAAGTTGGAACAGTTGCAGAAGGCGTTGCAGGGCCGACTGGCTGCGTGAAGAGAAACGGGCGAAGAGTGAACATCTTGCATCGCGCGTCACCCAACGCGAACATACGAGCCACGTGCATGCAAGATGTTCCCCGCTCGTTAAACGATAGTTCCCCAAAGGTCGTACTCAAGCGCCTGGGATACTTGCACCGTTACAAGGCTGCCGGGCGCTGCCGAACCCCATGCGAACACCTGTCCATCCACCTCTGGCGCGTCGCGGAATGATCGTCCTACAACGAGCGGCGCGCCGGTATCATCCGCCCCTTCACCCTCGACAAGTATTTGAATGGTGCGCCCAACCCAGCGTCGATTCCGTTCGAGTGAAATGCCCTGTTGGAGTTGCATGACTTCGTGCCAGCGCCGCTCGATCACCTGACTGCGCACCTGACCAGGCAATGTCGCGGCGTGGGTCCCGGGTTCTTGTGAATAGCGGAATACACCTACACGATCGATCTTTGCTTCCTGCAAGAATTCGAGCAAGGCGTTAAATTCCTCGCGCGTCTCCCCAGGAAACCCAACAATAAAGGTTGAGCGTAACGCGAAATCGGGCATTGCAGCGCGCAGGTCACGGATGATGCCCAGCGTTCGCTCGGTATCTGGCGGGCGGCGCATGCGGCGCAGCGTGTCCGGATGCGCATGCTGTAGCGGCATGTCCAAATAAGCGCAGATCTGCGGGTGCCGCGCCATCGTCTCGATCAGGCGCGGGGTGACGCCGTGCGGGTAAGCGTACATCAGCCGGATCCAGATATCCTGCGGCAGTTCCTCGCAGAGCGTGTCGAGCAGAGTCGCCAGACCGTCCTTCAGCTTAAGGTCGCGGCCATAATCGGTGAGGTGTTGGGCCACCAGCACGATTTCGCGCACACCCTGAGCCACCAGCGCACGGGCCTCGCCAATGATGGCGCCGACCGCCTTCGAGCGCATATCGCCTTTGAAGGATGGGATGGTGCAGAACGCGCAGCGCAGGTTGCAGCCGTCGGAGATCTTGAGGTAGGCCGATGGGCCAGTGGCGCGGCGCTCGATCGGGGCGGTGCGCCAATCGGCGTAGGCGCCCGGCACGCTCAGCAGATCCTCGGAGGACGATTGGGCGGGCGACTGCACGGCGACGAGCGGCACATCGATGTCGATGGTGCGGCTGGCGGGCGCTGGCGCTGCCGACATGCTCAGCGGGATAAACTCGTTGGTTGCGCGCGGCTGGGCGGCGCCATTCGAGGTAGCCGGGCCGACGACCTCACCGATCTTGAGCCATTCGCGGGTGCCAAGCACCGCATCGATGCCGGGAACCGCTTTGACGAGTTCGCCGTGGCTCTCGGCCATGCAGCCCGCCGCGATCAGGCGTTGGCCTGGCGTTTTGGCGGCTGCCATCTCGCGCAATACGCTGAGCGTTTCGTCGCGAGCAGCGGCGATAAACGAGCAGGTGTTGACGATCAGGACATCGGCGGTCTCGGCTTGGTTGACCGAGGTATGGCCTTGTGCTTCGAGGATGCTGCTCATCCCCTCGCTATCAACTGCATTTTTCGGGCAACCAAGGGTAACGATATGATACTTCATCTTTGCCTATGTATTCTGCGGGACAGTTCTATGCTCAACCCGCGCCTGGTGTTAACGATAGTTTGTAAATTGCAGCGCGACCGGGAATTCCTCTTGCTGCTCCTTGAGAAAGCGAATGATCGCTTGAAGCTCATCTTTATTTTTGCTGCCGACCCGCAGCGCATCGCCGTGGATACGGGGCTGCACTTTGGGGAAGCGCTCACGGATCATCTTCTGTAGTTTTTTGGCGAAGTCGTCGGGGATGCCTTGCTGCAGGGTAGCAACTTGACGCACGCGCAGGGCACCGATCTCCTCGGGCTTGTTGAAGGAGAGGATCTTGAGCGAGAGGCCGCGCCGCAGCACTTTGGTCTGCACAATATCGCGCACGGCGTCGAGGCGCATCTCAGAATCGGTGGTGATGGTTACTTCTTTTTCGCCAAGGACAATCTCGGTTTTGCTATCTTTGAGATCGTAGCGTGTGTTGACCTCGCGTCGAGCTTGATCAATAGCGTTTACCAACTCTTGACGATCAAATTCAGAAACAATATCAAAGGTGCTTTCGGCTGGCATATGTCTACTCCATTCACCAATGAGCGCCGTTGCAAACAGCGGCCATGGCACATGGCAGGTTGGGAGCTGTTTCCAGGGCTAGTTATGAACTGAAACGTAAAATTGGGGGGCAATGCCCCCCTCCACCTACTCGGATCGGCGCGGTACGCTTATGGTGGCCAACTAATGGTACGAACTTCGCCATTACGGGCATTGACACAGCAGAGTTCTTGACCATTGATGACGACGGTTACAACCCCAGCATTACCTGCTCGAATAGAGATCGAACGTTGGGCTCGGACTGTAAACGACTGGCCGGGAGCGAGGACGCGAGCAAAGACCTCGACGCCATCCTGACGGATCGAAAGCCATGAACCAGGATTATCGCCTTCTGCGATGCGCACTTCTCCAAAGATCGGCGCATCGGCGACCTCTGTCGCCTGCGCGGTAGGAGTGACAGCGCCTCCTGCGACATCGAGCGGAGCACGCGTTGGTGGAACAGCCGTCTCGCCAGTCACGATGGCCGGCAGCGCTGTAGCATCGGGGCGACTCGTAGGTAGCGGCAGCGGTGTTGGGACGGAGGTGGGTTGGTTGCTGACCTGCTGTTGACTTGTATTGCCAATCTGGTTGGTCATGCTCAACGCAATGTATGTCAGGGCAACCAGAATGAGTACCACGGAAAACACACCCACAAAGCTCGGCAACGCGAAGCTACGGATTCGTGGTGAAGATGTGGCAGGTACGATTCGTATCGGCTCACTCAGCCCACGCTCACGGCGATAAAGTTCGATCAACTCCTCAGTGGGCAGGTTTAAGTATGTACCGTAGTTTCGAATGAATCCACGGGCGTAAACATCACCGGGAAGGTGCTGAAAATCGCCGTCCTCAAGGGCTACGAGGTAACGCTGTAAGATCCGAGTTTCGACAGCGGCCTGCGCTAGCCCAATGCCCTGACTTTCGCGGGCTGCACGCAAGCGCTCACCAAGCTGACTCATGATACTGCTCTCTATTGCTGGCTTCTACTCCTGACGCCAACTGCTGTCGTCTCCGCTAAAATCCAATTTCATTATAGCATAAAACCTAGATCTAACATTCGTAGGACGTTGCATCAGAAAATACCACTAATTTGATATGATTTCTATGCATTACTCATTGAATAACAAATAAAACGCACAAAAGTTCTACTATCTAACATCAAAATGTGTTGGATAGGGGCCATATTACCAAATTCGGTTGGACAGTAGCGCGATCAAGTTCGTTTTTGTCGGAGGCAGTAAGGATGTAACGCTTTTGTGGTGTCGAGGCACTGCTACGCGCATCGACATCCCCTTTCTTGAAAAGGCAGACATCAATCGAGATTCGACAATATGCCGAGAAAGCAACAACCCTGGAAGCATAGGCTTCCAGGGTTGTTGTTACGATTCGTTTAGCGATTAAGCTTAGGGCAGGATGCCATTGGGGTCCAAGCGATACGAGTTAATGATTTCGTTGGTGTGTGGCAACAATTCTTGGAACTGATCACGAGGCACGGTCGTAGTCATGATCGAGATCAGGTCGCCGCGCTGCTCGATGAAGCTGTTACCCAAGAGTTCGGCCTTCACGCCACCGGTGGCCATTGCTACATAGCTCCAAACGATCAGAGTGCTACCATCCGATTGTGGCTTCGGATCTTCGATAATGAAGTCTTCCTCGTTACCGAACGAGTTCTCCAGGAAGGTCTCCAGGATATCGACCAGTTCCTCTTGCGAGCGAGTGCCGTTACCAGCAAAGACGTCGATAACGAGCAATGCATTCCCCGTGGGATCGGTCCACAGCACAATCGCTTCACCCGGCTTGCTGTTATCTTTGATCGACCAGTTATCTGGCACATCGATCGAGAACAGACCAGTATCGTAGGTATAGGTATCCAGATCGCCGATCTCAACTGGCAGGAGGCCATCGAGCGCGACAGGTGTAACCGGCACTGAGGTATCGATGTAGTACGAATTCAGCACGGTATTGATGTCCTCGCGCAAGGTGTCGAACTGCTCATCGGGCAGAGCAATCGTCATCAACGAAACGAGGTTATCGCGCTGCTCGATGAAGGTGTTGCCCAACAAGCGCACAGGCTCACCCCTGAAATCGACATCGTAGCCCCACACCACCAAGACGCTGCCATCGGGCTGCGGAATCGCATCATCGCGCGAGTATTCCGGCTGCACGGAGTAGGTGTTGTCGAGATACGTGTTCAGAAGATTGGTGAGTTGCTCCTCACCCTGCGGCTCGGGCATCTCGATGATATTGACAAGAACAACACCATTCCCAGTTGCATCTGTAAACCGTACCAATACTTCGGTATCGGTGCTGCGGTCCTGCACGTCCCAAGCGGAAGGAATGTCGACTGAGAAGATGCCTGTATCATAGGTGTATGTATCGATATCATCCATGCTGATTGGAAGTGTTTTCCAATCGTCATTGCCAATCGGTACTTCGATCTGTTCTTCAGTCGGTTCCTTTGTAGGAGCCGCCGTCGGTTGAGGACGTGGAGTCGATGTTGGGCGAGCGGTCGGCTCTGCTGTCGCAGTTGGCTCTTGAGCGACCGTGCCACCACAAGCGGCTAAGATCACTGATACCAATAGAGCTATTGGCATCAACCAAAAACGTCGCTTCATACAAGCTTCCTTCCTTTACAGCTAATCAATGCGGTCGCTACATTCAAGGCCAGCAACTATGATATATGTCATACAGGCTATCATATCAATTGCCGATCTCATTCGCAATAGCAGACATGAACAATACGTGTTCAACCTCACTGAGGTTTCCTTCAAAAAGCGACTAATTTTCTCCTTGACAAAAAAAAACGTCTCCTCTATAGTAGCGACCTATTCCACTCCGATTATCATTCCTTAAAATACCGTTATTTCCTAACCCAACACTTACGCATGGGGATCGGGCTGTCAAGCGTATTGGGTCTTTGTGGTGAAAGTACCCTGTTGTGAGAGCGAGGATGCTTGATCCTGGTGTTGTTCACCCTGCTATCACATCTGTGATTCGCTATTGATGATAGCAAACCAAGCTACATAGGAGGCTGGGGTGAGCGATGGCGCGGTATTAGCTCAACAAGCAAGCGATTCGAATCGTCAACACCGGCTACCTTGGTCGCGAGTACGGCCTTGGTTGTTTGCGCTGTTGATTCTTGTGGTGCTTGCGGTCTTATGGGAAATCGTTAAAGTGGTTTTCCAAGTGTCCGACCAGAAGTTGCCCCACCTCTGGGCAATCGGGTCGGCTTTTTTTGATCGTCCACGCGGTGCCGATGGCCCACTGCGAGCCGCTATCCTGTTTGAGAGTGCGCTAGCCACCTTCGGCGAGGCGTTGGCGGGCTTTGTGATCGGCGGGTTGCTCGGTATCCTGCTGGCGATGCTGTTCGCCTCCTCGCGATTGTTGGAGCGCGGACTCTTACCATATGTAGTCGGCTCACAAACGGTGCCGATTCTGGCGATCGCGCCGATGGTGGTGGTGGGGCTTGGGCAACTGAATGCACCTGATTGGCTCGCCAAGGCGATCGTCGCCGCTTATCTGACGTTCTTCCCCGTAACGATCGGCATGCTGCGCGGCTTGCGCTCGGCCTCGCCCGATGCGCTCGACCTGATGCGTTCCTATGCCGCCTCGCCGCTGCAGGTGTTTGTGAAGTTGCGCTTCCCCGCAGCCCTTCCGAACCTGTTCACGTCGCTCAAGATCGCCGCCACAGCGAGTGTGATCGGCGCGTTGGTGGCCGAACTACCCGCAGGCTCGCAGAAGGGCATCGGTGTCGAGATCATCAAGGCGGCGCAGTTCTACAACGCTAATCCTCCACTGTTATTCGCGACCATCCTGATGTCAGCGCTGATCGGGCTCTGCTTCTATGGAGCCGTGGCGCTCGCCGAGCAACTGATTGTCCGCGAACGCAAGGCCGAATAGCGCTTTCGGTTCAACGTAACGCAGGTACCTTTTGATTCGCCGTTCAGTCAGCGAACACGCTGCGAGATAATACGACTATGAACACACCAGCAATCATTGCGATCGAGCAGGTTAGCAAGACCTACGAGAGCGGTGGCGGTCCTGTGGTGGCCCTGCAGGATATCAACCTGACGATCGCGCCGGGCGAGTTTATCTCGCTGATCGGGCCTTCGGGATGCGGCAAGAGCACGCTGATGCGCTTGATCGGCGATCTGGCGCAGCCGAGCGCTGGCAGCATCCGCGTGAAGGGCAAAACGCCGGAGCAGGCCCGCCGCGACCGCGACTATGGGATCGTTTTCCAAGCACCCGTGCTCTACGATTGGCGCACTGTGCGCAAGAACGTGGAGTTGCCGCTGGAGGTGATGGGCCTCAACGATACGCCGCGCAGCGAACGCGCCAACGCGATGCTGTCGTTGGTGGGGTTGCAGGATTTCGGCGATGCCTACCCGTGGCAACTCTCCGGCGGTATGCAGCAGCGCGTATCGATCGCCCGTGCGCTGGCCTTCTCGCCCTCCATCCTGCTGATGGACGAGCCGTTCGGCGCGCTCGATGAGATGACTCGGGAGCGCATGCAGGCCGAATTGCTGCGGATCTGGGGCGGCGCGGAGACCGATACAACCGTGATCTTTGTGACGCATAGTATCCCCGAGGCGGTCTTTCTCTCCGACCGTGTGGTGGTGATGTCGCCCCGTCCAGGCCGCATCGAGCGGGTAATCTCGATCGATCTGCCGCGACCGCGCGATGTGACCACGCGAGAGGCACCGCGCTTCTTCGAGTTGGTGACCGAGGTGCGCGAGAGCCTGCACGAACATTAACGATAATTAGATCAGGGATTGAGCATGACAATCGCTCGTAGCAATAGCAAGCCTTCTCTCTCCGGCGCGCGTGTGCAGACGCTGGTTGCGCGGTGGTGGCCGCCGATCGTTATCTTCGTGGTGGGTTTGATCCTGTGGGAAGCGGCAGTGTGGGTGTTCAACATTCCGCTGTTCCTGCTGCCGCCCCCAAGTGGCATCCTTGAAGCGTTCTTCGCGCAGCCGCTGTTCCTGCTGCAGATCGGCTTGTTCACCTTTGGTGAGGCGGTGGCGGGCTTCGCGATCGGCTGCACGCTCGGCATACTCGTGGCAATCGTCTGCGTGCGATTCCGTGGCTTGGCCGAGGGGTTGGTGCCGTTCTCGGTAGCCTCGAACGCCGTGCCGATCGTGGCACTCTCGCCACTGTTGGGCGTGTGGTTGGGCAGCATCAGCCCGGCCTCGAAGATCGGCGTGGTGGCGATTATGACGTTCTTCCCCACGCTGATCAATGTGTATCGAGGTTTGATCAGCCCTAGCCCCGATGCGCTTCAGTTGATGCATTCGTATGCGGCACGGCAACGCGATATTTTCCTCAAACTGCGCTTGCCCGCCGCGCTGCCCTACCTGTTCAACGCGCTCAAGATCTGCTCGTCGCTGAGTATGATCGGTGCGATCGTCTCCGAGTTTTTCGGTGGGCGGCAGAACGCGCTGGGTGTCTACATCAAAAGCCAAGCGGGTATTCTGCGATTACGCGAGTGTTGGTCGGGCATCCTGATGGCCTGCTTGTTGGGCATCGCCTTCTACTTGGTGATCGCGGCCTGCGAGCGGCTGGTGATGCCCTGGCATGTCTCGTTCCGACAAGAGCGCAACGGTCACTAATCCGAATCGTTGTGTTCGCTCTACGCTGAAATGTGGTGTATCCGGCGAGGGGGCCGATGCACATGTGGATACCGCATCGCATAGGAAAGGAGGTGTAACCGTTCACGAGGCGACCCCGGTCATTACATCAATCCATAATGAAGGAGTGGGAAATATGCGCACTCACAAATTCCTTGGCGCGCTCATCGCGTTGCTTATTGTTAGCGGTTTGTTGGCTGCCTGTGGTAGCTCAACAACCGCCCCTGCGGCCACCACAGCCCCCGCTGCCGATGCCACCGCCGCTCCAGCCGCTACTGCCCCCGATAAAGTTACGTTACAACTCAAATGGGTCACCCAAGCCCAATTCGCCGGATACTACGCCGCTCTTGAGCAGGGATACTACGCCGAGGAAAACCTTGATGTGACCATTCGCCCCGGTGGGCCGGATATCGCTCCCGAGCAGGTCGTCGCCAGCAACCAGGCCCAATTCGGCATCAACTGGCTGGCCAACTTGCTCTCGGTGCGCGAGCAGGGCACGCCACTGATCAATATCGCCCAAGTCTATACCAATGCTGGTATGCGCGAGATCTCGTGGAAGGAGAGCAACATCAACTCACCCGCCGATCTCAGGGGTAAGAAGGTGGGTATCTGGTTCTTCGGCAACGAGTTCACGCTGTTGGCCACGCTGAACAAGTACGGCATCGACAAGGATAACGATGTCACATTGGTGCAGCAGCCGTTCGACATGAGCCTGTTGTTGAACAAAGAGGTTGATGCTGCCGCCGCAATGACGTACAATGAGCTTTATCAAGTGCTCAGTGCTGGTCACACTATCGACGAACTGAACATCATCGATCCGAACGTCGAAGGCACTGCAATGCCCGAAGATGGCATCTTTGTGCGCGAAGACTGGATTCAAGACCCCAAAAACAAAGATATCGCAGCGCGATTCTTGCGCGCTTCGTTCAAAGGCTGGGCGTACTGCCGCGATAACCCCGCCGACTGTGTTGAGATTATGGTGAAGAACGACGCACCTGGCGGCCAAGAGGCCCAAGCCTGGCAGATGGACGAGGTGAATAAGCTGATCTGGGGCGATCCGTTCAATAAGGACACGAAGATCGGCTACATGGACCCCGAGGTGTTCAAACGCAGCGCCGAGACCGCCAAGACCTTCGGCATCACCAAAGAACTAGCAGGCGAAGAAGCCTACACCCACGAAATCTGGCGCATGGCCACTCAAGGCCAGTAACCTTTGCCGACCCACGGTTTACCAAGGAATAGCCTATCGAACAGTGAGCAGCACCCACGCGGTGTCGCTCGCTGTTCACCTAGCACAGAAGCAGGAGCAGGCTTATGGACTTCGGCATGACGCTTAAGCTCGATATGCCCCACACGCGCTCGATCGCACTGACGCAACAGGCCGAGGCCGCAGGCTTCACCTATGGTTGGGTCTTCGACTCGCACGTTCTCTGGATGGAACCGTACCCCCTTCTCACGCTTATGGCCAACGCCACCTCGAACATGCGGTTGGGCACCTGTGTCACCAATCCTGCGGTGCGCGATGTGACGGTGACGGCCAGCCTCCTCGGCACGCTCAACCGCATCTCTGGTGGGCGGATGGTGCTGGGGATCGGGCGGGGCGATAGCTCGCGGCGGGTGCTGGGCAAAAAACCGACCACATTAACGCGCCTCGAAGAAGCGACCCGCCAGATCTACGATCTCACCACTGGCAAAACCATCTCCTACGAAGGCGAGCAGGTGTCTCTGCCCTGGGTCGATCCGAGCTATCCTCTGCCGATCTGGATCGCAGGCTACGGACCAAAGGTGCTCGACATGGCTGGGCGAATCGCCGATGGGATCGTGCTGCAATTCGCCGATCCCCACCTGATCAAGTGGTGCATGGGTTTTGTGAAGCAGGGCGCGCTCGCAGCAGGGCGCGATCCAGCGAGCATTGAGGTGATGGCCGCCGCAGCTGTGTGGGTCTCCGACGATCTGGAGACGGCCCGCGAACACGTGCGCTGGTTCCCGGCGCTTGTCTCGAACCACGTGGTGGACCTGATCTCGCGCTACGATGCCAATGAACTACCGCCCGAACTCACCTCCTACGTGACCAACCGCAAAGCCTACGATTATCACCACCATGCGGAGGTCGGCAGCAGTAACGCACAGTTCGTCTCCGACGAAGTGACCGACCGCTTCTGCATCGTCGGTTCGGTGGCCGAACACAAGCGACGCCTGCGTGAGTTGGCCGATGCGGGGGTGACGCAGTTCAATATCTACCTGATGTCGGGCGATGAGGAAGCGACGCTCGAAGTGTACGGCAACGAGATTATTCCCGCGTTCAGAGGATAGGGCAGACCCATGGTACGGATGACGATCAACCAAGCGGTGCTTGAGATTGTGCAGGGCAATATCGTTGATCAGGATGTCGATGCGATCGTCAACGCCGCCAACTCCAGTTTGCTGGGTGGCGGTGGCGTCGATGGCGCGATCCACGCGGCGGCTGGCCCCGAGTTGTTGGCCGAATGTCGCACACTCGGCGGCTGTCCCACCGGCGAGGCCCGCATCACCAAAGGCTATCGGCTGCGTGCTCGTCACGTCATCCACACCGTCGGGCCGGTCTATCGTCGGGCGAACCGCGTTGCGTGGCACGGCGACTCGATCGACACACAGCACCCCGAGGCAGCCCTCCTGGCCAGCGCCTATCGCAACAGCATGGCCCTGGCGAACCAGCACGGCCTCCGCTCGATCGCGTTCCCGGCGATCAGCACGGGGGCCTACGGCTACCCGCTCGACGAGGCCGCCACGATCGCCATCAACACGGTTGTCGATGTTCTTGAGCAGCCTCAATCGCTCACCCTTGTGCGCTTTGTGCTGTGGGATGGCACCGCCCGAGCGGCCTTCGAACGTGCCGCCCACGCCAGGTTATCCACCTAACCCACCACAGGAGTATTGGCCCCGGTTTTGTGCAAGCAGCGCTTCCGAGCGCAGCAGGAGGTTTCAATGACCACTCTCATCAAAGGCGGCACCGTTGTTAGCGCAAGCGATACCTACCAGGCCGATGTTCTGCTCGATGGCGAACGCATCATCGCCGTGGGCCAAAACCTGAGCGGCGACACCACCATCGATGCTAGCGGCACCTACGTCATCCCGGGCGGCATCGACGTGCATACCCACCTCGATATGCCGTTCGGCGGCACCGTCTCCTCCGACGATTTCTTCACCGGACACAAAGCGGCGGCCTTTGGCGGCACCACCATGCATATCGACTTCGCCATCCAGCCCAAAGGCGCCACCCTGCGCGAAACGCTCGATATCTGGCACGCGAAAGCTCAGGGCAAGGCCGCGATCGACTACGGCTTCCACGTCGCCATCACCGACCTGCCCGACAGCGTGATGGATGAGATTCAGCAATGCCCGTCCTACGGCGTCACCAGTCTCAAGCTGTTTATGGCCTACAAAGGCTCGCTGATGGTGGACGATGCCACGCTCTACCGCGCGATGGAGCAAGCCGCCCAGCACGGCCTGCTGATTATGGTGCACGCCGAGAACGGCGACGTGATCGATATTTTGGTGAAGGAGGCGCTGGCGGCCGGTAATATTGAGCCGAAGTACCACGCCCTGACGCGCCCACCCGAACTGGAAGCCGAAGCCACCGCCCGCGCCATTCGCCTGGCCGAAGTCGCAGGCGCACCACTCTACATCGTGCACCTCACCAACGCTGGCGCGCTCGAAGCTGTGCAATCGGCCCACGCACGCGGTCTGCAAAACCAAATCTTCGCCGAAACCTGCACGCAATACTTCTTCTTCACCAAAGATGATCTCGCACGGCCCGAATACGAGGGCGCGAAATGGGTCTGTTCGCCGCCCTTCCGCGAGGCGAGCGACCAAGTAGCGCTCTGGCAGGGCGTGGCCGACGATTCGCTGCAAGTCATCTCGACCGACCACTGCCCGTTCTGGTTCGACGGCGGGCACAGTGGCCGTGCGGCTGGCAAAGAGCTTGGCCGCAGCAGTTTCGCTGCCATCCCGAACGGCTGCCCAGGCATCGAAGATCGCCTGATGGTGCTGTACACGCACGGCGTGCGCACCGGCAAAATCTCGCTCAACCGCTGGGTCGAATTGTGCAGTACCAACCCCGCCAAACTGTTCGGCGTCTACCCGCGCAAGGGCGTGATCATTCCCGGCGCCGATGCCGACATCGTGCTGTGGGACCCCAACAAAACCTACACCATCAGCGCCGCCACACACCACCAGAACACCGACTACAACCTCTACGAAGGCATGCAGGTGACAGGCGTGCCGCGCACCGTGTTCTCGCGCGGTCGCGTGATCGTGGACGATGGCACGTGGAAAGGCGAGCAGGGCGCGGGCCAATTCGTGCATCGCAAGCCATTCAGCGTGTAGGCCATTGGTAGCACGTCTGTTTGGTTGGTGAAAAAAGAAGCGGGCGGCTGGGGCAGCGCTTTCCTGCTCTGCCCGCGTGATCCCCGAACGGCTGGGCACTGTTACGGAGGGTGCAGCGCTGCGGCGGTGTGGTGCGAGCCACGCGCCGCAGCGCACCCTTTCGCCCTCCGAAGGCTTGACAGCGCGCCCAAACCTGCTACTATTGCCATTTCAGGCCGCGCATCCAAACGCAGCCCACCTCACGGGATCGCGGCCTCAGGCTGTTCTCGATAACAAACCTCAAAGGCGGAGGCAGCAGTATGACAACTACTCTCTCACGACAAGAAATCATCGATACGTCACACGACACCACACTCTACGAGTGGACGGTGCAAAGCACCATGAAGCCCCTGGTGATCGACCGCGCCGAGGGCATTTACCTGTGGGATGCCGACGGCAAGCGCTACATGGACTTCAACTCGCAGTTGATGTGCACCAACTTGGGGCACGGCGACCAGCGCGTGATCAAGGCCATCACGTCGCAACTCGAACGGATCGCCTATGTGGCGCCGACCACCTCCACCACAGCGGCGCGCGCCGAGGCCGGGCGGTTGCTGCAAGAGATCACCCCGAGCAACCTGGCCAAAGCGTTCTTCACCAATGGCGGTGCCGAAGCCAACGAAAACGCCATCAAGATCGCCCGTTGGTTCACGGGCCGCCACAAGATTTTGGCGCGCTATCGCTCGTACCACGGCGCCACGGCTGGCGCGATCGCCCTGACTGGTGACCCGCGCCGTTGGGCCGCCGAGCCGAGCATCCCAGGTGTAGTACGCATCCCCGACTTCTACCCCTATCGCGCGGGCGTCGATCCCAACGACGAGGCCTACGCCGACGAGATCCTGAACCGCACCGAGGAGATCATCCAGTTCGAGGGGCCGAACACCATTGCAGCGATGATCATCGAGACGGTGGTGGGCACCAACGGCATCCTGATCCCGTCGGAGCGCTACATTCGCGGTTTGCGCGACCTGTGCACCAAGTACGGCATCTTGCTGATCGCCGATGAGGTGATGAGCGGCTTCGGGCGCACTGGCGAGTGGTTCGCGGTGAACCACTGGGGCATCCAACCCGACATTATGACCCTGGCGAAGGGCCTCACCTCGGCGTATGTGCCGCTGGGCGCGACGATGGTCTCGCACGAGATCGCCGAGTACTTCGAGGATCGCCCGTTGTTTGCAGGGTTGACCTACAACTCGCACGCGGTGGGCTGCGCGGCGGCGGTCGCCTGCATCAACGCCTACAAAGAGGACAACCTGATCGAGAGGGCCGCACAACTCGGCAAAGTGTTAGCAGCAGAGTTGCAGGCCATCAAAGAGCGACACCCCTCGGTGGGCGATGTGCGCTCGATCGGCCTGTTCAGCATCATCGAGTGCGTGAAGAACCGCAAGACGCGCGAGCCGCTGACACCCTACAACCCGACGCCTGCACAACTCGCCCCGATGGCGAAACTGAACCCCTACCTGCGCGAGCAGGGCGTCTACACGTTCGTGCGCTGGAACACGGTGTTCGTCAACCCGCCGCTGATCATCACTGAGGAGCAGTTGCGCGAGGGCTTGGCGGTCATCGACAAGGGCTTGGAGTTGATCGATCAAGAGGTAGAGGGCTAACGCCTACGCCGTTTGAGGTACACGCCCCGCCGAGCCAAAGCGCTTAGCGGGGCGTTGCTGTGAGAGGTGTCAGACTCGACACGTTATGTCTTGCCAACCACAAGCGCAACATGAGCGAGGCAGTTCTGGCGCGCAGCGTAGAACCATCATTGGCGGCGTCGGGCGGTGACTTCGATCTCGATGCGCATGCGCGGATCGAGCAGTTGCACCACCATCATCGTGGCAGCTGGGCGCACCTCGCCAAGGTACTTGCGCAGCACGGGCCAGCACGGCTCGAAATCCTCGCGGTTGGGCAGCAAATAGCGCACTCGCACCACATCATGCCAATCGCAGCCCGCCTCGGCCAGCGCCGCGCCAATGTTGCGCATGCACTGTTCCGCCTGGGCCACCACGTCATCGGCGATCGTCATTGTGGCGTAGTCGTAGCCGGTGGTGCCGGAGATAAACACCCAATCGCCGTCAACCACCGCCCGCGAATAGCCGATCTGCTGCTCGAACGAGGAGCCGGAGGAGATAAGTCGTCGGGTCATTGGGAACCTTTCTTGTGCATGAAAGAACTATTCTGCCACATGCTACCACGTACGGCGGCTGCGGGACGAGCAGATCGAGCGTGTCGCCGTGTTACCAGAGACGCGACCCCATCGCTGCCCATACCGTTATCCACTCACCGCATCGCCACGGGCAAGTACAGGCGCGGCACGCCCCAATCGCAGGCCGCCACGCTACCCACGTGAAACGCGCAGACCCGCACCGCCGTGGCCTTGGGGTGGCCCAACGCGGTGTTGAACGTGCCGCCGCAGTACGTCCCGCCGATCGCGAACAGGCCCGTCCACAAATCGAACGGCTTGCTCGAACAGGCCGATCCGCTATTCTTCTCGCGCATATCCGCCAGCATCCACGCCACACCGCCCGCATAGCCCCGACTGCGCATCGCGATGATGTTCTGCTCCACGTAGAACGGCGCAGTATTAACGCACACCGCATTGTTCGGATCGATCCGGCAGATCAGCGCGCCCTCGGTGCGACTCGGATGCTGCGTCAGCGGATCGCTGGGGAAGCCGTATTCCTCCAGCACCACTGGGCCAGCGAACCCCGCATAGCGAATATCCTCCACGATGCCCGCCGCACCACCGCCGTAGTTGTGGGGCGAGAGGAAATCGACCAGGCTCGCCAGCGTGCGCCCCTGCGAATCGCGCCGAAAAAAGTTGAACGCGCCCCGCGTGTTATCGACATCGCGCATCTCGGTCGAGATGCCCACCGTCACCAGCAGCTGCGGCAAGCGCCCCTTCACCACATCCCGAACGCGAGCGGTCCACTCGATCGCGCCGTTGATGTACGCGCTGGCATTGTGCTGCCCATCGCTATCGAAACAATCGGCGCCGGCACGGCTGCAATGGTTGTTGATCTCGTTATCTGCCGAGACGTACGCCAAAGTCGCCAAGCCGCCCCGCGCATCGAAATAGTCGATCAAGCCGCGAATCCAGTTCGCCCGCGCCTCGCTCATATTCCAATCGGCACTGTTGTGCAGCGAAATGCCTAAACGCATCCCACGATGATTCGCCAACGTCGCAAAATCGAACAATGTGGCGTAATCGGTCGGCGTGATCACCGTGCCGCCCGACTCGTAGGGCAACTCCACAAAGATCCGCAGCAGATTGGCATGCAAGTAGTGCTGCGCCCGATCCAACCAGTACACCAACGAACCATCGGCCTTGGCGCTGGCGTAGTTGGCGGTGTGAAAGGTCTTTTCGTTGATGCCGAACTGCGGCAGGAAGAACTGCACGCCCCGCATCTGCCACACCCCGGCCAGATCGACCAACTGATTGCCCTGCACACTCACATGACCGCACCCGCTCGGGATGGCGCGATCGCAGGCGCTCGGCGTGGCCGCCACCGTTGGAGCCACGGGCAGCGTCACCTGTCGGGCCTGCACGTCGGCGTGGTACACCTCGCGGCCTGCGCCAAACGGCTGCTCAACGGCGAACACCGCCCGCCCCGCCGCGATGCCCAGCGCATCGAGCGCCGCCTCGCTCGGCTCCGTGAGCGCCCATTGTTCGCCGCTCGCTAGGTTGGCAGCGTGAATTTGCCAATGCAGATCCTCGTTCAGCGCGGCCCACAGCACACGCTCACCCGCAATGCGCGGCGCGCTGCCGTTCCGCTCGTTCAGCGGCGTCGCGACCGCATCGGCCCAGCGCTGCACATACACTCGACCATCGCCCGAACTCGGCTCGAACGCCCACACCACCCGCTGACCGTCGGTGTCGTAGCCGCTCAAGCCGCCGTAACCTGCCTCTCGCTCAGCCAACACCCGCAGTTCGCCCGTCGCCGAGCGCCCGTGCAAGCGCCACAGCCAACGACCCGTGGCTGCAGTCGGCTCTGCCTCGCTCCACAGCAACAGCCCGCCCCGTGCAACCGGGCGCTGACCCATCGTGCTGAGCAGTGTCTCCGTCGCCGTAGCCCGATCGTAGGCGAACAAGCCCTGGTGGCCCGACGTCGCATCGGTGTAGAACAACGTCTCGCCCATCAGCGCCAGTTCAGGCAGGCCGTCGCCCAACGTGAGCGGTAGCATCTGCGGCGCGCCCGCCCGATCATCCAACCACCATACCCGCACCACGCCATCGGCGGCGCGCTCGGCCCACGCCACGCTACGCCCATCGGCGGCCAACGCCAGAATCGTCGCGGATCGTTCAGCCAGCGTGTGGGAGGTGCGCGAAATGAGGTCATACCTGTGGAGGCGAGAGGTCTGTTCGTCGTGTTCAAGCCATATCAGCGATCGATCGGCCAGAATGGGAGGGCTTACCGAGGAAGTAATGCGAACCAGACCGACGGGAGGTTGCGCATACACGGGGGGAGCCAGACCGATCAACAGCAGAAGTACCATCAATAACCGCAATTGTTCACCTTTCGAGGGGAGCCAGCATGCTAACTCCCGTTCAGCGTAGTACAATGCGAGTGCAGTATAATAGCACGGATATCGCTACCATGTTCGAAACCGTTTCGAACGAGGCGATCGCTAGGCAGCATCACAACCCATCATCGAATATACGAGCGCACCACAGTCAAGGATCTGTGGATGTTCGCTCGATCGAACCAAATCCTACTGAGCATCGTTCCCATAGCCCACAGGAAGGGCGAGTTATAAACTGCATTAAGATCAGCAAAGGAGCGGCCATGCAGACCTATCAGAATTTTATTGGCGGCGAGTGGATCACATCGCAATCAGCCAAGCGCGTCCCAAACATCAACCCTGCCAACGGCGAAACCTTGGGTGAAGTGCCGCTATCCAGCCGCGATGAAGCGCTTACAGCCGTCGAAATGGCGGCACAAGCCTTCAAAACCTGGCGCAAAGTGCCAGCGCCCAAGCGGGGCGCGATCGTCACGCAAGCCGCGCAACTGATGAAAGAGCGCCGCAACGAGATCGCCCGCGCGCTCAGCCGCGAAGAGGGCAAACTGCTCTCCGAAGCCCACGGCGAACTCAACCGCACTATCAACATCATGGAGTTCTGCGGCGCGCACGGTCGCCGCCTGAACGGCGAAACCATCCCGCTCGAACTCGCCGACAACTTCGGCTACACCATCAAGCAGCCGCGCGGTGTGGCCGCCCTGATCACCCCCTGGAACTTCCCGGTCGCCATCCCGGCCTGGAAGATCGCGCCCGCGCTCGTCGCAGGCAACACCGTCGTCTTCAAACCCGCCACGCTCACGCCCGAGAGCGCCATGCTGACCGTGCAGTGCTTCGTCGATGCGGGCTTGCCCGCTGGCGTGCTCAACATGGTCTTCGGCGGCGGCGGCGAGATCGGCAACACCATCATCGACCACCCCGCCGTCAAATGTGTCTCGTTCACCGGCTCCACCGAGATCGGCTTGGGCGTCTACCAGCGCGCCGCGATGCGTGGTATCCCCGCACAGTGCGAGATGGGTGGCAAAAACCCCGTGATCGTATTAGAAGACGCAGATCTCGACCTGGCGGTTGCGGGTGTTGTCTCGGGCGCGTTCGGCTCGACGGGCCAGCGCTGCACCGCCACCAGCCGCGTCATCCTGCTGCACCCCGTCGCCGACGCCTTCCTGGAGCGCCTGATCGCCATCACCAGCAAGATGCGCCTGGGCGACCCGCTGGCCGATGACACCGACATGGGGCCGAGTGTCGATGAGAGCCAAATGCAGAAGGTGCTGGAGTACATCGACATCGCCAAGGCCGAAGGCGCCGAGCTACTCTGCGGCGGCCAGCAAGCCACCGAGGGCGAGCTATCCAAGGGCTTCTTCGTGCAGCCGACCGTGTTCGACCGCGTGCGCCCCCATATGCGCATCGCCCAGGAAGAAGTCTTTGGCCCGGTGCTCTCCGTCATCCGCGTCGAGAGTTTCGAGGAGGCGATTGCTGCCGCCAACGACTCCCAGTTCGGCCTCACATCCAGCATCTACACCCGCGATATGTCGCGCATGTTCCGCTACATCGACGAGATCGAAACGGGCATGACCCACGTCAACTCGCCCACGCTCGGCGGCGAGGCGCAGATGCCGTTCGGCGGCATGAAGAACACCGGCGTCGGCCCCCGCGAGCAGGGCACCGAGGTGTTCGACTTCTACACCGAGACGAAGATCGTCTACATCGACTACACCGGAACCAAGCGCGAAGGCAAACTCTATTAAGCGGCGACACAAAAGGCGGCTGGAGCATTCCAGCCGCCCATCTTCATCTTTCCAGCCACGAACCGCTACCGCAGGTCAACCCGCCGCATCAATCGGCGTGTGTTGTGCTGCTGGCGCAAGATGGAGCAGCCGCGTAGGCAGCGCCCGTGGTCATGCTCCGGGCTTTGGAGTGCCAGCCAGCGCAACGGGCACAGGGCTACAGGTAACTACGGCAGTGTGGGCCGCTGCACAACGCTAATTCGCCCGCCCCACCTGCTCGGCCCAAGACAGCGCCTGCTGACGCAACTGCCCCAAATCCGGCGCGTGCGGCATCAAACGAGCGTACTCATCGAGATCGTTCAGGGCTTGGTACACGTGCCCCAACCGCGCCCGCAGCAAGCCCCGATCGCGCAGATCAGCGACATTGTTCGGCTCGGCCAGCATCAAGCGCTCCACCGTCGCCAGCGCCCGCTCGAAGTTGCCGCGCTCCAGGTACGTCCCGCGCAGATTCCGCAGCATCCGCCCCAAAATGCTATGCTTGCTCGGCGAAGCCATCGAGTTCAGCACACGATCCGAGGAGTACGAGCCATAGAAGTTCATTATTTGACGATGGCAATCATCGAGCGTCCAGAAGCGCCCACGGTTAAACGGATCGATGTACAGATCCTCGCCATCGGACACTTGGTAGCGCACCAAAAAGTGGCCCGGCAGCGCCAAGCCCACAATCGGCAGATTCAGCCGCTGTCCCAACTCGATGTACAGCACCGAGAGCGAGATCGGCAAGCCAGCACGCTGCTCCAACACCCGATCTAAAAAGCTATTCTCGGGATCGCTGTAATTCCACGTGTTCCCCCGAAAGCCCAGCTCATCGAACAGCAACGTATTGATCTGCGCCACAATCGCTCGCGGAGCGCTCAGGCCAGCCAGCCGCACATGCAACTCATCGGCGATCTGGGCCAACGCCCGACGAGCCTGCAACCGCCCGTCGATACCGCGATCCTCCCAGGAGATGCACAATGCGGCCTCGAACAGATCAAACTGAGAATCGGGATAGCGCAGCAACACCCGCAGTCGGCGACGCGCCTCTTCCCCCGTTTTGAACCTCATACGCTCCTACAGCCTCCTACGGCGCGCAGAACATTCTGTGACGTACTTGTAAGGAAGTCCTGAAAGTTGCTTGAGCCACCAGCGTATCATAGCGCTATCTTAACACAGCATCGCGCCCTTGCCTATCGGCTCGCACGATACCAATCCAAGCCAACCACCAACACTTCACAACAACATCAAACACGCTGTTTCCGCAAACGAGAGCAACTTTTCATCACAATCGATGCGTTTCAACGCCATTCATCATTTGATTTGGAAGCAACCTCGTCTTCGTTAAAAAACGGTACAAACCGTATTGACGCCCACAACGATCACAGGTATGCTGTAAGAAAATCATATATGTTTTCATCGTAGCCCGGATGCAGAGGAGGAATGGCAGCGGCATGAACGTTTCAAGCAACCTTCGCATTGGCTATGTTCCATATGAGCTATTTCACAGTTATTGGGCGATCTGCCAACAGGGCATCAAAATACGCGCATCAGAACTGGGAATCACGCTTGTAACGCCCAACATCAACGCCGATGCCAACTACGAAGATGCGATTGCCGAAGTATTTGCACAAAACGTCGATGCCCTTATTTTACCTGGCAATCTTGTCATTCATGTCGCAGATTCTCCCCTGATCACCGAGGCCCGCACCCCGATCGTCGTGGCGGAACACATCAGCATGCCACCCTTCGCCTGCGCCGTCCGCACCAACGAGGTCCAAGGAGCCGATGCGATCGTCCGCTACCTCGCCGAACAGCTCGGCAACCGAGGCAAAATCGCCCAATTCGGCGGAGGGCTAACCCCGCGTTACAATGCGCTGTATCATCTCAAAAAGCAATACCCCGATATCTGCATCGCCTATGAGACGCAGGGCATCTGGTCGCGGGCCGATGGCGCGCGTATGATGAGCGATGCGCTCACGGCCCACCCCGACATTCGCGGCGTGTTCGCCCACAACGATGAACTCGCGCTCGGCGCACTCGATGTGCTCGAACAACGCGGCCTCTGCGATTCCGTCGTGGTCGTCGGCTTCGACGGCACTCCCGATGGCCTCGCCGCCGTGCATCGCGGCAGACTCGCCGCCACCGTGTATCGCAGCACCTTCGCCGTCGGCAGGAAATGCCTCGAAATGGCCGCACTCATTGCACAAGGCGAATCTGTGCCTGCCGAAGTGCAGACCGATGTGCAACTGATCACCGCCGCCAACGTCACCGATGCCGCGCTCGATTCGATGGAGCTGCTGCCCCGCATCCTCCAAGACCTGCTCGCCAGCAACCAAGCGCAGCTTCAACTCCAAGAGCGCATCATCAGCAGCCAGCGCGCCGTCATCCAAGAGCTATCCACGCCGATCATCCCGATCAGCGAGCGCATCCTGGTGCTCCCCCTGATCGGCGCCATCGATTCGATCCGTGCCCAGCAGATCATCAAAACCATGCTGAAGGCCATCAACGAGCGCCGCGCCGCCGCCCTGATTATCGACATCACTGGCGTCCAGATCATCGATCAAAGCGTCGCGCAATACCTGCTGCAGGCCGCTCGCGCCGCTCAACTGCTCGGCACGCGGGTCATTCTGGTGGGCATTTCGCCCGAGATCGCGCAAACATTGGTGCAATTGGGCATCGATCTCTCACATTTGCCGACCTACAGTTCCCTGCAATTCGGCTTGGCCTACGCAAATACCTACGTTCATTAGCTCTGCGCTTCCTCCGCAAGTGCCCCAATTTGTAGTATGATAGAAGCTCCTGCGATTTTGATCAGCAAAGGAGCTTTGATATGACGCAATCGAACCAGCTACCCGCTGGCATTACCATCACCGCCGAAGTGACACCAGCATTTGCCGAGATCCTCACGAACGAGGCTCTGACGTTTGTTGCTCAGCTTGCACGCGCATTCGAATCGCGACGGCTCGAACTCCTCCAACGGCGCGTCGAACGACAAGCCGAACTGGATGCGGGCGGCACGCTCGACTTCCTGCCCGAAACAGCCGACATCCGCAACGGTGATTGGGTTGTTGCGCCCATCCCCGCTGATCTGCAGGACCGTCGTGTTGAGATCACCGGCCCAGCCTCCGACCGCAAGATGGTGATCAACGCGCTCAACTCGGGCGCAAAGGTCTTCATGGCCGATCTCGAGGATGCCAACACACCCAACTGGAAGAACACCATCCAGGGCCAGATCAACATGCGCGACGCCAACCGCCGCACGATCGATTATGTCAGCCCGGAGGGCAAGGCATACGCGTTGAAGGAGACCATCGCTGTGCCGCTCATCCGCCCGCGCGGCTGGCACATGGTCGAGAAGCACGTGTTGGTGGATGGTCAGCCGATCTCGGCCTCGCTGTTCGACTTCGGCCTATACTTCTTCCACAACACCGCGACGCTGTTGGCCAACGGCAGCGGCCCATACTTCTACTTGCCCAAGATGGAGAGCCATCTGGAGGCGCGCCTGTGGAACGATGTGTTCGTGATGGCGCAGGAACTGCTCGGCGTGCCGCGCGGCACCATCCGCGCCACCGTGCTGATCGAGACGATCACCGCGGCCTTCGAGATGGACGAGATCCTCTACGAGTTGCGCGAGCACTCGGCGGGCCTCAACTGTGGTCGCTGGGACTACATCTTCAGCTGCATCAAGAAGTTCCGCGCCCACAAGGACATCGTGTTCCCCGACCGCGCGCTGGTCACGATGACCACGCACTTTATGCGCTCGTACTCGTTGTTAGCGATCAAGACCTGCCATCGCCGCAACATCCACGCGATCGGCGGTATGTCGGCCTTCATCCCCGTGCGCAACGACCCCGCCGCCAACGAGCGAGCGTTTGCGCAGGTGCGCGCCGACAAAGAGCGCGAAGCCAACGACGGCCACGACGGCACTTGGGTTGCGCACCCCGGCCTGGTTCCCGTGGCGCTCGAAGTGTTCGACAAGATTATGCCGCAGCCCAACCAGATCGACCGCCAGCGCCCCGATGTGAACGTGACCGCCGCCGACCTGACGCAGTTCGTCACCGGGCCGATCACCGAGAACGGCTTGCGCACCAACATCAGCGTGGGCATTCAGTACATCGAGGCGTGGCTGGGCGGCCAAGGCGCGGTGCCGATCTTCAACCTGATGGAGGACGCCGCCACCGCCGAGATCTCGCGCTCGCAGGTGTGGCAGTGGATTCACCGCGACGGCGGCGTGCTCGACGATGGCCGCAAAGTCACCATCGAGCTTGTGCGCCAGCTCATCACCGAGGAGCTCGCCAAGATCAAGGAGCAGGTCGGCGAGGAGCGCTACAACAAGGGGCACTTCGCCCGTGCCACCGAACTGTTCGACCAACTCGTCAGCGCAGATACCTTCGAGGAATTCTTGACGCTGCCGGGTTATCGCTATCTCTAAACCTATCGGGCGGTGTGCGGCTGTTCCAGCAGTACACCGCCCACCAAACACAGTATGACACAAAACCCGTACATAACGCCCAATCGTGTCCGCGCCGCTCTACGTGCCCTCGATCTGCGGCCAACCCGTGGCATGGGCCAGAACTTCCTCACCGATCCTACAGCCCTCAACGCGATCACCTCCGCCGCCGACCTCAGCAACACCGACACGGTGATCGAGGTTGGGCCAGGACTGGGCGTTTTGACATGGGAACTTCTTCAACAAGCCGGACAAGTCATCTCTGTCGAACTCGACAAGCGGCTCGTTGCGCGCCTTGAGAGCGAGTTTGGGGGCATCGCTCACTTTCGCGTGGTGCAATCCGACATCCTGAACATCACGCCCACCGAGATCCTGGCGCACGCCCCACGCGCCAGCGACACACTGCCGCCCTACAAACTGGTGGCGAACCTGCCCTACGCGATCACCTCGGCAGTGCTGCGGCACTTTCTGGAGGCCGCGCACAAGCCCACGCTCATGGTTGTGCTGGTGCAGCTCGAAGTCGCGCAGCGCATCGTGGCGAAGCCGGGTGATCTGAGCGTCTTGGCCCACTCGGTGCAACTCTACGCCGAACCAGAGATCATCGCCCGCGTGCCGGGAAGCAGCTTCATTCCACCGCCCGCTGTGGATTCGGCGGTGTTGCGCTTGCGGCTGCGCCCACAGCCCGCCGTCGATATCGACAACCTCGACCAGTTGATGCGCTTGATCAAAGCGGGATTCCTGCACTCGCGCAAGAAGCTGTCGAACGCGCTGCCCAGCGGCCTCGCCTCGATCGGCCAGCGCATCGAGAAAGAGCGCATGCAGGCCGTCTTCGAGGCCGCCAACATCGACGCGAACCGCCGAGCCGAAACGCTCACGCTGGATGAATGGGCCGCTATCTATCGGCAGCTCTATCCCTAAGCACCTCGCGATACACCGCCACGTTCGCGGCGACCATACGCTCCTGGCTGAACATCTGCCGCGCGCGTTCGCGCCCTGCTGCGCCCATGCGTTCGCGCAACTGCGGGTTGGCCAGCAGCACGTTGATCGCCCGTGCCAGCGCGGTCGGGTCGCTCGGTGGCACCACAAAGCCCGTTTGGCCGTGCAGATTGACGAAGCTGGTGCCCGTGCCGATCTCGGTGCTCACCGATGGGAGGCCGCTCGCCAACGCCTCGATCTGCGCGATGCCAAGCGCCTCGGCCCGCACGTGAGCGGGCATCACAAACAGATCGGCGGCCTGATACAGCGCTGGCAGGTCGGCATCCGACACATCGCCCAGAAAACGCACCCGCTCGGCCACACCCAGCCGCTCCGCCTGCTGGCGCAGCGCCTCGCGCTCCGGGCCATCGCCGCCGATCAACAACGTACCATTGATCTGCGGCATCGCCTCGATCAGCACGTGCAAGCCCTTGTAGTAGCGCAAACGCCCCACGAACAAGATTCGCCCGCCCGTCCCGCTCGGGGCCAGCGGCAGCGATGCTCGCATCGCCCCGAGTTGTGCGGGTTCCACGGGCGCAAACCGCGCTGTATCGATGCCCAGCGGGACGATCGCGCATTTATCGGCGTAGCGCCGCAGGAACGGCGACGAAGCCACGTAGTTCGGGCTAGTCGCGATGATGCGGGCCGCCCTCCGCAGCGTCACCTCCAGCAACGGACGATAGACGCGCAGCAGATTCTGTTGGCGCACAATATCGCTGTGATACGTAATCACCAGGGGCGGACGGTTGGCGGCTGCCAACGCCACCAGATCACCGGGCGGATACGGGAAGTGCAAGTGCACCACGTCGGCGCGGATACCACGGGCCAGCCACACCTGCGCCAGGCTCAACGGTGTCGAGGCCGCGTGCAGCAAACGCGCCGCCTTGATGATCGTCAGGCCCGGCTGCGGCTGCAGCGTCTCGGTGCGTCGCTGTAGGCTCGTCACCAGCACCGTCACTTGATGGCCCTGCGCCACCAGCGCCTCGGCCAGGTCGCGCACGTGGTTCTCGATCCCACCCACAATCGGCGGATAATCCTTGTACACCTGAAGAATATGCATACTCATCTCGCTGTGGTGCTGCGGGAGCCTGTTGCGATTATAGCATGGCGTCCCGACGCCTCAGCGGTTGCGTTCCGTGGTATGATAGAGAAAGGATCAATGGAGAGCTACAGTTGCCTTGGCGTTTGTGTGGACGAAGGGGCGTATGACAGATCCTGATGAGCTTCCGCCGCCAGATCCTACCCAGCAACCCGATCCACGTAATCAACTGAACGATCTGAACGGCAGCGCCTGGATGTACGCGCTCCGCTCGGTGATCAGCACGCGCTACCCCACACGGGGCGAGGCGAGCTACGCCCACGCCCTACGGCGCGCGCATCCCTCGCCAAAGCCGCCTCAACTCATGGCCGAGCTCATCCGCTTCTTCACCAAACAGGGCGGCTGGGTGCTCGATCCGTTCGCGGGGGTGGGTGGCACACTGCTGGCCTGCGCGATGGAGGATCGCCACGGCATGGGCATCGAGCTTTCGAGCGAGTACGTCTCGATCTACCGCACTGTCTGCGCCGAGCTAGGGCTAGCCGAACTGCCCGTACACGTCGGCGATGCCCGCTCGCCAGCCACCTACGCCGCGCTCGAACAACGCTGCTTCGACCTCATCCTCACCGACCCGCCCTACGCCCAAATGATGAACCGCCCCAAGACCGGCCAGCGCAAAAAACGCGGCAACGGCAACGCCACTCCGTTCACCAGTGACCCAGCCGACCTCGGCAACCTCAGCTATCACGAGTTTCTGCCCGCCCTGCGCGAAACCATCGCGCTCGCCTGCACCCTGCTCAAGCCGCACGGCTACGTGGTGCTCTTCGCCAAAGATTTGCAGCCGACCCGCGAACATCACAACATGCTCCACGCCGATATTGTCGAAGAGTTGCTGAAACTGCCCTACCTCTCGTTTCGCGGCTACCGCATCTGGCACGACCTCAGCCAAAACCTCTACCCCTTCGGCTATCCATTCGCCTTCGTAGCCAACCAAGTCCATCAATTCATCCTGATCTTTCGCAAAGAGATCGTGCCAGAGACGCGCGATTAAGGCCCAGATCTCATCCGAATCAATACCACAACACACAGGAATCCGATCGTACAATAGTGCCCAACTGCATGCGTTCCAAGTCGCATCACAATCTGTAAGCAACGTATCAGCTTTGTACAATTTGACGCAAGCGCGTTTCGCGTTATGATTACCCGCTACGATCAAGCTTGTTATTTATAGCACTAAGGCACTACAATGAAGTTCCTGGCACGCGTGCGATTGCGCGGCCAAACCCCCGCATCCGCTAACTCGGATGCACCAAATGGAAATGGTCTTTCTCCAAGCGCCATCCAAAAGGGTTTGCGGCTTTCGATCATCGAAGGGGCGCTGAGCAACATCCACCTCAGCACTACCACCTCCATCCTACTCACAGGATTCGCCCTCCTGCTAGGAGCCAAAGATTTTGAGATCGGCCTGATCGGCGCACTGCCATTCATCGGGCAGTTCTTCCAATTCGTGGGAGCGTACCTCGAAGAACGCCTTGGCAACCGCCGTATGCTCGTCATCCTCAGCGCGGGCGTCAGCCGCTCGCTGTGGGCAGTGATCGCCATGCTGCCGTTCATTCACAGCCTCGGCTCCGCCCGCCTCACGATCTTCCTGATCATCCTAGCGATCACCCAGGCATTGCTCGGCATCTGCAACAACGCCTGGACCAGTTGGATGAGCGATCTGGTGCCGCCACGGCAACGAGGGCGCTACTTCGGTCTGCGCAACAACGTCGCAAGCGCCGTGGCTATGCTCAGCACGATGGTCACGGGCTGGATGGTCGATCGCTACACCGAGAGCGGCAACCCCGAGGTCGGCTACGCGATCGTGTTTATCGCCGCAGTGGTGGCCGCCATCGCAGGCCTCGTGGTGATCAGCTACCAACCCGAGCCACCCAAGCCCGATCTGCGCGCCACGCCCCTTCGCGACCTGTTCAGCGCGCCGCTCAAACATAAGCGCTTCCGAACGCTGATGATCTGCGCCTCACTTTGGGCGCTCACCATCAATACCGTCACGTCCTTCTACAATGCCTACGCCCTGCAATACCTCGAAATGAGCTTCACCACGCTCGCCTTCTTTACGATCATCCCCAGCATTAGCGGGCTGATCGGCCAACCGCTGGTAGGCTATTGCCAAGATCGGTTTGGCGATCTCAAGGTGATGATCATCTCGATACTGGGCTTGGTGCTGCTCCCGTGGGGATGGATCGGCTCATCGCCGGGGTTCTATACACCCCTGCTGTTCTGCCAGATCGGCGCGGGCCTCCTGTGGCCGGGCGTCACGCAGGGGTTAATCAACATGGTGATGGACCGCGCGCCCGCAGAGGGACGGGGAGCCTACGTGGCGACGTACGGCGCACTGACGGGCGCATCATCATTTATCGCCAGCGTGTTGGGCGGCGTCTTCATGTCGCTGCTGGCCGATTTCACAATCACCATCAATGGTTTCACCTATACCAATTACACCACACTCTTCGCGATTAGCAGCCTCCTCCGCATCCTAATGGCCTACATCTTCTACCGCAAGCTGTGATACCACATCTTGGAGATTACGCACAACAAGTGACCTCTCTGCTGCGCGACACCATTCCGACTGATGCTAGGAGGGTGGTGTCGCCACGCGTAGCAGTGCCGCAGCACCACAAACAGGAGAATGTACCTTGGCTGCAGCAGGTCGGCACCATCCAATCGAGTTGGGTAGGATTTGTGGGATGTTACACAATCGAGGTTAAATGATCATCTATTGAGCTGTGGTGTGTGTTACAATAGAACAGTTATAGAGATTCTAGTACGTGGAGCAGATCATGGGGCGAAAGCAACAAAAGGAGATCGAGAGCGCTGGCGAGTGGGCCGCACTCGCAGAAGGGCGTGAGATCGAGAGTGCATCGCGCAGTGTCGTGCTCTATCGACCCGAGCAACCCGCCACCGATCTTCTCCTCCTACGCAGCGGCCAAGTAGCACTCTCGTTGCTCTCAAATGAGGGTCGAGCACTCACTCTACGGGTTGTTGAGCCAGGACAACTGTTTGGGCATGTGGCGATTGAGGAAGATGCAACCTACACGACATTCGCCGAAACGCTCACACCTGTGCGCTTCTCGCGAGTGCCGCGTGCCGAACTACGTCGGCTTATCGAGCAAGATAGCGAGCTGCGCCTGCAACTGCTCGAGGATATTGGGCGCTATCGGCTCGCCATCAGCCGCCAACTCGACGAAGTGTCGTTCAAATCGGTGCCAGCCCGCTTGGCGTCGTTGCTGCTCGATATGTCGAAGCACGAAGACGGTGACCAGACCGTACAAGTGCCGCGTCGTAGCCACCGTCAACTGGCAGAAATGATCAACGCCTACCGCGAAACCGTCACCAAAGTGATCAACCAGTTTCGTGCAGCGCGCTTACTCGAAATCAACCGATCGACCATCACCCTTTTGAATCGCTCAGGTTTAGAAGAATTGGCCCAAGGGTAAGCGCCCCGTGAATGTTCGTTTGGGTGGCACGTTCATTCACTCTGGTTTCGAAGGTTAGGACGACGCCGTTTCTCGCCTTGTCGTCGCGATAAATTCCCGCTATATCGCTCACGACGCCACCCATCTCTTCCTCGTTGTACCATTATCTTCCAGGCTTCATCTTCCGTCAGAGGATGAGTCAGGTCTTCATCGCTCATGCGATACGCTTGACGACGATTTAATGCTGCTACCCGTGCATCAAAGGCTTCTTCTTCTGGCGTGCGTCGGGCAAATTGCTCCCAAAAACGCCAAAGCGCGTAGGCCAAGCCGAAAAGTGCAAGGGCGCTCACTAAGAAGAGAACTACTGATAACACGTTCGTAACCTTCAACTCTTAAGAATCTTTGCCCAATATTATACCACGCCGTTTTTTTAGATCTCGCCTGGCGGGCGATCTGCTGTTCGTGTTGGCAAAAAACAACGATGAACTTGCTGCGTTCAGAAAGGAAGAGGGTTGTTATGTCATTTCAACTACCGACCATCGATGAACTAGCTACGATCGCGGCTCGTTATCACCTACACGCCACCCACGAAGAACTCGTTTGGTATCGCCAACTCATGGCAGACGATATGCAACCCTCCTATAACCACATCGATCAACTGGTTGAGCCGACCCTACCAGTCACCTATCCTCGCACTCCTGGGTATCGTCCTCAACCCCACGAGAATCCGCTTGGGGCATGGTATTGGCGCACCGAGGTGCGTGGCGCCTCAAGCGGCCCGCTCGTCGGCAAGACGGTGGTGCTCAAGGATAACATCTGCTTGGCTGGTGTGCCGATGATGAACGGTTCTCTCTTATTCGACGGCTACATCCCCGACATCGATGCAACCGTCGTCACCCGTGTGCTCGATGCAGGCGGCACCATCGTAGGCAAAGCCGTCTGCGAGAACCTGTGCTACTCGGGCGGCAGCCACACCGCCGAGACGGGTCCAGTACGCAACCCGCACAACCCCGAGTACTCGGCGGGAGGCTCATCGAGTGGCTGCGCGGTCCTGGTAAGCACGGGTGAAGTCGATCTCGCGATCGGCTGCGACCAGGGCGGTTCGATCCGAGGGCCAAGCAGTTGGTGTGGCATCATTGGCCTGAAGCCGAGTTACGGGTTGGTGCCCTACACTGGCATCTACCCCCTCGAACGCACGCTAGATCACGTCGGGCCGATGGGGCGCACCGTGGCCGATGTCGCCTTGCTGCTCGAAGTGCTCGCTGGCCCCGACGGCCTCGATTCGCGCCAAACCAACGAAATACAGCCGTTCCCCTACACTCAGGCGCTCACCGGCGACATCACAGGGCTGCGTTTGGCGATCGTGAAGGAGGGCTTCGACTGGCCGAACCTCTCCAAACGCGAGATCGACGAGTGCGTGTTAAGCGCCGCACAACAATTTACCGAGCTTGGCGCCCAGGTTGACACGATCTCCATCCCCTGGCATTACCACGCGGTACATACGTGGATTTTGCTCACCATCGAAGGCATGAGCACTATGATCGCCAACAACACCACGGGCACCAACTGGAAGGGCTACTATCACCGCAGTATGCAGGAGCACTTTGGGCGAGGGCGCACCATCCACGCGCAAGACCTGCCGCTCAGTCTCAAACCCGTGCTCTTGCTCGGCACCTACCTACAAGAGCGCTACTTCGGCAGCTACTACGCTAAAGCGCAGAACCTCAGCCGCCAAGCCAGGGCGGCCTACGATGCCGCCCTGCGCGACTACGACCTGCTGATTATGCCGACCACGCCCTACAACGCCACGCGCATCCCACCCTACGATGCCAGCCGCGAAGAGTATCAACAACTCACCACGGGCATGAGCGTCAACATGGGGCCGTTCAACATGACCGGGCACCCGGCGATCAGTGTGCCGTGTGGCACCGTCAATGGCTTGCCGGTAGGCATGATGCTAGTCGGGCGTTACGGCGACGACGCCACCGTGCTCCGTGCAGCCGATGTATTCACACAAAATGTGGGTTAAACGCTAAAAGGTAGAGAGGAGAAGGAGAGAAGAGGGAAGGTGAACAGGCGAACTGCGATGCACCTCGCAAGCATCCACCTGTTCACACACCAGCGTCCTACCGAGCGGCGGCGGTCATCGACTGCACGGCCTCGTCTTCTTCCTGATAAATATCAGCATATTGGGCAAGGCCGACCATGCGGAAAATCTTTTGGAAGTGCTGCGAAAGCCCGCTCACCGCCAACTTCTGATTGTTGCGGTTCACCTCGGTCACGATACCGATCAGGATCGCAATACCAGCGCTATTAATATAATCGTTCTGACGAAAATTCATCAAGATATACCGAGCACCAGCGTTGGTGACAGCCGCATATGCATTGTTGATCTTCTCTTCAGCAAAAGTCGTCACATCGCCAACGAGATCGATGATAGCTACACCATCTCGTTCACGAGTACTGACGCTCAATTCATCTTCCAACATGTCTAACTCCTCACACCAATTGTATAGGGGTAACCGAATAAGTCTATTAAAAAATCGCAAAGAATGCGTCACACAAACCAGTCGCCGTATAGGGACGAACAGCGACCGGAGCGCAGGGGCTTAGGAAGCATGCCGATGCAATACTAACCGAAAGAGATTGCCACCATCGGAAGATTCGCTAAACCCAGCTTCATCCACCAACTGCGCAATCATCATCAGACCCATCCCGCGTAATGGCGCTAACCCTTGCAACTTCATATCGATACCAGCTTCAATGCCCGTTCCTTCGTAGCGCTGAACGCCAGTATCGCGAACTTCGATCGTGAGTAGTTCGCCCTCCAAAACACACGAAACCGCCACCTGCAAGCCTGGCACTCGCCGATTCCCATGCTCAATCGCATTAATGCAGGCCTCTCCGAGCGCCGTCTTCAGGTCTTCGATCCGCTCTCGATCAAATCCTAAACGCCGAGCGAACGCGGCCACAGCATCGCGGGCGATCCTTTCATAACCAAGTTCGCTGGGAAAAGTGAGATCCATTGATAAAACTGTATTTGTCACACCAATCATACTTTATCGTTCCAAATGGATGACCATGCGTACCTGGTTGCCGCCTGTCGGCGCGACACTAAATTCAACTTCGTCCATGAGTTCACGAATAAGCCAGATACCCCAGCCACCTTTATCTTCTTTCGTAAATGTGTCCTCTATCCGTGGGACCAACACGGTTTGGTCCTGATCGAGATGCTTGCGCCCTTGATCAGCCACGCTGATGACAAGCCCATCGGGCCGGACAGTCAGCATCACCATCACCTTCATGGCCGCATCGTGGGCGTTCCCATGCTCAATCGCATTCGTCACCGCCTCGCTCAACGCGGTACGCAGCGCCTCGATCCGAGCACTGTCAAAACCCATTCGGCGTGCCAGCGACGAGGCGGCATCCATCGCAACTTTTTCATAGCCAAGGCGACTCGGCAATCGAAGTTCGATTACGCGCTCGCTGTACTCGGCGTCGTTGTTAGCCATGATCTTGCTTTCGACACCTATGTGCTGTCCGCCAGATCCGGTTTTGAGCCGTAACTGTGCGGTCCGTGCTTCATCTTAACATACCTCTAAAGTGCGACGCAATAGGTATTCCGGTTGATATTTAATTACTATACGCTTACGATGAGGGGCAAAGGCCCATCCTTTTCGCCTCTGCCCCTCTCAACCTCGCAATTATAGAGGGATGTTACCATGTTTACGAGCGGGAAGGCTCTGACGTTTCCCACGCGCCAGTCGTAATGCCCGAATCAGCGCGGGTCGCGTCTCGCGAGGCTCGATCACCTCATCGACATAGCCACGTTCCGCCGCCACATATGGGTTGGCGAAACGATTCTGGTAATCCTCCACCAACTCGGCTTGGCGCGCCACCGGGTCCTCGGCGTTCGCCAACTCTTTGCGGAAGATGATCTTCACCGCCGCATCGACACCCATCACCGCGATCTCGGCGGTGGGCCAGGCGAAGTTGAAGTCGGCCCGAATGTGCTTGCTCGCCATCACGTCGTAGGCACCGCCGTACGCCTTGCGCGTGATGACAGTGAGCTTCGGCACGGTCGCCTCGCAGT
>ERZ777003.75-NODE-75-length-185182-cov-29.644968_pt1 | contig 185182 bp, 167 predicted proteins | sample MGYA00374956_ERZ777003 | MGnify/ENA primary metagenome ERZ777003 (study PRJEB29302, sample SAMN06268252) | bioreactor metagenome | isolation source: Joint BioEnergy Institute, California, USA | place: USA:Joint BioEnergy Institute, California, USA | collected... | reverse complement strand
CTGCTGGCGTCGGCCGGATGGCTGCTGGCGAGCAGCCTATAATGTCGGCTCCGGCAGGGCCGGCCTGACGTGGCGACTTGAGAGTCCTGTTCCTCACCCATCGGCTCCCCTACGCGCCGAACCGGGGCGATCGCATCCGCGCGTTCTTCCTGCTCGAAACACTGGCCCGTATCGCGGCCGTCGACGTCGTCTCACTCGTGCACGACGATGACGAAGCCGGACGGGTGAACGAGCTGAAGAACGCGGCATCGGTCCGGGTGGCACGTGTGCACCGCGCCCGCACCCTGGCGAGGAACCCGACCGCGCTGTTCTCGTCGCGTCCGCTGACGCACGTCCTGCTCGACTCCCCGGATCTCGGGCCCCTGCTGCACGAGACCGTCGCCGCACATCCGCCCCACGTGGTGCTTGCCTACTGTTCGGGCATGGCGCGACTGGTATTCGACACGCCGCTCGACCGGATCCCGTTCGTCCTCGACATGGTGGACGTCGATTCAGCCAAATGGCAGGCGCTCGGGCGCAGTGGTTCCGTGGCCCTGCGTCCCGTGTACCGGCGTGAGGCACGCGTGCTGCGCAGGTTCGAGGCACGTGCGGCTGCGGCCGCCTTCGCGACAACGGTCGTGACCGATCGCGAAGCCGAAACGCTGCGCGCGATTGCGCCCGGGGCGAGCATTTCGGTCGTCGGCAACGGCGTCGACGTTGCCTCGCTCGCGCCATCCGGCCCCCCCAGCGGCGAGCGCACGGTCGTCTTCTGCGGCGTGATGAACTACCCGCCCAACGTGGAAGCCGCACGTCTGCTCAGCCGCGCGATCTGGCCGGGCGTCAGGCGCACGTTTCCCGACGCCACGCTGATGCTCGTCGGCTCCAGTCCGACGAAAGAGGTGCAGGCCATGCACGCCCCGGCGCAGGGCATCGTTGTGACCGGCGCCGTGCCGGACGTGCGTCCCTACCTCTGGCGCGCGGCGGTTGCTGCGGCCCCGCTCTTCACCGCCCGCGGCATCCAGAACAAGGTGCTCGAAGCCGTCGCCGCCGGCCTGCCGACGGTAGTCACGCCCAATCTCATGGAGAGTCTCCCGCCCCCCGTCGCGCGCGCCTGTGTGTCGGCGCCCGACGTCCAGGGCCTCACCGACGCCATCGTTTCGCTGCTCGCGAAAACGCCCGAGGAGCGGCGCGCGATGACCATGCAGGCGGATCTGAGTGCGCTCACCTGGGAGCGACAGCTGGAACCGTTCGCAACGATCATCGAAGCGGCCGCGGCGAGCCGGAGATCACAGTTATGACGCACGTCGACGACGTCAGCTCGGTCGTTGCCGGCCCGCGGATGACCGCGCCGGAGGCATGGCATGCGTGACGCGCTCAAGGCGGTCGTGCGGGCAATGGCCACGATCGTCGTAGCGCCCGCCCTGCTGTCGTACTGCGTGAAGCGCCTCGCGATCGGCCCGGACCGGGCCCTCGAGGGGTCGACCCAGGCGCTTGCATGGCTGCCGGGAGTTCCCGGCACCTACCTGCGCGGCGCCTTTCTCGCACGGGTCCTCGCCTCGTTCGACAGGACTGCAAGCGTGCACTACGGCACGATCCTCAGCCAGGCCGGCGCGCGCATCGACGCCAACGTGTACGTCGGCCCCGACTGCCACCTGGGTCTGGTGCACCTGCAGCGCGACGTCCTGATCGCTTCCGGCGTCCAGATTCCGAGCGGTCCCGACACTCACGGCACAGAACGCGTCGACATTCCCATCCGCGAACAGCCGGGCAGGCTTCGCATGGTGACGATCGGCGAGGGCAGCTGGGTCGGCAGCGGAGCCATCGTGCTCGCTGACGTTGGCCGCCACGCCGTCGTGGCCGCGGGCAGCGTGGTCACGAAGCCGGTCCCCGACTACGCCATTGCCGCAGGTGTGCCGGCGCGCGTCATCCGCGACCGGCGTTCGGGCGACTGACGACGGCTCAGGGCAGGTGCCGGGCGACGAGCGGCCCGAGCACGTTGGCCAGACCGACCGGCAGCCGGCGCCAGACAGCGATCGCGGCATCGAAGCGGCCGCTCGACGGTCCCTGATCCGGCGCTTCGCGCCGCGTGAGCAGGACGTACTCCCAGCAGAGCGGCTGCTCGACGGCTCCCCACTGCAGCTTGAACTGGTGCGTCCCGCCGCCTGGCGACGATCGCCCGAAGTCGAACGACGTGGCGCCGCCGCGCACGGCGTCTTCGAGCATCGACCAGTAGAGCAGCATGTTCGCGCACAGGGGCCTGAACTCGCGCAGTGACGACGCCCACGGATTGACGACCGTGTCTTCAAAGCGCAGCACGACGCCGCCGGCGATGCACGTCGACCCGTGCCGGATCACGTACACGCGCGCGGCGTCCGCGAAGGCGTCGAGCGTCTCACGAAAGAGCGTTCTTGGGTACACGGGCGTACCGAGGTCGCGCATGTTGCGGGCGAACACGCCGTAGAACTCGTCGACCAGTTCGTGCGCGCCGCTTCGGACCTCGAGGCCCGACTTCTGTGCCTTCCGCACCTGGTTGCGGACCTTGCGATCGACGGCCGCCCACAGCTCCTCGGATGTCGGCGGCAGCGGCCGCTGCATCGCGAGCTTGTGCTGCCGGCACGGCAGGTCCGGCCGAATGCGTGTGCGGTGCCGAAACTCCACGTGACTCGCGCCGAATCGCCGCGCGATATCTGTGGCCGCGTCAAACAGCGCAGCGGCCACGGTCGCATCGTCGGCCAGCACACCGCCGTAGTTGAGGAACGGCATCGAGATGACGCTGCGACCGAAGACGCGTGAACGCACGAGCACCAGCGGCAGTACGCCCACGAGCGCACCGTCGCGACGCGCCTCGAGGTACTCGCCTTCGTGCCCGAGCGCGCGGGCGATGACGCTGCGCCAGCCCCAGAGGTGATCGACCGTGCCGTCGGGATGCGCGCGTACGTACGCATCCCACTCGGCATCACTGGCGGCCGTCGAGACGATGACGCGACCCGGCCGGATGTCGGCGGCCGGAGGAGCGGCGGCGGCCACGGGCGTCACCAGGAGTACGGCAGCGCCGGCGTCGCGGCCGGAGCGTGACGGAGCTCGCTGTGCGTGCGCAGCACGACGGCGTCGATGGCGTCGAAGCGGAAGTCGGTCAGCAGCTGTCGCAGGCGTGCCTCGGTGGTTTCAAGGTTTCGGTAGTGGCGGAAGCTGCCGAGTCGGCCGGCCGGCAGCCGAGGCTGTTCAGGATCGATCTCCCACGGGTGCAGGTAGAAGACAGCCGGAAGGCCTTCGACATTGTTGAGCCTCGCGATGCCCCATCGCGTCCACCAGTACGGCAGGAGCCGGAAGTAGCCGCCGCCGGCCACCGGCAGATTCAGCGGCCCGATCCGGACCGTCGATCCAGGCACTTCGACAAGGGAGCGGCCGCCGCGCTCGATGACGTACGGCGTCCGCGCCGACACGGGGATGCCGTAGCGGTCGTGGCGAATCGGAAAGATGCTCGCGTCGTAACGGTAACCTTCCTCGGCCAGGACGTCGATCGCCCAGAGCGATCGTGGCGTGATCGAGTAGCTCGGCGCGCGATATCCTTCGACAGCGCGGCCACACGCGTCCTCGAGCACGGCCTTCGCCCGGCGCACATCGTCGCGGAAGGCTGCGGGTGTCTGGTCGTAGATCAGCCGATGCGCGTAGCCGTGCGAAGCGACCTCGTGGCCGACCTCTGCAATCCGCTTCACCAGGCTCGGGAAGCGCTCGCCCACCCACCCGAGGACGAAGAACGTCGACCGGACGCCGTACTCCTCGAAGATCTCGAGCAGGCGCATCGTGTTCGCCTCGACGCGGCTCTCCATCAAGTCCCAGCGCGCACGCGGCACGAGCCCGTCGAAGACACTGACGTGGAAGTAGTCCTCCACGTCGATCGACATCGCGTTGACGACGGGGGCGTTCGTGGCGTTGCTCGACATAATCAGGCCCCCTTGCGCAGGATCACCGTCTTGATCGTCTCGAACATGATGTACAGGTCGAGGGCGATCGACAGGTTCTTGATGTAGTAGAGGTCGTACTGCAGCTTCTGCAGCGCGTCCTCGGCACTGGCGCCGTAGGTGTACCGGATCTGCGCCCATCCCGTGAGGCCGGGGCGCACGATGTGCCGCTGGCCGTAGTACGGGATCTGCTCGGTGAGCTGCGACACGAACTCCGGCCGCTCGGGCCTCGGCCCGACGAAGCTCATGTCGCCCTTCAGGATGTTCCAGAGCTGCGGCAGCTCGTCGAGCCGGGTGCGGCGCAGGAAGAGCCCGATCGGCGTCACGCGCGGATCGCCGGTCGGCACCGCCCAGACGGCGCCGGTGACCGCCTCGGCGTCCTGGCGCATGCTCCGGAACTTGTGCACCCAGAAGATCCGGCCGCGCAGACCGACGCGCTGCTGGTGATAGAACACCGGTCCCGGCGACGTCAGCTTCACGGCCGCGGCCACCGCGAAGAAAACAGGAGCCCCGATCACCAGGCCCATGCCGGCCACGATGACGTCGACCGTGCGCTTGATGGCGGCGAGCGTGCGGCTCTTCTTGAAGCCCTCGGAGAAGATGAGCCAGCTCGGGCGGAGGTTCTCCACCGCGATCTTGCCCGTGTACTCCTCGTACACCGACGGCAGATGATCGAACGTGACTCCCTCGAGCTTCATCTCGAGCAGCTTCTCCATCGGCAGCTTGCCCCGCGCGTCGACCAGGCTCACGACCACGCGATCGACGTGACGGGCCCGGACGATCGACGGAATGTCCTCGATGGTCCCGATGACTCCCGGATTGATGGCCGGCGCCCCGACCTTCGCCGGATCGGTGTCGACGAACCCGACGATCTCGACGCCGAGCTCGTGCCGGCGCTCGTGCAGTTCGCGCGCAAGATCGAGCGCACCCGGACTGGTCCCGACGAGCAGCAGCCGCTCGCGCGGCCCGATCCGGTGACTGACGAACTCCCACGCCAGGCGCCATCCGGTGACCGCCACGAGCGTGATCACCGCCGCAATCAGGAAGACGCCGCGGCCGATGACCGCGTCGGGGAACCAGTAGTAGATCACCGCCAGCACGAACGACGCAGCCGCCATCGCCTGAAAGAGACGGATGAACAGCTCGCGCCGGTCCCGCACCACGTACAGGTCGTACAGCTCGGCGTAGTACAGACAGCCCTGCGTGACGACAACGACCAGCAGGGTTCTCCAGACCCCGGAGTCGCTGAAGAGCAGGTCGGGTGCCCACTCGCCGAAGCGGAGGTAGGCCGCGATCGCCAGCGCCAGGACGATCAGGCCCGCCTCACAGACGACCAGTAGTGCAGTACGTGGCGTCAACCGTTGCATGGCTTCACGTCATGATCGAGCCGGGCTGTAGTAGTAGCTCTGGTATCGGTCCGCGAGTGAATCCGGCTCGGCCTGGTTCAGCACCACGCCGAGAATCCGATCCCGCCCCAGCAGCTCGACCGCCTTCTGCACGACGTCGTAGGGTGTCGTCCCGGCCTTGACGACCAGCACCATCCCGTCCGAGACATCGGCCAGCAGGTTCGCATCAGCCAGCAGGCCGATGGGCGGCGTATCGATCACCACCCAGTCGTAGTCCTCGCGGACGTCGGCCAGCAGATCGCGCATCCGCTCCGACGCCAGGACGGCCATCGGATCGGTCGTCGGCCGGCCGGCGGTCAGGACGGTGAGATGCGGCGTGATGCGGTGCAGGCGGATCCGGTGATCGCTCCTCGGCGCAAAGGCTGCCGTCAGCCCGCCCTCCCCGGGCAGGCCGAAAATCTGCTGCAGCGACGGGCGCCGGAGATCGCCGTCGATGAGGAGCACCCTCTTCTGGTACGACTCGCTGAGCGTCATCGCCAGATTCGACGCGGTCAGCGACTTGCCTTCGTTCGCGAGTGCGCTCGAGACCGCAATCACCTTCACGCCGCCCGTCCCCTGCGCCGCGTGCAGCGCCATGGCCAGTCGGCGGTACTGCTCCCGGCTGACAGGATCGAGTTCGCGATCGATGACGACCTTGCGCTCGAGGGCGGGGGCGATGCGCCCCTCCAGCGGCGGCAGCGCAGGTTCCGGCTCGTCGTCGACGACGGGCGCATCCATTGCGGGCCGGGCGTGCCGTACGGGCCGCTCGGACGGCTCGGGCCGCTGTCCCGGCTCGGCCGGGAAGGCCTCAGTGGGCAGCTCGACCGGGACGGCCGGCTGCGCCGCCTCCTCGACAGTGGCCGAGGCTCCGCCCGCCCGCCTCATTGCTTCGTCAATACGCCCCATCGCACACTCCTCGTCTTGTCAGCTCCAGAAGAACGAAAACCGCTTGCGGCGGGCTCCGAAGGCCTGGAACATCTCCTGGGTTCGATCGCTGTCGGTCCGGCCGGTCGTCGCCGGCTCCGCGTCCCCGCTGTGGTCGGCGCGCGGCGCGCCGCCCGTGGCGGCCGGTGCCCGCGACATCGACTGCGACGCGGTCGTCGCCGGCAGCAGATCGAAGTCGCGGCACACCTCGGCCACGATGGCACGGTTGACCGGCCGGACGTTGGCGGCAAACCCGCCAATCAGCGCGTTGTCGGCGATGACGTTGATCGTCCGCGGCAGCCCCCGCGCCGCCTCGTGCATGAGCGCCACGGCCTCGCGCGTGAATACGTTCACGGCCGTACCGCCGGCCGCACGGATGCGCCCGGCCACGTAGGCCTCGGTCTCGGCAAGCGTCAGCGGGCGCAGCTCGCACCGCAGCGCCACGCGCTGCTTCAGCTGCCGCAGCTCGCGTGCGTTCAGTCGATCGGCCAGCTCGGGCTGGCCCGCGACGATGACCGACAGCAGCTTCTCGTCGCTGGTTTCCATGTTGGCGAGCAGCCGGATCTCCTCGAGCAGCTCGAGCGGCAGGCTCTGCGCCTCGTCGACGATCAGCACCGTGGTCTCGCCGTGCTCGCGCCGCTGCTCGAGCAGCGCCTCGAGCTCGATGAGCAGGCGGGCCTTCGACTGGAGCGCCTCGGGCGACAGCGCGAACTTGGTTGCCAGCAGCTGAACGAACTCGTCCCTGGTAAGCGTCGGGTTGTTGAGGTGCACGCAGTGCACGCGCACCGGCTGGCTTTCGACCGCGGCCCGGATCACGGTGGTCTTGCCCGCACCGGCCTCGCCCACGAGCAGCGTGACGCCCTTCCGGCTCGCGATGCCGTACTCGAGGTTCCGGAGCGCCTCGCGATGCGACTCGGTCAGCACCAGGAATTTGGGATTCGGCGTCAGATCGAACGGCCGAACCGACAGATCGAAGAAGGACTCGTACATCGCTACGTGCTCAAGTACAGATAGGCGCACACCAGGGCACAGCCGGCGACGACCACCGATAAGCCGGCGTTGACCGCGACCCGTCGCCAGAGGCGGCGCCGCTGCTCGGCCTCCGACCGCATGATCGGGATGACCGCCAGTACCGGCAGGCCCATGACGGCTTCAACTTCCTCATCGTTCCGGAATCCGCGGTCGCGGTACTCGAGAACGGCGACCAGGACCATCCCGAGCACCAGGCCGACGAAAGCGCCGGCTGCGTTGATGCGACGGCGGTCCGGGCTGTAGGGACGCTCGGGCACGCGGGCCGGGTCGATGATGCTGAACTGCTCGCCGACCTGCCGCCGCTCGAGGTTCGCCGAGATTCTCGCTTCCTCGCGCTTCTGGAGCAGGCCGCGGTACTTGTCGGCGATGATGTCGTAATCGCGCATGAGCGCGATCATTTCCGTCTCCCGCGTCGGAGCCGCGTCGATGCGCGCCTGAGCTGCATCGGCCATCGCCTGGAACCGCTGCTGGGCGACGCGCGCGTCGGCCACCTGCCGGTCGATCTCCGCAATCTGCTCGGCGAGCGAATCAATGCGCGCCTGACGGGCGACTTCACCCGGCGACCGGACCGTGCTGCTGTCCGACGACCGCCCCGCGTACCGCGCCTCGGCCTCGCGCAGGTTCCGCAGCGCCGCATCGAGATCCGGATGCCCGGGTCGCACGCCGCGGGCGCGCAGCTCGTCGACCGCGGCCTGCGCCGCCAGCAGTTCCCTCGCCTCGCCGGCGTCGGCCAGCGCACCCGACGACGTCGGCAGCGCGTCGAGGCTGCGCTGCCGCAGATCGTTCAGCTCCTGCTCGAGCACGAGGCGCCGCGCGAGCGCCTGGTTGATGTTGTTCGCCAGCTGCTGAATCTGCGTGTTCGCCGTGTTCAGCTGCTGCAGGTTCGCCTCGACCTGGGTCGGCAGCTCACCGGCGTACGTCCGCCGGTAGGCTTCGAGCCGCCGCTCCTGCGCCTCGAGCTCGCGCCGCGTCTCGTCGAGCTGCGACTCGAGGAACTCGTCGGTAACCTCGGTCAGGTTGTGCCGGTAGCTGAGGCTCTGCTCGATGAACAGGTTGCCGAGCCGCTCGGTCACGCGCATCACCTTCACCGGATCGGTCCCCGTGAAGGCAACCCCGAACGCGTCCTGCCGGATGATCCAGGTGTCGATGTGGTCGTACATCATGCCGACCACATCCTCCATCACCATGTACTTGCGCTCTTCGGGATAGAGGTCGAACTCGAGAATCATCGACTCGAGACGCGTGCGACTGAGGATCGCCTCACGGATCGCCGGGAGCCGGTCTTCAATCCGCGTCTCGATGGTCGAGCGCACCAGCGTCGGCGATATCCGCTGCGGAACCACCTGCACGATCGTCTGGGACCGATAGAGGTCCGGCAGCGTGCGCGACCACAGAGCGGTCGCCGCCGCGGCAACCGCCAGCGGCACCAGCAGGAACCACGCCCGCTTGCGCAGGATGCCCAGAATGACCTCTGGCGTGTACTGCTTGCCCGGCAACATTTACGGTCTCCTCGCTCGGTGATAAATCGGCAGGAACAGGTCGATCCCTACCCGGAAGGCATGGCCCGACAGCTCCCGGTGGCGGAGGGCATCGGGCAGCTCGGCCGTCTGGTCGAAGCGGTAATTGAAGAAGGAATAGAACAGGCTGACGCCCAGATCCCGCGTCAGTCCCAGCGTCATGCCCGTGCCGGCCCGATACAGGACGTAGCCGTTGTCCTCGTCCTCGATGCCGAGCCGGCCGTGCGATGCCCCGGCATTCGCATTGACGTTCACGCGGCGTCCGATGAGCCCGGCCACCGTCGCCTGAACCGAATCTGTGAAGGTCGGCTGGCCCAGCGTGGTCACGAAAACGGCATCGCGCGTGTAGCCGACCGAGCTGTACCACGTGCGCCCGATCTCGCGGCGGAGCGTGGCCGTGCCGGTGAGGTCGTAGTGCCGGCGGCCATCCTGACTGTACATGACCGTCCCGGTGTTGAGCGCCAGCGTCGTCCGCCGCGAGAGCGACAGGTTCTGCTGGAAGTCGAGACTGGCATCGATCCGCTCGCCGGTAAACTGCGAGTCGGGCTCATCGGCCGACTCCAGCCCGGCGAGCTCGCCCCGGTCGATGCGCACCGCGTCGCGACCGTAGCCGACGCGGGCCGACAGGTGCCGCGTCAGCTGGTAGCGGAGGCGGCCCACCGCTCCGACGCTCTCACTGGCACTGCCCGCGGTGTACTCCGCGAAGCTCCGGTAGACACCGACCTCGACCGCCAGGCGACGGGTCAGGGTCTGTTCAATACCGATTTCGGCCTGATAGCGCAGCAGCCGGTTGGCATCGAAGCCGAGCCCGTAGTCGAGTGCACCCGACACGCCGGCTCCCTCGTCGAGCCCGGGCAGCAGCGACAGCGCCGACAGCGGCTCGAGCGCGGCGGTGGCATGGCCCTGAATCGTCGTCCGCCGCGTCACCGCGACACGCAGCATGCTGTGCGCCGACGTCGCGGTCGTGAACCGACCGCCGTCCGACGGGGTGTAGTGCGTGGCCCCTCCGATACCCGCGCTGGCAGCCAGGCGCTCCCGGTCGAAGTTGTAATCGAGGCTGCCGAGCGCGTGCCCGAAGGTCGACGTCGCACGCATCGAATCCGTCCCGTTGCCCCGACCGGTCACCTCGACCGTACGTCCCGCGCCGACACCGAGCGCGCCGGTGGCAATCAGGCTCTGCTCGGCCGTGCCGTAGCCGCCCTGAAAGATGGCGCGGTTCGGGCGCTCGGGGCGATACGCCCCGACCTGGGCCTGAGCGGCTGCCGGTCGCGGCAGCAGGCACAGCAGCCACAGCAGCAGCCCGCCTGCCGCCAGGCGCCCGTGTCGATCGAGGGAGCAGGTCGTCAAGGAACGATCACCGTGTCGCCCGGCTTGAGCAGGATGTTCTGCGACAGATTCCTGCCCTGCCGCACGTCGTTGTAGTTGAACCGGTAAGCCACCTGGCGGCCGTTCTCCGTCCGGACGATGCGGATGTCCTTCGTCTTCGCGTACTCGAGCAGGCCGCCAGCCGTCGCGATCAACTGCAGCACGGTGGTCGGTCCGAGCAGCGGGTAATGCGCCGGGTTGGCGACCATGCCCGTGATGTAGACCTTGCGGCTGTTGATTTCGCGGACCCGGACGGTCACGTTCGGGTTCTCGAACAGCTTGCTGGCCGCTTCGGTAATCTGCTGACGCAGCTCCTCGGGCGTCAGCCCGGCCGCCTGGATGTCGTTCAGCAGGGGCAGCGTGATGCGCCCGTCGGGCCGGACGATGACATCGGCCGTCATGTCCTCGTCGCGCCAGAAGACGATCGACAGGACGTCCTCGGGCCCGATGACATAGTCGACCGGCAGCACCGGATCGCCGGCCTGCTGTCCGGTGCCCGTCGCGGCAGACGGCGTCGGTGTCTGGGCCCGCAGCGTCGGCGCCCCCGCAATCAGGACGGCGGCGAGCACCACGGCGATCGTGCGCACAGCTTTCTCCCCCTTCGGCATCATTCCCCCTCGTCTCAGCGGTATTCCCGGTATTCCTTGAAGGGCAACTGGCAGTCGTGCTTCCGCAGGAAGTTCAGGAAGCGCTTGTAGTCGCCCGGCTCCATGTTGAACAGCCGGAGAACGATCTTGTAGTTGCCGCGCGCCTCTTCGAGTCCCTTGTGAATGAGATCGCGCACGTTGCCCCGCGTGATCTCGCGGTTCATATAGAGCGGATAGACCGCCGTCCAGAACGACTCGCCGTCCTCGCGGAGCTTCCTGAACAGTTCGTCGGCGACGGTCTTGCGACGCTCGCGCCGCGGCCGCATGTGGAACTGCCCCGGCGTGCGAATCTCGGGCGACAGGTCGTCGATCTGGATCACCTCGCGGCGCCCCGTCACGACCAGGCGCTCGACGACGTTTTCGACCTGCCGGACGTTGCCGGGCCAGTGGTACTCGCACAGCGCGGCCATGGCCTCGGGCGAGATCGCCCGCACCGGGCTGTACTCGGCCACCGGGGCCAGCGCCTGCCCATCACTGGTGACCGCCGCGCCGTAACCGTTGCTCATCCGGTTCAGCGGCCGCGAGGTGAACTTCCGCAGGAAGTGCTCGACGAGCAGCGGCACGTCCTCGCGGCGCTCGCGCAGCGGCGGCACGACAATATGGATGACGTTGATCCGGTAGAAGAGGTCCTCCCGGAAGAGCCCCTGCTGAATCAGGTCGCGGAGGTTCCGGTTGGTGGCCGTAATGACGCGCACGTTGCGCACGCTGGCGGGCCGCTCGGCGCCGACCTTCTGGATCTCGCCGGTCTCGAGAAACCGCAGCAGCAGCCCCTGCATGCGCAGAGTCATCTCCCCGATCTCGTCGAGAAAGACCGTGCCGTTCTCCGACATCTCGAGCTTGCCCGGCTTGTCGCGGTACGCCCCGGTGAAGCTGCCCTTGACGTGGCCGAAGAGCTCCGACTCGAGCAGCGCTTCGGGAATGCCCGCGCAGTTGACCGGCACGAACGGCTGATGGGCACGGGGACTCTGGGCGTTGATGGCCCGCGCCACGACCTCCTTGCCGGTGCCGCTCTCGCCCGTGATGAGCACCTTGGCGTCGGAGCGGGCCACGCGCGCGATCTCATCCTTGAGTTCCGTGATCGCTCGGCTGACGCCGATGATTTCTGGAGAGCCTTTCTGTCGCATCGAAAACCACAGACTCTGAGTCGACCGAATCGGCGGACCAAGTTCCGCCTTGAGTCAGAACTGCAAGGCAGGGGCCGGGCCGGCCCGCAGCGGGCACCCGCGCCCTATCCCGTTCACTCCCACGGAGTTACGCGCTCAAGGTCGGCCGCAGGCCGCCGATTGTCCCGTGCGGGAAAACCTCGGGGCGAGCGGATGAGCACGGACTTAAGTCTTCCTGAAGGCAGACTTTTGGGATACGATGAAGACCGTGTGTCGGTGGACCGACAGTCGGCGGACCGACCTGCCGAACGCCGCAAGTCGCAGTGAAGCATCGAGTTCCTTCGACGCTTCTACGTTGACGCGGGCGTCCGGTTCCCGTAGGATCCGGAATTCTGGACAAAAGTCCACGCCGGCTCCGACCTTATAACCGCATCCGTTCGAAAGGACCTCCCCAGTGCCCCTCCCATCGCCATCGAGAGAGCCCCAATTCATCGCCGTCAGCAGCGTGATGAAGGCGCTCGAGGCCGAGGTCAACTGCGCCGCCCGATCGGACGCCAAGGTCCTGATCACCGGCGAGACCGGCGTCGGCAAGGAAGTCATCGCGCGCCTCATCCATCAGCGCAGCCACCGGGCCTCGGCCCGCATGGTCACGCTCAACTGCGCCGGGCTGCCCGACTCGCTGCTCGAGTCGGAACTGTTCGGGCACGTGCGCGGCAGCTTCACCGGGGCGTACCGCGACAAGCCGGGCCTGCTCGAAACCGCGCCCGGCGGAACGGTCTTCCTCGACGAAGTCGGCGAGATGAGCATGCGCATGCAGGCCGTCCTGCTGCGCTTCCTGGAAACCGGTGAGATTCAGCGCATCGGCGCCGACCGCCCGCACACCCGGGCCGACGTCCGCCTGATCACGGCAACGAACCGGGTGCTCGAGAACGAAGTCGCGGCGGGGACGTTCCGCGAGGACCTCTACTTCCGCCTCAACGTCGTCCGCATCGCCATCCCGCCGCTGCGCGAGCGCCGCGACGACATCGTGCCGCTCGCCACGCACTACCTGGCTCACTACGCTCACACGCATCGGCTGCCCGACGGCGGCCTGGCGCCCGACGCCATCGAGGCGCTGCTGCGCTATTCGTGGCCGGGCAACGTTCGCGAGCTGAAGAACGTCATCGAGCGGGCGCTGCTCAAGACGGGCGGTCGTACAATCACGCTGGCCGATCTGCCGGTGGAGGTCGTCCGCGGCCCGCAGGCGCCGGCGCAGGCGGGTGCCGCAGCACCGGCCGTCCAGAGCCGCGCCGAAGAGCTCGCGGCCCTCATGCTGCGACAGGGCCAGTCGTTCTGGACGGCGGTCTATCCGCTCTTCATGGCGCGCGACCTGACGCGCGCCGACCTGCGCCGGATCGTCGAGCTGGGACTCGAACAGACGCGCGGCAACTACCGCCTGCTGGTCGAGATGTTCAACATGCCGCCGACCGACTACAAGCGGTTCCTGGCATTCCTGCGGAAGTACGACTGCCAGCTGCCATTCCAGCAGTACCGGACGCCGGCTTCGGTGCGGACGGAACGCCCGCGCCTGCGCGCGGTCAACAGCTGAACGACGCAGCCCGTTCGCCTGAGCCGGCCGCGCGCCGGCCGGCGTCCGCGCATCCCTTTGAGACTCGACGCAGGTCAGGCCGCGAAGGCCTCGTCCACCATCTGCGCCCAGATGTGAACCACCATCGTGTGCACTTCCTGGATCCGGCAGGTCCGGTCCGACGGCACGCACACGACGATGACTCCCGGTACACGGGCAAGTCGCCCGCCGCCCCGACCGACGAGCACGATAGACGCCATGCCGAGCCGCTGCGCGGCCTCGACGGCACGGACCACGCTTTCGGACTCGCCGGACGTGGAGATGGCCACGAGGACATCGCCCCGGGCCCCGAGGGCCGTCACCTGGCGCTCGAACACGGCGTCGTAGCCGTGGTCGTTGGCGAGCGCGGTCAGCAGCGACGTGTCGGTCGTGAGCGCATGCGCGGCGACGCCGCGCCGGTCGCGCTCGAAGCGGCCGACGAGCTCGGCCGCGAAGTGCTGCGCATCGGCCGCCGATCCGCCGTTGCCGCACACGAAGATCCGGTTTCCGCGGCGGACCGCCTCGACGATTTCGCGGCCGGCGGCCTCGATGACGGGTGCCAGCGCCAGCGACGCCTGCTTCGTCGCGATCGCCTGCTCGATCTCTGCACGAATGTCGATCACGACCGCGCCCTCCCGGCGGCCTCCGACGCGCCCAGCTCGACGTGCAGGTCGGGCGCCACTTCTCCGACGAGCGCTGCCGGATCGGTCGAGATGTGGACGAGATCGACGTCCCGCAGCGCGAGCAGCATGCGGGCCCGCCCCGCCGTGTCGGGCTCATCGTCCTGCAGCGCCACGATCAGCACGTCGGCCTGGTCGCGTACCGCCTGAAGGCGCTCGAGCGTCTCGACGCCGAAGGCCAGGAATCGGCCGGTGACGAGCGCGATCCGCCGCCCGGCTTCCCGGGCGCTGCGCACCGCCATCGCCAGCGCGGCGGCATCAGCCAGCCGCCCGCCGCCGTTGGGCGCGTCGAGCAGCTCGCGCCGCGAAACCGTCGCTGTCCCGAGCTTCGCCACCACGATGCCGGCGGCAAGGTTCGCCAGCCGGAGGGCATCCTGCAGGCCGGCGCCCGAGGCGAGCGCGAGCGCGAACGTCGCCACGACGGTGTCGCCGGCGCCGCTCACGTCGAACACCTCGCGCGCCCGCGCCGGTTCGTCGAGCAGCTGCAGCCCGTCGCGCCCGAAGAAGCGCAGGCCGCCGGCGCCGAGTGTAAGCAGCACGTTCGCGTCGAACCGTTCCGCGACGCGTCGCCCGATGTCGGTGACGGCCTGCTCGTCGGGCGCCCGCTCGGGTTCGCCGAGCAGCGCCTGCGCCTCGCGCCAGTTCGGCGTGAGGTAGTCGAACCCGGCGTACGCCGCTGCGTTCTGCGGCCGCGGATCGACGATGACCGGCCGCCCCGCGGCACGCGCCAGCGCCAGCAGCCGCCGGGAGAATGCCGGGTCGATCAATCCCTTCGCGTAGTCCGACACGACGACGATGTCGACATCGGGCAGCCGCTCGGCGATTCGGTCAAGCGTCGCCCCGGCGGCCGCGGCCGCCACACGACCGTCGTCTTCATAGTCGAGTCGCAGCAGCTGCTGCTGCCCGCCGAGAGCGCGCACTTTGCGCGACGAAGGCCGGTCATCGTCGACGAGCAGGCACTCGACGCCGTGTTCGCTCACGAGCTGCCGCAGCCGCCGTCCGGCCTCGTCGCGTCCGACAACGCCCGCCAGCAGGGCCGTGCCACCCAGTGCTGCGATGTTGGCGGCGGTGTTCGCGGCGCCGCCGGGTACGGCCCGGATAGCACGTACCCTGAGGACGGGAATCGGGGCTTCGGGCGACAGCCGCGTGCAGTCGCCGGTGACGTACTCGTCGAGGATCGGATCCCCCACCACGAGCACGCGGATGCGCTCGAACCGTCCGACGAGTTCGCGGAGCGTCGTCGAGGTCATGACTGCCACCGGGGAAGTTCCGCCCTCAGGTCACCCAGGCGCGGAGCCCGCGCGTCCTTCGCGGACAGAATGGGCGTCGTCGTCGGCCAGTCGATACCGATGTCCGGGTCGTCCCAGGCGATCGTCAGCTCGCTCTCGGGGTGGTAGTAGTCCGTGCACTTGTAGGCCACGAGGGCCGACCGGCTCAGGACGCAGAATCCGTGCGCCATACCCGGCGCAATGTACAACTGATGGCGGTTCTCAGACGAGAGCCGGCACCCGATCCAGCGGCCGAACGTCGGCGAGCCCACCCGGACGTCGACCGCGACGTCGAAGACCTCCCCCTCGAGCACGTACACGAGCTTGCCCTGCGCGCGGGGAAACTGCAGGTGCAGCCCGCGCAGCACGTGCTGGCGCGACCACGAGACGTTGTCCTGCACGAAGTCGCCGGGCAGCCCCGCCGCCTCGTAACGCTGCCTGTGCCAGGCTTCGCAGAAAGCTCCGCGGTCGTCGACGAATACCCTCGGCTCGATCAGCCACACTCCGTCGAGCGCCGTCGGCCGAATCAGCAGATCGCTCATCGGCCGTGCCTGTGATGCGCCACGTCGAGCAGGTACTGTCCGTAGGCGGCGTTGCCGAGCGCCTCGGCCTGGACCACCAGCTCTTCGCGGGTAATCCAGCCGAGCCGGTACGCGATCTCCTCGGGACTCGCGATCTGCAGGCCCTGCCTCGACTGCAGCGTCTGCACGAAGTTGGCCGCCTGCAGCAGCGCATCGGGCGTGCCGGTGTCGAGCCAGGCCGTACCCCGGCTCAGCCGTTCGACCCGCAGCTGGCCGCGTTCGAGGTACGCCCGATTGAGATCGGTAATCTCGAGCTCGCCCCGCGCCGAGGGCTTCAGGCGCCGGGCGTGCTCGATCACGTGATGGTCGTAGAAGTACAGGCCGGTCACGGCCCAGTTCGATCGCGGCGTCGCCGGCTTCTCTTCGATACTCAGCGGCCGTCCGTCGGCGTCGAAATCGACAACACCGAAGGCCTCGGGATTGCGCACCCAGTACGCGAAGATTGTCGCCCCCTCGGGCCGTGATGCGGCCTCGGCGAGCGTCTTCGGCAGACCTTCTCCATAAAAGATGTTGTCGCCGAGGATCAGCGCGGCGCCTTCGCCGTCGATGAAACGCTCGCCGATGAGGAACGCCTGTGCGAGACCGTCGGGGCTCGGCTGCACTTCGTAGCAGATGCGCATGCCCCACGCGCCGCCGTCGCCAAGCAGCGCCTCGAACAGCGGTCGATCCTGCGGCGTGCTGATGACCAGGACCTCCCGGATGCCGGCGAGCATCAGCGTCGTCAGCGGGTAGTAGATCATCGGCTTGTCGTAGACCGCCATCAGCTGCTTCGAAATCGCCCGCGTGAGCGGATGCAGCCGCGTGCCCGTACCGCCGGCGAGGACGATTCCCTTCCGAATCACGTCCGCTCCGAATAGTTGCGCTCGATCCAGGAGCGGTACTCGCCCGTGCGCACCGAGTCGACCCACGCCCGGTTCTCGAGATAGAAGCGGACCGTCCGGCGCAGGCCCGATTCAAAGGTCTCGCGGGGCGCAAAGCCGCACTCCTCTTCGACCAGGCGCGGATCGATCGCGTACCGCAGGTCGTGCCCCGGCCGATCGGGCACGAACGTGATCAGGTCGCGCAGCTCGGCCGCGCTGCGTCCCGTCTCGTCCGCAACGATGTCGCAGATGGCGTGGACGACGTCGATGTTCCGTCGCTCGTTGCGCGCACCGATGTTGTAGGTAGCCCCGACCCGCCCGCGCTCGATGACGAGCCAGATGGCCTCACAGTGATCCTCGACGAACAGCCAGTCGCGCACATTCTCGCCCCGGCCGTACACCGGCAGCGGCCGGCCTTCGACCGCGTTGAGGATCATCAGCGGAATCAGCTTCTCAGGGAACTGGTACGGACCGTAGTTGTTCGAACAGTTCGTGATCCGTACGGGCAGGCCGTACGTCCGATGGTAGGCGCGCACGAGGTGATCGCTGGCGGCCTTCGACGCCGAGTACGGACTCGACGGATCGTAGGCCGTGCTCTCGGTGAACCAGCCGTCGGGCCCGAGCGAGCCGTACACCTCGTCGGTGCTGACATGGTGGAACATCCGCCGCGCGACGTCGGGCAGGGCGCGGAAGGCTTCGAGCAGGTTCAGCGTGCCGACGACGTTCGTCTGCACGAAGGTCTGCGGCGCGTGGATGCTGCGATCGACGTGACTCTCGGCGGCAAAGTGCACCACCAGATCCGGCTCGACCCGCGCGAACACATCGTCGACGGCCCCGCGATCGGTGATGTCGACGCGCTCGAACGCGTAGTTCGGCCGATCGGCCACCTGGATGCTCAGCAGGTTCGCCGCGTACGTCAGCGCATCGATATTGACGAACCGGTGCTCGGGGAAGCGCGGCACCATCAGATTGAGGAAGTTGGCGCCGATGAAGCCCGCCCCGCCGGTCACGATGATGTTCATGTTTCAGAGGCGCTCAGGCGACAGGCATCTTATCAGGAGCCTCGCCGCCGCCCGTCGCCCCGGTCGGTGTCGAGCGCCGCGAGCTTCCGCGCAAGGGTCGCCTGCTCCCGGGCCGCCGCATTTGCCTCCTGCCGCGCCCGCTGCACCTCGCGGCGCCTGGCCGACAGCCGCTTTTCGGCGTCCCGCAGTTCGGTCCGCAGTTCATGCACCCGGCGCTCGGCCGACTCGCGGGCGCGCGTCAGGCGTTCGAGCGCCGCGGCAGCCGCGCGCGCGCGGCCGTCCGCCTCGGCCAGCGCGGTCTGCAGGCGCTCGCGGGTCACACGTCGGGCCTCGGCGGCGCGACGCGCCCGCTCGACGTCGCGCGTCGCCGGGGGCTCCCGCGACGGTTCCTGCGCCCGCCGTCGAGGAACGACCGGGGCGTCATCTTCTGCGGCCAGTCGGGCGGCCCGCGCCCGACGCGCACGTTCGAACGGAACGACCTCGGCGGGCCGCCGATCGGCCGTGTCCGCGCCCGTGCCCCCCAGCAGCCCGGCCAGCAGGCCGAATCCCACCGCCTGGATCGGACGCGCCAGCCGGCCGTTCACCTCGGGCGTCGGCACGGCCTCGAGCGTCGCGGTCAGCGCTCCCAGTGTCGCCGACGAGACCCGGTCTCCTGCGGCCCGCAGGAAGGTGATCGCCGCTTCGACGGCGGCGTCGAGCGCGCGCCGGTGCCGTGCCTCGGCTCGGGCAACATCGACCTGGCCGCTGGCCAGCGCTTTCAGCTGAGCCTGCCGGCTCGCCTCGGACGCCCGCACGAGCGCGTCGAAGACACCGCGCCGGCGCCAGTACAGCTGGTTGACGGCCCAGGCCGCCGTCGTCGGCCTGGCGAGCGCCTTGACCGCCGCCGCGCGATCGCCGGCGCGGCGGGCCAGCGCATTACGGGCCGCGACGAACTCTGCGAGCGGCAGCCGATACAGCGCGTCGATCTCGTCGTCAAGCGACGGCATGACGCCCCGCAAACCCGCCCCGGTTCAGGGCTGAACGGGAGTAAGCAGCCGAATCACCGCCGGGAGACCGGCGAAAGGAGGAAGGGTGGTGCGCCCTGCACGATTCGAACGTGCGACCTCCTGGTTCGTAGCCAGACGCTCTATCCAGCTGAGCTAAGGGCGCGCACAAATAGGAGATTATACACGCAACCTGCCGGGTTCGGCATAATCAATCTTCATGTCCGTCGAAGATCTCGAGCGGCCCGTCCGGGCGGCCGTCGGCTGCGCGGTCCTCACCATCAGCGACACCCGGACCCCCGACACCGACGGCAGTGGATCGCTCGCCCGCGAACTGCTCGCGGCAGCGGGACATTCCATTATCGACCACGGGCTGGTCCCCGACGAACCGGCGGACATCGCGTCCATCGTCGCCGACTGGGCGGCCCGTCCCGGCATCGACATCATCATCACGACCGGCGGCACCGGCATCGCCAGACGCGACTCGTCGGTCGATGCGCTGCGCGCTCTGTTCCGGACCGAGCTGCCCGGATTTGGCGAACTGTTCCGCCGTCTCAGCTTCGACGAGATCGGCCCGGCGGCGATGCTCTCGCGCGCAACCGCCGGCATCATCGATCGCTCGGTGGTGTTCGTCCTGCCGGGCTCGACGCACGCCGTCCGTCTCGCCATCACGCAGCTGATCCTGCCGCAGATCGGCCACATCGCGCGGGAGCTCGCGAAGTGACCCGCCCCACGGAAGCGATGCGCCCGGCTCTGTTCCGCGAGCTGCTCCCGTTCGACGAAGCGTTGAACCGCACGATTGCGGCCGCCCGTCCCGTGGCGCGGACGACGGTCGTTCCCGTCACCGACGCTCCGGGTCGCGTCGCCGCCGTCGACGTCATTTCACCGCTCGACGTCCCGCCTTTCGATCGCGCGGCGATGGACGGCTACGCCGTCAGGGCCGCCGACACGACCGGAGCCACGGCAGATCACCCCGTCGTGCTCGAGTGCATCGCCCGCACGTTCACGGGCGAAGGACCGGCACGCCGCCTCGAAGCCGGCGAATGCGTGGAGGTGGCCACGGGAGCGCCGATCCCGGCCGGGGCCGACGCGGTGGTGATGGTCGAGCGCACGTCGCGCGCGCCCGACGGCCGGGTGCTCGTGCACGAGACAGCGCGCGAGGGACAGCACATCGGACGCCGCGGCACCGACATCGAACGCGGCCACGTCGTGATCCGGACCGGTGACTTCATCACCGCCGCGCGTGCCGGCGCCATTGCCGCGACGGGTCGGGTCGACATCGACGTTTACGACCGTCCCCGCGTCGCCATCCTCACAACCGGCAACGAAGTCGTCCCGCCGGGACAGCCGCTCGCCGCCGGCCAGGTCTACGACATCAACCGCATCACCCTCGCGGCCATCGTTCGACAGCACGGCGGGACAGCCGACATCCTCCCGATCATCGACGACGACGTGGACGCAATTGTCGAGGCGCTCAGGCGTGCGGCAGCGACAGCCGACCTCGTCGTCACCTCGGGTGGCAGCTCCGTCGGTGGTCGCGACCTGCTGCTCGACGCACTCGACCGCTGCGGCCGAATCGTCTATCACGGGATCGCGGTCAAGCCCGGCAAGCCGACGCTGTTCGGCTTCATTGGCGAAACGCCACTCCTCGGCCTGCCGGGCAACCCCGCGTCGTGCCTGTCGAACGCCGTCCTGCTGCTCGTGCCGTTCCTTCGGCAGACAGCGCGACTGCCGGTCTGGCGTCCGCTGCGGCGCCGGCTGCCCCTCGCGCGTTCAATCAGACGGCTCGCCGATCGCCATCAGTTCTACACGGTGCGCATTGCGGGCGATCTCGCGGAACCGGCCTTCAAGTCGTCGGGTGACATCACCAGCATGGCGACCGCCGACGGCTTCATCGAAGTCGCGGCCGGTGCCGGCGAGCTGTCCGCGGGCGAATCGGTCGACGTGATGCTGTTCTGAACCGGGTGAGACGGCCGGAGGCGGGAACAGGCGGCCGTACGCACGTCGCGGGTGCGCAGGCCGTTCCGCCCGCGCACCCGCAGAGTCTTCGCGAACGTCGCGCGGCTACTTCTTCAGGCGCGCGTTCACCGCGTCCCAGTTGACGACGTTCCACCAGGCCGACAGATAGTCGGCGCGCCGGTTCTGGTACTTGAGATAGTAGGCGTGCTCCCAGACGTCGACCCCGAGGATCGGCTTCTTGCCCTCCATCAGCGGGTTGTCCTGATTGGGCGTGCTCTCGACGACGAGCGTGCCGTTCGCGTCGACGAGCCAGGCCCAGCCGCTGCCGAAGCGGCCCATGCCCGCCTTGTTGAGCTCGTCCTTGAACTTGTCGAAGCTGCCGAACGCGGCGTTGATTGCCTCGGCGATCTGGCCGGTGGGCGCACCGCCCTTACCCGGTCCCATGATCTCCCAGAACATCGTGTGGTTGACGTGCCCACCGCCGTTGTTGCGCACCGCGGTGCGGATGTCCTCGGGAATCGACGCCAGGTCGCTGATCAGTTCCTCCGCGCTCTTCTTCTGAAGGTCGGGATACTTCTCGAGCGCGGCGTTCAGATTGGCGACGTACGCCGCGTGATGCTTTCCGTGGTGGATCTGCATCGTCTGGGCGTCGATGTGCGGCTCGAGCGCCGCGAAATCGTAAGGCAGAGCAGGCAGCTGATGTGGCATGAGTGACTCCTCGCAGACAGGAAGGTGAACCCGGGACGGATGACGCGGCGGCCTGCGACAGCCGGCCTCCACCCGCCACTGTTACACGCGCCTCAGGGGAGCTGAAGCATTCTATCGAGCGCGACCTTCGCCCACGTGCGGGTCGGCTCGGGAACGACGATCTCGTTGTGGACCTGGCCGGCCACCAGCCCTTCCAGCACCCAGAGCAGGTGGTTCGGCGACACGCGGAACATCGTCGAGCACAGGCAGCCCATCGCGTCGAGCGTCACGATGGTGCGCGTCGGCGCCAGCTCGTTGGCGAGCCGGTTCACCAGGTGGATCTCCGTGCCGACGGCCCAGACCGAACCTTCGGGACTGTTCCGCACGGTGCGGATGATGTACTCGGTCGAGCCCGAGTCGTCGGCCGCCTGTACGACTTCGTGCGTGCACTCGGGGTGCACGATCACGCGGCCGTTCGGATGCTGCTGCCGGAACCGCTCGATCTGCTGGACGGTGAAGCGCGTATGCACGCTGCAGTGCCCCTTCCAGAGGATGAGCTTCGCCGCGCGCAGCTGGTCGGCGCTCAGGCCGCCGTACGGCAGCTCCGGATCCCAGACGACCATGCGGTCGAGCGGCACGCCCATCCTGAAAGCCGTGTTCCGGCCCAGGTGCTGGTCGGGCAGCATGAGCAGCCTGTCGGCGCGCTCCCACGCCCACGCCATCACCCGGTGCGCGTTGCTCGAGGTGCAGACAATGCCGCCGTGCTCGCCGCAGAACGCTTTGATCGCCGCCGTCGAATTGATGTAGGTGACCGGCACGACGTCGGTCACGCCGAGCGTCCGCATTTCCTCCCAGGCCACTTCGAGCTGATCGATGGCGGCCATGTCGGCCATCGAGCAGCCGGCGGCCAGGTCGGGAAGGATGACACGCTGGTGCGGCGCGGTCAGCACGTCGGCGCTTTCGGCCATGAAGTGGACGCCGCAGAAGATCACGGTCTCGGCCGAGGCCTGGCTCGCGGCGAACTGGGCCAGCTTGAGCGAGTCACCCGTCGCATCGGCCCAGGCGATCACTTCGTCGCGCTGATAGTGGTGACCGAGGATCACGACGCGACTGCCCAGCGTCCTGCGGGCGGCGCCGATGCGCGACGCCATTTCCCGGTCGGAAAGCCGGAGGTACTCCTCTGGGAGCGGCTGCCGCTCGTGCAGGGCGCTCTTCTCGTACTGGGTCAGTACCTGGATGTCCATCGGCTCTCCACGTGACATCCGCCGGAAGGAACTCTCCCGTCGGGCGCCCCCGCGACACCGGTTCGGCCCCCGGCGCCGCACAGACGGGCTGACGTTTCAGTGTATCAGGGAGGGGGCCCCGGGTTCGACCGCGGCATCGGTGCGGCGCTCGAGCACGCGGTAGAACGTGTCGCGCTCGACCGGCTCGCGTCCCGCCGCGCGAATGAGCCGACGGATGTCGGCCACCGACAGCGCCTCGGGGGTGCGTGAGCCCGCCATGTGATAGATGCGCTCCTCCTGCACCGTCCCGTCGAGATCGTTGGCGCCGTACCACTGCGCAATCTGTGCGATTTCGATCCCCGCGGCCACCCAGAACGCCTTGATGTGCGGCACGTTGTCGAGCAGCAGCCGCGACACGGCGTGCACGCGGAGCGTGTCGCTCGCCGTCGGCGGCGGCAGCTTGCGCATGCGGTTGTTGTCGGGGTGAAACGCCAGCGGGATGAAGGCCTGGAACCCGCCCGTCTCGTCCTGCAGTGCACGGATCCGCATGAGGTGATCGACGCGCTCGGCCGCCGTCTCGATGTGGCCGTAGAGCATCGTGACGTTCGTGCGCAGGCCGAGCCTGTGCGCCAGCCGGTGGATCGACAGGTACCGGTCGGCGTCGGCCTTGTCGTGCGCGATGCGCCGACGGACGCGCTCGGCGAAGATTTCGGCGCCGCCACCGGGCAGCGAGTCGAGACCGGCCGCGATCAGCTCACGCAGCACCTGCTCGTCGGTCATGCCGTACGTGTCGGCGAAGAATGCGATCTCGACGGCCGTGTAGCACTTCAGGTGCACGTCCGGCCTGATGGCCTTCAGGCCGCGGATCAGATCCGTGTAGTAGCTGAACGGCAGGTCCGGATGCAGGCCGTTGACCACGTGAACTTCGGTCAGCGGCTGACCGGCCCGTGCGCGGAGCTTGGCGAACACCTGATCGAGCGAGAGCGTGTAGGCCTGCGGATCGCCCGGGCGCAGCCGGGCGAACGAACAGAAGAGACAGCTTGCCTCGCAGACGTTCGTCGCCTCGAGCCGCAGGTTGACGTTGTAGTAGGTCTTCGCGCCGTGGCGGCGCTCCCGCTCGCGATTGGCCAGCCACCCGACCGCGTGCAGATCAGGACTCTCGAAGAGCCGGACGCCATCGTCGAACGTCAGCCGCTCGCCGGCCGCGAGCCTGCGGGCGATGTCGTCGAGGCCGGCGGCGCGCAGACGCGTTTCCTGCATGGCGCGCTCAGGCGACTCCCATCAGCTGCAGTCGTACCGTCCGCGCGCGCGGACCATCGAGCTCGACGAGCAGCACGCGCTGCCACTGACCGAGCACGATGTCGCCACCGCTCACCTGAAGCGTCACCGACGGACCGAGCAGCAGCGCGCGCAGGTGGGCGTCGGCGTTGCAGCGATCGCAGTCGGAATGCTCGGGATCGTTGTGGAGCCACTCGGCGTCGCGGTCGACGACCAGGTCGAGGAACCGGCGGATGTCGGCGTGCAGCGCACTCTGCGCCTCGTTGACGAGCACAGAGCACGTCGTGTGCAGCGACTGCAGGCTGAGCAGTCCGTCGGTCACGCCGAGCCGGCGCACCACGTCGCGCACGCGGTCCGTGATGTCGAGGATCTCGAACCTCGCGTCGGTCTCAACGGTGAGCGTATCGGAAACGACCTGGAACGCGCCGGCGGCCGCAGACGCTTCGGGCCGCGGCGCGCGCGCAGTGACCGTGGACTGCCGACTCATGCGAAGGACCTCGCCAAAGTGCTCAATTTTCACATGGTATACTCTGGCGCGACAACCGACGCTCGCCCGGTGGCCATCGGGAAGTGGGTGCAAGTCCCACACGGTGACGCCACTGTAAGCGGGGAGCCGGCGTTCAGCGTGCCGTCCGTGCGGCGGCACCGCCACTGTGGCCCGATGCCTGCGCGTTCGATGCAGGCGCCATGGGAAGGCGAGAGCGCCCGGTGACGATCCGCAAGTCAGGATACCTGGCCGCCCGGGCTCGTCCTTTCGTCGTCCCGCCACTGCGCACACGGCGCCGCGGCGGACGGCAATCGGCGCGTTCCACGCCGATGGAGGGCCACATGTTCCGCACGAGAGCGGCCGGCGTCCGCAAGCCGGTCCGTACCCGCTTCGTCCGCACGTTCCTGTTCACCCTGTTCCTTGTTGCCGCCGTCGGCATCTCGATGGCCGATGCCGGACCGATCAGTGGCCGCGTCGTCGATCCGGAGGGGCGCCCGGTTGCGCAGGCAGACGTACTCCTGCTGCGCGGCTCGACGGTCGTCGCTGTGGCCACGACCGACAGTGATGGAAGGTACGGCCCGATCGACGTTCCAGGCGGACAGTACGACCTGACGGTGGTCGCGCCGGGACTCCGGCTCGCGCCGATGCGCGTGCGCGTCGCCGAAGACGCACCGACACACCGCGACCTGCGCCTGACGCTCGCCGCGTACCAGGAAGCGGTCGTCGTTTCGGCCGCCCAGATCGACACGACCGTCTCGCGCGCGGCGAGCAGCGTGTCGGTGGTCACGAGCCAGGATGTCGACCGGCTGCAGGCGCGCAGCCTCGCCGACGTCATGGCGATCGTGCCCGGCATTGCCGCGGCGCCGTCCGGGACGGTCGGCGCCCAGACGTCGCTCTTTCCCCGCGGCGGCGAGTCCGACTACACGCTCGTCCTCGTCGATGGCGTGCCGCAGAACGGCTTCGGCGGCGCGTTCGATGCCGCGCATCTCTCGCTGGCCAACGTCGAGCGCGTCGAAGTGGTCCGCGGACCGCAGAGCGCACTCTATGGCAGCGGCGCCATCGGCGGCATCGTGCACCTCGTCACGCGCGCCGGCGGTCCGCCGCGCGCGAGCCTGAGCGTCGAAGGCGGCGGCGACGGGACACGGGCCACGACCGCATCGGCCAGCGCCGCGCGTGGGCCCTGGTCGTTCGGCGGCGGCTTCGACTGGCTGGAGAGTGAGGGCGACGGACGCACCTTCGAGTCGGTTGGCGGCGAGGTCCGCAACGACGACTACACGCGCGTCGTGGCCGCGGGCAGCATCGGCTGGTCGGACTCGCCCGATCGCCGCGTCCGACTCGACGTCCGCGGGGGACGCAACGAGCGCGGCTTCCCGGGACCGTACGGATCGGATCCGCTCGGCCTGTACGGCGGCCTCGACACGATTTCGCGCGGCATCAACCGCCACGCGTCGGTCGCTGCCAGTGCGCTCGTGCGGAGACGCGGCCTCGCCCATCGCCTGCAGGCGACATGGTCGGACGCCTGGAGCGACTACGTCAGCCCCTACGGCACGTCGGAAGACCGTGTCGGCCGCCTCACGGGCCGCTACCAGGTGGACGCACAGGCGGCCGGCATCGGGCTGTCGGGTGGCGCCGAACTGCTGCGCGAACGCGCGCGGAACAGTTTCATCACCGACGCGTCGTTCGGCGAGATCCCGGTCGAGCGCTCGAACCTCGGACTGTTCGTCGAAGCGCGGCCGTCACTGCACCCGCGGCTGCTCGTGACGCTGGGTCTCCGCTCCGAGCGCATCGAGCGGCGCCGCCTGGCCGGCGATGGCAGCCGCCCTGACTTCGCGCCGTCGGTCGTCTGGTCCACCAACCCGAAGCTCTCGGCCGCGTGGTTCCTCCGGACGGGCACCGACGGATCGTGGCTGGGAGAGACAACGATTCGCGCAAGCGCCGGGACCGGCATCAAGGCGCCGACGACCTTCGACATCGCCTTCACCGACAATCCCGACCTCAGGCCGGAACGCAGCCGCAGTGTCGATGTCGGCCTCGAGCAGCACATCTGGCAGTCGCGTGTCCGGCTCGACGCGACGTGGTTCCGCAATACGTACGACGACCTGATCGTTGCCGTCACGCAGCCGCTCGCCGGCGCCAGTCGCTACCGCACCGACAACATCGCCAATGCCCGATCGGCCGGCCTCGAGATTGGCGCCGGCTGGCGCGTTGCGGCGGTGCTCGCCGCCCGCGCCAGCTGGACGTGGCTCGACACCGAGGTGCTTGGCGTCGACACGGTGCCCGATCGGGCCTTCGGCTTCTATGAAGTCGGCGACCCGCTCGTCCGCCGGCCGCGGCATGCCGGCTCCTTCGAGCTGCAGTTCACGACGGACCGGGTGTCGGCGCTGCTGCTCGTGCATCAGCGCGGCGCCATGCGCGACCTCGAGCCGAACTTCGGCTCGGAGGTCGTGACCAACCCGGGCCGCGCCGTTGCCGCGCTGTCGGCGTCGGTCCGGCTCGCGCGCGGCTTCGAGCTGTTCGGCCGCGTCTCGAACCTGTTCGACCGCCGCTACGAGGACGTCTACGGCTTCCCGGCCGCCGGCCGGCGCCTGATCGTGGGTCTCCGTGCTGCTGCAGGCAACTGACGTCGCGTTCTCGTACCACCGGCATGCCATCCGCCGCGGCGTGCCGGTGCCCCTCGTACTGCGGGGGATATCGGTCGTGGTGCCTCACGGGTCGGTCGTTGGCCTGCTCGGTCCGAACGGCTCGGGGAAGACCACGCTCCTGAAGGTGCTGTCGGGCACGCTCGCTCCGACGGCGGGAACGATTCTGCTCGACGGGACTCCGCTCGGGTCGTACTCGCGACGCGCGCTCGCGCGCCGTCTGGCGGTCGTGCCGCAGGATACGCACACGGCCTTCGACTACACCGTGCTCGACATGGTGCTGATGGGACGGTACGCCTGGCTCGGCCCGTTCGAGCTCGAGGGCCCGGACGACCGCGACGCCGCGCTCGCCGCGCTCGAAGCCACCGGCACGTCGCACCTCGCGTCGCGGCTCTTTCCGACGCTCAGCGGCGGTGAAAAGCAGCGTGTCGTCATTGCGTCGGCCCTGGCCCAGCTCGACATCCGGAACGGCCTTCGGGCCGGGTCGAGTGAGACGCGGCGGCCGCTGCTCTTTCTCGACGAGCCGACTGCGTCGCTCGACCTGCGCTATCAGCTGCAATGCGCGACGCTGCTCGAACGCCTGCACGAACAGCACGACGTGACGATGGTGCTGTCGACGCACGACCTGCGGCTCGTGCAGGCGATCTGCGACTCGGTCGTCCTGCTCCGCGAGGGCCGGGTGCTTGCCGCCGGTCCGACGGCAGAGGTGCTCAGCCCGGCCGCCGTCAGCGCCCTGTACGACGTCGACACACCACTCGTCGAGCAGCTGCTCGCATGATGCTCCTCCGCCGCCGACGCACGATCGTGATCGCCGGGCTCGCCTCGACGCTGGTCGCCGTGGTGCTGGCGCCGTTTGCCGGTTCGACGTCGATCGCGGTCGCCCGCGTCTTCGATCCGTCGGTCCCGTTCGCCGACAACCTCGACGCGCAGATCTTCTTTCTCGCGCGGCTGCCGCGTGCCCTGGCCGCGGCTGTCGTCGGCGGCACGCTCGCCGCAGCGGGCGTCGTTTTTCAGGGCCTGCTGCAGAACCCGCTCACGACGCCGTACACGCTCGGTGTGTCGGCCGGCGCCTCGCTCGGCGCGATGTGTGCCATTACGTTCGGAGCATGGCTGCCCTTCGGCACCGTCACGGCCGCAAGCCTCGCTGGCGCGGGTCTCGCCGTGTTCATCGTCTACGCGCTGGCCCGCGCCCGCCACCGCGGCATCTCGACGACGGTGCTGCTGCTGGCCGGGGTGACGCTCAACGCGTTCTTTTCGGCGCTGATCCTGTTCGTGCAGTACGTGAGCGACTTCGCGCAGACGTTCCGCGCGATTCGCTGGCTCATGGGCGACCTCGACGTGGCCGGCTACGCGACGCTCGGCGCCGCTGCGCCGCTGCTGCTCGTCGCCTTCGCGGTGTTCGCCTGGATCGCGCGGCCGCTCGATCTGCTGACGCTCGGCGCCGACGCGGCCGCCTCGCGCGGCGTCGACGTGACGACCGTGCAGCGGGCCGCGTTCTTCAGCGCCTCGCTCGCGACCGGTGCCGCCGTGTCGATTGCCGGCCCGATCGGCTTCGTGGGCATCATCGTCCCACACCTCGTGAGACTCATCGTCGGCGCCGATCACCGCATCGTGCTGCCGGCCGCCACCTGCTTCGGCGCCACCTTTCTCGTTCTCTGCGACACGATCGCGCGCACGGTGCTGGCGCCGCTCGAGCTGCCGGTCGGCATCATCACGGCCGTCATCGGCGGACCGTTCTTCCTGTGGCTGCTGCTGAGGGCGCGATGATCGCACGCCGCCAGTTGCTCGCGCTGATCCTTGCGGCTGCTGCCGCCTGCGGCCGGCCGGCCCCGTCGGAACCCGCCGCTCCCACCGAGGCCCGTGTCATCAGCCTCGTGCCGGCGGCCACCGAGATGCTCTTCGCGATCGGCGCCGGCGCCGACATGGTCGCCGTGTCGAGCTTCGACCGCTATCCGCCCGAGGTCGAACGGCTGCCGCGCGTCGGCGCCCTGATCGACCCCGATTTCGAGCGCATCCTGTCGCTGCGCCCGACGCTCGTCGTCGTCTACGCCTCGCAGGACGAGCTCATCGCGCGCCTCGGTGCGGCATCCGTCCCCGTGTACCAGTACGTCCACGCCGCCGAGGGCGCACTGGCCCACATTCCGCGGACGATGCGCGAGCTGGGCCAGCTGCTGGGCCGTGAGGCCGCGGCCGAGGAAGCGGCGGGAGCGATCGAAGGGGCGATCGAGCGGATACGGCAGCAGGTGGCGGGACGCGAGCGCGTGCGCACGGCCGTTGTCTTCGGCCGCGAGGCGGGCGCTCTGCGCGGGATCTGGGTCGCCGGCGGCGTCGGATTTCTCCACGAAGCGCTCGAAGCGGCCGGCGGCGGGAACGTTTTCGCCGACATCCGCCGCGAGGGCCTGCAGGCGTCGACGGAGCTCATGCTCGCCCGCGCCCCGGACGTCATCATCGAAATCCGCACGTCCGGAGGCGTCGACGCGTCGCCGCTGGAAGCGTGGGGCCGGCTCGCCGCGATTCCCGCCACGCGTACGGGACGCATCTACGAACTCACCGACCCGCTGTTCTCGATTCCCGGCCCCCGCATCGTGGAGATCGTGCGGACGTTCGCGCGGGTCCTGCACGGCGACGAGGTCGTCGCCGCGGCAGGTCCGTAGTGGAGCGCGGCTCAGACGAACTCGACCGGCACGCGCTGCGGAATGAGTCCTTTCTCGTAGGCCTCCGAGAAGAAGCGCTCGAGCGCCGCCCGGCCGCGCTCGCCGTAGTCGAGCGTCAGCTGGTTGACGTACATCCCGACGAACCGATCGGTGTCGGGCCGGTTGAGGCCGCGGCCGAACTGCTGCGCATACTCGACGGCGGCTTCACGGTTCGCCAGGGCGTACGCGATGCTGTCGTGGAGCATCCGCGAGATCTTCTTCATGAGATCCGGGCCGAGGTCGCGCCGGATGATGTTGCCGCCGAGCGGCAGCGGCAGCCCGCCCGTCCGCTCGAACCACCACTCGCCCAGATCGACGATCTTGTGCAGCCCCTGCTTCGCCCACGTGAGCTGGCCTTCGTGGATCAGCAGCCCCGCGTCGGCCTCGCCGGCGAGCACCACCTCATCGATCCGATCGAACGGAACGACGACGTACTCGAACGAGGGGTCGTACATCTGCAGCGTGAGGAAGGCCGACGTGAGCGTCCCGGGGACGGCAATCTTCAGGCCCGCGAGCGACCCGCCCGGCGCGGCATCGGGCTTTCGGCTGACGAGAATCGGCCCGTACTTGTCGCCCATGCTCGCGCCGTGCGGCAGGAGCGCGTAGCGGTCGAGCAGCCGGGCATACGCATTGAACGAGACCGCTGACACCTCGTAGCGCCCTTCGAAGGCCGCCTGGTTGAGCGTCTGGATGTCGGCGAGCACCTGATCGACCTCGATGCCGTCGACCGACACCGCTCCCGAGGCGAGGCCGTAGAACATGAACGCGTCGTCGGAGTCAGGGCTGTGCGCAACGGTGATCTTCATGACCGCAACAGTCTTCCACAGAAGTGCGGAAGCGGAAACCTGCGGCCACCCCGGGACGGCCCGACCGGCGACTAGCGGCCCTGTGCCCGGCGAATCTCCTTCATGTTGTGCATCGACACGACGAACGTCGACGCCGCCAGCCCGACGCCCAGTGCGATCGCCGTCTTCCGGCGCCCCCTCCGCATGAGCGCGCGCACCGACCAGTCGAGCGCCGCGGCCGTGCCGAGCTTCATCGACGCGAGCGCAATCGGTTCGTCGGCGGCCCAGCGCATCAGCGGGTTGGCCTCGCTGACGACGCCGGCGCCGATGCCGTAGGTCGTCGTGCTGAGATCGAAGATCTGCGACGTCAGCAGGCTGACGCGGACGGCTGTCACGACGCGGTCGGACGAGGGTGCCGGCGCCGGTTCCTGCTCGGCCGCGCGGGCAGCCGACGGCAGGCCCAGCAGACAGCCGGACACCAGAAGAGCAAAGAGCGGGGAGCGCATGTCTGGCCTTTCACGCAGCCGTGTTCCGTCGACGCATCGACGTGTGGCCGCGCGATCCGGCAATGAGCAAGTCCCGGGCCAGCATGCGCGCGATTTTCGGGCAGGACCCCGCACGGCGCGCCGTTGATGTCCTCCGTGGGGAAGACATTGGGCGCGGCGGGAGGATCGTCCGGAAAAACCGTAAAGCAACGCCGCGTGCGCACCGCCCGCGTGCGGCACGCTGCACCGCCGAAGCGTCGGCCGTCCGGCGGATGTGCCGACGCTTCGACACGCGGCGCCGGCCGGATCGCCACGACCAGGGGCCGGACGGCCACTCCCCTCACGGTCCGTCGACCACGGTGCGCCGCAGGTAGCCACCGTGGCCGTCGGGATCGCTTTCGATCGCCAGGAGCCGGCCGTCCGGCGCGTAGCTCAGCCGCCGATCGGGCCGGCCGTCGCCATCGCGATCGAGCTCCGTTGTCACGAGCACGCCGTCGTCGTAGGTATCCCAGCGGTCGGCTCGTCCGGTACCGCGCGTGTCCTGCTCGCTGCGCACGAGCCGTCCTGCTTCGTAGAACTCCCACCGATCCGGGCGCGACTCGTCGCCGACGGCCGACATCCAGGCGCGCACGCGCTGCCCCGCCTCGTCGAGCTCAGCCCACGCATCGGGCTGCCCGTTCCCCGCGCGCGACCAGGCGATGCGGACGATACGCCCCTCGTCGTCGGCGTATTCCCAGCGGTCGATCTGCCCGTCTTCGTCGAGGTCGGCTTCCGTGCGGATCACGCGGGAGCCGTCGGTGTACGTCCACGCGTCGATCACCCCGTTGCCGTTGACGTCGGCGGTCAGGCGGGTCAGCCTGCCGGTGTCGGGATCGTAGGTCGGCACGACGGTCTCGCGGAGCCGCGCGTCGCCCCCCGCGCCGTTGTCCGAACAGGCTGCTGCCGCCGACAGCGCGATGCAGGCGAACACGCACGCGAGCGTCAGCCCTCCATCCCGCCTCATCATTCACCTCCACGGCCGAACAGCGCGGCCAGCGACAGCACCGGCCGTCGTGACCGGGTGCGTCCCCCGACCGCCTCCGGCTCCTGCAGGCGATCGATTGCCTCGCCGACCGACGACACCACCGTGACGTCGAGCCGGCGCGCCGAAGCGGCGGTCGCCTCGTCGGGCTTCGGCAGAACCAGAAACGGGCGGCAGCGCGACTCGGCGACGACGTCGAGGCAGTTGCGCGGCAGATCGTCGACGAGCACGTCGAGGTACAGGGCGGCTGCCGCGGCCCCGCGCGATCCGGTCAGTGTCAGTACGCTCGGCTGGTTGAACCCCTGCGCCACGAGCCACCGCTGCGTCTGCCGCTGAACCGTGTCGCCCGCCGTCGCCGGCCGCTGTGTCAGAAAGAACACTTCCCAGCGCCGCTCGAGGGCCACCGTGTGCAGACGCCTCACGACCCCGGGCTCGAGCGGCTCGAGCGTCGTCCAGAAGTCTGGGGTCGAGCGAATCGCCCGCCACACCTCGAGCCGGCGACGCTGCTCGGCCCGCTCGCCGGCCAGCCGGGTGGCACCGGTCGTGGGCGTCGCGGCCTCGTCGGCGTCGCGCTCGTCCTGCGTTGCGACCGATGCAGTCCCGCGAGGACCGAACAGCCGCTCGTCGATGGCGCGCCAGGCCGAGGCCAGATCGGCCAGCGTGCCATCCAGATCGATTCCAATGCGCATCGTTCCGATACCTCCCTCACGGCCGCTCCGCGGCGCTGATCGCAATCGGCGACGACTCCTCGCCATACCAGGTCGCTGCCGCCGCGTAGAGTCGATGACCACGCGGCACCCCCACGCGGATCGGCGCGAGGCGGTCCACTACGACCAGATCCGCCGGCAGCGCGTCGACTTTCCCGCCGACGTACGAGTCGCGATTCCAGCCACGCCCCCATCGCGCCGCCGCCGCCCGTCCCATCGCCTGCGCCACCAGCAGCGGATCCCTCCCGATGAAATGGCTGCCCGTGCGGTGCACGATGCCGACGAGGTCCGCGTGATCGAGCCGATCGGCGTGTCGACCGTCTGCCACCGCGTAAATGCGCAGCAGATCGTGCGTTGCCGCCGGGTCTCGCCAGCGAATGACCAGCGCCCCGTCGCCCTCGCGTTCAGCAGCCACCTGCGGTGCTTCGATCGAGTCGTCGACTTTCCGTTCGAGGTAGTGCGACATCCCGAGAATCCGCTCCATGTAGCCGGCCGACGTCGGTTCGCGCGCCGTGTCGCTCTGGCGCCACACGCCGTCGGCATCGACGCAGCACTCAAGGACATAACGGACGGCAGCGCGAATCGCGCGATAGATTTCCCGCTGCAGGTCTGGCGCGACGAAGCGCTCGACCCGGCGCAGCAGCTCGATCGCGTTGCCGGTCGTCACGAGCGACGCGCGCTCCCTGCCCGCGTCCGGTGCGCGTGTGAAGTCGTAGGCGCTTCGCGGCCAGCCGGCCGGACGCCGGCCATCGCCGGCCGACACCGTCGCCTGCATCGCCAGCGTGGTGCGCGCGATGCGCTCCGCCAGTGGAATCCCGGTGATCCCGAGGTGACGGGTCGGGTTGATGGCCTCGGGCCGATCGGCGCGCCGCGGGCCGTGCCAGGCGAACAGCCCTTCGACCAGATGAAACGTCATGGCCATGCTCACCGGCCGCGACCGCGTCCCCCAGTAGCCGGTTGCCGGATCCTGGAGGCCGAGCACCAGCTCGCGCAGCGCCGCGAGCCAGTCGTCGTCCATCCCGGGCGGCAGCAGGCCCCGGGTGCGGCCGATGTGATAGCGGCTGGCCAGGTACATCAGGCCGTGATTCACGTGGTCGGCGTCGGTGCGGACCTGATCGTCGAACCAGGCGCGCAGCCCCTCGGGCGTCGTAATGTCGTGGCGAATGCCGATGACGCCCGCGCGTGGGCCGCGCAGGAAGCTCCAGCGGTGCCGCCCGGGTGTGCCGCGGAAGAACTGCCGGTTCAGGTCGTCGTAGTGAACGTTCGAAGCAACGCTCCCGGTCAGCGGATCCTGGCGGGCGTCGAGCGGAACGCTCCGGTCGCCTTCGGCGATCTCCCACGAGAATCCCGCGAACCAGGCCCTGCCGCCTGCCGGATTGCCGAGTTCAACCAGCACCGCCGCCCCGTCGCGAGGCACGAACAGCTCGACGTGGTAGCAATGCCACGGAAACGTGCCGGTCGTCGTCGGCCCGTCCATGGGACTCGACCGCGCCAGCTGCCGACCCTCGGCATCCCGCACGACGAGCGCAACGACCGGATGATCGCCGTAGCTGTTGGCCGACGTCCGCCGGCCGGTGTCCAGGCCGCGTACCCACACGAAAAGGCGGATTCGGCGTCCTCCGACGACATCCCGATCCACCGGCAGCGGACGGTCGGCCAGGACGCGCTGTCGCGCCCCGAGCACGACGGCCGTGGCCGGAAAGTCGCCCGATGGTGCGGGAATCCTCACCGGCTCGAGTGATGGCGGGCCGGTCCGCGGCAGGTCGAACAGCGCCCCTGTGTCGATGGACGCCGCGAGCACGTCCGTGATGCCGTGCATGTAATGGCGCCACAGGTGTTCAGCGCGCGGACGCTCCGCCGTCGATGGCCCAACGTCGGCCGACACCGGAACAGCTCCGGCAACGATGCTCGTCAGCAGGGCAACCGGCCACACGATCAGCGCACGCGCAGTCGTCGGGTTACCCGGCGAACGTTCCGATGGCTGGTTCATCCACACGCAGAAGCCTGGTTCGGACAGCCGACGCGGCAGGGACCCGCGGGAGGGGAAGGCGGGCGGCCGCTCGTCGGGAGGTGCGGGGGAGCGTGAACCTCTCGTTCCCTTGTATCACGTCCCGCGCGACGACAACGCGCGACGTGGCGATGGCCGGTGAATGGCCAGCGCGAGCACCAGGGCGCACAGCACGGCATTGCCCGGCATCTGCAGACTGAACTCGACCGTTTCCTGCACCGCAATCGCGACGAGCCCCGTGACCGCACCGCACCGGAGCCACCACGTCGTCGACCCGCGTTCGGTCCGGGCGAACTGACGCCGGATCTCGATCGCCAGCGCCAGAACGGCAGCGATCGCGGGAAGGGCGACCAGCAGCCCGCCTTCGGCGAGCAGCTGCAGGTAGTCGTTGTGCGCCTGCGAATAGTGCGCCCACTCCACGCCGAAGCGCTGGTACACGATCATCGACTGCGCGTACGTGTTCATCCCGGTGCCGGTCAGCCAGAAGTCGTTGATCACGCGCCACGCGTCCTGCCACGGACCGAGCCGGACGTTGAGACTCTCCCAGGGTGCATTGCGGAAGAACGTGACAATGCGGTCGAGCCCGACCCAGACGAGCGCGCCCCAGCCGATCGTTGCGACGATCGCGAGCGAGGCCAGCCGGCGCCGGAACGAGGTCGTTCCCCGCACGGCGAACACACCGGTAAGGATCACCGCCAGCACGAACGCCCCGATGGCCGACCGCGAGAACGTGAGCAGCAGCGATACGCTCATCGCGGCGGCCGCCACCGCGAGCAGCCACACCTGCTGCGCTCCGGCCGATCCGAGCCACGCCACGCGCGCATGCCAGCTCCCCGCAGGCATTTCGCGCGCGATTCCTGCGCAGACGCGCGCCAGCACGACGGGCAGCGCCAGCAGCATCCAGCCGCCAAAATGGTTCTCGAGAACGAACGGCCCGAACGGCTCGTAGGGCCGCCGCAGCATCAGCGGCTCCCAGAACCCGTAGATCCGCGTACCGAACAGCGGTCGCTGCGCCACACCCACCACGGCAAGCACGAGACCGACGACGGCCAGATGCACCGCGAAGCGGCGCGCGCCGTACACGGTGAGCCAGCGGGACGCGCCGAGCGTCAGCAGGAACAGCGCGGCCGCGCACGCCGCCGCCGTCAGCGTCCGGCCGCGATCGATCGTGAGCGGCCGCCAGGCGTCGGGTGCCACGAGCATCCCGAAGTCGAGTTGGGAGACGAGCGCCGCGTGCGCAGGGCTCACGGCGTGCCGTGCGACCGACGGCAGTGGGACCGTCTGCAGGAGGATGGCGGCGACAACGGCGGCAAAGGCCAGCGCGGGCAGACGCTGAACGCCGGCAACCGAGCGGAAGCGCACGAGGCAGAACAGCCCGGTGGTGGCCGCGCCCGACATGAGCGGTCGGTACGCCCACGGATAGACAGCCCCGAACGCGAACGTGCCCCACGCGAGCAGCAGCACGATCGTGACCGCAGCGAATCTGCTAGACTGGCGCTCGCGGCTCCCCCCGGACAGTTCATCTGCACGTCGTGCTTCACCCGTCATGGCTGCACTTCGCACCGTACGTCTGGGCGGCCTCGATACGATCATCGCCACCGGCCGGGAACTGGCCTCGCTGATGGTCGACGACTGCCTGGCCGCGCGCGGCCAGGCGCGGCTTCCGCGTCTCGTCTTCTCCTCGAACGGTCAGGGCATCTCGCTCGCGGGCCGCGATCCCGAGTTCGCCCGGGCGATGCAGGCGGCCGACATCGTGCACGCCGACGGCATGCCGGTCGTGCTCGCCTCCCGCTGGCTCACACGCACGCCGCTGCCCGAACGCATCGCCACGACCGACTTCTTCCACCAGGCCGCCGAGGCGGCCATCCCGCACGGTCTCCGCTTCTACATGCTGGGCGCGACCGAAGAACGCAACGCGGCGGTATGCCGTGCGATCGCGCGCCTCTATCCCGATCTGAAGGTCGTCGGCCGTCACCACGGCTACTTCCCCGACAGCGACAGCGCCGCCATCTGCGCCGACATCGTCGCCCGCGGCACCGATGTGCTGTGGGTGGCGCTCGGGAAGCCGCGGCAGGAACTGTGGTCGGTCGCCAACCGCGAACGCCTGCGGGGCGTCGGCTGGATCAAGACCTGCGGCGGTCTCTACGGGTTCCTGACCGCCGAGGAGAAGCGCGCGCCACGATGGGCGCAGCGGGCGGGCCTCGAGTGGCTGTTCCGCGCCGCGCAGGATCCCCGGCGCCTCGGCTGGCGCTACCTCGTCACCAATCCACACGCGTTCTATCGACTGCTGCGGTTCAGCGGCTGAAGGCCGCGACCGGCAGACTCGGTTCATGCCCGGTCGGCCAGGCGCCGCCTCTGGACGTAGGTGTCGACCAGGCGGCGATACAGGCCGGCCGGCGCGAAGATCTGTACGAAGAGCGTGGCTGCGAGCTTCGGGTCGTAACACCCGCGTACGACCGCCCCGGCATAGCAGCGGAGCGCCGCGGCAATCTCCCCATGCTGCCGATGCGCCTTCGCCGCGTACCACCCGCGGCCGCCGTAGTAGGCCTTCCGGGGGATCTGCGGCCGCAGGCCGTCGAGCCAGCGGAGCCGGATCGAGGGCACCGAGCGGTGTGAGATGCGCGATGGGTCCGCCACGTCGCGCCAGATCGCCCCGGGTTCGGACCGCATCACGAAGCGCGCACCGGCCGCATAGAGACGGATCGCGAAGTCGACGTCCTGTCCGAACGGCAGATCGTCGCGATAGCGCACCCGCCGCGCGAGCGCCGTGGGCAGCACCACCGTCGACGTCTGCACGAACCCGCGGTCGCGCAGCAGATAGTCGGCCATGTGCTCGCCCTCGCGAATCGCGCGCGGCGGCTTCAGGAAACTCCGTCCGCCGCCACGCTCGACGATGATGCGCGCGTAAACCACGACGTCACCGGCAAGGCGCTCGAGAATGTCGACCGACGCACGCAGGTGCCCGGGCAGGAAGCGATCGTCGGAGTCGAGCAGCGCCACGTAGACACCGCGCGCTTCGTCGATGCCATGGTTCCTCGCGCGATTGGCGCCGGCATTGGCCTGCCGCAGCACGCGCACCCGGTCGTCGCCGAGCCGCTCGGCCACCTCGGCGCTGCCGTCGGTCGAGCCATCGTCGACGACCAGAATCTCGACGTTGTCGTAGTCCTGTTCCTGAACCGATCGAATGGCGTCGACGATCGTGTGCGCGCGGTTGTAGCACGGAATGATCACGCTCACGAGCGGCTCCCGGACGCCCGTCCCGGTCTGCTCCGCTGCCATCGCTACGCTCCAGCCTCCGATCTGCGCGGTTCCCCTACCGTCATCCTTCCGTCGCCTGCGACCATTTCGTGAATGAGCTGTCGCAGCAGGGCATCCTGAGCCGCGAAGATGGACGGATCGATGGGCCCGACCGCCAGCATCGCGGACACGTCGTCGTCGACGTCGGCTATGCAGTGTCCGAGGCCCAGGTCGGAAAGCAGGCCGACGATCTTCGCATCCGGCACCGGATCCACCACGGCCACCGGAGCAGCGCCCATGGCCGCCGCCATCAGCAGCGCATGCAGCCGGTTCGAGAAGATCGTGGCCACATCGGCATAGGCTCGAAGGCCTTCGTCGATCGTCGTGGCCCGGACGAAATCAACGTCGAGCTCGGGATACCGTTCCCGTATCCGGGCATAGAGGCGCTCGAGCGGTTCGTCGTCCCGGCGCACCTGCGAAACGATGCGGTAGGACACGGTAGGACCGCTTGCAGCCACCGCGCGCTGGAAGAGGTCGAACACGCGCTTCGCCAGCCCACATCGTCCGTTGTCGAAGCGGAACGAGAACGCCAGACACGAGCGATGCGGCCCGGTGATGCGCGCAACCGGCCGCAGGCCGAACGCGAGATCGGGCGCCACGCCGTCGACGCGGATGCCATGTGCCCGCGCGTAATCCAGCGTGGCGCGGTCGCGGACATAGTGGCGCTCAATGGCCTCGGCCCGCCGGGCCAGCACACGGGCGTATCGAGACCCGAGACGCGAATACGAGACACCGAGCTGACACGTGGTGATACCGAGCGCCTTGAGGAGGCGAAGCAGCTGCACGAACGCCAGTGCCCGCCACGCGGCGAAAGGAGACTTCTCGCCCGTGATGCCGCCCGGCAGAAGAAAGTAGCAGCAGCGATGACGCCTCGCCCGCGACCGGATGAGTGCCGTGAACAGCCGGAACGTGCCCGCGCGACGGAAGACGTGAACGTCGCGGCGGCCCTGCCCGACGACTTCGAGGACGTCGTCGACAAACACCGGCGGGCAGCCGGAGGCATCGACGTACACCTCCGACTCGGACGCAAGGCGCCGGAGCAGTTCGCCATTGATCAACGCATCGCCAATGTTGTCGAACTGCGTACGCAGCCGCACGAACGAGCGTGTCACCTGCCCCATCACAGCTCCCGCCTGATGGCTATCGCGAGCCATCCACTAATCGCGTAGGCCAGCCGTCTGAGCGCCCCGGGAGCGGGCATCAGATCTCTCATCGGCACGCGCCAGCCCCGGACGACAAGGGCGAAGTACGCGCAGGTGGCCAGCGCCTGCCCGGCCACCATCGCCACTGCCGCACCGGATGCGCCGTGGCGCGGCACGAGCCACGCGCACAGCACGACGTTGACGGTCAGCGCCAGCAGCGCAATTGCGCCACTCGCCCACGGCCGGCCCAGCCCGCCAACCACGTGGTTCATCACCCGTGTGGCCGCCGCAAAGCCGATTCCGAGCAGCAGAATGCGCAGCACCGGCGCCGACGCCGCATAGTCCGCCCCCAGCAGGACGTCGACGAGCAGCGGCGTGAACGGCATGGCCGCCAGACCGATCGCGCAGAAGACCAGGAACAGGCGGACGGCCGCCCGGGCGGCGGAGCGGACGGCCACGTCTGGCGATGCGGAGCGGGCGGCGTCGGAGAACAGCACCAGACCGAGCGCGGTTGCCACCTCGAGGAACATCTCGCTGGCGCGCTGCGCCGCGAAGTACTGCCCGCTCAGGTCGTGGGCATCGATCGCAGCCAGGAAGAACAGCCCGACCCGCCCCTGCGCCATCACGAGCGCCAGCGACACCGCAAAGAGCAGCCCCATCCGAATCATCGACGGGAACGCGTGCACGACCGGACGACGATCGCCGGTGCCGCGGAACATCAGGACGACGGCCGGCACGGCCACGGCGGCGAACGACACGGCAAAGAGCAGCAGCGCCAGCTCCAGCGTTATCGCCCCCGCCAGCCAGGCCGCACACACCAGCACGGCCGCACCAGCGCGCGGCACCGACTCGCTCAGCGCGAAACAGCCCGTCTGTCCACGGCCGAGAAAGACGCCCTGCGCCAGCGCAATCAGCAGGATGGACGACGTGGCGAGAGCGATCGCCGCACGCGCCGAAGGAGTCTGGTCGACCGAGAGCAGCCCGAAAACGGCCAGCGTGACGCACGCGAGCGCCGTCAGCACGGGCCAGGCCAGCAGCAGCGTCGACGCGATGTTTCCCGCGCCATGCACCCGCTGGCCGATCGCCCAGGCCGCCGCCGGACGCAGGCCGAGGTGCCCCCCGATGCCCACGAGGAAGATCGCCGACGTGATGACGCCGTAGTGCCCGAAGTCCACGGGTGAGAGCGCACGCGCCAGTACGACGAACGACGCCACCTGCGCACCACGCGTGAGCAGGCGCGAACCGAACATCACGACCGTCCGTCCCAGACTTCCCGTCACGACGCTGTCGTTCTCCGATACGATGAGTGCCGCACCCGATCGACGACGCCGGTCGCATCCCCAGCTCGCGTCGGCAAGGAGAGGTGCAGCAGCACGTCATGAAGGATGCGATCCTCCGCTATCTCGCGACCCACCACGCCGCAGCGCTCGACTTCTGGCGCCGGCCCGGCCGACAGGCGACCGATGCAGAAGCGCCCGAGGCGAGCGTCGAGCAGCTGTGTGACGTGGCCTACAGCCTGCACCTCGCCGGACTCGCCGACGAAATCGCTCCGGACGCCGGCGTCGCCTTCGCGGACGTGCTCGCACGTCACCGTCTGCCGGGCTGGCGCGCGGACGACACCGGCCCGTCCGTCGGTCTTTCGGTTCACAACTGCGCGTACGCGTTCGGCACGCTGAATCTGCTGCGCGACACGCATGGCGACCTGTTCCAGCGCGCCGTTGCGGATCGCACGTTCCGGCCCGAGGAGCTCGTCGACGCCGGCACCGCGCGGCCGAAGTTTCCGCGATGGCTCGCACACCACAACTGGCGCGTCAGCCACTGGCTTGGCGGCGTCCCGTCGCTGCTCTGGTCGGCGGGTCACAGCGCGCTGCCCGATGCGGCGCGCATCCGCAGACTGGCGCGTGCTTCGCTCGAGGCCACCGATGCCTGGCTGGAAGCCGGGCATGGCTTCATCCGGCTGTACCGGTCGTCGGCGGTGCACCGGCTCTTCCGGACGGCTTACCGCCTGCGCCACGATCCGGATCTCGGTGACGTCGGCGGGGTGGCGCACATCCTCTGGGTGAACCATGTGGCGGGCCGGCCGTACATCGCGGCCGATCGGGTGCTCGCCCGTGCCTCCGATCTGTTCCAGCGACACCGACCGTTCATGGAGACGCGCCCGTACTGCCTCGACTTCGACGTCGTGCAGATCGTGCGCACCGGCCTTGAACAGACCGGCGCCCCAGCCGACGGCAATGCGCCACGTGCCGCCGAGATGCTGCGCGACCTCGAAGCGTTCTTTGCCTCTGGCCTCACGGCCGACTACGGGCTGCACAAACTGCCGGGCGCGCTGGCCACCTATCACGAATGCGCGGCCATCTGCGGGCAGCACGACACGCCGTTCGGCCCGGTGCAGGACATCATCAGGCGCGCCTGCTGGATCTAGCGCCCGGTTCACGCTCACGGCCACCCCGGCACGACTGCCCTGCCGCGCGCCACCCGCGTTCCGGCGCAGGTTTCCGTACCCGCTTCCGTCCCGGCCCCGATCGGGCGCATGCGCCCGATCGTGATGGCGGCCCCGGCCAGCACCGCAAACATGTACAGATGCAGCGCACTCACGATCGGCTCAACCGTCGTCACCAGCGCCGCGTGCCCCAGCAGGGCGACCACGATGCCGACGACGAGACGCCGCGTGGCCGGATCGCCGCGATAGCGTCGGAGGGCGCGGATTCCGGCGGCGTGCACGGACACCAGAAAGGCGAGGAACGGCACGAACCCCAGAAGGCCGTGCTTGTAGAGAACGGCCAGATACCAGCTGTGCGAACCCAGCGGATACCGCAGGTCGCTCACGTCGCGCTGCGTGCCGTGGCCGGTCACCGGATTCTCGACAATCGCCGCCGCCGTCTGCCGGTAGATTTCGAAGCGGGTGTCGGCGCTCGATCGTCGCGCATCGACGAAGAACCCGCGAGCCGCCTCTTCGGCGGCGGGAGCCAGGCTCAGTCCCGCAGCCAGGAACACGATCGCGGCGAACGCCGCGATCGGCACGATAAGCCGCATCGTCACGAGTCGTGACCGCGCGAGCCGGCCCGAGAGCAGCAGCGCCGGCAGCGTCCCGGCCGTGATCACCATCGCCGTGCGCGCCTGTGAGTACACCAGGATCACAAGCGAAAGCACGCCAAACGCCGTCCAGGACAGGCGCCGCACGCCCTTCGCTTCCGATGCGAGCACGTAGATGATCGGTATCGAGAGCAGAATGGCCGAGCCGAGGTGAATCGAGGGGCCGAAAATGCCGCTGACGCGATCGCCCAGGCCGAAGAACCACAGGTCGCGGCCGACGCTGTGGAAGGCCACCATCTGCCCGGTCGCCGTAGCGCGCACCTCGCCAGGCAGCAGTCGGCCCAACAGCGTCTCGAACTCGATTGGCCCGAACAGCAGGTGCCAGGTCGTGAGCGCGTGCGAAAAGACCATCAGCGCCACCGCCGCACGCAGGATGGCCCGGATGTCGTCCGGTGTCCGCGCATACCGGTAGACGCTGAACATCAGACAGAACGACGCGAAGTACAGGCTGAAGTCCCACAGGAACGTCAGCACGCGCCCGGCCCCCTCGACCTGAAACCCGCTCACCAGATACGCGGCAAGGAAGACGACTGCCCATCCGAGCGCTGACGGCAGTCCGCGGCGCACGGCGGGCCGGCCGAGCGCGGCGGCCACGGTGACGCCGGCCACGAGGATCGGCGACACCAGGCGCTCGCCGCCCAGCAGCCACAGCACGGGCATCGACGCGAGCAGACCGACGACCGGCCTGGCACCCGATCCCGTCCGCGACCGACGTCGCGCAGGGGCGCGCGACGCAGCCGCGGGCAGGCCGGATGCAGCCCGGACGGAGTACGCGTCGGGGACCATCAGCTCGCTCCCCGCCCGGTCAGCAGCGTCGGAATCGTGCGAAGGACGATGAGCACGTCCGACCAGAGGCTCCAGTTGCGGATGTATTCGCGCTCGAGCCTGACGACCTCTTCGAAGTCGAGCACGTCGTTACGGCCCGACACCTGCCACGGGCCGGTCAGGCCGGGCACGACGAACAGGCGCTCGAAGTGCTGCGCCGAATACTGCTCGAGCTCATCGGGCACCGGCGGCCGCGGGCCGACCAGGCTCATGTCGCCCTTGAGTACGTTCCAGAGCTGCGGCAGCTCGTCGAGCGAGGTCTTCCGCAGGATCCGCCCGAGGCGCGTCGTCCGCGGATCGCGCTTGATCTTGAAGAGCCGCGCATCCGGATACTCGCTCAGGTGGCGCAGGCTGTCCTTCATCGCGTCGGCGCCGTCGACCATCGTACGGAACTTGAGAATCTCGAACCGGCGGCCGCCGACGCCGACGCGCGTCTGCCGGAAGATGACGGGCCCCTTCGAATCGAGCTTGATGGCGATCGCGATGACCACGAACAGCGGCCACAGCACGGCGAGCGCTATCGACGTGAGCACGACGTCCATCGTCCGCTTGATGGCGAGCTGCGGCAGGCCGAAGCTCAGCAGTGACAGCTGGACGAGCGGGCCGACGGCGGTGCGGTGCACCTCGAGGAAGGCATGCTCCATGACGCTGCGCCTGGGGGGGCGCAGCGCCACGGTCACCCCCAGGCGGAAGCACTCGTTGATGATGGCCGTCAGCGTGTCGAACGGCAGCCTCGGCGCGATGATGACGCCGTGGGCCTGGCTGTCCGCAATGGCGCGCTCGAGCTCGGTCAGCGGCGCGGTGGCCGAAATGCGCCCGACCAGCCGCACGCCGGGCGATCCGCTCCCCGCACTCGTCGCCCGCAGCTCTGCTTCGTCCTCGGCCGAGCCGATCACGAGCAGGCGCCGCTGCCAGCGGCCGCTGCGGAAGGCGGCCCGGATGCCGGCGGCGATCGCCAGCCGGCCGGCATAGGCGTACGCCGTGATGAGCCCTGCAGAGTAGAGGTAGGCGGTCTTGTTCGGCCAGGGCGCACTGCTCTCGTTGAACATGAGCGCCTGCCCCCAGCCAATCAGCGCGGCAATCGCGACGCCGAGCGACAGGCGGACGGGATCGGTGCGCTTCCGGCCGCCGTTGTAGGCCCCGGTCACCCGGAGCGCCAGCGGCATCACGCAGACGACCATGGCCAGCAGCGGCGCCGGATCCGGTACCGGGCGACTGCCGCTGTCAGACACGAGCGACCACGTGGCGATCGCCGTGAAGACGCCCGCTGCCCCCGCCGCCAGATCCGACACGAGCAGCACGGCACAGCGGAAGACTCTGCGCCGCCACTCGGCCCGGTGGTGCCGGGCGCGCTCGTCGAGCCAGTAGCGATTGTCGCGCTGGGGCAGAACGATGCTGGCGCCGCCCTGATTGTCGAAACGGAAATCTGAGGCCGACGACAGGCTCATACCGCATTCACCGACGTCCGCGCCATGCCTCGACCCGGATCGCTCAGGACGAGCTGCTCCGGGCGCGTTCGGCCGGCACGTAGTAGCGCGTGTACTCCCGGCTGTAGTACGCCGAGTAGTAGTAGGGATTCCGGTCGAGGTCGACCCGGTTCAGCACGCCGCCGATCACGCGCGCCCCGGCGCGGGCGAGCTGGCCCAGCGCCTGGTTCGCCGCATGGCGGCTCGTCTTCTCGGAGTGCACGACGAACAGCACACCCGAGACCATGTGGCCGACGATCGCCGCATCGGCCACCGGCATCACCGGCGGCGAATCGACGACGACCCAGTCGAACTGCCGCGTGGCCGAGTCGAGCACGCGCCGGAAGCGCGCTGACCCGAGCAGCTCGGCCGGGTTCGGCGGAATGTGCCCGGCCGGCAGCACGTAGAGGCCCTCGACCGGCGTCTCGTGCACGCACTCGCGGCTTTCGGCCGTGCCGACCAGCAGGTTCGACAGCCCGGGCTCCTGCGCGAGGCCGAACAGCCCGTGCGCACGCGGCCGCCGGAGGTCCGCATCGACCAGGAGCACCCGCTGTCCGGTCTGGGCAATCGCCACGGCCAGATTGCCGGCCACGACGCTCTTGCCCTCGCCGACGCCGGTGCTCGTCACCATCACGCTCCGCATGTCCGGATCGGCCCGCGCGAACAGCAGGTTCGTGCGGAGCATGCGGAGCGCCTCGGCAAAGCCGGCGGGAACCGGCCCGGTCATGAGCGGATCGCCCGAACGCAGCGACGAGGCCGGCACCGAGGGCAGCATCGCCAGCGAGGTCAGCCCGAGCACGGCCTGCATCTCTTCAGGCGTCCGGAGGCGGTTGTCGAAGTACTCGAAGAAGAACGCGAGGCCGAGCGCCCCGAGCACGGCCACGACGAAGCCCAGCGACAGATTCAGCACTTTCCGCGGACTCGACGGTGTCCGTGGCAGGACCGCCGGATCGACGATCCGGATGCCGCTCGTGCGCAGCTCGCCCGACACACCGGTCTCCTGCGCCCGCTGCAGCAGGCTGTCGTACAGCTGGCGGGCGCTCTGGGCGTTACGCTCGAGCACGCGGTACTCGACCGCCTTCGCATTGAGCTGCTGCGCCTCGCGCTCCTGCTGGGCAAGCGCCGCGAGCAGGTTGTTCTCGTGGGCCACGGCGGCCTCGTACTGGGCCGTGATCGACGCGACGACCTTCTGAATCTCCGTGTCGAGCTTCTGCTGCGCGAGCTCGATGGCGCGGTTGATCGCGACGATCTCGGGATGCCGGTCGCCGAAGGTTTCCGACAGCTGTGCCTTCTTCTGATTCAGCGCCGCCAGTTCCAGCTTCTGCTGCTGCACGAGCTGGTTGTTGAGCACTGCCGGGAAGCCGTCGAGATCGGCCGATCGGGCCAGCGCGTCCTGCAGCTGCCGGTACAGCGACTCCTGCCGCATGCGCTCGGTGCGGGCGCGCGTCACCTCGGTATTCACGTCGGTCAGCTTCTGCGCGACGATGTTCTGGCTGTCCTGCAGCGACAGCGCGTTGTTCTGCTCGCGGTAGCGCTGGAGCGCCGCCTCGGCCTCCTCGACGGCCTTGCGCTGCTCGGCCAGCCGCGCCATGAGCCAGTCGTTCGCATCGCGCGACGCCGACAGGCGGTAGTCGAGCGTCTCCTGCACGTAGGCCTTCGCCAGAGCATTCGCGACGCGCATCGAGAACGCGGCGCTGGGCGACTCGAACGACACGTCGACGAGCCGGCTGTTCCGCACCGGTGAAACCGAGACACGACGCAGGAACGCGTCAATCACGGCCGTCTGCTCAGGCGTCTCCGGCGGCTCCTGTCCGCCGGCCTGCCCGACCGCCGGATCAGGGACTCCCCCCTCCGGCGACCTGAACCACCGCATCACCGACGCGACTCCCTCGCGCACGACGGCCAGCGCTCCGCGCTCCGGTACGAGCAGCGGATGGTTCCAGGCGTCGAGCGCCTCAATCGTGCGGCGCGCGAGCAGCCGGCTCCGCAGCAGGTTGATCTGCGTGGTGTAGTAGTCAGGCTGCGCCTGCTCCTGGTCGACGACGCCCTCGAACGACACGATGTTCGGATCGCTGTCGATGAGCAGCCGCGTGCGTGCCTCGTAGAGCGGCGTCGCCGTGAACGTGTATAGCGCGACGGCCACCATGACCGTGAGAAACGCGCTCGCCATCAGCCAGCGCCGCTTGTAGAGAATCCGCACGTAGTCCCGCAGGTGAACGTCGCCGTGATCCTCGTCGAGCCCGTGCGCGTGCTGTGCCCCTGCACGCGACGGAACCGTCGCACCCGCTGGCGGCTGACCGTCGCCTGCCGCCCCCCGGCGGGACGCGTCGTCGAGATCGTCCAGGTTGATGTCGGGCATCAGAAGAACCTCACGGGAACGATGATCGTGTCGCCGGGCTGCACCGGCTCGTTCATGTCGACACGAATCTCCCGCTGCTCGTTGTCGACGATCCGGATGACTCTGGTTCGATTGAGCGCGCCCGACTCGGTCGCTCCACCGGCGAGCGACAGCGCCTGGAGCACGGTCGTGCCCTTCCTGACCGGATACGCGCCCGGCGCGCGCACTTCGCCGAACACGTACACCGTGGCGGCGCGCGGCACGTAGACCGTGTCGCCGTCCTCGAGCGTCACCTGATCACGCAGGGCGCCGCTCTGCAGGGCGTTGACGTCGACCGTGATGACCTCGGCGTCGGGATCCTCGCCCGGCAGCCCGGCGCTCCGACCGTTGCGGCCTTTCACGATCAGGACTTCGCCGGAGGCGTTCGGCGTGACCGAGCCGGCCTGCGCCAGCACCTCCAGCAGCGTCATCGGGCCCATCATCACGTAAGGCCCCGGATTCCTCACTTCACCCACGACGTCGACGCGCCGGCTGCGGTACTGCTGCACCGTCACCGATACCTGAGGATCGCGGAAGTAGCCGTCCTTCAGCTTTTCCCTGAGGCTCTCCTCGAACGCGCGAATCGTGAGCCCGGCCGCCTGCACGCGTCCCAGCCAGGGAAAGCTGAATGTGCCGTCGGCCTCGACGGGATAGGCCCCGCTGATGTCCTTCTGCTGAAGCACGGAGATCGCGAGCACGTCGTGAGGACCGATGACGTAGTCGGGTGATGCCGCGGGCGGCAGTACTGCCGCCGCCGCGGGAGCGGCTTCGGGCGCCGCAGGCGCATCCGGTGCCCCGACCGCGCCCGGCATCGCCGACGTTGCCGGCACCGTCGGAGCCGCCGGACGCGTCACACTGCCCTCAGGCTCCTGAGCGAGTACGGGAAGTGCCACCGACGGCAGTAGCAGTATCGCGATCATCCGTATCGCGAACGACACCGCCAGACAGGCAGATCGTCGCGGCGCGACCCACTGCACGAACGACATCGGGAACGCTCCTTTCCTTCCGCTCCATCGGTCATGACCTGCGTGACTGACGTTCGTGTCACGACCGTTCGAACCTGTTCGGATAGCAGCGAAGTCCATACCAGCCGATGCGTCATGCAGAGACGCGATCAATCAGCCTGCGTCGATGGCCGTGTAGAGCACGAGCTACATGGTGTCGCGACCGTCTTTCACACTCTCCTCGATGACGGCACGTGCGTCCGCGAATACGTTCAGAGCACGCCGTAACTGACCGATACGCCCCACTGTGTGCCGCGCACAGCACGATCCGTCTCGAACTGCCACGTTCGCCGCCAGTTCGTCATACCGAGGCCGATGCGCAGATCGGGACGGAAGCGGTAGCCGACGTCGATGCCGTACTCGAAACGCCGCACGCGCCCGGGCATCGGCGTAAGCAGCGCATCGAACGTGCGGTACTCGTAGCGATCGCGCCGCGCACCGACAAGCATGTCGAAATTGCCGAACAGCTGTCGCCTGACGCTGACGCCGACACCCGTATCGATGTAGTAGGGCCGCAGCTGCTGCGCCGAGTACTCGAGGTCGCGGCTCCAGCTGAGGCCGATTCGCGTTCCGCCCGTCGTGTGGCTCAGTGCGGCGCTGCCGACCAGGCCGGAAAAGTCCGGCAGATCGGGCCGCAGCGTGAACAGGCGCCTGAAGCCAATCTCCGCGGACCCGGCAACAAGTGCGCGACGGTTGAACCTGACGCCAATCGCCGCCCGGCCGCCCTGACCGTCGCGCGAGGGCGCCCGGCTGAAGCGATCGTCGTGCAGTTGTCCACGCACGTACACCGTCGTCATCGGCGTCAGCGCGTAGTAGAGGCGCGCATCGACGGCACGCTCGGTCCGGTTGAGCGCGGTTCGCAGGTTCGTGCCGGTGATGACGTCTTCCTGCTGATCGAAATCAATGACGTCGATCGACCCGATCAGCTCGGCCTCCAGCTTCGGGCGGATCCGCCAGGCGACGCCGAGGTGCTGATGCGTCGTCGAACGCCGGGACCGCGCGTCGATCTCGAAGCTGGGCCGCTGTCGCGACCGTCGCCAGCCCGACGAGGCCCAGACGTTCACCCGCGTCCCCCGCACGTCGACACGCGCGGCCAGTTCAGGGTTGATCGACCGCTCGCTCGCGAACGACTTGAACCACACCAGGTCCGCCGCCGCACGCGTCGAGAAGACGACCCGGCGCTGGATCGGCACCCAGGCGTCGACGGCCGGCGTCAGCGTCATCGTCAGGTCGGCGCGTGGATTCGTCGCGCTGTTGAAGACGTTGCTGTCGACGGCCAGCTCGCTCACGCGGAACGACGGCGTGAGATAGACGGGACTCCAGCGAATCCGCGCGGCCTGACGCGGATCCTCGGGCGGCGCTTCCGGCACCTGGGCCCTGGCGTCCGCGCATACGACGAGCATCCCGACGACCGCGAACAGGGCGGCCGCCGCTTCGGGCCGCACGACGGTCACCGACAACGATCCCGACGAACGATGTGGTGCGTCGCTACTGCGACGGGCTGGCGTCGTCGCGCACGATGAGCCAGGTGGCAATGCCGATGGCGGCCGCCGACGCCACGACGATGCCCGTCACGGCCGCGGTCGACAGGCCGGCCCCTCCGGCTGCCGCTCCCTGTGCCGCCGCAGCGCCGAACTGCGTAGTGGCGCACGACACCGCCGGCGCGGCCACGTCGACGCGCGCACCTTCGACGACCGCCGAACCAATCACGCGACTCGAGGCATCGACAGCTTCCACGAGGTGATCGCCACTGACGGCTGCCGGGAATGCGAACGTGCCATCGGCCGCGATCCGCGCGGTATCGACGACGGCGCCCGTGTCGAGATCGCGCAGACGTACCGATCCGCACGCAAGCGGCGTCCCATCGGCACCGGTGGCTACGCCGCGAATCGCCATGGCAGGGGCGGCGTGCGCTGCGACTGTGAGGACGTTGACCGGAGCGAGACCGAAGGCCAGTGCCACGATCAACGAACGGACTACGAGCTTCCGCATGACTTCTCCGTTCGCAGGTTGTGAGGCGGGGAGCGGCCTCGGACCGTACTGTCGTGGGAGGGGAACGACAGATGCTCACATGCCGTGAGCACCTGCCATGGCCTGCAGTATGGCGAGCACGCGCGGTGGAGTCAAGCGTTTTTCTCGCGGAAATACGGCTGTTACACGACCGCGCACGGCATCAGAACTGCGATCGGACTGTGATCAAAGTGATACGCATCAGACCGCAGGAAGACCGGCGCGCAGACGTGCGAGGCGGGCGAACAGGCGGCCCACCGATGCCGGGCCGGCCAGGCGCCAGTCGATCAGGTGCGTATGCGGCCGCTCGCCGACGCCAACGAGAATGTCGTCGTCGCGCAGCGCCGTGAACGCGTCTTCGTCGGTGCGATCGTCGCCGAGGTAGACGATCGAAACCGGCTCGCCGGTCGCCACGCGCACGCGTCCGCGAATCCACTCACACGCGCGCCCCTTGTGCCAGTCGACAGCCGGCAGCAGTTCCATCGCCTTGGCACCAGGCAGGAGCTTCAGCACGTTCGCCTCGACCAGCGGTTCGGCCAGCGCCTCGAACTCTTCGAGCGCACGGGCTCCCAGGTCAGGAGGCGCCTGGCGGACATGACAGGTGAGCGCGTACGTCTTGTCCTCGAGGTGAACGCCGGGACACCAGGCGAGCTGGCGGGACGCGCGGGCCAGCAGCGAGGCGATGACAGCGGCTACCGGGTCGAGGGCATAGTGATGGAACGCCGTGCCGGGCCCGACAATCTCGAGCCCGTGCAGGCCGGCGACGTACTGCGCGGCGGGACCGACGCGTCGCGCAACGTCGGGCAGCCGGCGGCCGCTCACCACGCCGAACGTCACGCCCGGCGCCTCGGCCACCCGCTCCATCGCCTCGCGTACATCGTCGGCAACGACCGCGGCCTCGGGTGTCGGGGCCAGCTCGGCCAGTGTCCCGTCGTAGTCGGTCAGCAGCAGGAGATGGCGATCCCTCGTCCGCTCGTGAATGGCAGTCGCCACGACGTCCGACGTCGTGTATGTCGATCCTGCGGTTGCGTCCGTCCTACCCAGAGAGGAACCCACTGCCTTTCCGCCGCTCGAGTCGGTCGAGGATGTCGGACGCCCAGGCCAGGACGTCGCGGCCGGCCACCTGGCGCCGCAGCGCGCGCATGCGGCGATGACGCTCCCAGGCCGGCATCTCGATCGCGCGGGCAATCGCGGCCGTGAACCCGCGTTCGTCGTAGGGATTGATGATCAGCGCCTCGGGCAGTTCCTGCGCGGCACCTGCCAGCTCGCTCAGGATCAGCACGCCATCGAGGTCGTCGCGCGCGGCAACGAACTCCTTCGCCACGAGGTTCATGCCGTCGTGCAGCGACGACACGATGCAGAAATCGGCCAGCCGGTACAGCGCGACCAGCTCGGGCAGCTGGAAGGTCTGCTTGAGGTACCGGATGGGTCCGTCGGACGGCCCGCGGCCGAACTCCGTGTTCACCTCGGCCACCAGCTCGTCGATCTCGGCCGAGATCGCCGCGTAGGCCGGCACGTCCTCGCGCGACGGCACGCCAATCTGCACGAATACGAAGCGATCGGCCAGCGACGGGTTCTCCTGCAGCAGCCGCCGCAGCGCCGCGATCCGCTCCGGAATGCCCTTCGTGTAGTCGAGCCGGTCGACCCCGACGCCCACGATCTTGTCGTCGAGGCCGAGCTCGAGCGCCAGTGTCCGCATGCGCTCCGGCATCGACTCGTCGCGCAGCGTCGTCGAGATGCGCTCGAAGTCGGCGCCGATCGGAATCGAGACGACGCGTACGGTGTGTCCTTCCCAGTAGACCGTGTTGCCGGTGACCGGCGCGCCAATCTCCTCGATGACGGCTGTCAGGAAATTGCGCGTGTCGCGCGGCACCTGGAAGGCGAGCAGGTCGTTGCTCAGCAGTCCCTCGAGAATCTCGCGGCGCCACGGACAGATGCGCAGCCGGTCGACGTCGGGCCAGGGAATGTGCCAGAAAAGCGCGGTCCGCAGCGCCGGCCTCCGCTTCCGCAGCGTGCGCGCGACGAGCGACAGGTGGTAGTCGTTCAGGAAGACCGACGAGTCCGGCGGTGCCTCCTGGGCGACGGCTTCCGCGAAGATCCGGTTGACCTGTTTGTACATGTCCCAGTCTTCCGGCTTGAACACGGGTCGCACGTGCGCCTGATGGCAGAGCGGCCACAGTCCGCTGTTGGAGAAGCCGGCGTAATAGCCTTCGACCTGTGCCTCGGTAAGCCAGATGCGGCGCAGCCTGTACGCCGGTGCGTCGGGGGGTACTTCGACCGAGTCGTGCTCGTCGACCACGTCGCGATCGGCGCTGCCGGCTCCGTGGGCGATCCAGACGCCTCCACGCTCGCGCATGAGCGCGTCGAGCGCGACCGAGACGCCGCCCGGCGTGGGCTTCGCCTCGATGCGCCCGTCCTCCGTTCGCTGGTGCATCCACGGCTCACGGTTCGAGACGACGACCAGCCCGCCGCCGGGTCGCCCGATCTCGCCTGCCTGCGACACGGCCGCCCGGAACAGGATAGGCGCGACGAGCTGGTTGATCGCGACGACGGCACCGATGATCACCTCGACCCGCGTACCCCACAGACCGTGGTCGAGCGCCACGGCGGCCGCCATGCCGAGCGTCACCTCGGCCGTCGGCAGCAGTGCACGCCAGAGAAGCTGCCGCCGCTGCGGATCGAGCGCGACCGCACGGCCGGCCAGCGCGACGGCGGCCCGCCAGCCCGCCAGCCGCACCCCGCTGAGCACCAGCGCAATCAGGCCGGTCGTCGCGAGGAACTCGACCTGCAGCGACGCGCCGGCGGCGGCAAAGAACAGGACGAGCACCGGCATGGCGCCGTACTCGATGGCGTCGTGCAGGACGTCGCCCACCTGACGCATGGCGTTCTGGACGACGATGCCGGCGGTGAGCGCGGCGAGGAACGGCTCGAAGCCGAGCGGCTCGGCGACGCGACTCAGAATCAGGCAGACCGCCAGCAGGACGACGGTCACTTCGCGGCCGACGTAGCGCAGATACAGCGTGAACAGCCCGCCGACGAGCGTGCCGAAGGCCACCGATCCCGCCAGCGCCCATGCCGCGGCCCCGGCCATCTCGGCCGGCGCCGCCGACGCCACTCCGAACACCGTGCGCGCTGCGCCGAGCAGAACGACGAAGATCGAGATGGTCAGCAGCTGGAGCAGGACGATGACCTGCACCGACAGATCGGCGAACGGCCCGCGCGCGCGACTCTCGGTGACGACCGCCACGACGACGGCCGGCGACGTGTTGACGAGCAGCGTGGCCATCAGGCCCGCGGCGAGCGCCAGCTGCAGGCCCGTCAGATCGGGCGCGATCGGCAGGTACGGCCACGCGACGAGCAGGACGACGGCAAACGCCAGCCAGGCGAGCACGAACGTCAGCGCGGTCAGCGATGCGAGCATGCCGAGGCGCGGACGCAGGTCGCGCAGGTTGATATGGAGCCCGGCCATCACCGCGATGACCGCAACGGCGAAGCGGCCGGCGGCTTCGAGATCGCGGGCCATCGGCTCGGTGATCACGTTGGCCACCGACGGGCCGCACACGAGGCCGACGGCCAGATAGCCGGTGATGCGCGGCAGCCGGACGAACTGACAGAGCCAGCCGACGATTGCCGCCGCGAGCAGCGCGATGCCGAGGGCGAGCGCCGCCGAGTGGCCGCTCTCGCGGCCGAGCGGGCCGACGACAATCCAGACGAGCGTGACCGCCAGCGCGAGCGCCGCGACGCGTCTCACGCGCGCCTCCCCGCGCCCCACTGCGGCACGACGAACATCGCGAACAGTTCGAAGGCCGCCGTACCCAGCGCCACGCTGGCCAGCAGCATCTGCCCGGCGCCGGTCGGCAGCATCTGTGCGAAGTTGAGCGCGAACGCGATCGCCAGCACGCCGGGCGGCATGAGGAACGCTGCCAGGTCCGACGAACGCACATCGAGGAACGGCGCGGCCAGCCAGGCTCCCGTCACCTTGCCGGCGAGCCGGAAGAGCAGGTACGGCGGCAGTAACCAGATGGCTGCCACCGAAAAGGTCGCCGACGCTCCGGCCGTCACGAGCAGCAGGACGACGACGGGATGCTGCACGCGCCGCAGATCATTCTCCGCGACGCGGTCGACGCGGCCGGGCAGGAGCGTCCACGTCATCCCGGCCACGAGGCCGACCGCGAGCGGCGAGACGTACAGATAGGCCGCAGCTCCACCGGCCAGCGACAGCGTGCCCAGCACATACACGACGCGTTCCGGTCCCGACTCGGCCCGCTCGAACAGCAGCCAGCCGATCAGCCCGACGGCGAAGCCGATGATCGGCGGCGCCAGCGTCATCACGCGCACCGACGCGCCGGTCGGCACCGCCAGCAGCGCGAACACGACGATGGCAAGCGCGATCGGCAGCACGTCGTCGAGGTCGGCGACGCGCGTGGCCACCGCTGCGGCCGGCTCCGAATCGGGATCGGCCGATGTCGCCGACGACGAGGACGCGCAGAGTCCGAGCGCCAGCACGAAGCCGACGATCGATGCATCGAGCGGCATCCCGGTCTGCCGGATGAAGAACAGCGCGGCGGCGGCCACCATCAGCGTCGTGACCGCGCTTTCCATGCTCGCGGCCAGGAACAGCCCGAGCGCCTGCCGGACCTGACGGAGCTCGCGACCGAGCGCGATGCCGACGAGCACGCCGAGCACCGCGAGCGCGATCGTCACCGCCAGCGAGAGGCGATCGAGCAGGGCGGGACTGAGCCAGCCGAGCACCGACGGCCCCATCGCGAAGCCGAGCGGAAGGAAGATGACGGCCGGCGTGAGCGAAGGCGCCAGGCCGAGCGCCGATCGCGTGCGGAGCAGCCCCCAGAGCCGGGCCAGTGGAGATGGGGGTCGCGAGCCCCCCAGCCGCTTGTCGATCGGGTCCGGACCGCCGAGTTCGCGGCGCCGGACGTCGGGCGGCACCTGTCTCACTGCGGCGCGCTCCCCGGCGTCTCCATCGCCTGCATGAGCGTCTCGATGGCCGGCGCGGGCACGATGATCGGATCCTCGGCGCCGACGACGAGACCGATGAACCGGCTGTTGAGCGAGAAGAGAACCGTGCCCGGCGTCAGCTGCGACCCGACCGACGCCGGCAGCACGCCGTGCGACCATCGGGGATCGACCAGGCTCTCGGCGCGACCGAGGAACACCGGCTGCACGGTGGGGCCGATCGACGTCGCGCTCAGCGCCGCGGCGAACGTGAAGCCCGGAAACGTCCGCACCGAGGCGGGCAGCAGATCGAGGCCGGCCGTACCGGCGGCCGGCGGTACGCGGAGCAGGGCAATTTCGCGCTCCGGATCGTGCGCAACGACGTCGATCACCGACTCACCGTCGCGGATTGGCATCATGGCCGGCGGCACGTACATCAATGCGAGGTCGCCCCGCACCCGAACGGCCAGTCCCCACGCCTCCGCCTCTGGCATCGGCTCCTCGTCGTCGCCGACCTCGTCGTCGGCCGGTGCCTCGCGGCTGCGGGTCTTGACGTCGGAATCGGCCGCAAGCGGCACTACGACCGTCAATGGCGACACGCGCCCGACGACATCGCTGAGCGCGCCCGACATTTCATCGAACGTCGCGCGCGCCGCCAGACCGGCCAGCGGCGCCGAGCTTGGCGTCACCACCGACATGTCCGAGTACGGATAGCGCCACCGCGCGAGCAGCAGCAGCACGACGACCGCCACGCCCACGACCAGCACGAGCAGGCGCGTCTCCCGGCCCGACTGCGGCTCGGGTACATGAGAAGCCATCTGTGATCTGCCTCCTAGGCGTGCGCCTTCTGGCGCAGGTGGCGGACGACGGTCGTGAACCGCTCGACGGTCCAGGCAATCTCGTCGGCCGTCGTGAAGCGGCCGAGGCCGAACCGCACCGAAGCCGACGGCACGGGCGCATCGCCCGAGATCGCCTGCAGGACGTGCGACGGCTCGCCCGACGCCGATCCGCAGGCCGATCCGGCCGACACCGCGATATCGCCAATGGCGATCAGCAGCGACTCCCCATCGACGTCGGGGAAACTGACGTGCAGGTTATTCGCCAGTCGCCGCTCGAGCGTTCCGTTGACCACGACTGTCCCGAGATTGCTGCGGAGTCCGTCGAGCAGCGCGTCGCGCAGCGTCGCGACCCGGCGGCACTCTTCGTCCATCCCGGCCGCCGCGATGGCGCACGCGCGGCCGAATCCAACGATGCCGGGAACGTTCAGCGTTCCGGCGCGCAGTCCTCGCTCGTGACCGCCGCCGACCAGCATCGGCTCGACGGGCAGGCGCCGACGCACGTAAATCGCGCCGCACCCCTTCGGCCCGTAGAGCTTGTGGGCCGTCATCGACAGCAGGTCGACGCACATCGCCTCGACGTCGAGCGGAATCTTCCCGACGGCCTGGGCAGCGTCGACATGAAAGAGCGCGCCGGCATCGCGTGCCATGCGGCCAATCTCGGCGATCGGCTGAATGACGCCGATTTCGTTGTTGGCCGCCATCACGCTCACGAGCGCGGTCTGCCCGTCGATGGCGCGCGCCGCCGCCTCGAGGTCGACGATGCCGTCACGCCCGACCGGCAGGCGCACGACCTCGAAACCTTCCCTGCCGAGGCGTGAGGCGGGTTCGAGCACCGACTTGTGCTCGATGGCCGAGACGACGACGCGCGTGCGGCCGCTCATGGCGCGCACCGCGCCGGCTATCGCGAGATTGTTCGATTCGGTCGCGCCGCTCGTGAAATAGATGTCCCTCGGCGCCGCGCCGATGATCGACGCGACCTCCCGCCTCGCCTGCTCGACGGCCGCCTGCGCCTTCCAGCCCCAGGCGTGCGTCGACGAGGCCGGATTGCCGAAATGCTCCGTGAAGTACGGGAGCATGGCCTCGAGCACGCGCGGATCCAGCGGCGTGGTGGCGTGACAGTCGAGATAGACGGGCGCACGCGCCATGCGGACTATTATCACCCCCGCCCGTGCGCCCGGCGGAAGAGGAGGCGGTCCGGCGCGTTACTCGGTCCGGACGACGCCGCCTGGCTGGAGGAGCGCGGCCTTGAGCGTGTGCCACGCGAGCGTGGCGCACTTGACGCGCATCGGGAACTCGCGCACCCCCGCAAAGACCGCCAGCTTTCCGAACGCCTCGGCGTCGACCGGCTGGCCCGTCGGCGTCGTCAGCATGGCCTGGAAGCGGTCGAACAGCTCGAGGGCCTCGGCCACGCGGCGCTCCCGCACGGCCTCGGTCATCAGCGAGGCCGATGCCTTCGAAATCGCACAGCCGCTCCCCGTGAAGCGGATATCACGGATGATGCCGTCTTCGATCCGCGCGGCGACGACGACGCGATCGCCGCACAGCGGGTTGTGCCCGTCGGCATGGCAGGTCGCGTCCGGCAGCTCGCCGAAATTCCGCGGCCGCCGGTTGTGGTCGAGGATCAGATCCTGGTAGAGCTCGGAGAGGTCCGACATCGAGCCTCAGAAGAAGCCGAGCTGCAGCTTCGCCGCGTCCGACATCCGATCCTTGCTCCATGGCGGATCCCAGACGACCTCGACGACGGCCTCACTCACGCCCGGAATGGCCTTCACCTTGTAGCGCACCTCGCTCGGCAGGTGCTGCGCCGCCGGGCAGGCGGGGCTCGTCAGCGTCATCTTCACGAGCACCCGGCTCTCAGCGTCGACGATGATGTCGTAAATCAGCCCCAGCTCGTAGATGTCGACCGGAATCTCAGGGTCATAGACCGTCTTCAGGACCTCGACGACCTGCCCCTGCAGCTCGGCCATCCGATCGGGATCGGGTGGGCCGACGGTCGGTGCGTCCGGCTTCGACGGATCAGGCTCGACGAGCGCCGCCGTGTCGAAGCCCGCATCGTCGTCCCCCGGTGCCGTCGGCGCAGGCGCAGCGGACGCGTCGGGGGCCTTCGCGGCTTCCGGTGCCGCGTCGGCGCCGTCCTGTTCGTCGGAGCGGCGGTTGCCAGAGAAGAACGAAAAGAGCCCCATCGTTTACCCCATCAGCCTGCGCACCCGCTCGAGCGCGCGCACGAGTGCGTCGACATCGGATGCCTGGTTGTAGAGCGCGAACGACGCACGAGCCGTCGCCGGAACGCCGTAGCGATCCATGATCGGCTGTGCACAGTGATGGCCGGTCCGGATGGCCACGCCCTCGCTGTCGGCAATCGTGCCGATGTCGTGCGGATGGATGCCGTCCATCACGAACGAGACGAGACTGCCGCGCTCGCGCGGCTCACCGATCAGCCGGAGGCCCTCGACCTGCCGCAGCGCCTCGACGGCGCGCGCCACCACCTCGTGCTCGTGCGCGGCAATCGCCTCGAAGCCGATCCGCGTGACGTAGTCGATTGCCGCGGCCAGACCGATGGCGCCCGCAATGTGGGGCGTACCGGCCTCGAACTTGTTCGGCAGATCCGCCCAGGTGCTCGCCTCGAGCGTCACCGTGCGGATCATGTCGCCGCCGCCCAGGAAGGGCGGCATCGCATCGAGCAGCGTCTCGCGGCCGTAGAGCACGCCGATGCCGGTCGGCCCGTACAGCTTGTGACCGGTGAAGACGTAGAAGTCGGCATCGAGCGCCCGCACGTCGACCGGCATGTGCGCGACAGCCTGCGAGCCGTCCACGAGCACGTGCGCGCCGACCCGATGGGCTTCGGCGATGAGCTCGGCCACGGGATTGACCGTCCCCAGTGCATTCGACACGTGGGTGACGGCGACGATCCGCGTGCGCTCGCCGAGGACGGCCGCGAACGCCTCGCGATCGAGCTCTCCCCGATCGTCGATGGGCACGGCCCTGAGCGTGGCGCCGACGCGCGCGCACAGCTGCTGCCAGGGCACCAGATTCGAATGGTGCTCCATCGCCGTGACGACCACTTCGTCGCCCGGGCCGACGAATGCGTCACCGTAGGACCGCGCGACGAGGTTGATCGCCTCGGTGGCGTTGCGGGTGAAGATGATCTCGGCGACCGACCGCGCGTTGAGAAAGGCGCGCACTGTCTCGCGCGCCGCCTCGTAGCCGGCCGTCGCCCGCTCGCTCAGGACGTGAACGCCGCGGTGGACGTTCGCGTTGTCGCGCTCGTAGTAGTGGACGAGGGCCTCGATGACGGCCCGCGGCTTCTGCGACGTCGCCGCGTTGTCGAGATAGACGAGCGGACGGCCGTGGACCTGCTGTGCGAGCGCCGGAAAATCGGCGCGCGCAAGCGACAGGTCACGGGCCGTCCCGGCGCCCTCGGTCACGGCCTCACTCCTGCTCGAGCGCCTCGAGCTCGAGCATCCCCTCGACGAGCGCCATCGTGGTGCGGCGCACCGGGTCGAGCCGGATGCCGTTGAGTACGTCGCTCGCGAAGGCGTGGATGAGCATGTTGCGGGCGTGCCGCTCGGGGATGCCGCGCGCCTTCAGGTAGAACAGCGCGTCGGTGTCGAGCTGGCCGATTGCCGCCCCGTGCGTGCACTTGACGTCGTCGGCGAAGATCTCGAGCTGCGGCTTCGTGTTGATCTGCGCCTCGTCGCTCAGCAGCAGCGCCTTGTTCGTCTGCTTGGCGTCGGTCTTCTGTGCCTCGGGGTGCACGAAGATCTTGCCGTTGAAGACCGCGCGCGACCGGCCCGTGAGGATGCCTTTGTACACCTCGTGGCTCGGGCAGTGCGGCTGCACGTGATTGATCGTCGTGTGCGTGTCGACCAGCATGTCGCCCGCGCCGACGTAGAGGCCGTTCAGCGTGACCTCGGTTCCCTCGCCGTCGAGCACCGCCACGATGTCGTTGCGGGCAATCCGGCCACCGACCGTCACCGCGTGCGAAGTGAACGTGCTGCTGCGCCCGGTCCGCACGAACATCGTCGCGATGTGGAACGACCTGTTGTTCTGGCGCTGGAGCTTGACGTGATCGACGAACGCGGCCGGAGCCAGCTCGACGTCGACCGCCGGCGCCACGAGCGCCACGCCGTCGCCGGCCGCGTCGGCGTACGTCTCGACGAGCATCGCCTGCGAGGCCTCGCCGGCGCGCACGACGATCCGCGGCGCGACGAGCAGCGGGTCGGCCCCGGGCACGGTCACGTGGAGGATCTGGATCGGCCGCTCGATGACCGCCTTCGGGGCAATGTCGATGACGAGCAGATCCTCGAAGAAGGCGGTGTTCAGATCCGTGAATGCGGTACCGCCCTCGGGACGGGCGGGCAGCAGATCGCCTGCCTCCGCGTTGGCGATCGTGCGGACCGCGACACCACGCGGCAGTCGCGGCAGCGGCCCGCTCAGCCGGCCGTTGACCAGCACGAACGTCACCGCGTCCTGACCGAGCGGCAGCAGGCCCGCCACCAGCGTCGAATCCGCCTTCGCCTCCGGCGCAGGCGACAGCCGCAGCTCGGCGATGGGCGCCACGTTCGTGAAGCGCCACTCCTCGTCGCGCGTCGTGGGGAAGCCCTGCCGACTGAACCGCTCGAACGCCGCGATGCGTCCTTCCGAGGCCCCGCCGGCAGAGAACGCCGGCCGGCCCTTGAGCTCCTCGAAACCGGCCGCCAGCGAGGCGTGCCGTTCAGCGACCTGGGTCGTGCTCATCCCCGCGCCCCCGCCATCTCGGCCTCGATCCAGCCGTAGCCCTTCTCCTCGAGCTCGAGCGCCAGCTCGCGCCCGCCCGACCGGACGATGCGCCCGCCGCTCAGCACGTGCACGAAGTCGGGCACGATGTAGTTGAGCAGCCGCTGGTAGTGGGTGACGACGATGATCGAGCGCTCCGGGCTCCGCAGCGAGTTCACGCCGTTGGCCACGATCTTCAGCGCGTCGATATCGAGCCCGGAGTCGGTCTCGTCCAGGATGGCGAGCTTCGGCTCGAGTACGGCCATCTGGAAGATCTCGTTGCGCTTCTTCTCGCCGCCCGAGAAGCCCTCGTTGACCGACCGGTTGAGCATCGCCTGATCCATCTCGAGCAGCGCGGCCTTCTCGCGCACGAGCTGCATGAACTCGACCGCGTCGAGCTCCGGCTCACCGCGGTGCTTCCGCACCGAGTTGAGCGCCGTCCGCAGGAAGTACGTGTTGTTGATGCCGGCGATCTCGATCGGGTACTGGAACGCCATGAAGACGCCCTCGCAGGCGCGCACTTCCGGATCGAGCTCCAGCAGATCCTTGCCGTCGTAGGTGATCGATCCGCCGGTGACCTCGTAGCCGGGCGAGCCGGCCAGCACGCGGGCCAGCGTGCTCTTGCCCGAGCCGTTCGGGCCCATCACGGCGTGCACCTCACCGGCGTTGACCGTCAGGTCGAGCCCCTTGAGGATTTCCTTGTCCTCCGCCTTGACGCGCAGGTCCTTGATTTCGAGCAGCATGAGTCCTCTTCGTCTGTGCGCCGGGGGCCGCGCCCGGCGCTCGATTCATCGTTGCGGGCGCCCGGCCGGGCGCCCGTCCTGACCATCCCCGGCCGTCGCCGCCGGGCGCTGTTTCATCAGCCGACCGAGCCCTCGAGGCTGATCGACAGCAGCTTCTGGGCCTCGACGGCGAACTCCATCGGCAGCTCGCGGAAGACCTCCTTGCAGAAGCCGCTCACGATCATGTTGACCGCGTCCTCGGTCGAGATGCCGCGCTGCTGGCAGTAGAAGATCTGCTCCTCGCCGATCTTCGACGTCGACGCCTCGTGCTCGACGGTGGCCGACGTGTTCTTGATCTCGAGGTACGGGAAGGTGTGCGCTCCGCACCTGTTGCCGATGAGCATCGAGTCGCACTGCGAGTAGTTGCGTGCGTTCTGCGCGTTGCGCCCGATGGTGACCGCGCCCCGGTAGGTGTTCTGCCCGTGCCCGGCCGAGATGCCCTTCGAGACGATCGTGCTGCGGGTGTTCTTCCCGAGGTGGATCATCTTCGTGCCGGTGTCGGCCTGCTGGTAGTTGTTGGTGACCGCCACCGAGTAGAACTCGCCCACCGAGTTGTCACCCTGCAGAATGCAGCTCGGGTACTTCCAGGTGATGGCCGATCCCGTCTCGACCTGCGTCCACGTGATCTTGGCGTTGGCCATCGCCTTGCCGCGCTTCGTGACGAAGTTGTAGATGCCGCCGCGCCCCTCGCTGTCGCCCGGGTACCAGTTCTGGATCGTCGAGTACTTGATCGTCGAGCCATCGAGCGCGACGAGCTCGACGACGGCCGCATGCAGCTGGTTCTCGTCGCGCATCGGCGCCGTGCAGCCCTCGAGGTAGCTGACCGTCGCGCCCTCGTCGGCCACGATCAGCGTGCGCTCGAACTGTCCCGTGTTCCGCGCGTTGATGCGGAAGTAGGTCGACAGCTCCATCGGGCAGCGCACACCCTTCGGAACGTAGACGAACGAGCCGTCGCTGAAGACCGCCGAGTTGAGCGCCGCGTAGAAGTTGTCGGTGTACGGGACGACCGAGCCGAGGTAGCGCCGGACCAGGTCCGGATGCTCGCGGATCGCGTCCGACATCGAACAGAAGATGATGCCGAGCTCCGCCAGCTTCTCGCGGAACGTCGTGGCCACCGAGACGCTGTCGAAGACGGCGTCGACGGCCACGCCCGCCAGCAGCTTCTGCTCCTCGAGCGGGATGCCGAGCTTCTCGAACGTCCGGAGCACCTCCGGATCGACCTCGTCGAGGCTCTTCAGCTCGGGCCGCTTCTTCGGGGCCGAGTAGTAGCTGATGGCCTGGAAGTCGACCGGCTCGATTTTCAGGTTGTGCCAGGTCGGCTCCGTCATCTTCAGCCAGGCCCGGTAGGCCTTCAGCCGGAACTCGAGCATCCACTCCGGCTCCTGCTTCTTGGCCGAGAGACGACGGATGACGTCCTCGTCGAGGCCGGGCGGGAAGGTTTCCGCCTCGACCTCCGTCTCGAAGCCGTACTGGTACTCGCGCGTCGCGAGCTGCTCAATGGTGTCCGCAGAGGTGCTCATGTTCGATGGTCCTATACAGAAAACGAAGTGCCGCACCCGCAGGTGCTCCGCGCCTGCGGGTTCTGGAACACGAACCCGCGGCTGAGCAGGTTCGTGTCGTAATCGAGCGTCGTGCCGTCGAGCAGCCGGTGGCTGCGCGGGTCGACCCACACGCGGACGCCTCCGGGCCCTTCGAACACCAGGTCGCCGTCGCGCGGCCCGGCCTCCCAGGCGAAGACGTACTCGAACCCCGAGCACCCGCCGGCCTTCACGCCGACCCGCAGTCCCCTCGCCTCCCGATACTGCTCGGCCAGCAGCCGGGCAATCTGCCTGGCCGCTTTCTCAGTCACCGTAATCACGCTGCACTCACCTCGCCGGCCGCCGCACGAGCGGCAGCGGCCTGGCCTGCTCGACCGGCACGACCGGCGTCCCATCGACCAGCTCGGCGACGGATGTGCCGGCCAGCGCCTCGAGAATCCGATCCTTGATGCGCCAGAGCGGATCGCGGATGTTGCACTTGGCGTACTGCTCGCACGTCTGATCCGTGTCGGAGCACGCCGTGACCGTCACCGGTCCGTCGACCGCCTGAATGACGTCGGCCACGGAAATCTGCGCGGCCGGACGCCGCAGGCCGTAGCCGCCGCGGATGCCCTGGTGCGAGGCGAGTACGCCGCCGCGCACCAGCTTCTGCAGCACCTTCGCGAGCAGTTCGGCCGGAATATCGTAGGCCTCGGCCAGTTCTCGCGCCGAGACCGCCCCGCGATCGGCGTTGGCCGCCAGGTGCCGCATCGCCAGCAGCGCGTAGTCCGCCTTCTTCGAAAGTCGCAGCATGTCGTCCCGTCCGCGCGGAAAGCCGACCGAGAAAGTCCATTTTGCCCCGAAAAGCGTCCGAGAGCAACCCTTCGGCCGGCGCTAAATTATTGATGAGACGAGTCTTATTAAGCGGATTCGCTGCCGGCGTACCCGCCCCGCCGCCACGCCTCGATCCCGCCGGCCAGGCTCCGCGCATCGATCCCGCGCTCGCGCAGCATGGCCGCAGCCCGGGCGCTCCGCATGCCCGAACGGCAGTAAACGACCACCGGGCCCTCACCCACCATCCGCGGCACCTCGGTCACCGCACGCGGAAGCGGCACCAGCCGCGCACCGTCGATCGCCCCTTCCGCAAATTCCGACGGCTCGCGCACATCGATGAGCGTGTGCGGCACGCCCGTCCGCCGCCACGCGTCGAGCTCCGCGGCCTCGATCGTCATCTCGTCGGCCGGCATCGCACAGAACGATCCGGTTGCCGCAAGCTCCGTGATTGTGGGCGCCTCACCGCACACGGGACACTCCGGATCGCGCGGCAGCACGATGTCGCGAATGCGCATCCGCAGCGCGTCGTACAGCAGCAGCCGCCCGACGAGCGGCTCCCCCATGCCTGTGAGCAGCTTCACGGCTTCGACCGCCTGCAGCGCCCCGACGACGCCCGGCAGGACGCCGAGCACGCCGCCTTCGGCGCAGTTCGGAATGAGCCCCTCGGGCGGCGGCTCCGGATGCAGGCAGCGATAGCACGGCCCGCCGGGTGCCGCGAAGACGGCCACCTGGCCGTCGAACCGCGCCACGCTGCCGAAGACATTCGGCCGTCCCACGAGCACGCACGCGTCGTTGACGAGATAGCGCGTCGCGAAGTTGTCGGCGCCGTCGATCACCAGGTCGACACTGCGCACGAGCGCCTCGGCGTTCTTCACCGTCATCGCCTCGCGCACGATCTCGACGTTCACTCCGGGCGCCATCGCCCGGAGGCGGTCGCGCGCCGCATCGACTTTCCAGCGGCCGATGTCGGCGTCCCGGAAGATCACCTGCCGCTGCAGGTTGCTCAGGTCGACCCGATCGAAGTCGACGCAGACGAGCGTGCCGACGCCGGCCGTGGCGAGACTCATCGCGACGGGGGAGCCCAGCCCTCCCATGCCGACGAGCAGGACGCGGCTGCGGCGCAGCCGCTCGGCAGCGTCGCGATCGGTACGGTCGAAAGCGGAATGCAGGTCGGACAGGCCTGGGACGTTCACGGCACCATCAATTGTCGCCGACGCGTCCCCGACCCGCCCGCTGTACGGTCAGCGCACGAGCGCTTCGGTCAGCACCCGCCCCTCGGCGCTCGACAGCGAGATGCCGGCCAGTGAAGCCAGCGTCGGCGCCAGATCGGCCGGCGACGCGCTCGTGTCGTACTTGCCGGGCCGGATCCCGGCGCCGAACAGCAGCACCGGCACGCGACGGTCGTAGTCGTGCGGGCTGCCGTGATTCGTCCCGATTTCCGAACGCGCCCCATAGATCCAGTTGCGCTTCGTGACGACGATGAAGTCGCCGCTCCGATCCGGAAAGTAGCTCAGCCGCCAGGCGCGCAAATCGGGATCGTCGGTCGGCTCGCTGCTTTCGAGCGTTGCCCGGTCGAACACCTTCGTCACACCCGGCGATGCCGCCAGCGCCGACATCAGCAGCTGCTTCACGTCGGGCCGATCTTCGACCAGCCGGAGTCCGTCGGGTGTCAGCGACAGCTGCGCGCCGTCGGCGAGCCCGACGTAACGTTCGTTGCCGAGCGTCCAGCGCAGCAGCCCGTCGGCCAGCGTGCGCAGCGGGCCGAGCCGACCGGCGTCGCCGCCTTCGGCCTCCACTTCCTCGGGAATGCGTGCCACGCCGTGGTCGGCCGACCAGGCGAGCGTGTAGCGCCCACGGCCGACCTGTTCGTCGAGCGCGTCCAGCAGCCGGCCGATCGCGACGTCGGCCCGGGCAAGCACGTCCTGGACCTCATGGCTGCGCGGCCCGAACTGGTGACCCGCCTGGTCGAGCGAGCCCAGGCTGACCGCGAGAAAGTCGGTGCGGTCGCCGCGGCCGAGCTCGCGCGCCTTCAGCAGGTGAATCGCGAAGTCGATGACGAACTCGTCGGCAAACGGCGACCGTCCCCACGCCGTCGCAAACAGCCCGTCGTCGGGCCCTTTCGGACTGTGCACGATGTGCGGAAAGGTCCGCGTCCACGGCGCCGGCTCCGGCTCGGCCGGCGCGTCGTCATCGAAGAGATAGGCCGACTCGGGCAGCAGGCGCGTCCAGACACGGCCGAAGTCGTCGGTGATCGAGCGCTTCTGCAGGAAGGTCACGGCCTCATCCCAGGGCCGACTGGTGAAAGCCGTCGACGTCGACCAGACCCGGCCGCTGCTCTTCCAGAGGACGATCGCGTCGGGCCCGCCACGACCGCCCAGGCCAATCGCCGACCGGGCCTTCTCGGCCACCGACACCACGCGTACGGCGCCCGGCCGCTGGCGCTGCAGCTCGTCGGCCAGCGTGGGCACCTGGATGTACTTCGCGCTGTGCCGGTTGCTGGTCGTGCCTTCGCTGAGCACGACCGGGTCGACGTCGGGATCCTCCTCGCATGTCACCGTCCGGTCGAGCTCCCGGTCGTACCACTGGTTGCCGATCATCCCGTGGCGGTGCGGATAGGCCCCGGTGCCGATCGTGGCGTGACCGGCACAGGTGGTGGTGCCGGCGTACGGATATGCGCCTTCGGTGAAGAGCGCACCCTCGTCGAGCAGGCGCCGGAGCCCCTTCGTCCACTGGTGGGAGTACAGCGTGATGTACTCCGATGGGAACTGATCGGTGGCCAGCAGCACGAGAAGCCGCGGTCGCCCGCTGTCCGGCTGCTGTGCCCGGACATCAGCGCGCGGCACCGGGCCGCTGAACGACAGAACGATGGCCAGTGCGCCGATCCAGGCAGACCTGGATGCCGTCCGCAGGTGATTCCCCGTCATGTGCTCTCCGTATGACCGCAGAAAGCTCTATGTCTTTGCGTGCCCGGCGACCATAATCGAAACGCTCGACGACGGCAACCTCACCGCTGCAGGGGCGTGACCCCTTCTGTCAGGCCCGCGCGCGATACTGACGCATGCTCGATCTCACGTCGCTCCTCCTCGGACTGGCCGCCGGCGCCGCCGTGGCCAGCCTCGTCTGGCTCTGGCGCCATCAGCAGGTCGCGACCCGGCTGGCGCGCGCCGAGGCCGAGCGCGAGGCGGCCCTGGCCGCGGTGGCCGACCAGCGCGAGCTGCTCGGCCGCACCCGGGCCGAGGTGCGCGAGACGTTCGCGGCGCTGTCGCGCGAAGCGCTCCGCGAGAACCGGAGCGACTTCCTCCAGACGGCCGACAGCCTCCTGGCGCCTGTGCGCGAGACGCTCGACCGGGTCCAGGCCCAGCTCGTCGATGTCGACCGGGCCCGCGAGGGCACCTTCCGGTCGGTGGCCGCACAGCTGCAGTCGCTGGCCGCAGCCCAGGAGCAGCTCCGCTCGACCACCGAGAACCTGGCGCGCGCCCTGCGCTCGCCGAACACGCGCGGCCGCTGGGGCGAACTGCAGCTGCGGCGGATCGTCGAGCTCGCCGGCATGCTGCACCACTGCGATTTCGTCGAGAAGGCGAGCACGACCACGGCAGACGGCGCAAGGCGTACGCCCGACATGGTGGTCCGCCTGCCGGGCGGCACGACGATCGTCATCGACGCGAAGGCGCCCATCGATGCCTACCTGGCCGCCGTCGACGCCGTCGACGACGCGACGCGCCAGCAGCATCTGGCCGCACACGCCCGGCAGGTGCGCGACCACATCCGGGCACTCGGCGCCAAGGAATACTGGCAGCAGTTCCCCCAGGCGCCCGAGTTCGTGGTGATGTTCCTGCCGCTCGAGCCGCTGCTGTCGACGGCCTTCGAGCACGACGGCACGCTGCTCGAGCAGAGCGCCGCGCTGCGCGTCATCCCGGCCACGCCCATGACACTGCTGGCGCTGCTGAAGGCCGTCGGCTACGGCTGGCAGCAGCTCGAGGTCGCGCGCAACGCCGAAGAGATTCGCGACCTGGGGCGTGAGCTCTACGACCGCTTCGCGACGCTCGTCGACCACATCGAGGCCGTCGGCCGGAACATCAAGCAGGCGGCCGGCAGCTACGACCGGTTCGTCGGCTCGCTCGAGCAGAAGCTCATGCCGGCCGCGCGGCGCTTCCGGGCGCTCGGCGTCGCGACCACCAAGCGCGAAGTCGAGACACCCGAGCCGCTCAACCTGAACGTGCGGGCGATCCGCAGTCCCGACCTGCTCGGCCGGATCGATGAAGAAGCCGGCGGTTCACTGCCGGGCACCGTATCGGGTGGAAGTGCAGAGGAAGAGGACGGCGGGGAACACAGCGCGCCGGCGCGGCTCGAACGCCGCACCGGCACGTCCTAGCGGATTGTCCGACCAGCGGCCGCGTCAGCGCAGCTCGACCGTCAGCGTCACCGTGGCGCGAATCTCGATTTCGCCCGGCGTAATCGGCGTCGACGTCGCGTCTTCGGCGGCGGCCATCCGCATCAGCGGCTGAGGCGGCGGAAAGGGCGTCGACACCTGATCATCGATTCGCAGCACCTCGCCCACGGTCCGCCCGGCACCGGCCGCAATGGCCCGCGCACGGTTCATGGCCGACGTCACGGCGTTGCGGAGCGCCTCCCCCTGAGCCGACGACTCGTCCTTCAGCGCAAAGCGCGGCCCGGTAATCGACAGCGTCGTGGCGCGCGCCGTCGTCGCGGCGTCGATGACCGCGGGCAGCTGATCGAGATTGTCGACGCGCACTTCGATCTGGTTGCGCACGACGTAACCGCGCACGATGCCGCGCCCGCTCTTCCAGTCCATCTCAGGCGTCAGCGAATAGCCGGTGGTACGGATGGCGTCATCGCCGAGCCCGGCCTTGCGCAGCGCATCCTGCACGGCCGTCATCGCCTCGGCGCTGAGCCGCCGTGCCTCCTCGGCGCGCGCATCGCGCGTTTCCGTCGCCACGGTCAGCCAGGCACGATCGGGCGCCCGCTTCACGACCGCTTCGCCCTGCGTGACCACGACGGGCGTCGAGTAGGGCGAATAGATCGGCTGCGGCTGTCCCTGGGCCATCGCCGGAGCGACAGCAGCACACGCAACGAAACCGGCAACCAGAGCGGAACGAATCATGAGGGCCTCCCGGCAGGTACGGGCGGGCATCGCCGTGTCGAGTGTGACGCGAGGCCGGGAGCGCGGTCAAATACTCCGTTGCCGCACCGGCAGGAATGGACGGGCGCCCGACGCCGCGGTGTTCACGTCCTGAAGGTCGAGGGCGACGCGAACAACTGCTGCGTGTGGCTCTCGAACGTCAGGTGAACCGGGTCCGCCTGACTGGCGCCGGGCCCCGCATTCACCTTCGACGCGCGAAGCGCGGTTCCGGTCGGGCGCTATCGCACGAGCAGCCGCGGCACGACCTTCACCAGATAGTCGGCCAGGTCTTCTTCCGTGAGCTTTTCAATCGGCCGGCCGGGAGCGATCGGCCGCTCGTCGACAATGATCCCCTGGCGGCCGCGCGCCAGGCTCACGCGTCCGACGACTTCAGGTTCGTCGCCCGTCCGATCGAGCGCAATCTCGAGGTAGGTTTCCGGTGCCTGCCGCGCCGACATCCGGACTGTCTCCGCCGGCGTGCTGACCACGAACGTGCCGCCGCTGGCATTGACGATGGTCGTGGTCTGCTTCAGCATCGGGATCGCGATCCTGTTCAGGAAGACGTCGTAGGCGGTCACGGCCTCGTCGAGCCGGGCGCGACGGGCGGCCGCCTCCCGCTTGGCCTCTTCGATCGCCCGGACGATGCGCTTGCGGAGCTCCGAAATGTCCATCGGCCATCATTGTATGAGGACCCCGGTCGGTCGCGGGACGCGTCGACGGCCTCGGCGCACGATAATGGACGAGTCATGCTCCCGTCGCAGACGGTCGAGAACTACCTGAAGACGATTTATCTGGCCCAGAGCGCCTCGTCCTCACCCGAAGCGCTCGTGCCCATGGGCCAGCTGGCCGCGGCCCTGGGCGTGGTCCCCGGCACGGCGACGACCATGATGAAGGCACTGGCCGAGTCGGGGCTCGTCCACTACGAGCCGTACATGGGCGTCCGGCTGACGCCGGCCGGCGAGAAACTCGCTACGCTCGTCCTCCGCCGGCATCGCCTCATCGAGCTTTTTCTCGTCGAAGTCCTCGGCATGAGCTGGGCGGAAGTGCACGAGGAGGCGGAACGGCTCGAACATGCCGTGTCGGAACGGCTCATCGACCGGATCGACGAGATGCTCGGACGCCCCGCCGTCGATCCCCATGGCGATCCGATTCCGACGGCGGAGGGCACGATCGCTCGGACCGACGACGTCGATCTGATGGCCGCCCCGGTCGACGTCCCCCACGTCGTGACCCGCATCGTCGATCAGGAGCCGGGATTTCTGCGCTTCATCGAGAAGCACGAACTGATGCCGGGCCAGACCGTCACCGTCGAGCATCGCGACGACATGTCGGATGCGGTCCACCTGCGCGGCGGCTCGGGGCGACAGACGACGCTCGGTGCACGAACGGCCGCCAAGGTACTCGTGCGTCCGCTCGACGAACCCGCCTGAAACGTCTTTCCGTCCCGTCCCCGTCACCGGACAGCCCGGCGCCCTGAATCAAGACTCCTGGTTGACGATTACGACCTGTCAGATCTATAATTTTGACCAGTCAAAAGAGCGGTTGACAACAATCAAATTCAGGAGTTGTCATGTCTCTGAACCTGCTCCCGCTTGTCGTCGGGCTCGCGATCCAGGCCGGCGGCCCCTGCGGGCTGGCCGGTTCAGTGACCGATTCGGCTGGCGCGCCGGTCGCTGGCGCCGTGGTGATCCTGCAGCGTTCCGGAACAGCCACACCGGTCGCGACGTCGACCGACGACACCGGGCGGTACTGTCTCGAGGCACATCGCGGCCCCGTCGAGATCACGATCGCGGCACCCGGATTCGCCACGGCAACGCTTCGAACGACCGTCGACGACGCCGACGGCCCCGACGTCACGCTTCTCCCGCTGCACAACGAGAACATCGTCGTCACGGCCACGCGGACGCGCCGGCTGATAGAAAACGTGCCGGTGCGCACCGAGGTCGTTGCCGGCGCGCACATCCTGCAGGCCGGCGCGCGAACGCTGGCCGACGCTGTCGAGTACACGACCGGCATCCGCGTCGAGAACAACTGCCAGAACTGCAACTTCTCCCAGATTCGCCTGCTCGGGCTCGGCGGGCCGTATACGCAGATCCTCGTCGACGGGCAGCCGGTGATCTCGGCGCTGGCGCAGGTGTACGGCATCGAGCAGATTCCCGCGCGGATGATCGATCGGATCGAGGTCGTCAAGGGCGGAGGTTCGGCGTTGTACGGGTCGGGCTCGGTCGGCGGCGTCGTGAACATCATCTCGCGCGAGCCGGTGCAGGCCGGCGGCATCATCGAAACGCGCATGGATGACGCCCGGGCGCTGGGTGGCGCGTGGGACTGGGTCGCATCCGATCGCCGCACCACGGTGACCGCGTTCGGCCAGTTCGACCGCATCGACGCGCGCGACGTCAACAGCGACGGATTCAGCGACGTGAGCCGCCGTGCGCTCGGCGCCGGCGGCGTGCGCATCACGCGGACGAGCGTCGACGGTACGGGTCGGCTGACGATCGACGCGTCGCGGATCGACGAAGCCCGCCGGGGCGGCGACGCGCTGCATCTGCCGCCACACGAGGCGCTGATTGCCGAATCGATCCGGAGCGCGCGGTCGTCGGCCTCGCTCTCGTGGTCGCAGGCCGTGGGCGCCCGCTGGGATTACCGGGTGACCGCCGTCGCCGCGCAGACGGCGCGCGACTCGTACTACGGGACCGGACGCGATCCGAACGCGTACGGCTCGACGAGCAACCTGCTCGGTCTCGTCGACTCCCAGCTGAACGTCTACTTGCGCGCACACACGTTCTCGACGGCCGTTCAGTGGTCGTACGACCAGACGATCGATCGGCAGCCGGCATACGGCCGCCGGCTCGATCAGCGGCTCGGCGCGCTCGGCCTGGCGGTGCAGGACGACTGGTCGATCCGGCCAGGTGTGCAGCTGCTTTCCGGCCTCCGGGCCGACTGGCACGATGCGCTCGCGCGCGCCGTTCTGTCGCCGCGTGCGGCGGTGCTCGTCTCTCCATCCGAACCGCTCGACATCCGCGTGTCGATCGCGCGAGGCTTCAGGGCGCCGCAGGCGTTCGACGAAGATCTGCATCTGAGCTCGGTCGGCGGCGACGTCCGGATCATCGTGCTCGACCCGGACCTGCGCGAGGAACGCGCGACCACCCTGATGGCCGGCGCCGAATGGAAGCCGCAGGCCGGCCCGGGGCAGGCGCTGTTCGAGCTGAACGGTTTCCACACCAGGCTCACCGACCTGTTCCACGTCGTCGACCGCGACGATCCGTCGACGGGCGCATTCGAAGCACTCAAGACGAACTTCGGCGGCGCACGGGTCTACGGCATCGAACTGAACGCAGGCTGGGGCATCGGCGACGACTTCGTCCTGCAGGGCGGATTCGTCCTGCAGCGCGCGCGCTTCGACGCGCCCGAGCCCGATTTCGGCAGCCGCGACTTCTTCCGCACACCCGAGCGCTACGGCAACGTCAGCCTGCGCTGGAACCTCCACTCGGGCTGGCAGCTGTTCGCCGGAGGGCGCTGGACGGGCCGGATGAAGGCGCCGCACTACGCAGGCTTCATCGATGAGCCGCGCCTCGAGACCACGCCGCCGTTCGTCGTCGTCGATCTGTCGATCGGCCGGCGCTTCCTCCTGGCCGATCGCGCGCTCATCGTCGGCTTCTCGGGACGCAACCTGACGAACAGCTACCAGAGAGATCTGGACCGCGGACCGCTGCGCGACTCCGCGTACGTCTACGGTCCCCGCTTTCCGCGCTCGGCGGGTGTCAGCGCGCGACTGGAGTTCTGACGTGCGGTTGATGGCCATATCGTTCGTGTTTGCGATCGGGCTTGCATCGCCCGAGGCGACGTGGTGGGCGTCGCTCCAGACCTTCGACAGCACCGGCCGTCCGGTCCGGCCCGCCTTTGACGGGCGAGTCGTCGTGGTCGACGCCTGGGCAACGTGGTGTGCCCCCTGTCTTGCGGAGCTGCCGCGTCTCCGGCGGCTTCAGCACCAGCATGGCGAGAGCGTGACTGTCGTGGGGATCAGCCTCGATCGCATGCCGCGGCGCGACTTCGTGTCGTGGCTGCAGCGCAAGGACGTCACCTGGCCGCAGCACTTCGACGGCCGCGGCTACGACTCACCGCTGGCACTTTCGCTCGGCATCGCGGCGCTCCCGGACACCTGGCTCTTCGATCGCAACGGCCGGCTCGTGGCGCGCGGCCTGCGCGGGCCGACGCTCGAGGCCGCCGTGACACATCTGCTGCAGCGGGAGGACCATCGATGACCGTCTCCATCCTGATCGTCGCAGTCCTGATCGGCGTCGTCCTGCTGCGCCACCGGGCGAACCGGCCGGCACGCGAGCGCCGCCGGATCGAGGATGCGCTCAAGCATCTGTTCGACATGGAGTATCGCGGTGGTGAAGCGACGCTGTCGTCGCTCAAGGGCGTGCTCCGCCTGGCGGACCGGCACGTGCTGGCCCTCGTCGCCCGGATGCAGTCGCTCGGCTTCGTCCGTGTTCGCGGCCAGGCATTCGGATTGACCCCGGCCGGCAATCGCCTTGCCCGGCAGATCGTCCGCGCGCATCGGCTCCTCGAGCGCTATTTCGCCGACGAAGCACGCCTGCCGCTGCGGCAGGTGCATGCAGCCGCCGAGCACCACGAGCACACGATGACGCCTGCCGACGTCGAGCGGCTCAGTGCCGACATGGGACATCCGTCGGTCGACCCGCACGGCGATCCGATTCCCACGCGCGAGGGGCATGTTCCGCCCGCCGAGGGCGTGCCGCTGACGGCCTGGCCCACGGGCAGCGACGCGCGGATCGTCCAGATCGAAGATGAGCCGCCGGTGGCGTTCGCTCAGATCCTGGCGGAAGGTCTGCACGTCGGGCTGCGGCTCCGCGTGCTGGAACACACGCCCGACCGCGTCGTGCTGACCGACGGCGGAACCGAAATCCGCCTCGCGCCGGCCGTCGCCGCCAATGTGTTCGTCGCGCCGGCCGTAGACGAGGCAGCACTGACCGGCGCGATCCGGCTCACCGAGCTGCCCGATCGCACCCGCGCGGAAGTCGTGCGCATCGACGACGCGTGCCGCGGCTTCAGTCGTCGACGACTGATGGATCTCGGTCTGACCGAAGGGGCGGTCGTCACACCGGTGCTGCGGAGTTTCGCGGGTGACCCCCGCGCCTATCACGTCCGCGGCACGACGGTCGCGCTGCGACGCGATCAGGCGGCACACGTCATCGTTCGTCCGCTGGAATCCGCGTGGAGGGAAACCGCATGAGCGCTCACCACTGCGACAGCTGCGCCATTCACGCCGAGCTCGAGCGCATGGGGGTCGACCTGTCGCGCTTCGATCGCGTGGTCGCCCTTGCCGGCAATCCCAACACCGGCAAGTCGACACTCTTCAATGCGCTCACCGGCCTGAAGCAGCACACCGGCAACTGGCCCGGCAAGACCGTCGCGCGCGCTGAGGGCGGCTTCGAGTTCAACGGTGTCCGCTACAAGCTCGTGGACCTGCCGGGCACCTACTCGCTGCTGTCGGCCTCGCAGGACGAGCAGATCGCGCGCGACTTCCTGCTGTTCGGCCGGCCCGACGCGACGATTGTCGTGGCCGACGCCACGGCGCTCGAGCGGAACCTCAACCTGATCCTGCAGGTGCTCGAGATCACCGACCGGGTCGTCGTCGCCGTCAACCTGCTCGACGAAGCGCGGCGGAAGGGCATCGAGATCGACCTGCGAACACTCGCACGCGATCTCGGGGTCCCGGTCGCCGGCATCGTCGCACGTACCGGCGAGGGACTGCACGCACTGCTCACGCAGCTCGACGGGATCGCGTCCGGCGCGATCGCCACGCGCCCGCGGCGAACGAAGGTGTCCGGCGACCTGCAGCGCGCCGTCGACGAGCTCGTCCCGCTGGTCGAAGCGGTCTGCCCCGGCATCCCGAACGCGCGCTGGATCGCGATTCGGCTGCTCGATGGCGACGCCGAGGTCGAGGCTGCGCTCGCCAGCGGACGCCTGGCGCAGATCGCTGCCCGGCAGCAGCAGGCTCCCGAGACCTTCAGCCGCAAGATCGCACTGGAGGGCGCCCAATGACGCCATCGCCGACCGACGTGATCCGGCGCGCCGCGGAGCTGCGTGAGGCGCTGGGTGGCACCTTCCGCGACGAGGCGGTTCGCGCACTGTATGCCGAAGCCGGCGAAGTCGCCCGTCGCGCCGTCCGGACCCAAGGGGCTCGACTCGATCTCGATCAGCGGATCGATCGCATCGTCACCTCGCCGGTCTTCGGCCTGCCGCTGATGGCGCTGCTGCTTGCGGTCGTCTTCTGGATCACCGTAGCCGGGGCCAACGTTCCGTCGAACCTGCTGGCCCGGGCGCTGTTCGCCATCGAAGGGGCGGCGGTGCAGCTGTTCGACCAGCTCGGCGCGCCCTGGTGGCTGACGGGCTTTCTCTGGAACGGCGTCTACCGCGGGCTGGCGTGGGTGGTCAGCGTGATGCTGCCACCGATGGCGATCTTCTTCCCGCTGTTCACGATGCTCGAGGACCTGGGCTACCTGCCCCGCGTCGCCTTCAATCTCGACTTCCTGTTCCGGCGTGCCGGCGCCCACGGCAAGCAGGCGCTGACGATGGCGATGGGTTTCGGGTGCAACGCCGCTGGCGTCATCGCGACGCGCGTCATCGACTCGCCGCGCGAACGGCTCATCGCGATCCTCACCAACAACTTCGTGCCGTGCAACGGGCGCTATCCGACGCTCATCATGCTCGCGACGATCTTCGTCGGCGCCTCGTTTCCGGCCGCCTTCGCTTCGGTGGCCGCGGCCGGCGCCGTCGTGGCCATCGTGTGCGTCGGCGTGGCGATGACGCTGGCGGTCTCGTGGGCCCTGTCGCGCACGCTGCTGCGGGGGGAAGCGTCCGCCTTCACGCTCGAGCTGCCGCCCTACCGGCGGCCGAGCGTCCTGCGCATCCTGTACACCTCGCTCATCGACCGAACGCTCTTCGTACTGTGGCGCGCCGTCATGACAGCCGCACCGGCCGGCGCCGTCATCTGGCTGCTCGCCAACATCCACGTCGGCGGCGCCTCACTGGCGCAGTACGCGGCGGGCGGACTGGATCCGCTCGGACGCGCCATCGGCCTCGACGGCGCGGTGCTGCTGGCCTACGTGATCGCGATTCCCGCCAACGAGATCGTCGTCCCGACGCTGATGATGATCTACACGGGCGCGGGCATGATGACCGACGTCACGTCGCTCGACGACCTGCAGCGGCTGCTGGTCGATCAGAACGGCTGGACGCTGCTCACCGCGGTGAACCTGATGCTGTTCTCGCTGCTGCACAACCCGTGCGCCACGACCATCCTCACGATCTATCGCGAGACGATGAGCGTGCGATGGACCGCGATCGGCGCCCTGCTGCCGCTGGCAATCGGCTTCGCGGTGACGTTCGTGGTGGCAACCGTCTGGCGCCTGTTCATCTGAACGGCGCCGGCAGGACGGTCACGCGCGGTACTCGGCGAACGAGCTGGGCGTCTCCCAGACCCGCACCGCCACGACGGGCAGGCCCTGGTCGCGCGCCATGTCATAGATGAGCTTGCAGATCCGTTCGACCGTCGGGTTGCTGTCGAGCTTGAAGACCGGCTCGCCCAGCGCCTCGAGCGGCGCCACGAGCGGATCGTCCTCGCGCAGGATCATCTTGTGGTCGAGCTCACGGTCGATCCAGCCTTTGACGAGCCGCTTGATGTCCGCGAAGTCCGCCACCATGTTCCGGTTGTCGAGCTCATCCGTCCGCACGTCGACCTCGACGACGGCGTTGTGGCCGTGCGGGTGCTTGCACACCCCGTCGTAGTCCAGCAGCCGGTGCCCGTAGCAGAACTCGATGCGCTTCGTGACGAGATACATGCGAACACTGTAACCTACCGCTCCGATGGCAACGGAACCTTCGGCCGTGCTTCTGTCGGGGGGGCTCGACAGCGTCGTGCTCATGGCCCGTGAACTGGCCGATGGTCGGACCGTGTGGCCCGTGCACGTCCGCGTCGGCCTCGCCTGGGAGGACGCCGAAGCGGCGGCGCTCGCGCGGATAGTGACGCGGCCGGAGCTCGCCGGGCGGCTGCAGCCGCTGACGACGCTGCACTTCGATATGCGCGACCTGTATACGGGCGCCCACTGGGCGGTCGCCGGCCGCGCGCGGGGATGGACGGAGCCCGACGAGTCGGTCTACCTCGAGGGACGCAACATCACGCTGCTCTCGAAGGCGGCCATCTTCTGCGCATCGGTCGGCATCCCCCGCCTGGTGCTCGGCCCGCTGGCCGGCAATCCCTTTCCCGACGCGACGCCTGCCTTCTTCGACGCGATGGCGCGCGCGCTGTCGCTCGGCCTCGACCACCGGCTCAGCATCGAGGCGCCGTTCCGGTCGATGCACAAGGCCGACGTCATCAGGCTCGGCGTCGAGCTCGGCGTACCCCTGGCGCTCACCATGTCGTGCAACGCACCGATCGGCATGCGCCACTGCGGCCGCTGCAACAAGTGCCGCGAACGGCACGAGGCGTTCCTCGATGCGAACGTGCCCGACGAGACCGACTATGTCGATCTCGTCGTCGATGACCCGCCGGCGAACGGCCTCACAACCCCATGATGTGGTAGCCGCCGTCGACGAGCAGGACCTCGCCCGTCACGGCGCGTCCTTCGGGCCCCAGCAGAAACAGGGCCGCGTCGGCGACTTCGTCGGTATCGACCGTGCGCCGCAGCGGCGCGCGATCGCGGTAGGTCTGCAGGATGCTCGAAAAGCCGGCAATGCCCGAGGCGGCCAGCGTCTTGATGGGACCGGCCGAGACGGCGTTGACGCGGATGTTCGACGGGCCGAGCTCCGAGGCGAGATAGCGGACCGAGCACTCGAGCGCGGCCTTCGCGACACCCATCACGTTGTAGTTCGGGAAGACCCGCTGGGAGCCGAGATAGCTCAGCGTCACGATCGACCCGCCGCCGGCCTTCTCCATGAGCGGAGCGGCGCGGCGGGCCAGCGCGACGAGCGAATAGGCGCTGATGTCGAGCGCCTTCAGGAAGCCCTCGCGCGTCGTCTCGACGTACGGCCGCTTGAGGCTGTCCTGGTCGGCGTACGCCGCGCCATGGACGAGAAAGTCGAGGCGACCGAAGCGCTCATCGATGGCGGCAAACAGCGCGTCGATCTGATCGTCGTCCGTCACGTCGCACGGCAGCACGACGGGCTCGGTCAGCTGCCCGGCAAGCTCGCGGACGTTCTCGGCCAGGCGGTCGTTCTGGTACGTCAGCACGAGCCCCGCCTGCCGGGCGTCGGCGCCGCGTGCAATGGCCCAGGCAATCGAGCGCTTGTTGGCAACACCAATGACAAGGCCGACGGAGCCGGCCAGCGACGATACGGACATCTGGTTCATCCTCGGGAATCCGGACCTCGGCGGGCCCGCGACTCAACACTTATCTGAAAACTGAAACGACGGGCGTCAGCGGCGCTTGCCGCCGCGGCGCCGGCGGCGCGGCTTGTCGGAGCCCTGCGCCGCCCCGCCACGGCCGTTCTGGCCACCGCCGCGTCCCTGACCGTCCTGCGGCCGGAGCGGCCGGCCGAACGGATCGCCCTGCGGGCCGTAGAGCAGCCGCAGGTTCCGCTGATGCCGGCCCTTGTGCGACCGCTGGTGCATCGTGAATTCGGGGATCGGCCGCGGCGGCGGCTCGTTCGACAGCTTCGGCAGCGTCGCGCGGATCAGCGTGCGATGCGCCGGCCAGAGATCAGCGTCGTCGACGCGGCGGTCGGCCGTCTCACCGTTTGCGGCCACTGCCGGCTCGGCCGGCTGCTCGCCGTTGACGGATTCAGCAGTCGCGTCGGGCAGCGGCGCGGGCGCCGTCGCCGGCACGGGGGCGGGCGCCGCCGCGGCCGCGGCCGGAACGTCGTCGGCCGACGCCTCGTCAGGCGGGACGAGCTGGGTCCCGCCCATGCCGGCCAGGACCTCGTTGAACAGCGCGGCAGTCGACGACTTCCTGCGGCGACGCGGCTCGCGCGCGTGCCGGTATTCGTGCTCGTGCTCGCAGGTGGTGCACCGGGTCAGACGGATGGCGTCCTCGACGATCGCGACGATGGCGTGATTGGTGATCCGCCGCTCGCGTGGACAGTAATCGTCCACGATGTCGCCGAGCCGCAGCGTACGCTGCTCCATTCAACTCTCCCGACGGAACTTCATAGCCGGTACTCTTCGCGCACCCTCGCCCGGGCTTTCCAGCGGGCTCACGTTCGGCAGCGCGACTTTCAGGGCCGGACCTGACCCTGAACGGAAGGAAGTACGGTCTTGCAGGTCGCTGAAGGATAGCAGGAACGGACAGCGGCCGGCAATCTTTTTCGTCTCGCCGGCAGCCTCAGTTCCGGCCGAACCGCGGATTGACGATGTTGTTGTAAATCGACCCGAAGCTGTAGGAAAGGCCGGCAAACAGCCGGACGTCGTAGCCGCTCTGGAGTTCCCGCACCCGCAGCAGCACCTCCTCGGGCGTTGCCCCGCGCCGGGGGAGCGAGATCTGATCCCGGATTCGCGAGGCGCTGCCGCCGATGTCAAGCGACAGCCCGCGCACCAGCCGCAGACTGACCTCACCGTCGAACTCGAGGCGCGACAGGCCCGGCTCGTCCAGATACTGCGACCACTCGAGTCTCGACTCGATGGTGCCCCACGGCTGACGCTGTTCGAGCGTGGCCGACAGCGCGTGTCGCGGCCGCGTCTCGCGGACCCGATCGAAGATCGTCACCTCGTTGTAGCGCGCGTACAGCAGCCCGACGGCATACTCGATTCGCAGCTGCCGCATCGCATAGTCGGCGTACGGAAACACGTTGTATTCGACGGCGGGCATGACCACGGCCTGCAGCCCCAGATTCTCGAACGTCGACGCCTGGATCGTGCTGTCGAATCCCGCCGACCAGTGGCTCCCGAGTGAACGGGCCAGAAACAGCCGCGCGGCGCGCTCGCGTGTCGTCACTTCAACCGTACGCCCGCCGTCGTCTTCGTCGTCGATGTCGAACGATTCGAACTCATACTCGACGTCGGCGCGGAAATTCAGCAGCCAGTCGTGCGTGACGCGATCGGCCTCGACTTCGATTTCCCACGACATCTCGCGGCTGCGCTGCTCGGCTTCGAACGATCCGTTGCCTCCCACTTCGAACACCCACAGGTTCCACGGATCGGAGGCCGGCGCATCGGCTTCGGCGTCGCGATCGGCGCCATCGATCTGCAGCGCGACCCCGTCGGGCAGCCCGTCGCGCGCGGCGATGCTCAGCAGACCGACGTGCAGCACGTCGAGCGCGGCCCGCCGCCGGCCGTCGTCTGTTTCGCCCGGCGGTGTGGCAGCGCGCAGCGTGAAGTCGACGTCGGCAAAGCGTCCCGCGCCGACGAAGCGGAGGGTCCGCTCGATGCCGCCGGCGCCTGTTTCCACCGTCGTGCCGATCACCTGCACGTCGGCGTCCTGCGGCTGGCGGACGAAGTCGACCCAGCCGATGCGGTCGCGCATGAAATCGTCGAAACAGTCGCAGGCCCCGAGGTACACACGCAGACGCGGCACCGGCTGCGGCTGCGCGGCCGCCAGCACGGGCAGCAGCAGCGCGACGACCAGGCAGATGGCTGCTGCGGGCCGTTTCGTGCGCATACGTCAGGCTTCTATCAGCGGCGCCGTGAAGGCGCGGTGAAGCCCGGCCCTTCACCGGCCCTTCATTGGATCGCGCGCTACAATGGCGCCCACGGGTTCCGCCATGCCGCTCTCGACCTTCCGCTGCGTGCTCGGCATCGCAACCCTCCTGCTGCTCGCCCCCCCCCTCGCCGCACAGGAGCTCTGGACCATTACGTTCGAGGACGATCAGCCGCAGGCGCCGCCGTCGGGCTTTTCGCTGGCCGCCATGCGCCAGTCGGATGCGGGCCGCTGGCTCGTGCAGCGGGGCGAGCACGGCAACTTCCTGCTGCACCGCGCCGATCCGTCGGCGTCGGGCTACGCGCTGGCCATCGCCAACGCGCCGGTGCCCGACGATCTCGCCGTGTCGGTCCGGCTGCGCATGCAGAACGGCAATCGTGCGGGCGGCCTCGTCTGGCGGTATCAGGACGATCGCAACTACTACACGCTGCTGCTCGACCTCGATCGCGGCGAGCTTGCCGTCTACCGCATCACGGCGGGGAACCGCGTGCGACTCGACATCCGCGACGAGCTCGAGCTCGACCCGAACGCCTGGCATTCGCTGAAGGTGGTTCACCACGGCCACGGCATCCGCGTGATGCTCGGCGGCGTCCGCGTCTTCGACGAGCGCGATCGTCGAGCGGACCAGCAGACCGGAGAGGGTGGACGCGTCGGCGTGATCGCCACCGGCGGCTCGGAAATCTGGTTCGACGATCTCCGGGTGGAGTCGAAACGGGGTCACCGGCCGTGAGGATTCTCGTTGTCGAAGACGAACCCGATCTGCGGCGCAGCCTCGCCCGCTCGCTGGCCGACGCGCAGTTCGCCGTCGACGAGTCGGGCGACGGCGAGGACGCCCTGTTCCGCGCGCTCGAAGTCGACTACGACGCCATCGTGCTCGACCTGATGCTGCCGCTCAAGCCGGGCGAAGCCGTGCTCGAGGGCATCCGCCGGGCGGGACGCACCACACCCGTCCTGCTGCTGACGGCGCGCGACACCATTGCCGACCGCGTGCGGGGCCTCAACCACGGCGCCGACGACTACCTGACGAAGCCGTTCGTGATCGACGAGCTGATTGCACGCCTGCGGGCGCTGATCCGGCGCGCGCAGCAGCAGCCCTGGCCCGTCGTCACCATCGGATCGCTGCGCATCGATCTCGTCCAGCGGCGCGTCTACCGCGACGATGTCGAGGTGCCGCTGACCGGACGCGAGTTCGGCATCCTCGAGCAGCTCGTCCGCCACCGCGGGCGGATCCTGACGCGCACGATGCTCTCGGAGCACCTCTACAACGACGCGAGCGAGGTGATGTCGAACGCCATCGACGTGCACGTCGCCGCCATCCGCCGCAAGCTCGGCGCCGGCCTGATCGAAACGCGGCGGGGTCAGGGCTACCTCATCGATGCGTGACTCGCTGCGGGCCAGGCTCCTGTTCTGGCACGTAGCCGCCGGCGCGGCCATCATCGTCACGTTCGGCGTCGCGGTGTGCCTGCTCGTCTGGCACAGCCGGCTCAGCGCGATCGATACCGGCCTGCGGCTGCATGCCGCCGCGCTCGACCGCGCCGTCCGCCCTACGGACAACGGTCAGGTCGATCTGATTCTCGACCCGGGCCTCCGCCAGGTCGACGCGTCGGGCATCTACCACTTCGTCTGGACGCGCGAAGGGGTGCTCATCGATCGCTCCGACACCGACCGCGCCGTGCCGGAACCGGGACCCGACGGCCCGCGCTTCGCCGGCGGCCATCGCGAGCTCGCGGCCACGGCCGCTTCCGGCGTCCGCCTGCTCGTCGGCGTCGACCTCGCGCCGCTGCGCAGCGACATCCGCGCGCTCGCCACCAACCTGCTCGCCGCCGGTGGCGGCATCCTGCTGCTGTCGGTCGCCGCCGGCTGGTGGATGCTCGGGCGGGCGCTGGCGCCGCTCGGCCGCATCAACCTCACGGCGCGACGCATGGCCGAAGGCGATCTCAGCGCGCGCATCCCCGATGAATCGGTCGACAGCGAGGTCGGCCAGCTCGTCACCGCGCTCAATTCGGCGTTCGACCGGCTGCACGGCGCCATCGAACGGCAGCGCCGCTTCACCGCCGACGCCTCGCATGAGCTGCGCACGCCGCTGGCGACGCTGTCAGCCGAGGTGCAGTGGGCGCTGGCGCGCGATCGCGCGCGCGACGAACTGCGAAGCTCGCTCGAGGTCTGCGGCCGCGCGGCCGCCCGGATGCAGGCAGTGATCGAGCGGCTCCTCTTTCTCGCGCGCGGTCAGGCCGTCGCCGCCGAGACGCATCCGGTCCGCCTCGACGACGTCGCACGCGAAGCCGTCGACCACACCCGCGCGCTCTCGTACGCGTCGGGCCTGACGGTCGAGGTCGATCTGGCGCCGGTCAGCATCCTGGCCAACCGCGAGCGCCTGCTCGAGGCCGTCACGAACGTCGTCACCAATGCCCTGCGCTACAACGTGCCGGCCGGGCGTGTGACGGTTGAAACGCATCTGGAAAACGGCCGAGCCGTCCTGCGCGTCGCCGACACCGGCATCGGTATCGCAGCCGAAGACCTGCCGCACGTCTTCGACCCGTTCTTCCGCGGTGACCCTGCCCGCAGCCGCGACACCGGCGGCGCCGGACTCGGCCTGGCCGTCGCCCGCACCGTCGCCGAAGAGCACGGCGGCACGATCCACTGCGACAGCGCACCCGGCCGCGGGACGACCGTCACGATGACATGGCCGGCCGATCGCGTCGTTCCCGGCACAGAGCCGTCCCGCCCGGCGTGATTGCGTCCTTCAGCACAGCTTCATGCGGCGCCCACTAGGCTTGTGGCGGCCCGGCGCGCCAACACTTCGGCCCGGTGCGTCGTAATACGGTGCTGACGGACCGGCGTTCGTCCGGCGGAGGGCCAGGACCCAATGCTGCCGTCACGCCATCCGGCTCCCTGGCAGCCCGGCAGGCAGCCGTCGAACGCTTGCTGAAGGAAGAGGATGACGATGCTGACACGACGCGATTGGCTCACTCTCACGGCGGGCGCGGGCGCCGCGCTCACCCTCAATCCGAAGATGCTGTTCGCCCTGCAGGCCCAGCCGCTCATCAAGCGGGCCATTCCCTCGAGCGGCGAGGAAATCCCGATCATCGGGCTGGGCAGCTCGGCAACGTTCGCGCAGATCGCCAGACAGGAAGACCTGGACGCCGTGCGCGGCGTGCTCGACACACTGGTCAAGGAAGGCGGGACCGTGTTCGACACGGCGCCCAGCTACGGCGCATCCGAAGAAGTCGCCGGGCGCGTCGCGGCCGAGCTCGGCCACACCGAGCGCATCTTCTGGGCCACGAAGGTCAACGTCGCCGGACGCGGCAATAACCGCGCCGATCCGGCTGCCGCGCGGGCGCAGATTGACACGTCGTTCTCGCGCCTGAAGAAGAACCCGATCGACCTGATCCAGGTCCACAACCTCGGCGACGTCCCGACGCAGCTCGGCATCCTGAAGGAGCTCAAAGCCGAGGGCCGCATCCGCTACATCGGGGTGACCAGCACGAGCGAACAGCAGTACCCGGAGCTCGAGCGCATCATGCAGAGCGAGCCGCTCGACTTCATCGGCGTCGACTACGCGATCGACAACCGCGAGGTCGAGAACCGCATCCTGCCGCTCGCCCAGGAACGGAAGATTGGCGTCCTGGTGTACCTGCCCTTCGGACGGACGCGGCTCTGGAGCCGCGTCAAGGGCCGCGAGGTGCCCGAGTGGGCGAAGGAGTTCGACGCCACGACGTGGGCGCAGTTCTTCCTGAAGTTCATCGCCGCCCACCCGGCCGTGACCTGCATCACGCCGGCGACCAGCCAGCCGCGCAACATGGCCGACAACATCGGCGGCGGCCGCGGCCGGCTGCCCGACGAAGCCATGCGCAAGCGCATGGTGGAACTGGTCGACTCGCTGCCGTCGGCCTGAAGGCGGCGCGACACACCACCGGCCGGGAGGTCCTAATCGCGGATCGCCCGGCCGCTTTCACTGCAGCGACAGCAGCCACTCGATGGCGGCCGTCTCGGCATCGCGTCCGGCGGCAAGCTGCGCCGGATCGAGCGACACCTCGACGTCGGGCTCCACCCCACGGCCTTCGAGCCGGCGCCCGTCGGGTGTCGAGAAATCGCCCACCGCATAGAGCAGGACATCGCCGTTGAGCAGCTGCTGCGTCGATGCCGGCAGCGCCTGACCCGCCGTCCGTCGTCCGAACACGCGCGCACGACCGAGCGCCTGCAGCCCGGCGGCAAAGCACTCCGACGCGCTCGCCGTAAGCTCGTCGACGAGAACGGCCACCGGGCCGGCATACGGCCGTACCGCCCGTCCGTCGCTCGTCGACCGGCGCGGATTGACGATGAACTCGAGTTCGAGATCGCGCATCCGCAGGTAGCCGATCGGTACGGCTTCGTCGATCAGGTGCCCGGCGATGCCGCGAATCATCTCGGCCAGCCCGCCCGGATTGCCGCGCAGGTCGATGACGAGCCCGTCAGCGTCGCGAAAGGCGTCGATGGCCTGCGCAAACGGCTCGGCAATGGCCGTCATCCAGACGTTGAAGCGGATGATGCCGATGCGCCGGCCGTCGCCGGTCCGGCGTTCCTCGCGCACCAGATGCGCGCGGATCGAGGGCAGGTTGCCCACCGTGACCATCTCACCCGGCGGCACCACCCGAACCGCCGGCGTCCGGCGCTCCGTCCCGTCGGGCGCCACCAGGTCCAGATGCACCATCGAACCGCTGAGGCCCGACAGTTCGCGCATCGCGGCCCGCCAGGCCATTTCCGCGCGCCGGGGATCGTCAGGGTCGATGCGCGCAAGAAGCTCGTCGACGGGCCGGTTGTCGATCGCGACGATCCGATCCCCCGGACGGACGTCGAGCGCGCGGCTCGTCACGCGGACGACGAACAGCTGCCCGTCGGCCACGCGCACCTCGATCGGCGGCAGCGCCGGTCCGCGCAGCGCGCCGTCGTCGGTACGGCTGAGCAGGGCGAAATGCGATTGCCCGAGCCGGCGCAGCATCTCGCGAATGACGGCGCGCTGCTCGTCGGGAGACCTGGCGGCCAGCACCTTCGGTCGCAGCTGGTCGCGGACAGCCTGCCAGTCGAGACCGCCGAAGGCAGGATCGAAATAGGTCTCGTGAACGGTCCGCCAGACCGCGTCGAAGGTGGCCAGCCCCTGCCGCCGCCACTCCTCCCCCACCGGGGCGGCCAGGCCGGTCTCCCGCGGCGAACGGGACGAACCTGCCGCATCCTGCGGCGCCGCGGGCAGTGTCGCAATGAAGACTGTCGAAAGGAGTACCGCCAGGGCACTCCCAATCACCGAAGAGCGTTTCGTCACCGCGGCAGAAGAGCCATGACTTCCGGGGGGAGGGCGAAGGTCGCATCGGCCACCGTGTCGTATTCGCACGAAGAGAGGGTGACGATCTGCTCGAAGCCCATCGCCCGCTGGACGACCGTCGTCGCCTGAAGCAGTGGTCCGAAGGCGCGATAGTCGCGCAGGATGCTGACGGTCGGCACGCGCCCCTGCGGCGTCGTGCGGACCGACTCGGTCCCAATCTGCAGGCCGGTCGCAACGTCGAAGTACTCGAATTGCTCGCGGCCGGTGTGGAACGTCACCCGGACCTTGTACGCCCGCCGCCCGTCGAAGACGGTCTCCTCCAGAGTCTCCATCGACCGGATCCGATCCGACTCATGGAGCGGGGCGTCGAACCAGGCGTCGTCGGCCAGCTCCTCGAGCTGAGGGCCGCGGAGCAGTTCCGGCCCTGAAATGGGGTTGACCATCCAGCCGAGCTGCCCGTCGTAGCCGTTCTCGATTCGGCCGACGCCGGGAACCGTCACCCGGTACAGCAGCCGGGCGGGCCGGGCCGTGAACAGCTCGAACGCCGCCACGATCCCCTGCGCCGGCACGCTGAACGTGCCGCTGGCGTGAATCGACTGGACGGCGCGCAGGGCATCGGCCCCGCCGATCGCGGTCACGTACCGCGCGACGACCTCGTCAGCGGCCGGCAGGCCGGAGCCGGCATCTGACGGCTGCTGCGCCCGGCCAGCCGGAGCCGTCAGCAGGAGCAGCGCTGCAACGAGGAGGACACGACACGGCAGCCCGGGCAGCATCGGCCGATTTTACCGCTCTGCCGACCGCACGGCGATGTAAGCTGAGCCTCACGGTTATGCTCCGAGGCACACGGTCCGGTATCGTCCACCGAGTCCAGCCGATATCGATTCACGGCCAGCTCTCCCTCGATGTGTTCTGGATCGATCCCGACGATCCGGAATCCGAAATCCGACATGCCCGCGTCGGCAACGAATCGGCGCCGCGCGATCTCGCCGCCGGCGATCGGATCACGCTCCACTACCTGATGGGCACCGTCACGCGCATCGAGCGCTGAGGGGCCGGGAAACGAGCCGCCCCACGAGGCCCGGGCCCGAGCCCTCGTCCGCGACCTGCTCAACACGGAACAGGCCGGGCAGGCACAAAAAAAGGCCCGCCGAAGCGGGCCTTCGCGAGTAACCTGGCTCCCCAGCTATTTGCGGCACTTACCGCAAATTCAGATCACTCACGCCTCCTTCAGAGAGCAAGTCGTGTGCCGCCTTCGAAGCCGGCGTTTCTGTCACATTGAGTCATCTGATGTCGCTTCCGTCGCCCTGCCCATGCGGCTGACGCCGAACCTTTCGACACACCTTAGGCATTTCGACACACCGACTGGGCAGGTGACTGCTCACGTCAGCCGAGTACCCCTTCCGGGTACTGGAGGGCCAGGCGCAGCTCCGTCGCGAGCTGGTCGATGGTTGTGCCCGATCGCTTCCACGCGCCCTCGGTCTCGAAGCGCAGGTCGCCGATCCGCCGGCCCCACGGGGCGATGACGCGGCCGATTGCCCGGAAGTCGGCCCGATCGGCCCGCTGCTGATCGAGGTGGCGGACGATGTCGGGGGCCACGCGGATGAAGGCGCGGAGCGCGGGAGCCGTCTTGATGCTGTACTTCCGCCCGTGCCACGCCGCATTGAAGACGACGGCCACCTGCTTGAAGTAATTGAGGAAGAAGCGCGTGGCCTCCTCGCGGAACTCGGCGCCGCGCCGGCCCGAGCCGAACGCTTCCGTCCCGAACAGGCGCTTGAGCTCCTGCGCCAGCGGAGCCTGGGCGACCCGGCCCCGGCCGACGCCGAGCAGCTTGATTTCGCCCTGCAGCGGCGACCCTTCCCGCTCGTTGAGTGCGCGCACCACGTCGTGGGCGGCTGCCAGGTTCTCGTCGCGGTACAGCTGCCGGCCCGACAGCGACACGAGATGTGACGGATTGAGCCGCGTGTGCTTCGCGTTGATGGTGACGAACATCTGGACGACGTGGTCTTCCGGGAGCCGGTCGAAGATGACGGCGGGAACCGTGAAAATCTCGTCGCCGAACCGGTCCATGCCGGCATGCAGGGCGAGCAGCCGGTGCTGGCCGTCGATGGCGCGGAGGATACCCTCGCGCTCGGGTACCTTGAGCGAGCCCAGCGTCCCCTGCTCGTCGACCGGTTCAAAACGAAGCGGCTCGTCGCTCGAGATGATCACGGCCCCCGGAATCGAGGGCAGGTCGCGGGCCGCCCGACATTGCTCGTAGTAGGCGACGAGCTCGTCGATTTTCCGGCGGATGATCTGGCGCTGGTAGGCCTTCTCGCTCGATGCGATGCGCCGCTCGAGCAGATCCCAGCGCACCTTCGAGGTCCGGGTCGAGCCCCTGGCGCCCCGACTGCCGGTGCCGCCGCTGTAGTCGAGCACCTCGAATCGCACCAGCTTGTCGATGTCCCTGGCGGTTAGCGACGCCTGATAGAACTGGACGCCGAATTGCTGCATGCGAAGAGCGGCGACGCTGATCATGGGCAGCGGAGTCCTTTCTGCCGGGACGGGAGCCCCCCAGGCACGCGGGTCGTCGTGAGCGGATTCTATGTGTCGCACCGCTGCAACTCAAGCGCCGGACAGGCGTCCGTTCGACCGGGCGGGACACCGGAAAATCGGCCCCGAAAGCAGTCGACCGCCGTCAGCCGCGGGTGTCGTGTCCGACCGTGGCGTCGAGCTCGTCGAGCAGCCGGCCCACCACCGCGCCGAGCGCCTCGGATCGTTCGCAGACCGTCACCCCGCGCAGCTCGTCAGGGGTGAACCGCCCGAAGCCGTACGTCACGAGGCAGATCCGCGTGCCGGCACGACGGGCCGTCTCGAGGTCCACCCGCGAATCGCCCACCATCACGCTCGCCTCGGGCCTCGCTCCCACCGTGTCAATCAGGTGCAGCAGCGCGGCCGGATCCGGCTTGCGGGGAAACGTCGTGTCGCCGCCGATGGCCGCGAAGAAGCGGTCGCGGAGGCCGAGTGCTTCAAGGAGCCGCGCCGTGTGGTGCTGCGGCTTGTTGGTGAGCAGGCCCAGCACGGCGCGGTCGCCCAGCGCGTCGAGCGCGTCGACGACGCCCGGATACGGGCAGGTGTGGTCGAGCAGGTGCTCGTCGTAGATGGCAAGGAAACGCCCCAGCGCAGCATCGAGATCGGTCTCGACCCCGGCAGCCGCCAGCACGCGCTGCACGAGCATGCGGGCGCCGTCGCCCACCATGCGCTCGACCTCGGCGACCGCCAGCCGCGGCGCGCCCAGTTCATCGAGCAGGAGGTTGGCACTGGCTGCCAGATCGAGGCGTGAATCGACGAGCGTGCCGTCGAGATCAAAGACGACGAGTCGGGTCATGGCGTCGGAAGCGCGGCACTGGCAGGAACAGGCACGCTCGGCGTAGTCTAAGGGAAACCGACAATCTGCTGCCGGCCGGTTCGCTCACTCATGAAGTCACTGCCCGCTTTCGTCCTTGCGTTTGTCGCCGTGGGCCTCCTCGTGGCGGCGCCTTCGGCGACGCAGCAGCCGACGTTCCGCAGCTCGGCCAACGTCGTGGCCATCTACGCCACGGTGACCGATCGCGACGGCCGGCTCGTGCCCGATCTGCAGCAGGAGCACTTCGAGGTCTACGACAACGGGAAGCTGCAGCCGCTCACGCTGTTCCGGAGCGACGTCCAGCCGATCACCGTGGTGGTGATGCTCGACATGAGCGGCAGCATGACGCTCAACTACGAGTTCCTGAAGGTGGCCGCCGAGCGCTTCGTGCTGCGTCTGCTGCCCGATGATCGCGCGCGCATCGGCAGCTTCTCGGACAAGATCCAGCTCAGCTCCGAGTTCACCAGCGACCGCGATGCGCTGATCCGCTTCATCCACGACGACATCCAGTTCGGCAACCCGACGTTCCTGTGGGATGCCATCGACGTGAGCATGACGGCGCTGGCCGACGAGCCGGGTCGCCGCGTCGTGCTCGTCTTCAGCGACGGCGAAGACCAGCGCAGCCAGCGCGTCGGCTTCAGGGACGTCATCGCGCGCGCCCAGCGCGAGAACTTCATGGTGTACGCCGTCGGCCTGCAGAGCGAGATTCTCGGCCGCCGGACGCGGCCCGACCGCAACCTGCGGCGCCTTGCGGCGGAAACGGGCGGCGGTTACTTCGAGCTGCGGCGGACCGACGAGCTGAACTCGACGTTTACGCGCGTCGCCGACGAGCTGCATCGGCAGTACGTGATGGGCTTCGAGCCCGAGGACCTGGACGGGACGGTCCACAAGCTCGAAGTCCGCGTCAAGGTTCCGGGCATGACCGTCCGGGCACGACAGTCGTACGTCGCCTCGGCGGAAAGCACGTCCACACCGGTCGTCGCCCCGTAAGGCGGAAAGCTTCGCGACGCCCGCACGCCCGGGTGCTAAGATTGGCGCCGGCCGGCAACGGCCGTTCCGGAGGAATCACGTGAAGGCACGAACGATGATGGCGGCGCTCGTTCTCGGCGTCGCGGCGGCAGGGTGTGGCGGAGGATCCGAACAGCGCGAGGCCGAGCAGGCGGCCGATCAGATCCGCCAGGGCGCCGAGCAGATCCAGCGTGGTGCGGAACAGCTTACCGGCAGCGGCGCCGAGGAACTGGCCCGCGGCTTCGAGCAGATGGCGCAGGGCTTCCAGCAGCTGGCCCAGAGCGACGTCACGGTCGTCGACTACGAGGCCCTGAAGGCGGCGCTGCCGCAGGTGGACGGCTGGACGCAGAGCAACGCGCGGGGCGAACAGATGTCGGCGCCGATCCGGCATTCGCGTGCCGAGGCGCGCTACACGCGCGGCGACAGCTCCATCGAGCTCGAGATTACCGACTCGGCGATGAACCAGCTGATGCTCGCCCCCATGGCGATGTTCCTGGCCGCGGGATTCGAGGAGCGCTCCGACGAAGGCTTCCGACGCTCGACGAAAATCGGCGCTCACCCCGCCTTCGAAGAATGGGACACCGACGCCCGGCGGGGTGAAGTGACCGTCGTCGTCGGCAACCGGTTCATCGTGCAGGCAACCGGCCACGACGTCAACGACCTGTCCGAGGTCCGCGCCCTCGTCGAAGCCGTTGATCTCGATCGGATCGCCGGCCTGAACTGACAACGCCCCCCGCAGCGGAGGCTGACTCCGCTGCGGCCTTTCATCGTGACCCGGCAGACGCGCATCCGGACGCTGGCTGCGGCGGCGATGGTCTTCGCGCTGCTGTCCGACCTTCCGCGCACCGCGGCGCAGGACGCACTCGACGACCGCATCGAGCAGGCCTACCGTGCCGCGTACAACCTCGATCGTGAAACGGCGCTCGACATTGCGAGGCGCGCCGTCGCCGACTATCCCGAAGCGTCGAAAGCGCACCGGACACTCGCGGCCATCCTCTGGCTCCAGGCTCTCTTCCATCGCGGCGCCCTGACCGTCGATCACTACACCGGCGGCATCACCACGTCGTCGCTCGACCTGCCGCCCGCACCGGAGGCCATCACGCGGCAGTTCCGCGACACCATCAATGAGGCGATCCGCCTGGCCGAGCAAGCCGTGCAGAAGCGACCGGACGATCCCGACGCGCTGTACGACCTGGGCGCGGCGTACGGCCTGCAGGCGTCGTGGACGGCTTCGGTCGAAGGCAGCGTGCGGCGCGCCTTCAGCCCGGCCAGGCGCGCCTTCAACCTTCAGGAGCGTGTGCTCGAGCTCCAGCCCGATCGCCGGGCTGCCGGCGCCATCGTCGGCACGTACCGCTACGCCGTTGCCCGGATGCGCTTCCCGTCACGACTCCTCGCTTACGTCGCGGGCTTCGGCGGCGGCAGGGAGCAGGGCGTTGCTCTGCTCGAGGCCGCCGCGACACCCGGCAGCGAGAGCCGCTTCGAAGCGCAGACGGCCCTGGTGCTCATCTACAGCCGCGAAGAGCGGCACGAGGATGCGTATCGATTGCTGACCGAGATGTCGAAGGCGTTCCCGGGGAACCGGATTCTCGTCCTCGAACGCGGCTCGGCGGCACTGCGGGCCGGGCGGCCGACCGAGGCCGAGCGGATTCTGCTCGATGGCGTCAATCGGCTGGCAGACGACGCGCGCCCGCGCATCCCGGGCGAGGAAGCGCTGTGGCACTTCAAGCTGGGACTCGCGCGCCTGGAGCTCGGCCGGCGGACCGACGCGGCCCGCTCGCTGCAGGTTGCGCTCGACAGCCGGCCCGAGCCCTGGATGCGCGGCCGCATCGAGCTGGCGCTGGGCAAGATCGCCGATCTCGACGGCCGTCGATCGGCAGCGCTCGAGCGCTATCGCCGCGCGCGCGACATCGGCCGGACGTCGGGTGACCAGCCGACGGCGGAGGAAGCCCGGCAGCTGCTGCGGCGTCCGTTCGAACTTTCGTGCCTCTGCCCGCCGCTGCACACACTTCCGAATCGTCCGCGGCACCCTGCCCGGCCGGCTCTCGTATAAGAGCTCAGCAGCACGCACGATGAAGCGCACCCGACGCACGTGGCTCTGGATCCTCGTCGCCGCAGCGGCCGTCGGCCTGATTGTCATCATCGGGGCGGCAGCGGTGTCGATTGTCTTCGTCAGCCGCCATGTCGAAGCACACTCGACGACGCCCGCGGATGCGCTGGCGGCCTTCGAGCAGGTGCGCGCGCGGTTCGAGAACGGGCCGCTCTACGAATTCGACGCCGACGACCGCCCCTTCGCGGCCGTCGAGCTCTCGTCGCTGCCGACGTCGTCGGTCCACCCGTCGTCGCTGATGATTCAGGCCTGGAATCCCCGGCAGGAGCGGCTGGTGCGCATGTCGCTGCCGTTCTGGCTGCTGCGGCTGGCCCCCGACGACATGCGCTTCTCGAAACCCGGCCACGACCACGGGTTCGACTTCCACCAGCTGAATCTCGACGTCCGCGAGCTCGAGCGCATCGGCCCGGCTCTCGTGATCGACTATCGAAACGAGGACGGGGTACGTGTCCTGCTCTGGACGGACTGACAGGTTTTCCGGACACTTTCGACGCCGGTAGCCCGGGCAGGCGGGTGGCCTGCGCCTTGCACTATGACCCGGCAAGGAGGTCGCCCATGCTTCGACGCCGATATCTGCCCTGGCTTGTCGCGCTGACGCTGTTCGTTCCGGCGGCCGCGTCGGCGCAGGTCCGCTCCCAGCCCCGAGGTCTGCCCGGCTACCAGCAGGGGTACGTGCTCGGCGTGCGGGCGGGCACCGACGACTACCGGCGCGGCGCCCCCTTCGACTTCTCCATCCGCATCGACTTCAGGCGCGGCGATGTCGGCTACGACGTGCGGTTCGGCAGCCGATCGCGGTACCGCGACGAGTTCCGACGCGGATTCGAAGCAGGCTATCGCGAAGGCTACCGCGCGCGCCGGGTCGGCCCTGCTCCACGGGCTCCGATCGGACGGGTCGACGTCGCCGTCCAGCAGGGCTACAGCGACGGCTACGAAGAAGGCCTGAAGGACGGACGCGACCGGAAGCGGTTCGACCCGGTGGGCGAACGTCGCTACCGCAGTGCGGACCGCGGCTACAACCGCAGCTACGGTCCGAAGGATATCTACAAGGCGAACTATCGCGACGGCTTCCTGAAGGGCTACGAAGCCGGCTACCGCGACGGCGCCCGCTACAGCCGGCGCTGGTAACGATCGCGGGACGTCGCAGGTTGACGCGGCGGTAATGACGCACAGAATACGGCCCGACTGCCGGGGCGCCTGGAGGCGCGCGCTTCGGCGGTCGGGCCGTTTCTCATGTTGCCGGGAGGAGCGGCTGCTGTCAGCAGCCGGAAGATGGTACCGGTACGGGGATTCGAACCCCGGTTCCGTGGCTGAGAACCACGTGTCCTAACCCCTAGACGATACCGGCACGAAACCAGCAGGAACTTTGAAATTTACCATTCTGGTGTCGCCCGGTCAAGTCGGTCATAATCAGTCGGTGCGGCGCTTTCGAGCGCCTGCGGTTTCCCGCCCACCCGACATGAAGCAGGACGCCCTTCCGTACCCGCCAGCCGCCGAGACCGCGCACTCGCGCTTCGGCGACCTGATGACGCTCGCCAAGCCGAGGCTGAACGGTCTGGTCGTGCTGACCACCGCCGGCGGGTACTACATGGCGGCGCCCGCTTCCGTCGACGTCCTCCACCTGGCACTCGTGTGCGCCGCGACCGCGTTCGTCGCCAGCGGCTCGTCAGCCGCCAATCAGGTCTTCGAGCGCGACACCGATGCGCTGATGCTGCGGACGCGCCAGCGTCCGATGGCCGATCGGCGCCTGTCGATTGCCGAAGCCGTCATCTTCTCGGCGACGCTGACCGCGGTCGGACTCGTACTGCTCTGGGTGCTCGCGACGCCGGCCGCGGCGTGGGTGGCGGCGGCCACGTCGTTCAGCTACGTGGCGGTGTACACGCCGCTGAAGCGGCGAACGTCGTTTGCCACGGTCGTCGGTGCCGTGCCGGGCGCGCTGCCGCCGCTTATCGGGTGGGCGGCGGTGACCGGCGACGTCGCCGGGCTCGCCCCGTGGTCGCTGTTCTTCATCATGTTCTACTGGCAGCTGCCGCACTTCATCGCGATCGCGTGGATGTACCGCGAGGACTACGCCCGCGCGGGCATGCCGATGATCTCGGTGATCGATCCGACGGGCGGGTTGAGCGGCCGCCAGGCCGTGCTCTGGTCGGCCTCGCTCATTCCCTTCGGCCTGCTGCCGTTCGCGATCGGCCTGACGGGTGCGGCCTACGCCATCGGCGCGTTCGTGCTCGGCATCATCCAGCTGGCGCTCGCCGTCCAGTTCCTGCGCCACCGGTCGATTGCCAACGCCCGCACGCTGTTCTTCGCGTCGATTGTCTACCTGCCGCTGCTCTGGCTCCTGATGGTGCTGGCACGCAGCTGAGCGTCAGACGTACACCGGTCTTCCAGCAGCATGTCCGTCACCGATCTGCCCACGCTCAACGCCATCCTCAATGGCTGCGCGACGATCCTGCTCGTGCTCGCCTATCGGCAGATTCGGCGCGGACGGGTCGACGTCCACCGCCGGCTGATGCTGGCCGCCTTCGCGGTCTCAACGCTGTTTCTGCTGTCGTACGTGGTGTATCACGCCGAAGTGGGATCGGTCCCCTACGAAGGGACGGGCGTGTGGCGGGTCGTCTACTTCGCGATCCTGATTCCGCACATCGTGCTGGCCGCCGTCGTGCCGCCGCTGGCCATCGTCACGCTTGTCCGGGGCCTGAAACGGCAGGATGCCAGACACCGGGCCATCGCACGGATCACCCTGCCGATCTGGCTGTTCGTGTCGGTGACCGGCGTGCTGGTCTACCTGATGCTGTACCGGATGTGACGGCCCGGCCGTCACCAGGCGGCCGGGCCGACCAGCAGTGCTGCAATCAGCGGCTGCCGAAGCGGTCGAAGATGTCGACCAGCTCGTGCAGCTGCTGGCGGTGTTCACCGTCGCCCCGCATGATTCCGTCCTCGATGCAGTGATCGATGTGGTGACGGAAGACCGCGAGGCTGATCCGGTTCAGCGCGGCTTCGGCCGCCGCGAGCTGCTGCAGAATCTCGATGCAGGCCCGCGGTTCCTCGATCATCCGGCGAATACCGCGCACCTGCCCCTCGATGCGGTTCAGGCGGCGGATCAGAGCTTCCGAATCGAACGATTCGGACTTGGCACCCTCATCAGCGGCCTGACCGGCGGCCGTAGAAAGTACGTCGAGCATGCACCTCTCCCCTTGACATGAACTACGACGAAGCCGACGGACCGTTGACGGCAGGGTCCGCCGGGACTCGTCCTGATGGCCGAAAGACGACGGGTTTCGTGTCTTGGCTCTTAGACACCGGAAACGCCGAACCGGCCTGTCGCACGGTTGGCATGTAATCCTACCCCGCGACAGGGAAAAATCCATCCCCCCAGTTTCAGGGCGGGCCGGCCGGCGCCGGCCAAGGCAGGAACGGGCCGATATCGGCGAGAATGCCTGCATGCGACCCGTTCTGCTGCGACCACTGATCGCCGTTGTCCTCTGCGCCGCCGCGGCCGCCTGCACCTCAGGACCGCCTCCCCCTCCGGGTACCGGCGAGGACTACCTGGATCGCATCGCGCAGCACCGGCGCGACAAGGATCTGTTCTTCAGGACGTCGGAGTCGTCGCCGATCCCGGCAGACCGGCGGGCGTCATTCCAGGGGCTGAGCTACTACCCGATCGCGCCCGGCTATCGCGTACCGGCGAACCTGACGGCCGAGCCGTCGGACGAGCCGGTCATCATCGAGCTGACCAATTCGCACGGCACGCTGGAGCGGCTCCAGCGCGTCGGCACCATCACGTTCCGGCTCGACGGCCAGACGCACACGCTGACGGCCTTTGCGTCGTCGGCCCAGCAGCTCGATCGACTCTTCGTCCCGTTCGGTGACGCAACCAACCGGACCGAAACCTACGGCGGCGGTCGTTACCTCGAGCTGGAACGCACGGCGACCGGGCTCTACGACCTCGACTTCAACCTGGCGTACAACCCGTACTGCGTGTACGACACGCGCTGGGTCTGCCCGCTGCCGCCGCCCGAGAACCGGCTGACGGTCGCCATCCGCGCGGGCGAGCGGCTGCCCGACGACTACGAAGGGTGACGGCCGCCCGCGGCTGCGGGACGACGAGCACGGACGAAGCACGGCGGGAACGAAAACGCCCCGGCCGGCAGATTGCCGGCCGGGGCGTTCGTCTGCAGACGGAGGCTCCGACGCGAGTGCTACTTGATGAACAGCATCTCGCGGTAGGTGGGCAGCGGCCACTCCTCGTGCGGCACGAGCAGCTCGAGCTGATCGCCGGCCTCGCGCAGGGCGTTCATGGCCGGAATCACCTTGTCGCGCATGTGGCGCGCGTGCTCCTCGCTCCCGCCGTTGCCGTGCCCGTTCAGCAGATCACGCAGCTGTTCGGTCCGCTCCCGGAGCTGATCGACGAGGCTCGAGACGCGATCGAGCAGCTTCTTCGCCTCGCGCGTCGTACCGCCGGCCTCGGCCACGGCCGTGACCGACTCGGCAATCTCCTTCTGATAGCGCAGCGCGGCCGGCAGGATGTAGCGATCGGCCATCAGCACCATCACCTGTCCCTCGATGTTGATGGTCTTGATGTACGTCTCGAGGTTGATCTCGTGCCGCGCGGCGAGCTCCCGCCGGTTCATGACCTTGTAGCGCTCGAACGTCTCGACGACCTCGGGCTTGACGAGCTCGCCGAACGCATCGACCGAGTTCGCCAGGTTGAGGAGCCCGCGCCGCGCCGCCTCCTCGCGCCACTCCTCGGAGTAGCCGTTGCCGTTGAAGACGATGCGCTTGTTCTCCTTGACGACCTTCTGCAGCAGCTCGGCCACGGCGTCCTTGAGCGCCTTGCCCTTCTGCAGCGCCTGCTCGAGCTCGGTGGCCATGTAGTCGAGCGACTCGGCCACGGCCACGTTCAGGGCGATGTTCGGGAAGGCGATGCTCTGGTTCGAGCCGACGGCGCGGAACTCGAACTTGTTGCCCGTGAACGCGAACGGGCTCGTGCGGTTCCGGTCGCCCGCGTCGCGCGGCAGCTTCGGCAGGACCGAGACGCCCGTATCGAGGATGCCGCCCGGCCGCGTGCTCTTGGCCGCCCCCTGCTCGATCTGCTCGAACAGATCGGTCAGCTGATCGCCGAGGAACACCGAGATGATGGCCGGCGGCGCCTCGTTCGCGCCCAGCCGGTGATCGTTGCCGGCGTTCGCGATCGACATCCGCAGCAGCCCCTGGAAGCGATTGACGGCACGGACGACGGCGGCGCAGAAGACGAGGAACTGGACGTTGTCGTGCGGCGTCTCACCGGGGTTGAGCAGGTTGTTCCCCTGGTCGTCGCTCATGCTCCAGTTCAGGTGCTTGCCGCTGCCGTTGACGCCGGCGAAAGGCTTCTCGTGCGTCAGGCACGCCAGCCCGTACTTCGGCGCCGTGCGGCGCAGCACCTCCATCGTCATCATCTGATGGTCGGTGGCGACGTTGGCGTTCTCGAAGATCGGCGCGATCTCGTACTGGCTCGGCGCGACCTCGTTGTGGCGCGTCCTGATCGGCACGCCGACGCGGAACAGCTGCGCCTCGACGTCCTGCATGAACGCCATCACGCGATCCGGGATCGAGCCGAAGTACTGATCTTCCATTTCCTGGCCCTTCGGCGGCCGGGCGCCGAAGAGCGTCCGCCCGCCATTGATCAGGTCGGGACGCGCCAGGAAGAAGTTCCGGTCGATGAGGAAGTACTCCTGCTCGGGACCGCAGGTGGTGACGACGCGCTCGGCGTCGGAGCCGAAGAGCTTGAGGATCCGGATCGCCTGCTTCGAGAGCGCTTCGATCGAGCGCAGCAGCGGCGTCTTCTTGTCGAGCGACTCGCCCGTCCAGCTCACGAACGCCGACGGAATGACGAGCGTCGACCCGTTCTGACCGACCAGAATCCACGGGGCGCTGGTCGGGTCCCACGCCGTGTAGCCGCGGGCCTCGAACGTGGAGCGCATGCCGCCGGACGGGAAGCTCGACGCATCGGGCTCGCCCTTGATCAGGTCCTTGCCGCTGAACTCGGCGACCGCACGTCCCTCGGTGGTGGGCGTAATGAACGAGTCGTGCTTCTCGGCGGTGATGCCGGTGAGCGGCTGGAACCAGTGCGTGTAGTGCGTGGCACCATGCTCGAGCGCCCAGTCCTTCATCGCCGTCGCGATGATGTCGGCCGTCGAGATGTCGAGGGGCACGCCGTGCGTGATGGTCCGGCGCAGCGCCTTGTACACGTCGCGCGGGAGTCGCTGCCGCTGCACCTGGTCGTTGAAGGTGAGCGACCCGAACTGTTCGGTGGCCTTCGGCTGGGGCGACAGCGTGGCCTGCGAGCGCATGCCCCACTCGATCACGCTGCGAATGGCTGACTGTAGCGGCGACGAACCCATATGTATCGAACCTTCCCCCGATGAATAGCGTTGGTCACGAATCGTCCCGCAGCGGGACGGGGATGACGGTGAGATCTTCGGGGCCGCACCGGCGAATGTAAAGGCGGAAGAGGCCCGCGGATCGCAGTTTTCTGTCGATCGCGGCGCCCCGGACCCGGTGGTTCGACAAATGTGCAGAAACCTCCCCGGTGCAACCGACAAATTCGTCAGTTTTGCCCGCCGGGGCTACCTCAAAGCAGGTCCCGGCCGTGGGCCCGGAGCCACCGCTCGGCCTGCTGCCAGCCCTCGCACACGTCGGCCACGCGCCGCCAGTAGCGCCGCGAGTGGTTCGGATGCTCGAGGTGCACGAGTTCGTGCAGCATCACGTAGTCGGCCACGGGTGACGGCATCTGCACGAGCCGCCAGTTGAGCGCAATCGTCCCGCGCGTCGAGCAGGACCCCCACCGCGTCTGCTGGTCGCGGACGACGATCCGGCGCGGGACGAGGCCGTGGGGCACACCGAGCTCGAGGCAGCGGTCGGGCAGCTCGGCGGCCGCCTCGGCCCGCCAGTGCGCCTGCAGGGCCTCACGAACACTCTGCCCGGCGCGCAGCAGGACCGACGTCGGACCGCAGCCGACGAGCGGCGGGTCGTAGCGGACCGGATGCCGGTTGCCCCGGTACCAGACCTGCGTGCCGGGCCCCCACTCGGCGGCGGCACGCCGGCGGGTCCACTCGCGCGCGATCCAGGCGGACTGCGACCCGGCGAACGCCATCGCTGCGGCGATCGACCCGCGGCGCGGCATGGTGACGCGCACGACGCCGGCCGCGGTCACGCGGAGGACGTAGCGGCGCGCGGCCGGATGACGGACGAGGACCAGCGGAAGGACGCGGCCGGCCACGACGATCGTCCGCCGCGTTGGCGGCGGCGCGGCCCAGGGCAGTCGCAGCTGCTGCACGGGCGGCATCGTACACGGTCGGCGGCGCCGATGGAACGGGTGGCGGCCGGCCTTCGTCCAAGGCACCAGCGGGCGCGCCCGCGGTCTCCGGCGGGCAAGCAAGTAGTTACTTGCATCCGGCAGGCGCCCGCCGCTACGCTGATACGGTTGTGGACGTCAGAACGGCCCTGCTCGAAGCGGCAATGACCGCCTTCGCCGAAGCCGGCACCCGCGGTGCGACCACGCGCCGCATCGCCGAGGCGGCCGGCGTCAACGAGGTCACGCTCTTCCGGCACTTCCGCACCAAGCACGAACTCATCCGTGCGGCGCTCGAACGGTTCGTCGAGCGCCTCGAGCGGCAGCCGCTGCCTGACCGTCCGGCCGACCCGCGCGCCGAGCTGCTCCAGTGGGCCCGCGCCCATTACCGCATGCTGCACCGCCACCGGGCCCTGATCCGGAAGGTGATGAGCGAACGCGAGGAATACCCGGCGCACTGCGCCGTCGGCCTGCGGGCGTCGACGGCTATAGCGGCCGACCTGACGGCCTACCTGGCCCGGCTCCGCCGCGACGGGCTCGCCGCACCCGACGGCTGGGACGAGCGCGCGGCCGCGAGCATGCTGCTCGGCGCGCTCTTCAGCGACGCCATGGGCCGCGACACCATGCCCGAGCGCTACTCCTACAGCCAGCGCGAAGCGGTCGAGCGCTACGTCGACCTGCTCGTGCGCGCCATTGCCGCCCGGCCGCGGGCGCGCCGCCGCGAACGAGGTTCAACGCCATCATGAGACGTTACGTCGCTGCCATCTTCAGTCTGCTCCTGCTCGTCGCCGCTGCCGCCCATGCGCAGACGCCGACGCGCCTGACGCTCGCCGATGCTCTGCGTATCGCGACGGACCAGAGCGAGGCCGTGCAGATCGCCCGCGCCGGCGAGGCACGTGCCGATGCGGACATCCGCCGCGCCTTCAGCCTGCGGTTCCCGCAGCTGAACTTTGCCGGTGGGTACACCCGGACGCTCGCCTCGGAGTTCAGCAGCGCCTTCGAATCCTCCGGTCCGATCTGCGATCCGTTTGTCGTCGATCCGACGGCGCCGCTCGAGAAGCGTGTCGCCGAAATCGAACGCGCGGCCAGCTGCGGTTCGATCGGCATGGGTGGCGCGTTCGACTTCAGCAATCTGCCGTTCGGCCAGCGCAACATCTATCAGCTGGGCCTCGAGTTCTCGCAGGCGCTGTACGCCGGCGGCCGGATCGCCGCCCAGGAGGAACAGGCGCGACTCGCCCGGACGACCGCGGAACTGACGACGTCGCTCACGCAGGCGCAGCTGGCGCTCGAGGTGACACGCGCCTTCTACGATGCGGCGCTGGCCGATCGCCTCGTCGCGATTGCCGAATCGACCTACGCACAGGCCGAAGCGGCGTACGAGCAGACGCGCCTGGCGTTCGAGGCCGGACGGCAGCCCGAGTTCGAGCTGTTGCGCGCGCAGGTCGAGCGCGACAACCAGCGTCCGACGGTCATCCGCCGCCGCGCCGATCGCGATCTCGCGTACCTGCGCCTGCGGCAGCTGCTCGAACTGCCCGAAAACGCGCCCCTCGAGCTCGACGTCGACCTCGAGAATCCCGATCTGCCGCCGCCACTGCCGTTTGCCGAGGCCCTCGCCACGGCACGCGAGGCCGCGACCGAGCCGCCGCTGGCCGTCCGCCAGTCGGAAGCGCTGGTCGCCATCCGTGAACAGGCGCTGCGCGCCGCCCGGGCTGAACGCCTGCCCACGCTGAGCCTCACCTCGTCGCTGGCCGGTGTCGCTTACCCCGGCAGCGGCGCGTTTCCTGCGGCCGGCGACTTCCGGGCCAACTGGACGGTCGGTGCCGTCGTGCAGGTGCCGCTGCTGACCGGCGGCCGGCTGCGCGCGGGCGAGATGGCCGCGGCGGCCGACCTCACCGAGGCCCGTGCCGCGCTGCAGCAGACGCGCGAGCTGTCGGAGCTCGACCGCGCCGCCGCGCTGCAGGATCTGGCCGCGGCCGAGGCGCTCTGGGAAGCCAGTGCCGGGACAGTCCAGCAGGCGCAGCGCGCCTACGAGATCGCTGAACTGCGGCATCGCGAGGGACTGTCGACACAGCTCGAGCTGTCCGATGCCCGGCTCGCCCTTGAGATTGCCCAGGCCAACCGCGTGCAGGCGGCACGCGACGTCCAGGTGGCACGCGCCCGCGTGGCGCTGCTGCCGAATCTGCCGGCGGGCCTCCGATGAACTACGCCCGATTCATTCCGTCAGGAGTACTCATGTCTGCCCTTCATCGCCTTGCGCTGCCTTCCACCCTGCTTCTGCTTCCGCTCGCGGCAGCCGGCTGCGGCGCCCCGGCGGAATCGTCGCCCGCGGCAAACACCGAGGCGGCCGTCGTCCGTCTCTCGCCCGAACAGGTTGCCGTGGCGTCGACGGCCCGAATCTCGTCGGGTCCGGTCATTTCGGGTCAGCTGACGCCAGCGCGCGAAGCTTCGATCCGGGCCCAGGTCGGCGGTTCGATCGTCGCGCTCACCGTCGATCGCGGCCAGACCGTGCGCGAAGGCGCCGAGATGGCGCGCATCTCCGCGCGCGACCTCGAAGCGGCGCGCCGCTCGGCCGAAGCCGCGGTACGCTCGGCCGAAACGGCCCTCGACGTCGCCAGGAGCGAGGCCGAGCGGACGAGGTCGCTGGTCGACGGCGGTGCGCTCGCCGCGCGCGATCTCGAACAGGCGCAGAACGGCGTATCGGCCGCTGAAGCGCAGCTCGAGGCCGCACGCGCGCGCCTGACGTCGGTCGAGCAGCAGCTCGACGACACCATCGTGCGCGCGCCGTTCTCGGGCATCGTCAGTGCCCGACCGGCCAGCGTCGGCGACGTCGTCGCGCCGGGAACGGAGCTGTTCACGATCATCGACCCGTCGAGCATGCGCCTCGAGGCGTCGGTGCCGTCCGACCAGGTGCCGCAGCTGCGGGCGGGCGCGCTCGTGCGCTTCACGATCCGCGGCATCCCCGGCGAGTTCACCGGCACGATTGACCGCATCAACCCGACGGCCGATCCGGTGACGCGTCAGGTGTCGTGCTTCGTCACGCTGCCGAACACGAAGGGGCAGCTCATCGCCGGGCTGTTCGCCGAAGGGCGCGTCGACAGCGAGACGCACGAGGGCCTGCTGGTGCCGATCGCCGCGGTCGACGAGACCGGCACGCGCCCACTCGTCACCCGTGTCCGCGACGGCGTGGCCGAGCGCGTGCAGGTCGAGCTCGGCATCCGCCAGCTCGACTCCGAGGTCGTCGAGGTCGTCTCGGGCCTGGCTGAAGGCGACGTCGTGATTCTCGGATCGGCACGGAACCTCGAGCCCGGTACGCCCGTCCGCATCGTCCAGTAGCCGCAGCACCGCGGCCACAGCAGAGGAACGGCCCTCATGTTCATTTCCGACCTCGCGATACGACGCCCCGTGCTCACGGTCGTGAGCATGCTCACGCTCGTCGTGTTCGGCCTGGTGTCGCTCTACCTGCTTCAGACCGACGAGTTCCCGGACGTCGCGGTGCCGATCGTGGTGGTGTCGACGCCGTACCCCGGAGCCTCGCCCGGCAATGTCGAGCGCGAAATCGTCGAGCCGATGGAGGAGGCCATCAGCGGCATCAGCGGCGTCACCCGCGTCACGTCGAGCGCGCTCGACGGCTTCGCGACGATCCTCGTCGAGTTCGACTTCGACAAGGACCTGCAGGAGGCCACGCAGGAGATCCGCGACAAGCTGAACGAGATCCGCAACGACCTGCCTCCCGAGATGGAGGAGCCGATCCTCACCAAGGTGAATCCGGTCGACTTCCCCATCGTCTCGATCGCGCTGTCGTCCGACACGCTGTCGGTCGAGGACCTCACGGTGCTGGCCGATCCCGGCATCACGCGACGGCTGCGGGCCATCTCGGGCGTCGGATCGGTCGACCTGGTCGGCGGCGAAGTGCGCGAGATGACGGTCGACGTGAAGCCCGACGCGCTGGCTGCCGCCAACGTCGGCATCGGCGAAATCGTCGCGGCGCTCTCGACGCAGAACCTTGCCGCGCCGGTCGGCCGTCTGCTCGGCACACACGACGAGCGGACGATCCGCCTGAGCGGACGTGCCCTCAGCGCCGAGCAGTTCCGTGATCTCGTCGTAGCCACGCGCGGCGGCCGCATCGTGCGGCTCGGCGACGTGGCCGACGTCCGCGTCGGCGTCGAGGAGCCGCGCAGCGCCGCGATCTTCTCGGGGCGCGAAGCGGTCGGCATCGACGTGAAGAAGTCGAAGGGGCACAGCACCACCGCGGTCGCCGAAGCCGTCCTCGCCGAGCTCGACGCCATCAGGCCGACCCTGCCGGAGGGCGTCACCGTCGACGTGGTGCGCGACTCGGGCACGCGCGTGGCCAACTCGGTCTCGAGCGTCCAGCGGGCGCTGGTCGAGGGCGCCGTGCTCACGGTGCTCACCGTCTTCCTCTTCCTGAACTCGTGGCGCTCCACCGTGATCACGGGCCTGGCGCTGCCGGTCTCGGTCATCGCGTCGTTCATTGCCGTGCTGGCCTTCGGCTTCACGCTGAACACGATGTCGCTGCTCGGTCTCTCCCTGGCCATCGGCATCCTGATCGACGACGCGATCGTGGTGCGCGAGAACATCGTGCGGCACGTCGAGATGGGCAAGGACCATTACCGCGCGGCCCACGAAGGCACTGCGGAAATCGGCCTGGCCGTAGCCGCCACGACGTTCTCAATCGTCGTCGTGTTCATTCCGGTCGCGTTCATGGGCGGCATCGCCCAGCAGTGGTTCGCGCCGTTCGCGCTGACGATTGCCTGCTCGGTGCTCGTGTCGCTGTTCGTCTCGTTCTCGCTCGACCCGATGCTCTCGGCCTACTGGCCCGAGCCGCACCTGAAGCCGGAAGAGCGGACGTTCATCGCACGCTGGCTCATCCGCTTCAACGACTGGTTCAACGCGCAGGCCGATCGCTACAAGCGGGTGATTGGCTGGGCACTGCGCCACCGGCTCGCGATGATGGCCGTCGCCGCCGCCTCGTTCGTCGGCGCGCTGGCCATGCCGGCCATGGGCTTCCTCGGTGCCGAGCTCTTCCCCGTCTCCGACAACTCGGAGTTCACCGTGACAGTCGAAACACCGCCCGGATCGAACCTCGCCTACACGAAGCGCAAGCTCGAGGAGGTGGCCGCCATCGCCCGGTCGATCCCCGGTGTCCGTCACACCTACGCCACGGCGGGCGGGGCGACCGGCGCGGTCGACGAGGGCACGATCTACGTTTCACTCGTGCCGAAGAACGAACGCACGATGCACCAGGACGAAATCGCGCGGCTGCTGCGCGAGCGGTTCAGTGAGGTTGGCGGTGTCTCGGCGTCGGTCGTCACGAGCGGCTTCGACAACCAGAAGCAGATTCAGATCGAGATCAGCGGCCCCGACGTCGACACGCTGTCGGCGCTCGCCAATGAGGCCCTGGCCGTCGTACGCCAGGTGCCCGGCGCGGTCGACGTTGGCCTGTCGACGCGCGGACAGAAGCCGGAGCTCGAGGTGCGCGTCGATCGCGCCCTGGCCGGCGCACTCGGCATCCGTCTCGGCGACATCGCGCAGTCGCTCCGCCCGGCCTTTGCCGGCATCGACGCCGGCGACTGGGTGGATCCGTCCGGCAAGACACGCAACGTCACCGTGCGTCTCGCGCCCGAGAGCCGCGGGCAGGCGGCCGATCTGCGGTCGCTGCCGCTGCTGGTCAACGGGCCCGAGGGCCCGAAGACGGTGCCGCTCGGCCATGTGGCGGAGATCAGGCCGGTCAACGGGCCGTCGCGGATCGACCACCTCGATCGTGAGCGCGTCGTGACGATTCAGGCCAACACGCAGGGACGCCCGCTGTCGGACGTGGTGGCGGACATCGAGGCCCGGCTCGCCGACACGCTCCAGCTGCCGCCCGGCTACCGCATCACGCAGGGCGGGCAGACCCGCGATCAGGCCGAGGTGTTCAGCCGCATCATCATCGCGCTCGGCGTCGCCGTGCTCCTGATGTACCTCGTGCTCGTCGTGCAGTTCGGATCGTTCCTCGATCCGCTTGCCATCATGTTCTCGCTGCCGCTGTCGCTCATCGGCGTCGTCGGCGCGCTCATGCTGACGGGCGACACGCTCAACATCATGAGTCTGATCGGCGTGATCCTGCTGATGGGCATCGTGGCCAAGAACGCGATCCTGCTGATCGACTTCGCGAAGTGGTCCGAAGAGAAGGGGATGCCGCGCCGTCAGGCGCTCATCGAGGCGGGCCGGACCAGGCTCCGGCCGATTCTGATGACGACCTTCGCGCTGATCGCGGGCATGGTGCCGGTCGCGCTCGGCCACGGCGAAGGCTCCGACTTCCGTGCGCCGCTCGGTCGAGCGGTCATCGGCGGCGTCATCACTTCGACCCTGCTGACGCTGCTGGTGATCCCGACGTTCTACGACATCCTGGCCGGCCTGCGCGATCGCGTGCGCCGGCTCGCGGGGCGCGGCGAGCCGGCGCATGCCGCAGCGGTCGGCGCCCCGGTGACCGCGCGGTCGAGCGCGACGCAGTAGCACTGCGCGGCGTGCACCAGCACACGACAGCGCATCGGCCGACGCCGCACCAGCGTCAGCCGATGCGCGTTGCCATCAGCGTCGCGTCGTCCTGCAGTTCGGCGCCGCCGCGGAAGCGGCTCATGGCGTCGCGAACCACCGCAATGGCGTCGTCGGCCGGAGTGCCGGCCGCGCGCAGCAGCAGCCGCTCGAGGCGCTCGTTGCCGAACGCGTCGCCCGCCTCGTTCTCGACGTCGACGCACCCGTCCGTGTAGCAGAAGAGCAGATCGCCGGGCTGCAGCTCGACCTCGACCTGCGCGTAGCCACCCCCGGCGAGCAGCCCGATCGGGCGTCCCACCGACTCGAGCCGTTCGAGCCGGCCGTCGCCGCGCAACACGTACTGCGGGTTGTGGCCGGCATTCACCCACCGCAGCATCCGCCGGGTCGGGTCGAGTACGCCGAGGAAGAGCGTGGCGTAGACCGGCCCCGGCGTGCTCCGATCGATTTCCTCGTCGAGCTCGGTCGCGAGACGGGCGAGGTCCTGGCCGAGCACGAGGCGCGTGCGCAGTGCCGCCTGGAGGTTGGCCATCAGCAGGGCCGCGCCGACACCCTTGCCCGACACGTCGCCGATGATCAGTGCGATCGTGCCGTCGGCCAGCGGAAAGTAGTTGAAGAAGTCGCCGCTGACCTCGCGCGCCGGAATCGACAGCCCCGTCACCACACAGTCGCCGACACGAAGCGGCGCGTGCGGCAGCATCTCGCTCTGGATCTGCCGGCCGAGCTCGAGCTCGCGGCGGATACGCTCCTGCTCGACGGCCGTCCGCTGGTGCGTTTCCACCTCGGCGGCCATGTGATTGAAGGCGGCCGCCAGCCGCGCCACTTCGTCGCCGCCGCGCACTTCCACACGAGCCGTGTAGTCGCCCTGCGCAATCCGGTTCACGCCGGCGCTCAGCCGCTCGAGGTCGCGCGTGAGCCGGCTCGACAGCGGTACGATGACCAGCAGCGCCAGGGCAATGAAGGCCAGGCCGACGCCCGCGTTGCGGACCGCCGTCTGGCGCAGCTGCTCGACGGCGGCGCCAAGCGGCCGGGCAATCCCGAACTTGACCACGGAACCGGTGGGATCGGGCCGGGTCACGACCACCCAGTCCGACAGCAGCAGGTCGGCCGGCGCCGCGTCGGACGATACGACCTGCGGCGCCACCTCGCGCACGATGTCGCGATCGTCAGGCGTCGGCGCGAACACCCGGCCGTCGCCGGCCACGGCAAACGGAACCTCGCCGCGCTCACGCCGCGTGCTGGTGAACAGCATCCCGAGCAGGTTCGGAAGGTTGATCGCGGCATTGGCCTGCCCGACGACTTCGCCGCCGCGCTCGAGGCTGACGTCGATGCGCCCGCGCGACAGCTCGGCACGGCGCTGCAGTGGCGTCTCGTCCGGTGGGATGACGTTCCCCGGCGGTTCTGTCGGCACCGGTTTCGGAGCGTCCTCGAGTGGCGCCGACGTCACGTCGGGCGGCGCGACTGCCGCCGCGGCCGCGCGCTCAGTCACCTCCTGGCGGAGGATGTCGATGCCCTGACGGATACCGAGCAGGCGCTGCTGAACCTCGGCGAAGACGCGCGCGCGTTCCTCGGGCCCCAGCTGTTCCCACTGTCCCTCCGGCACGATCTGCCGGATGATTTCGCGCCGGATCGGCTCCATGTCGATGAGGATCCGGTCGGGATCGAGCAGCGTGTCGACCGACACCGTGCTGTCGCCACCGGCAGCCGGCGTCGGAGGGTCACCGGGTGCGGCCGCGGCCGCCGGCGGCGGCCCGTCGCCGTCCGACAGCCCTGGCCGCAATCGTGGTCGACCGTTGGGCCCCAGTCGCTCGCCGGGCAGCCTGCCTGCGAAGACCGGAGGGCCGTCGGGCGCTGGCGTCGGGCCGGGCAGTGCCCCGGGCGGCTCGCCCGTCGGTCCGGCAGGGCCGGGACCAGGAGCCCGTCCGGGGATCACGGGCGGTCTCACGATGCCCGGAGGCAGTCCACGGCCAAGAAAGCGGCCGCGCCCCCTCCGATCGAAGATCTCGACGTTGTCGAGCAGGACCGCCATCTCGCCGAGCACGTCGCGCACCCGCTCCGCTTCGAGCGCCGCCCGTTCGGCCTCCCCGACCGCGTCATCCGCCCCCTCGTCTGCCGCGTGGGCCTGCGCGGCTGTGGCGGCGGCCGGCTCGACCTGAAGCTCAGGCGCCTGCACGGCCGCGAGGGTGACCAGATCGCCCACGCGCTGGCTCAGCTGCGCGGTGACCTGCTCCATCCGCGTACCGAGCTCGGCCGCGAGCATGTCGGCCTCGCGCTGTGCCGTTTCGCGGACCGCTTTGACGTTGTTCGCGTAGGTGTACAGCGTCACCGCTGCCAGCGGAACGACCGATACCAGGAAGAAGACGACCACGAGGCGGAGCCGCAGGCTCATGGGTGTCCGTTCTCCTGAGTCCCGACCGGCGTCCGGGAATCCGGTCGCCGGCGGCCGGCCCATCCGGCCGGGCCTTCAGCTGAAGGTGACGATGACCGGAGCGTGATCGCTCGTGCCGAACTCGCGGCGCGATTCGGCGCGACTGGCCCGATCGGCCAGCGGGCGGCTCGCCAGGACGTAGTCGATGCGCCACCCGATGTTGCGCTGCCGGAGGTTGCGCCACGGCGCCCACCAGGTGAACAGCTCGTCGTTGTCGGGATCGAGCGTCCGTCCGACGTCGACCAGCCCTTCATCGATGAGCGCCGCGAGCCACTGGCGTTCTTCGGGACGCGTACCAATCTGGTTCGGCTTCCGCTCCTTCGGATGGACGTCGCGTTCCTCGCGGGCCACGTTGAGGTCGCCACACAGCAATAGCGACTGGCCGAGCTCTTTCGTTTCGGCGACCCAGTTGAGCAGCGCCTGGCAGAACCGGAGCTTCGCGTCGTAGTCCTTCCCGCCGTTCGGCACGTAGACCGATGCGACCTTGAGATCGCCGACGTCGGCAACGACGATGCGGTTTTCCATGTCGAACGACGGGTGGCTGAATACCGGCCGCTCGGGCGAGAACGTCCGACGGATGAGCAGCCCGACACCGGAATAGCCGCCCGATCCGTGCCAGTAGCACCAGTAGCCCTCGGCGGCCACCAGCAGGTCGGGCACCTTCTCGGCCGACGCCTTCACTTCCTGCAGACAGACGATATCGGGCGCCTCGGCGGCCAGCAGCGCGCCGACCTGCTCGGCGCGCGCACGGATCCCGTTGACGTTCCAGGTAACGACCTTCACGACTCGACAGTGCTCCCGGCGCCGACCAGCGCACGCAGACCGCCGACGAGCCGGTCCAGCCCCTCGGCCACCGTGTCCGCGTCGAGCGCGCCGTACGACACCCGCAGCGCGCAGCCATCGGCGCCGAACGCATTGCCCGGCATGACGGCCACCCGATGCTCCCTGATCAGCCGCTCGGCCAGCTGCATCGGATCGCGATCGGCGTGCACGCGCACGAACAGATAGAAAGCGCCGGCCACGTCGGGCACATCGCACGGCAGGCCACTCGTCGTGAGCGCCTCGCGCACGCGCCGGCGCACGGCGTCGAGCGCGGGCAGGTGCGCATCGGCATGGCGCCTGCCGACACGCAGCGCCGCAGCCGCCGCGTGCTGCGAGACCGCCGGCGGACAGATCAGCAGCGTGTCCTGAATCTTGCGCACGGCCGGATAGAGCGACTCGGGCACGACCATGTAACCGCAGCGCCAGCTCGCCATCCCGTACGCCTTCGACAGCGAGTACAACGAGATCGTATAGGCTCCGGCCCCGTCGATCGAACCGGGCGAAAAATGCGCCACGCCGTACGTGAAGTACTCGTAGGCCTCATCGTGCACATGAAACAGCCCGCGGTCGCGGCACAGCGCATTGACCGCCCGCAGCGACGCCTCGTCGTAGACGGCTCCCGTCGGGTTGTTGGGCGACACGGTGACGATGGCGCGTGTGCGATCGGTGATGGCGCGCGCGATCGCGTCGACGTCGAGCTGCAGGGTGTCGGTGGTCGGCACCGCCACCGGCCGGGCGCCGGCCATCACGATGGCCATGTCGTGATTGAAGTAGTACGGCGCCTGCAGGATCACCTCGTCACCGGGATCGGTGATGGCGAGGAGCGCGTTCATGAACGCCTGGTTGCCACCGGCCGTCACCACCACACGGCCCGACGGTCGAACGACGATGCCGTTTTCGCGGGCGAGCTTGTCTTCGATCAGTTCGGCCAGGAAGCCGAGGCCTTCGACAGGCCCGTAGCGGTGATCGCTGCCGCCGTCGCCGAATTGCCGGACAGCATCGAGCACCTCGACGGGCGGCCCGTACCACACCATCCCCTGACCGAGCGAAATCGTGCCCGGTGTCTCGGCAATCCATCGTCCGACGACCGGGACGACCGGCGTCTGGACGCGGGCGAGGCGATGGGACTGTCCGGGTGTCCGCTGCACGTCACCCCCGCGTGACCTGCCGACGACTCCGGTGTGCGTCGAGCACGAACGGGCCGAGGCGCTTACCCAGATAGACCTTCGATTCGAGCGGATCGGCCGCCGGCTCGAGTTTGATGACGTTGAAGCGCAGGCTGTCGAGCGTCCCCCGCATGTCGTAGTAGCGGTTCTTCGTCTTCACGACGATCAGGTCGTAGCCCTGCGCGACCGCCCAGGCCTCCTGCTCCTCGGTGAGCGCCCTGAAGTGCCCCTGACCGCGCCAGTCGAGCCGCGTCGCGCCGAGCCAGTTGTAAAGCACCTTCTGCGACGAGAAATCGATGGTATCGCTGAGCCGGGCGACCAGATCGGCCAGCTTCGGATCCGTCTCCTCGGGCCGCAGCTCGTGCGAAACCTTGTAGGAGACCGGCACGACGGCGCCGCTTTCGTCGGGCACGGGCGCTTCGGCCATCAGGATCTGGTATTCGCGCCCCTCGAGCCGCTGGATGATCTCGGCCGCGGTCTTGCGGGTGGGGAACTCGTTGAAGAACTCCTCGATATACGCGATTTCGAGCGCACCCTGCTGGAGAGGATATTCACGGATGAGGTAGTTCGGGCTGGTCATTGGTCTCCGCACACGACGCGGGCGGCGCACCCGGGCGCCGGCCGGCGGCGTGGCCTGACAAGTGTATGACAGCCCGACGGGCGCCCGGGCTCACCGGCGCGCCCGGCCCGTCGCCTCCGCCAGGCCGCGCAGGACCCCAGCCCGCTCTCGCGCCTGAGGCTCGTCCTGCAGCCGCTCGACGGGCCACGGCAGCGTCCAGGTCCAGTTGTGCGGCCCGACCGTACCCGGCACGTTGATGCGATCGGGCCAGCCGAAGACGTCCTGGATGGGGAAGAACAGCTCGCTCGATCCGCTGCGGTAGGCCGCGGCCAGAATCCGGTCCCTGAGCTCGGCTGACCATTCCGGCAGCCCGCCGTCGGCCGCATCCCCGCCGAGCATCCGGACGAACGCCCGGCGCTCGTCTTCGCTCGCATGCGCCCACCAGACGACAAGTGGCTCGGTGTCGTGGGTGCCGGTCATGGCAGCGGATCTCGCGGGGTACTGCGCCGGATCGATGAACGGCTGTCCCTCGACCTTCCACTCGCGCTCCCAGCGCATCACCCTGCAGCCGGGGATCCCCAGCTCGGCAAGGACCGTGCGGACGAACTCCGGCGTCGCGCCGAGATCCTCGGCGATCAGCGTCAGTCCGGTGTCGGCGAAAATCTGCATGATCGCGCGCCCCTGCGCGATCTGATCATCCTCGGTGGCAGGAATGAAGTACGGCTCCCCCTCCGGCGGGCGACCGTAGGTCCGGAACAGCCCGATCACGTGATCGACGCGCAGGCCGTCGAACATCGCGGCCATGCGCGCAGCGCGTCGGCGCTGCCACGCGTAGCCTCCTGCCGCAATCACCGGCCAGTTGTAGGTGGGCAGGCCCCAGTCCTGGCCGGTGTCGCTGAACGCGTCGGGTGGCACCCCGGCCGACACGTCGAGCAGGAACTCGCCGGCATGTGCCCACACCTCCGGGCTGTCGCCGTTGGCCACGAAGGGCAGATCGCCGAACAACGCAACGCCGCAGGCATGCGCCACCGCCCGCGCGACCTGCCACTGACGTTCGGCCGTCCACTGCGTCCACTGGTGATAGAGAACCTCGTCCGCCAGCTCGCGCCGCGCCTGATCGAGCGCCGACGGATCCCGTCCGGCGAGCGGCGCCGGCCAGTGGCGCCACGAAACCAGCGCGTGTCGCTGTCGCAGCGCGAGGAACAGGGCGTAGTCGTCGAGCCACCAGCCCTCGCGCTCGATGTAGGCGGCCAGCTCGCGCGCACGATCGGTCCCCGCGCGCCACTCGCCTTCGAGGAACAGCGTGAAGGCCAGCCGCAGCGCCTCGCTCTTGGCCTCGCGGACAAGGTCGTAGCGGACCGCCGGCACACGTCGCGCCTCGTCGATGCCGGCGCGCGCGCGGTCCGACAGGCGCGCAATGCCCCCCTGCCCGGCGAACTCGGGCAGCTCGTCGAGCCGGATGTACATCGGGTCGATGCCGAGCGTCGAAATCGCCGAGTAGGGCGATGTCTGGCCCTCGGGCAGCGTCCCGAGCGGCAGCAGCATCAGGCGGTCGAGTGACGCGTCCTGCATCCACGCGGCCGTCGTCGCGATGTCGGGCAGTTCGCCGATGCCCCAGCCGCGCTCGGACCGCAGCGAGAACAGCGGCACGATGAGTCCGACGTGTCGATCGCTCATGCGCCCCACCGGGCGGCGGCGTCAGCGATGCTGCGCACGCCAGCGTCGAAGGTTTCGGGTGGCGGCAGCAGGCTCACCACCAGGTGCGTCCCCGTGTCGAGGTCGAAGAACCAGCCGGGATGGACGAGCACGCCGTACTCGTCGAGCAGTCCGATCACCCACTCCTCCTCGCTGCGAATGGCCGGCACCCGCACCACCGCGCTCCAGCCGCCTTCGGGCTCGTAGAGCGTGAGCGCGGGCATCGCAGCCACTACGGCGCGCAGCGCCTGCAGGTTCCGCTCCAGCCGCAGCCGGATGGACCGCCGGACCGCCGCGCCGGCCTCGAGCAGCCGCCCTGCCGCCACCTGCACGGGCGCGGCAACCGATAGGTAGCTGTCGGCAATGATCTCCAGGCGCGCAAGCGCCTCCCGCACATCGTCATCCGGCCCGCTGATGCCGGTCCAGGCCAGCTTCATCTGCGGTAACCCCACGGCTTTCGACAGGCCGCCAAGTGTGAACGTCAGGACTCGCGACTCGCCGGCAAGCGATGCGGCGTCGGGCCGATCGGCGAACAGATAATCCGCGAACACCTCGTCGGAAACGAGGGCCAACCGGTACCGACGGGCCAGATCCACGAGCCACTCCCGGTCGGCGGCGCGGAGCCGCGATCCGGTCGGATTGTTGGGACTGACCACGATCACCGCGCGCGTGCGGGATGAGAGTGCACGCTCGAGACTGCTGCGGTCGATGCACCAGCCGCCGTCGGCGTCGAGCCGGTAGGCTGTCAGTTCCACCCCCTCGAGCGCGCTGAGCAGGTCGAACAGCGGATAGCTCGGGCGGGGGGCAAGAATCGCGTCGCCCGGGTCGCAGAGCAGTTTGAACAGGAAGCCGTAGGCTTCGCTCGTGCTCGCCGTGAGCACGAGGCGATCGGCGGGCAGGCCGGTGAACGCGGCGACGGCAGCTCTGGCCTCGGCCGTGCCGAACGGCGCCGGCTCGTAGACGAGGCCGCGTGCGTCGGCAAGCGCGGTCGTCATCCCGGCCGGGTACGGCAGGCCGACCGCCGTCGGATTCGTCGTTGTCAGGTCGATCCTGAGCCGTCCGGCGACCCGTGCCTGATCGACGGCCAGGGCCAGGCGGTTCGGCTGCAGGCCGGCGGCGAGACGACGAGAGAACATGTCGGAAAGATTATCTATGGGGCCCGAGGCAGTAGACTGTCGGCCTGGGTCGACACGGCCCGGCGGCCTCCGCTGTCGCACGCCGGGGCAGCATCCTTCACCGTGAGGAACAGCAGATGCGCAGCAGCCCGTCCGACACCCGTTCCCTCTGGCGCGCAACCCGGTCGATGGCCGTGGCGATTGCCGGCCTGGCGCTTCTCGCGTCGCCGCTCGCGGCCCAGGAACCCGAACGCCGGCTCCTGTCGGTTCCCTATGAGATGTTCACGCTGCCGAACGGCCTGCGCGTGATCCTCCACCAGGATCGCAGCGTCCCGCAGGTGGCGGTCAACGTCTGGTATCACGTCGGGTCGGCACACGAGAAGCCGGGACGCACCGGCTTTGCCCACCTCTTCGAGCACCTGATGTTCGAAGGCTCCGGGCACGTGAAGGAGGGCGAGTTCGACACGCTGCTCGAAGCGGCCGGCGGCACGAACAACGGCTCGACCACCAGCGACCGGACCAACTACTACGAGACGCTGCCCTCGAACGCGCTCGACCTTGCGCTGTTCCTCGAGTCGGATCGCATGGGGTACCTGCTCGACGTCGTGACGCCGCAGATGGTCGACAGCCAGCGGGACGTCGTGAAGAACGAGCGGCGACAGAGCTATGAGAACGCGCCGTACGGCCGCGCGTTCCTGCGCCTGACGGAGCTGCTCTACCCGGAAGGGCACCCGTACCACTGGCCGACGATCGGGTACATGGACGACCTGTCGGCGGCCACCCACGAAGACGTCGTCGAGTTCTTTCAGCTGTATTACGCGCCGGGCAACGCATCGCTCGTCATCGCCGGCGACATCGATCCGGACGAAGCGCGCCGCAGGGTCGAGTTCTGGTTCAGCGACGTTGCTCCCGGCCGAACGCCGCCGCCAGTCACCGTCCCGGCGGTCGAGCTCGACAATGTCGTCACGGAGCGGATGACGGATCGCGTCCAGCTGCCGCGCCTGATGCTGGCCTGGCTGACGCCCGGGACGTTCCGGCCCGGCGACGCCGAGCTCGATGTCGTCGGTGCCCTGCTGAGCTCCGGCAAGAACTCGCGGCTCTACCGGCGACTCGTGTACGAGATGCAGGTCGCCCAGGACGTCTCGGCCACGCAGTACTCCTCGAAGGAAGGGTCGATCTTCCTCATCGACGTCGTCGCGCGGCCGTCGGATCTTGGTCCCGACGAATCAATCGCCCGCCTGCGGGCGATTGTCGACGAGGAGCTCGATCGGCTCCGTCACGAGCCTCCGACGGAAGCTGAAATGACGCGCGTGCGCAACGGTATCCGCGCATCCTTCTATGACGCGATGGAAACCATTGCGGGCAAGGCCGATCAGCTCAACGCGTACTACATGCTGACGGGCAATCCCGACTACTTCGCCGAGGACCTGGGCCGGTACGAAACACTGGCTCCCGACGACATCCGGGCCGCTGTGCGCCGCTGGCTGCCCGCCGATCGGCGCGTCGAGCTCGTCGTCGTGCCCGAGGAACAGTGAGGCTCCCATGCTGACGCTCCCACGTGTGATCGCCCGGATGGTGCTCGCCGGCCTCGTGTTCCTGGCGGCCGCGATCCCTGCCGGCCTGGGCGCACAGGATGGTCCCGATCGCTCGCGGCCGCCGGCCACCGGACCGGCGCCGTCGCTCGACCTGCCGCCTGTTGCGAAGCACCGGCTGTCGAACGGCCTGCCGGTCTGGATCGTGGGCATGCACGAAGTCCCCGTCGTGCACGTGATGATGATTGTCCGCGCCGGCGCCGCCATGGATCCGGAGGGACGCTTCGGCACGGCCAGCTTCACGGCCGCGATGCTCGACGAAGGCGCGGGCACGCGCGACGCGCTCGAGCTGGCCGACGCGATCGAGATGCTCGGGGCGACGCTCACCACGGGGAGCGCATACGACGTCTCGACGGTCGAACTGCACGCGCTGGCGGAAACGCTCGAAGACGCCCTGCCACTGATGGCCGACGTCGTACGGCGCCCGACCTTCGCTGCCGAAGAACTGGAGCGACTGCGCGCCGAGCGGCTGACGACGCTGCTGCAGATGCGGGACAACCCGGCGCAGCTGGCCACGGCCGCCTTCAACCGCCTGCTGTACGGCGCCTCGCACCGCTACGGAACATCAATCATCGGAACCGAAGCAGCCAACCGGGCGCTGACGGTCGAGGACCTGCGCGCATTCCACGCGGCGTACTACCGGCCGTCGAATGCCCACCTGCTGGTCGTCGGCGACGTGACGGGCGACGCGGTGCTGCCGCTGCTCGAGCGCGCCTTCGGCGACTGGGCCGAGACCGGCCGGCCCCCCGCAGCCCCCGCACCGCCGACGATGGATCGGCCGGCATCACGCGCCATCTACCTGATCGACAAGCCCGGGGCCCCGCAGTCGCAGATCCGGTTCGGGACGATCGGCGTGGCGCGATCGACCGACGACTATCACGCGATCGAAGTCGCCAACACGATGCTCGGCGGTTCGTTCTCCTCGCGGCTGAACATGAACCTGCGTGAGCGGAACGGTTACTCATACGGCGCCGGCTCGTCGTTCGCGATGCGCCTCGGTGCCGGTCCCTTCGTCGCGCAGTCGGCCGTGCAGAGTGACAAGACGCTGGAAGCGCTGCTGGAGTTCGTCAACGAGCTCGCCGGCATGGCCGCACAGCCGCCCGACGACGAGCTGACGCGTGTGCGGAACTTCGAAGCGCTCGGCTTCCCGCGGGGATTCGAAACAACGACGGCCATGGCCAACCGGCTCGCCGAGCTGGTGACGTACGACCTGCCAGAGTCGTTTTTCGAGGAGTACGTGTCCAGGGTGCAGGCCGTCACCGCGGCCGACGTACAGCGCATCGCAGAGCAGTACATGGACCCCGACCGCATGATCGTGGTCGTCGTCGGCGACCTGGCCTCGATTGAGGGACCGGTGCGTCAGGCGGGCCTTGGCCCGGTGACCATCGTGACGGCCGACGAGGTGCTGCAGTAGCCTCGTCCGCGGACGCAGCGCGCAAACTGAGGACACCGCGTCCTGCGGTCCGCCGGGCGATCGGCACGGCGCGGGGCCGGCTGCAATATCCCCCGTGGCACCCGGCTTGCACCCGGCACGGCTTTCGTAGCGGCAGGAGTCTTACATGACGCGAACCTTCCGGCACCTGTGGTGCGCGAGCCTGGCGCTCGCGATCCTGCTGGCCGCGGCTCCAGCACATGCTCAGTACTTCGGCCAGAACAAGGTTCAGTACGACGACTTCGACTTCGAGGTGCTCGAGACCGAGCACTTCGACGTCTACTACTACCCCATCGAAGCCGACGCGGCCCGAATCGTCGCGCGGATGGCCGAGCGATGGTATGCCCGCCTGTCGACGCTCCTCTCGCACCACCTGTCGACGCGGCAGCCGCTGATTCTCTACGCGAGCCATCCCGAGTTCGAGCAGACCAACGTCATCGAAGGGCTGATCTCGGAAGCGACCGGCGGTGTCACCGAGGGCGGACAACGGCGCGTCGTCCTGCCGCTGGCGGCAGGTCTCGGCGACACGGACCACGTGCTCGGACACGAGCTCGTCCACGCCTTCCAGTACGACATCCTGGGTCGCAACATCGCGTACGCCCCGCTGTGGTTCATCGAGGGGATGGCCGAATACCTCTCGATCGGCCCCCGCTACCCGCAGACGGCACTCTGGCTCCGTGACGCGGCACTGCACGCCGACCTGCCGCGCGTGCGCGACCTCTACAACCCGCGCTATTTCCCGTATCGCTTCGGGCACGCCTTCTGGGCGTACGTGGGCGGCCGCTGGGGTGACGAAGCCGTGGCGTCGGCACTGCACCGCATGGCCGAACAGGCCGGCGGTCTCGGGGAGATGCAGGCGCTTGCACTCACGACCGGTGTCGACGAGGAAGAGCTCTCGTCGGGATGGCATGCCGCCATCTACGAGATGTACGGCATTCCTCCACGCGACAAGGAAGCGGTCGAGGAAGCGCGGCGTGAACGGCCGGCGGCGCTGCTGGCCGAACGGACCGGCAGTGGCGGCATGAACGTGGGTCCGGCACTGAGTCCCGACGGCAGCCGCATCGCCTTCCTGTCGGAGCGCAACCGGCTGTCGATCGACATCTACGTGGCCGACACTGAAACGGGCCGACGCGTCCGTCGGCTCACGACAACGGCCGTCGACCCGCACTTCGAAAGCCTGCAGTTTCTCGCGTCGGCTGGATCGTGGGCGCCCGACAACCGGCGCCTCGCCGTGGCAACGGTTCAGCGCGGCCGCGGCGCGATCACGATCTTCGACGCCGATAATGGCCGGGTCCTGCAGACGATCCGGCACAACGACCGGGGCGAGATCTTCCATCCGGCCTGGTCGCCCGACGGCCGGACCATCGCCTACTCGGCGCAGGTCGGTGGCTTCACGGACCTCTACCTCTACGATCTTGAGTCGGGCACGACGCGTCGACTCACGAACGACCCGTTTGCCGACCTGCAGCCCGCCTGGTCGCCGGACGGCACCGAGCTGCTGTTCGTCAGCGATCGTGGAACGAGCTCGCTCGACACGCTGTCGTTCGGCCCGCTCGGTCTCGCCGTGCTCGAGCTCGAGACCGGGCGCATCACGACGATCGACACGGGCCCCGGCTCGGCGATCAACCCGCAGTGGACGCCGAAGGGCGACGCCATTCTGTTCGTATCGGATCGCTCGGGCCGACCGGACGTGTACCGGCTGCCGCGCAGCGGTGGCGAGCCGGAGCCGCTCACGGCCGTGCCGACCGGCGTGACGGGCATCACGCCGACCAGCTCGGCCATTTCCGTCGCGCGCGAGACCGGGCTGACCGCGTACACCGTGTTCGAGGACGGTTCGTACGAGATCCGCCTGTTCGAGTCGCCGGCCGACGCCATCGATCCGGTGAGCGCCCCGGCCGCCGACCTCGCGCTGCTGCCGCCGCCGCGCGATTCGAGCCTCGTCGCGCAGCTGCTCGACGACAGTCGCACGGGCCTGCCCGGCCGGGAGGCCGAACTCGACACACGGCCGTACACGCGCAACCTGACGCTCATCGGCGTGGGACAGTCGTTCGGCGCATCGACCGGCGGCGGCTTCGGCACCTATGTGAGTGGCGGCATCTCGCTGCTGTTCAGCGACGTGCTGGGCAACCACCTCGTACCGGTGGCGTTCGGTGTAGACGGCGGGGTGAAGGATCTTGCCGGGCAGATCGGCTATATCAACAGGACCTCGCGCTGGAACTGGGGTGTCTTCGCCGAGCACGTGCCGCTGCGCAGCGGCTTTGTCAACGCGGGCCTGACGATCATCGACGACCAGCCGGTCTACGTGGAACAGGTGCAGCTGCTGCGCGAAACGCACTCGCAGCTCGGCGCCATGGTTGCCTACCCGTTCCACCGCTCACTCCGGGTCGAGTTCTCGGCGGCCGCGCGGCGCATCGGCTTCGGCCGCGAGACGCACAGCTACTTCTACGACCCGTTCACGGGCATCTTCCTTGGCCGCGATGTCCAGGAGCACGAGTCGCTGCCCTCGCTCCAGCTCGCCGACGTGGGCGCGGCGCTCGTCGGCGACTCGACGGCCTTCGGCGCCGTCGGCCCGGTGCTGGGTCGACGGTTCCGCTTCGACATTACCCCCTCGTTCGGCGACCTGCGGCTCACCACCGCCACACTCGACATGCGGCAGTACTTCATGCCGTTCCAGCCGCTCACGCTCGCCTTCCGCGGGCTGCACGTCGGACGCTACGGATCGGGCGGCGAGGACGAGCGGCTCTATCCGCTGTTCCTCGGCTATTCGACGCTCGTTCGCGGCTACGAGCCCGGCTCGTTCGAATCATCCGAGTGCACCATCACCGAAGTCGGCTCGTGCCCCGAGTTCGATCGGCTCAGCGGCTCACGCATCCTCGTCTTCAACGGCGAAGCGCGGATGCCGGTGGCCGGGTTCACCGGTCGCCTGAACTACGGACCGATCCCGACCGAGCTGTTCGCGTTCTTCGACGCCGGTGTGGCATGGACGGCAGCCGAACGACCGACGTTCGCCGACGGCACCCGCCCGTGGGTCACGAGCACGGGCTTCGGTGCGCGCGTCAACCTGTTCGGCTATGCGGTGGGTGAGTTCAACCTGGCCCGCGCGCTGCAGCGTCCGCAGCGCGGCTGGCAGTTCATTTTCAATCTGCGACCCTCGTTCTGATCCTCGTGGACAGGCCCGGCGCGCTTGCCGCCAGCGCGGCGACGCGCCGGGTCGCCGTCAGCAGGCTCAGTAAGGCTGGCGCCCCGAGAGGTGCGGTCCGCCGGTCGGCGTGAACGACGGCGGGTCCGAGGCCGGGAACGACTCGTCGAGCGCTTCGTTCACACGGTCCTGCTCCCACTCGTGCCGCCTCGTGTCGGCCCTGTGCTTCATGGCCCGGAAGGCATACATGGCCGCCATCCCGGCACCGGCCAGCGTCCAGAACATTCCCCGCTTCATGACATCCCCTCCCTTCGGCCGACGGACTCGCCGGCCTGGGAAGGGTCAGTGCAAGTGACGGGCCGGAACATGCCCCCGGCCCGTCGCCGATTCCCGCGGGTGTCGCACCCGACGTGTGTCGTGCGGTTCCAACATCGGCCGGCTCCCAGGCTCACAACTCCCGCAGCGCTCGGGCCACCGGCAGCCGGGCCGCGCGAACGGCGGGCAGGATGCCGCCGATGAGGCCCATCGCGAGCGACCAGGCCAGGCCGACGAGCAGCAGTGCCGGCGTTACCCTGAACGCAAAGGCGACCTGCGAGAACGACTGGAAGTTCATCGTCGACGTCTGGTAGCCGTTGAAGCCGAGCCACGCGACGAGCCCCCCGATCAGGCCACCGCCCGCCGCAAGCACCATCGATTCGGAGAGCACCGACACCAGCACGGCCGCCGCGTTGAACCCGAGTGCCCGGAGCGTGGCAATCTCGCGGGCCCGGGTCGCCACCGCGGTATACATGGTGAGGACCGCCCCGAAAATGGCCCCGATCGCCATCAGCGCCGCGATGGCCATGCCGACCGTGCGGATGAGGCTCGTGATCCCTTCCGACTGCTGGGCGTAGTAGTCGCGCTCGCGGCGCACCGCAACGTTCAGCTGCGGGTTCGACGTCAACCAGTCGCGGAAGCTGTCGAAGCTCGCGGGTGTGTCGAGCCGGACGAGGACCGACTGGTAGCTGTTGCCACGGCGGTAGGCCCCCTGCAGCGTGCGCGCGTCGCACCAGATTTCCGTCTCTGCCACCGACCCGTCCGCTTCGAACAGGCCGACCACCGTCCAGGCGAACTGGCCCGATCGGATTTCGGAGCCGACCGACAGTCCCTCGAACTGTCTGGCCGCACCGACGCCGGCAATGACCTCGTTCGTGCCGAATTCGAACATGCGCCCCTCGACGAGCGAAACCTCGCGGCGCACGCGAAGCGAGGCCGGCTCGACGCCGCGCATCGGCACGTTCGCCGGCGTCCCGGTCGATCGCTTCGGCAGATCGACAACGACGAACAGCTCGGCCGAGGCGTCGGGCCCCTGCTCGCTCCGCGAGATGCCCGGCGCCTGCCTGATGAGATCGGCCTCCGGCCCCGACAGCCCGCTCGTCATCTCGGAGTCGGCACCGCTCCGCATGACGATCGCGCGATCATCGGCGCCCGCCCCGACCATCGCGGCGCGGAATCCTTCGGCGATCGACAGCACCGCGACCAGCACGACGACGACCCCGGCAATGCCGATCACGGCGACGGCCGACGATCCGAGACGTCCCGGCACGGTCCGCAGGTTGAGCGCGGTGACGGCGACAATCTCGCGCATCCAGCTCACGTCAGTTCCTCCTCAGTGCGTCGGTGATCCGGAGCCGCATCGCGGACACCGCCGGCAGCGCGCCCGCCATCAGGCCGAGCGCGCCCATCAGAGCCACGCCGGCGGCAACATCGCGGCCGGGCAGTATGAAGGCCGGCAGCAGTCCGTTCGTCGGATCCCCCTGCTGCACGATGAGCCATGCCAGGCCGAGCCCGAGCCCGCCGCCGATGACCGCAATCACCATCGCTTCCACCAGCACGGTGGCGACGACGACGGTGTTCGAGAAGCCGAGAGTCTTGAGCACCGCCAGCTCGCTGGTGCGCTCGCGCACGGCCTGAGCCATCGTGTTGGCCACGACGAGCAGCATCGTGAAGAGCACGGCGGAAAGAATGGCGATCATGATGGCGCCGATGTCGCCGATCTGTTTTGCGAAGCTGTCGACGAAGCCCTTTTCGGTCGTCGTCTTCGTTTCGGCCGATGAATTCGCGAACATCTCGTCGACCGCCTGCGCAATCTCGACCGACCGCCCGGGGTCGTCAATCTTCACGACGAACCAGCCGACCAGGCCGTCGCCTTCCTGCCGGTTCTCGTCGAGGTAGTCGTAGCGGAAGAACAGGTTCGTCGTGTCGGTTCCCGGCTCGCCGTCGTAGATGCCGACGAGGTTGAACGTCCACGTCGTGCCGTCGCCCGACTTCGGCATCCAGATCGTCGCCTGCAGCGGAATCCGATCACCGATCTGCCACCCGAAGCGTTCGGCGAGCGCCCGGCCGGCCACGGCTCCCTGCCGATCGGCCAGCCAGGCCTCCATCTGTTCCGGCGGCAGCCGCAGCTCCGGGTACATCGCGAAGTACACCTCGGGCTCGGTGGCGATCTGTCCGAAGAAGTTCCGGGGATCCTGGTAGACGCCGCCGAACCACGTGTTGTGGGTCGCCGCCTGCACGCCTTCGACCGATCGGATGCGCTCCACGTACGACTCGGGCAGCGGCTGGATGAGGCTGACCTTGTGGATGACGATCAGCCGATCGAGTCCGGCCAGATCGACGCCGAAGCTGAACGCGGCGCGGATCGTCATCAGCAGGCCGAACAGCAGGAACGCCACGAAGACACACGCGAGTGTGAAGGTCGTCCGGATCTTCCGGCGCCACAGGTTCTTCCAGATCAGCGGAACAAGCTTCATGCCGCAGCCTCGAGCAGCACGCCCTTGTCGAGGTGAAGCGTCCGGCTCGCCCTCAGGGCGGCCTGCGGATCGTGGGTCACCATCACGATGGTCTTGCCGTGCTCACGGTTGAGCACCTGCAGCAGGTCGAGAATCTCGTCGCCGGATCGTCGATCGAGATCACCTGTCGGCTCGTCACACAGGAGCAGCGTCGGATCGGTCACGATGGCGCGGGCTATGCCGACGCGCTGTTCCTGGCCGCCCGACAGCTGCCGCGGATAGTGCTTCGCGCGTTCGGCCAGCCCGACGGCCCGCAGCGCGATCGCCACCCGCTCGCGCCGCTCGCGCTTCGAGAGCTTCGTCAGCAGCAGCGGCAGCTCGACGTTGCGCTCGGCCGTCAGCACCGGGAGCAGGTTGTACAGCTGGAAGACGAACCCGACATGGCGCGCCCGCCATTGCGCCAGCGCCGCACCGCCCAGACCGTGTACCGGCGCACCCGCCACCTCGATGGTGCCGTCGCTCGGCGTATCGAGCCCGCCAAGCAGGTTGAGCAGCGTCGTCTTGCCCGACCCCGACGGTCCCATCAGCGCGAGGAAGTCGCCGCGTGGAATGTCGAGATCGACGCCCTTCAGCACGTCGATCCGTTCACTGCCCCGCGTGTAGTACTTGCGGAGATTCCTGATACGGACGAGAGGACTGACGTCGGACATTACTGCATCACCTCCACTCTGGCGCCGTCGGTCAGTCCCGGCGGCGGATCGAGCACGACGCGATCGCCCGGCTGCAGGCCGGCCAGCACTTCGAGCCGATCACCATCGGTACCGCCGGTGGCCACGGCGCGCCGTTCGACCACGTCGCCCTGCAGCAGGAAGACCACGGACCGATCGCCGTCTGGCCGCACGGCACTCTTCGGCACGAGCGCGACCGCACGCGGTGCGACCTCGCCGTCGTCCTGCCGCAGGAACGTCACCTTGACGCCCATGTCGGGCAGAATGCGCGGATCGAGCTCGTCGAAGCCGAGCCGCACGAGCACGGTGGCCTTCTGCCGATCGGCGGCCGGAATCGTCGTGATGACATGTGCGGGAATCTGCCAGTCGGGATACGCATCGAGCACCGCGGTCGCCGCCTGGTCCGGCCGCACGCGGTTGATGTAGCTCTCGCTCACTTCGACCTCGATCTCGAGCGAGCGCATGTCGACGATGGTGCTGATCCCGGTGCGCGTGAAGCCGCCGCCGGCCGACACGGGCGAGACCATTTCGCCAGGCTGTGCCACGCGCGAAATGGCGACACCGCTGAACGGCGCGCGAATGATCATGTTGTCGAGCTCGGTCCGCTGCACGTCGACCTGCCGCTCGGCAACCGTCACCTGCTGGCGCAGGGCCTCGATGCGCGCCGCGGTCGAGTCGACCGCCGCACGAGCCGCGTCGAGATCGGCGGGCGTCGCCAGGCCGCGCGCCTTCAGCTGTTCGACGCGCTCGAGCGTCAGGCGCGCCTCGGCCAGCTGGACCTCGTTCTCGAGCACGGCGCGGCGCGCCGCTTCCGCCTGCGCCTCGGCCAGCGCCAGCGCCGCGCGGGCGCTGCTGTCGTCGAGCCGGGCGAGGACCTGTCCCTCACGGACCTCCATCCCCTCCTCGACGTTCACCTCGACGACCTTGCCGGTCACCTTCGACGAAACCGTCGCCCGACGGCGCGCGGTGACGTAGCCCGACGCGTTCAGGACGGCGGCAGCCGTACCGGCCTGGCGACCGCTCACCGCGGCCACCCGCACCTCTACGACCGGCTCGCGAAGTCCCCACCAGGCCGCCACCGCCGCAACCGTCGCGACAACGACGGCAGCCACCGCCCACCGGACCGAGCGGCGCGGCTGGCGCTCGGGTCCGCGGTCGATGCGCAGGGCGGCCAGATCAGCGTGCAGATCGCTCATGTCCAGACAGACTCCTGTTCGGGACGCAATTCATCGTCAGCACGTCGCATGCGGCGCGGGAACGACGCGGCCACGCGCCGACGGCACGAGCCTCACGCTAGCGCCGTGACCTGACGCGCGAGGAGCCTGAATCGGTGAACGGCGGCCGGATCTCGGCCAATGCCGCCTGTCGAGATGGAACGGGATGACATGTGGCAGCGCGTGGTGCGGCTGCCTGGACTTGTCGAAAGGCGGAGCGACCGGGCGTGCAGCCCGGTCGCCGGATGCGGGGGTCTACGCCACCGGAGGCGTCGACGGGACGGTCGGGGCGGCGTCAGGTTGGGCCGCCGCCTCGGCCGCGCGCTGCTGCTGGCGGCGCCCGAGCCAGAGCCCGAGGCCGCCCCAGGCGACGGCGAGCGGAACGGCGAGCGACGAGAGGCCCACGAGTCCCATGCCGAGCCGGCCGAGCAGGCCTTCGGTCCAGGCGCCGATGACGTCACCGCCGCGGTAGACGAAGGTATCCGTGAAGGCCTTCGACTTGTACTTCTCCTCGCGCGTGACCACCGTGAACAGCGTCTCGCGCGCCGGCCGGGTGATGGCGCGCTGGATGGCGCGGAAGGCGGCGTCGAAGACGATGAGCATGGCGAACGAGCCGATCGCGGCCAGGCCGACGAACCCGGCCGCAACGACGACCGGCAGCAGGCCGAGGGCGAACGAGACGCCCAGGCGGCGCATCAGGTGGCCCGTCACCACTGCCTGCAGCACGAGCGTCGCCAGCTGCGTGATCAGGTCGATCTGCGCGAAGATCGTCGTCCGCGTATCGATGTCGTCGGCGGCCGCGGCGACCATCTGCAGGCGCGTGAAGTAGATGAACGTCGCGACGATGGTCATCACGAGCACGTAGCCCGAAATGCCCAGCAGGTACGGCGAACGGAACACGGCGCCGACGCCGCTCCACGCCGTTCCGCCGATGATGGCGCGATCGTCGGCGCGCTGACCGGCGCCCGGCTCCACCTCGGGCTGCACCCGCGCGACGAGCCAGGCAGCGCCAATCGACAGGCCGAGAAAGACGGCCGAGACGAGCATCAGCGCGGGCGTCCCGATGCGCCCGGCGAGGACGCTCGCGAGCCAGGGGCCGAAGATCGCGCCGAGCGTGCCGCCCACCGCCAGCACGCCGAAGATGCGCTTGCTCTGCTCGAGCGTGAACCGATCGGCCATCAGCGCCCAGAACACCATCGTGCTGAACAGGTTGAAGACGCTGAACCAGACGTAGAAGACGCGTCCGCTCACCTCGCCGACCGCCTGCGGAGCGAGCACGATGAGCAGGTAGAAGCCGACGAGGCTGACCGCGAAGAACCCGTAGGTGAGCGCGATGAAGACGAGCCGCCGGAACCGGCTGACGAGCCAGCCGAAGACCGGGTTGACGGCGAGCGTCACGATGGCCGTCCCGATGAAGAGCCATCGGACGGCATCGAGCCCGCCGCTCATGCCGATGGCGTCGCGCGCCGGGCGCAGCACCATCAGGGCGGTCAGGACGAAGAAGAAGTAGAGCGCCGCGACCGTGATGGGCAGGCCTTCGCCCGGTCGGACGTTGAAGAACCGTTGCACGATCGACATCCGGTACGTCTCCCGATGCTGTGGGCTGACGTTTCGACTACGCCGTGCAGCCGGTTCCCGCTTACGGAACGGGCCGCGGCAGGTGCCGCGGCCCGCAGAATCACCCGCAGACGGCCGCCGCATCCCGCGCGGCGGCCCGGGCGTGCCGTCTCAGCGGCCGGGAATGCCGAGCCAGCCCCGCGTCAGGTAGTCGTTCAGCGTCAGCGCAAACATGATCACCAGCCAGAACAGGCCGGAGACCGCGACGACCTTCGTGAGCGGCGTATTGTAGCGGACGCCCATGAAGACGAGGACGACGAGCGCCGCCTTGATGCCGGCGACGGCCAGGGCGATCGGCGCGTTGAGCATGCCGAAGTCGAACGTCGCGACCACGTACGTGATGACCGTCAGCACGAGGAGCGCGACCCAGACCATGACGTAGGTCCGGACGGAAGTAATCGGAGCGTGCGACATCAGCGAACCTCAGTGTGCACCGTAATGCGCGCCCAGCAGGTAGAGCAGCGGGAAGAGGAAAATCCAGACGACGTCGACGAAGTGCCAGTACAGGCCCGACACCTCGAGCGGACCGTAGTAGTCGGGCGAGAACCGGCCGCGCCAGGCCATCCACAGGATGACGAGCATCAGACCGATGCCGATGATCATGTGAATGGCGTGAATGCCGGTCATCATGAAGTAGATCGAGAAGAACAGCTGCTGCTGGGCGGCCTGCGGCAGCGTCATGTCGAAGTTCGGACCGGGCACCAGGTGGTGCTCGAACTTCTCGGCGTACTCGAAATACTTGACGACGAGGAAGGTGAGGCCGAAGACAATCGTCAGCACCAGGTTGATGACCTGTCCCTGTCTCGAGCCCACCTGCGCCGCCCGCACGGCGAGCACCATCGTCAGCGAGCTGCAGAGCAGGACGACCGTGTTGATGGCGCCCATCGCCACGTCGAGGTGGTTGCTGCCGAGCACCCACGCCTCCGGATACAGCATCCGGTAGACGAGGTAGACGAGGAACATCCCGCCGAAGAACAGGATTTCGGTGACCAGGAACACCCACATCCCGAGCGTCGACGCCTCGAGCTGCTGTTCCATGCTGTAGAAGTGGTGCTGCAGGTTCGGGTTGTGGTGCCCGTGTCCCGCCGCCGTGCCGTGCAGCGTGTGGGCTCCCGCCGCCGACGCCGCCCCTTCGGGTGCGAGCGCCTGACGGGCGCCGATCGACTCGGTTACGTTAGCCAACGTGCACCTCCCGGGCCGGCTTGTAGTTGTAAGCCGGCTCGTCGACGACCACCTGCCGGTCGTCCTCGAAGTTGAAGGTCGGCGGCGGCGAGGGAATCGTCCACTCGAGCCCCTTCACACCCCACGGGTTGGCCGGCGCCAGCTTCCCCTTGAACAGCGAGTAGGTCAGGTAGAAGGCCGGCAGCGCGTAGCCAAGCGCCAGGATGCTCGCCCCGGCCGACGACAGGACGTTGAGCGCCTGCCACTCGTCCGGGTACGAGTGGTACCGCCGGGGCATCCCCATGTAGCCCAGCAGGAACTGCGGGAAGAACGTCAGGTTGAAGCCGACGAAGACCAGGATGGCCGACGCCTTCGAGAGCGAGTCATTGAAGATCCGCCCGGTCATCTTCGGCCACCAGTAGTGGAGGCCGCCCATGTAGGCCATGATGGCGCCGCCGACCATGATGTAGTGGAAGTGCGCCACGACGAAGTACGAGTCGGTCAGGTGCACGTTCAGGCCGGCCGTACCGAGGAACAGGCCCGTCAGGCCGCCGATGGCGAACAGCCCCATGAAGCCGATCACCCAGTAGGTCGGCGACTGCCAGCTGATGCTCCCCTTGTAGAGCGTCGCGGTCCAGTTGAACGTCTTGACCGCCGACGGGATGGCCACGAGCATCGTGATGATCGAGAACACCAGCCCGGCATAGAGCGACTGGCTGCTCACGAACATGTGGTGGCCCCAGACCAGGAAGCCGAGCACGGCAATGGCCAGGCTCGAAAAGGCCACGAAGCTGTAGCCGAAGACCGGCTTGCGCGCCATGCCGGCCACCAGCTCACTGATGACGCCCATGCCCGGCAGGATCATGATGTAGACCGCCGGGTGCGAGTAGAACCAGAACAGGTGCTGGAAGAGCACCGGGTCGCCGCCGCGCGCCGGGTCGAAGAAGCCGAGGCCGAACGCGCGCTCCGCGAAGACGAGCAGCACCGTGATCGCGATGACCGGCGTGCCCAGAATCATCACCAGGCTCGTGGCGTAGTTGGCCCAGACGAACAGCGGCAGGCGGAACCAGGTCAGCCCGGGCGCCCGCATCCGGTGCGTCGTCACGATGAAGTTGAGACCCGTCAGGATCGACGAGAACCCCGTGACGAAGATGCCGATGGCCGCGGTGCTCACGGCCGTGCGCGACGAGACCGAGCTGTACGGCGTGTAGAACGTCCAGCCCGTGTCGACGCCGCCGGCAACGATCGCTCCCAGCGTGATGAGCGCGCCGATGACGTACAGGTACCAGCTCAGCAGGTTGATCCGCGGGAACGCCAGGTCCTTGGTGCCCAGCATGATCGGCATCAGGAAGTTGCCGAGCGTCGCCGGAATCGACGGGACCAGGAAGAAGAAGATCATCACCACGCCGTGCAGCGTGAACAGCTTGTTGTAGAGGTCGGGCCCCCACAGGTCGCCGCGCGGCGTAATCAGCTCGAGCCTGATGGCAGCCGCGAACAGCCCCCCGAGCGCGAAGAAGATCGTGATGGAAATCAGGTACAGCATCGCGATCCGCTTGTGGTCCTTCGTGAGGAGCCACGAAGCGAGGCCGTGCGCTGCATCGAGATAGCTGTTGCGGTTCTGAGGCACGTAACTCATTGGCTTTCCCGCTACTGCGCCGGCGCCTGCGACGGCGTCAGCGACTTCACGTACGCGATCAGCTGCATGAGCTGCTCTTCACTGATCAGCCCCTGGAACGGCGGCATGACGGGCTGGTAGCCCTCGACCACCTTCGCCAGCGGCACCATGATCGACTCACGCAGATAGTTGTCGTCGGCAATCACGACGCGCCCGTCGGCGAGCCGGCGCTCCGACCCGTAGATGCCGGCCAGGTCCGGACCGATGGCGTTCGGCTGGCCGGTGTGACAGGTAATGCAGGCATTCTCGGCGAAGAGCTGCTCGCCCGCCTGCTCGGGCGGCACGGCCGGCCCTGCCGTGCCGCCGGCCAGCCAGGCTTCGTACTCGTGCGGCTCCATGACGATGACCTCGCCAATCATCTGCGAGTGCATGGTGCCGCAGTACTCCGCGCAGAACAGGTGATACGTGCCGGGCTTCGTCGCGTTGAACCACAGCGTCGTGAGCTTGCCCGGCACGACGTCCGTCCGGACGCGGAAGGCCGGAATCGCGTAGTCGTGGATCACGTCCTCCGAGCCGAGCGTCAGGCGGATGTTCCGGCCGGCCGGCACGTGCATCTGGTTGATCTCACGCGTGCCGTCGGGGTGCTGCACCTTCCACATCCACTGCTTGCCGACCACGTACATCTCGAGCGCGTCGACCGGCGGCCGCGAGATGCGGAAGTAGACGTCGGCGCCCCAGAAGAACATCACCAGGGCCAGCACCAGCGGCACGAACGTCCAGACGAGCTCGGCTGCCAGCGAGCCGTGAATGTCGGCGCCCACCTCGTCCGGGTGCCGGCGGCGGTACTTCACCGCGAAGATCACGACGAGCGCCGCGACGAGCACCACGAAGAAGGCGCTCACCGAGGTGATGAACAGGTATAGAAGATCGACCTCCCTCGCGATCGAGGAAGCGGAAGGAGGGAACAAGGGGAAATCCTGCATCTAGCGAACACCCGTTGCGGCCGACTTCGCCGCGTTCGCCCGCCGCTCGCGCCGCAGGCTCAACACAATGAACGTGCCCAGCGCGGCAATCGTGAGAATGCCGGCAATGCGCAGGGCATTGATCACCGCAAAGCCGTAGCGGCCCGTGGCCGGATCGTAGAGGTAACAGAACAGAATCGCCTGGTCGACGACCGTGCCGATGCCGCCCGACGAGGCGTCGATCAGCGCAAACCGCAGGTCGCGCGGCGCGAACTCGATCCCGAACAGATAGCGTGAGACACGCCCCTCGGGTGTGAGGATGGTCAGCACCGACGGATGCGCGTACTGGTCGATCTGCGCGTCGTACCGGTAGCGGAAGCCCACCGCGTCGGTGAGCGCCTCGATCGACTCCTGCCGGCCCGTCAGAAAGTGCACGCCTTCGGCGCCGCGCTCGCGGCCGTAGCGCGTGAGGAACGCATCGCGCCGCTCGGCCGCCATCTGCGGCGTCTCTCCCGGATCGAAGCTCACCACCAGCACGTCGAACTCGCGGCCGGCGTCGAACTCGAGCGGAATCATCGACGCCGCCGTCGCGCTGATCACCTGGCCGCAGAGCGCCGGACACTCGTAGTAGGCCAGCACGAGCGCCACGGGCCGCCCGTGGCCGAAGTAGTCGCCGAGCCGCACGTCACGCCCGGCGTGGTCGACGAACATCGCGTCGAGCGGCACCTGCGAGTCGAGCTTCGACTGGTCGACACCGACCTCGCGCAGCATGGGAATCTGCTCGGTCGCGGGCGAGCCCTGCGACGGCACCGACATCGGCCGGCTCGGCTGCGCCGCCACCGACACCACGCCCGCAGCCGCGAGCGCGAGGCCCGCAGCGCCGCCCCTGACGAACCGGCGGATCGAGGTGGTGTTCATGACGTGCTCCCTGGCTCCCTGAATGTGTTCGTGTCAGCGGGCCGCGCCCTCCGCCGCGGCCTCCGGCGACGGCGCCTGCTGCCGGACGGGCAGGCCGCGCTCGAGCACCAGCTCCTTCGCGCGCTCTATCGGCAGCCGGACGATGCCCAGCCCCTCGTCGATCCAGCCGTACTCCTGCTGCGCGCGCCGCTCCTCGGCAAGGAAGCGCTGCAGCACAGCCCGCTCGTCGACGAGCAGGCCCGGCGACAGCTCCCGGTCGGTCCCCGTCGAGATGCCGCCGTTGTCAATCGCCGGCCTGGCCGGCTCACCCGCCACGGCGGGCCGGGGCGCGTCGGTGCGCTCGGCGCGGGCCGAGTACCACTCGTAGAGCCCCCACACGACGAGCTGGGAGACGAGCACCGTGCCGGTCAGAATCACCACGAACCAGCCGAGCGCGCCGAAGTTGACGGCATCGTGCTCGACCGGATCGCCCGGGGTTGCGTGCGGCTTAGTGTCCGACATGAGCCATCGCTTCCTTGAAGTACGGGTCGCGCGCCGGCACGAGCGGCCGTCCCGCCAGGCTCCGCCAGAACAGCGGCAGCCAGAGGGCACCGATCGCGAGCACGAGCGCGAAATCGAGCCAGTGCAGCCCCGATCCCTCGTGGCGGAAAACCGGCCCGATCGTCCACACGAGGTCGACGACGCGCATCACCAGGATGACGGTCGCCACCCAGCGCACCGCCGACGGATTCCGCTTGAGGTCGCGCGACAGCAGGAACAGGAACGGGAGGACGAACTGCAGCAGGAGCAGGATCGTGCTCACCCACCGCCACGGCCCGTTGAGCCGCTCGAGGTAGAACGGAATCTCCTCGGGCAGGTTCGCCGACCAGATGATCAGCAGCTGCGACACGTTGAAGTACGCCCACAGCATGACGAAGGCGAACATGAGCTTGCCGAGGTCGTGGAACACATCCGGCTTGGCCACGCGCGCCATCGGGTCGAACCGGACGAGCGCCGACAGCACCAGGATGGTGAACGCCATCGTCGCCAGCCCCTGCCCGCCGAGCATCAGCACGCCGAAGATCGTCGAGTAGAAGTGCGGGTCGAGCGACATGACCCAGTCGACGCTCATGAACGTGACCGTGATCACGAGCAGGCACAGCCCGGGCCCCGACAGCAGCCGGAAGCGGCGATCCTTCGGACCGATCAGCCGGGCCGGCTCCTCGTCCTGCTCGCGCGACCAGCGGTTGAGCACGTAGATCAGCCCGCCCCAGATGACGAAGAAGAGCACCGCTCGCACGTAGAAGAACGGCGCGTTGAGGTACGCCACCTTCAGCTGCACGACCGGGTCATGGGCCGCTTCGGGCCGCGCCCAGGCGTAGAGCCCCTCGAGGTTGAAGGCAATCGGCAGGAACAGGATCACCATCAGGGGCAGCGTCTTCGTGCCCGCCTCCCAGATCCGCCGGCCGACCATGCCCCAGGCTCCGCCGGTGAGGTGGTGGATCATCAGGATCCCGAGCGAACCGAGCGTGATCGACAGCCAGAAGATGTAGCCGACCAGGTACGACTGCAGGAACGTCTCGCGCGAGACGAAGAAGCCGACCAGCGCCAGCAGCACGCCGGCACCGCCGAGCACGAGCGACCGGCTGCCGAGCCGGCCGATCTCGGCCTCCGGCCGCGCCATCAGCACGGCCTCGTCGAGGTGGTCATTCGAGTGCGTCGCCATTTACTGCGCTCCTCCGGCTTCGGCTCCCGACGGCGTCGGGTTGTCGAGCGCGGCCAGCATCCCGGCCGGCACGTCGGCGCGCGTCCCCTGGCGCGCCGCCTGCAGCACCCGCACGTAGGCCACGATGCGCCACCGATCGTCAACGTCGATCTGCGAGCGATAGGACGGCATGACGCCGAAGCCGTTGGTGATTCGATCGAAGATCTGGCCGGCCGGCGCCTCGCGCAGCCGGTCGATGTGGAACGACGCGGGCCTGCGGTAGCCGCGCTGCACGACCATGCCGTTGCCCTCACCATTCGGGCCGTGGCACGGCATGCAGTACGTCTCGAACCGCGTCTGGCCGATGTCGAGATCCGCCCGGGTGATCTCGAACGGGAACAGATCCGCGTCGGCGCCGCCGACCTTGCCGGTGTACCGGAGCTCGTCGAGCCGCAGATACCCGCGCGGCACCGTGCCGTCGACGAGCGGCTGGGCCGAGGCACCGCCGGGCAGCAGCGTGCTGGCCTCGAGCGGGTCGTAGCGCGGCGCATCGTGCATGTCCTGCCGGCAGCCCGCCACGGCCGCCGCCAGCAGGCAGACGGCCGCCGCACGCGACAGCCGGCGCCGGGTCTTCACGCCTGTGTGCTCAGTCCTCAACGGCCACCACCTCGCGGGGATTGAGTCCGTTCAGAAACGCCCGCGTCTCATCGAGGTCGAACCGCGGATCGGTCGCCTCGATCACGAAGAAGAACCTGTCCTGACTGGCGCGTGCGAACGCCGGGTTGTTGAACACCGGATGGTACGGCTGCGGCAGCCCGTTGAGCGCCAGCATCGAAATGACCGCCGTGAACGCGGCAAAGAGAATCGTCAGCTCGAACGAGACCGGGATGAACGACACCCACGAAAAGTACGGCCGGCCGCCGATGTTCAGCGGGTAGTCGATCGCCGACACCCAGTACTGGAAGCTGAAGGCCAGCGTCCCGCCCGTAGCCCCGGCCACGAAGACGAACTTCGGGATGAGCCGCTCGCGGAAGCCGATCGCCTCGGCCAGTCCGTGAATCGGGAACGGCGAATAGGCGTCGACGCGCGTGTACCCCGCCTTCCGTGCGGCCGTCGCGGCGTCGAGCAGCGCCTGCGCCGAGTCGAACTCGGCCATCAGGCCGTGAATCGCAGGTGCGGTAGCGGCGGCGTGATGGCTCATCGATGCGCCCCCTCCTCGTGCTGCGGCTTCGGATGCGCCTCAGGCAGCAGCGTGCGCACCTCGAAGATGGAGATCATCGGCAGCACGCGCACGAACACGAACATGAGCGTCAGGAACAGCCCGATCGTGCCCGCCAGCGTGGCGAAGTCCCAGAACGTCGGGTAGTACATGTCCCACGACGACGGCACGAAGTCGCGGTGCAGGCTCGTGACGATGATGACGAAGCGCTCGAGCCACATGCCGACGTTCACGAACATGCAGACCGTGAAGACGATCGCCAGGTTGTGCCGGAACTTCTTGATCCACAGGATCTGCGGCACGACGAAGTTGCACAGCAGCAGCGCCCAGTACGACCAGGCGTACGGCCCGTAGTAGATGCGGTTCTTCAGCATGAACCGCTCGTACTCGCTCCCGCTGTACCACCCGAAGAACGCCTCGCACGCGTAGCCATAGACGACGATCAGGCCGGTAACGAGCGTCACCTTGGCCATGTTCTCGATGTGGCGCAGCGTGATCACGTCGTGCAGCCGGTAGAGCGCGCGCAGCGGAATCGCGAGCGTGAGCACCATGGCGAACCCGGCGAAGATCGCGCCGGCCACGAAGTAGGGCGGGAAGATCGTCGCGTGCCAGCCCGGCAGCACCGACACGGCGAAGTCGAAGCTCACCACCGTGTGCACCGAGAGCACCAGCGGCGTCGACAGGCCGGCCAGCAGCAGGTACGCCGTCTCATAGCGCCACCAGTGCCGCGCCGAGCCGCGCCAGCCGAGCGAGAGCACGCCGTAGATCCGCTTCGCCACCGGATGCACCGCCCGATCCCGGAACGTGGCCAGGTCGGGAATGAGCCCCGTGAACCAGAAGATCGCCGAGACTGACCCGTAGGTGCCGACGGCGAACACGTCCCAGAGCAGCGGGCTCCGGAAGTTCGGCCAGAGTGCCATCGTGTTCGGGTACGGCAGCAGCCAGTACCAGGCGAGCCACGGCCGGCCGGTGTGGAACAGCGGGAAGATCAGCGCGCAGGCGACCGCAAACAGCGTCATCGCCTCGGCGAAGCGGTTGATCGAGGTCCGCCAGTCCTGCTTGAAGAGCAGCAGGATCGCCGAAATCAGCGTTCCGGCGTGGCCGATGCCGATCCACCAGACGAAGTTGATGATGTCGAACGCCCAGCCGACCGGCGCGTTGTTGCCCCAGATCCCGATGCCCGTGAACACCAGGTAGGCCAGGGCCACGATCAGCAGCATCAGCAGACAGAAGCCGATCGCCGTGGTGATCACCCACGCCAGCGGCGTGTTGTAGGTGAGCACCATGTCGGACAGCTTGTCCGTGATGCTCGTGAAGGAGTGCCCGGGCGTAATGACCGGGATCGGCGCCCGCGGGTCGCCCTTCGGATACTCTGACGCGCTCACGCTGTCGCTCCGTTCGATTGCAGCCTCGTGGTCATGCGGGTCCCCGCCTTCACGCCAGCGCCGGGTTCGGGTTGCGGACCCGCGCCAGGTACGACGTCCGCGGCCGCGTGCCGAGGTCCTCGAGCAGCCCGTAGTTGCGCAGCTGCGCCTTCAGCTGCACGACGCGGCTCTCCGGATCGTTCAGATCGCCGAACACGATCGCGTCGGCCGGGCAGACCTGCTCGCAGGCCGTCCTGATGTCGCCGTCGCGGATCTCCCGCCCTTCCGTCTTCGCATCGATCCGCGCCTGGTTGATGCGCTGCACGCAGTAGGTGCACTTCTCCATCACGCCGCGGCTGCGGATCGTCACGTCGGGATTGCGCTGCGCCTTCAGCTCTTCGGTCGTAAAGTCGGCGTAGAGCAGGTAGTTGAAGCGCCGGACCTTGTAGGGGCAGTTGTTGGCGCAGTAGCGGGTGCCGACGCAGCGGTTGTAGACCATGTCGTTCAGGCCTTCGGCGCTGTGCACCGTCGCCGCGACCGGGCAGACCGGCTCGCACGGCGCCTGCTCGCACTGCATGCACGGCAGCGGCTGGTGATGCACGCCGTCAGGCGCCGCCGGATCACCTTCGAAGTAGGTGTCGACGCGCAGCCAGTGCATCTCGCGCGACCGCTCCACCTGCGCCTTGCCCACGACCGGCGTGTTGTTCTCGGCCTGGCAGGCAATGACGCACGCCGTGCACCCGGTGCACGCGTTGAGGTCGATCGCCATCCCCCACTTGTGGTTCCTGTATTCGTACGCCGGATAGAGCGAGACGGTCGTGTTCAGGTGCGGACCGAGCTCAGCGACCGCCTTCGGGTTCTGCCGGTACTCCTCGATGTCGACGGCGCGGACCGGATGCCGCTCCTCCATCGCGAAGTGATTCTGCGTCGAGGCGATCGAATAGCGTTCGCCGACCGCACGGACCTCGGCGCCCGAAGCGAACCACGGCGCCGTCGACGACCGCAGCGGGAAGGCGTCGAAGCCGACGCCGCTGCCGACCCGCCCCGCATTCCGCCGGCCGAAGCCGAAGTGCACGACGACGACGTCGTCGGGCGTGCCGGGCAGGACCCAGACGGGCAGCCTCGCCGAGCGCCCCTCGTGGGTGATCTCGATCACGTCGCCGCGCCCGACGCCCAGCCGCGTCGCCGTCGTGAGACTGAGGTGCGCGACGGCGTCCCAGGTGACCTTCGTAATCGGCCGCGGCAGCTCCTGCAGCCACGCGTTGTTCGCGTAGCGGCCATCGAGGATGTACGGATCGGGACGGAACACCACGTCGATGCCGCCGGCCGCCGGCGCTGCGGCCGGGCTGAGCGCGGCCGACGCCGGCGCCTGGGGCGCCGGCTGGCTGCCGTCGAGCAGCGACGTGCCCGACACGAAGCCGTCGTGCAGCGCCGTCCGCCAGAACGTGTCGACGTCGGGAAACGGATTGCCCTCGCGATCGCGCAGCGTCCACTGCTGTCCGGCGCGCCCCTCGAAGACGGCCGTCCAGTACTCACGCACCAGATCGACCGGTGGCACGCCGCCCTGACCGTTGATCGACGCAAAGAGCTCGATGGCCGACCGGCCGCCGTAGATGGGCGCGACGAGCGGCTGGATGAGCGAGACCGTACCGTCGAACGACCGGACGTCGCCCCACGACTCGAGGTAGTGCGCCTCGGGCGCGTGCCAGTGGGCGAGCTCGGCGGTCTCGTCGTAGTAGAGCCCCATGTGGAAACGGTTGGGGATCTTCTCGAACGCCTCGCGGAAATTCAGGTCGGCCGGCGCCGTAAACACCGGGTTGGTGCCGATGACGATGAGCACGTCGACAGCGCCGTCGTTGATGTCGGTAACCAGCTCAGCCAGCGAAGCCACGCCGTCGCGCGGTGAGCCGACAATCGGATCGGTGTAGAGGACCGTATTGCCGGTGTTGCCGAGCAGATCGTTGATGGCGCGCGCGGCCGCATGCACCGCCGCCGGCTGACGCTCGCCGGCAATAACGACGGATCGGCCCGCGTGAGCGCGCAGATCATCGGCAACGGCCTGGATGAACCGCTGCAGCTCGGCGTCGAGCGTCCCCGCGCCGGGCGCCGCGACGCCGACGGCCGCCGCCAGCGCGTTGGCGATGGGATGAATCAGCCCGGGCCGGACCGCCAGCCGGTGATCGGCAATCGAGCCGGTGATCGACAGCGCGCTTTCGACCACGTAGAGGCGGTTGAGTTCGTCTTCCGGCGTGCTGATGCGGCGGCGCGACGAGAAATCCTTGCTGTAGCGGACCGCCTGCATGCCGAAGCCGAGCGGATCGGCATCGAGCGATACCACGACGTCGGCGCGGTCGAGCCGGTAGATCGGCCACTCGGGCGCAACACCGCCCTGTGCCGTGCCGAAGACCGGATCCCACTGATGCCACCGCGCCTCCGGCATGCTCTCGAACATCGTCCGGATCTGCGCCAGCAGCGACGGCGACGAGATCGGGCCGGTCAGCAGCCGCAGGCCGGCGCCGCCCGTCGTCCGGTGCGGCCCGATGGCGAGCGAGAGCGCCTCGGTGAAGTCGCTCCAGGTGCGGACGTTGCCGTGGCCGAGGACCGTACGCGACCGGTCCGGGTCGTAGAGCGTCAGGACCGACGCCTGCGCGAGCACGTCGGTGGCGCCGAGGCTCGCCGGATGTTCGGGATTGCCCTCGAGCTTCGTCGGCCGGCCGAGGTGGTTCTCGGCGAGCAGCGGCAGGCCGAGGCCGCCTTCCGGCATCGCCGTGGCGAAGAAGAGCGGGCGCCCCGGAATCACCTCTTCCGGCTGCCGCACGTACGGCACGAGCGCTTCGGGCGGCTGGCGCGTACAGGCGCTGACGCCGGCCAGCGCCAGCGAAGCGCCCATCAGCTTCAGGAAGTTGCGCCGGCCGACCGGATCGGTGAACTCCGATGCCTGAGCCGGGAACTCCCGCTCCAGGTACTGGCGGAATTCCGGAGTATCGGCCAGCTCCTCGAGGCTGCGCCAGTAGGTGCGGCCCTGGAGCCCGGCCAGTCGCGTGCGAATGTCGGCGAGTTCCATGTGTTTTGTGGGGCGGGGCCTGCCGGCAGCCGCCCGATCCTTACTGCTCAGGCCGCGCCGCAGACGCCGGCCGCCCGGCGCCGGGCCTCGGACACGAGAAAGCGTTCCCCTACCTGTGACACACCGAACAGCTCGTCATGTGTTCGGGACTGGCGATGTTGTATTCGGCCTTCAGCCGCAGCCCGAGCTCGAGCTGGTCGGCGGGCGGCACGTAATTCATGTTGAAGACTTCCTCGCGCGGCCGCAGGTACTTCTCGGGCGCACGATGGCAGTCGAGGCACCACTCCATCAGCAGCGACTGGGCCTGATAGACGAGCGGCATCTGGTCGACCGGCCCGTGGCAGGTCGCACAGCCGACACCCTGCTTCACGTGGATCTGGTGGCTGAAGTAGACGAAGTCGGGCAGGTCGTGCACGCGGGTCCAGCGCAGGTTGACGTTGTCCCGCAGGCTGGCGCGGACCGGCTCGAGGATCGGCGCATCCGACCAGATCTGCGAATGGCAGTTCATGCAGACCTGCGTGGCCGGAATGCCCGCGAAGGCCGACTTTTCGACCGAGGTGTGACAGTACCGGCAGTCGATGCCCATGCCGCCCACGTGATGGGCGTGACTGAACTGAATCGGCTGCGGGACGAACTCACTCTGCTTGGTGGCCCAGCTCGACCGGAAGAGGGAAAAGACGACCCAGCCGACGAACAGCACGAAGCCGACCACGCCGACCAGGCTCATCCTGGCGAGTGCGTTGGCGCTGCGAGGAAAGATCTGGCTCATAGGAGGCTGCGACAAGCCCTTTAGCCTACATCGGCTGCTTCGACCGGGGCGCAACCGACCGACCGGCAGGTCTCGACCCCCCGGACATCAACTACGCACCACCACCAGCCGGAGCGAGGGCAGGAACCAAGTGATGCTCCCCGGTTGGCCACCCGACCGGGAAGCGCCCAATATGATGTGAAACATTTCACAAGCTGTCAAATCCGATCCGCCGACGACCGCCGACGCCGGACGCCGCCCTCCCGCGGCGACCAGTCCCCCATTTCACCCGAAGATCCCGCCGCACGCAGCAGGTTTTTTCCGCCACCCCCGATGCGCGGGTTCCGACCGGCGCCGCTCGGCCGACAATAGACGCGCTCCATGACGTTCGACGCCGACATCATCGTTGCCGGCGCCGGTCCCGCCGGCGCCGTCGCCGCCAGAACCCTTGCCGCCGCCGGCCTCGACACGCTGCTCGTCGACCGCGCCGTCTTCCCGCGCAACAAACCGTGCGGCGGCGGACTCAGCATGCGTGTGCTCCGCCGGTTTCCCTGGTTCGCCCGCGCCATCGCCGGCATCGACCAGCACCGGGTCGCACGACTGCACCTCGAAGGCCCCGACGGCACGACCGTCGACATCACGAGCCCCGAGCCGTGTGTGCTGCTCGTGCGCCGCGTCGAACTCGACGCCGCGCTCGTCGACGAGGCGGTCCGCACCGGCGCCCGGCTGCGGACCGGCTTCGAAGTCACGCAGGCGTCGGCCGATGCCGACGGCGTCACGCTGCGCAGCCGCACCGGCGACACGCTCCGCGCCCGATTCCTCGTCGCGGCCGACGGGGTACACAGCGTCGTCGCGAAGCGGCTCGGCCTGAACCCGCGCTGGCCGCGCGCGCGCCTGGCGATCGACATGATGGAAGAAACCGACGCACTGCGTGCGGCCAGGCCCGACGAGCTCTGGATCGCGTACGCGTACCGGCAGCTCGAGGGCTATGCCTATGTGTTCCCGAAGGCGCGGCACGTGAACGTCGGCATCGGCTGCCTGCTCTCGTACTTCGACGAAACCGTCGACGAGCACCCGACCGGGATGCAGGCGCGGCTCGTCGACGAGCTCTGCCGCCGCGGCCAGCTCGAAGGACATCACGACCCCGACGCGTTCACGCCGTTCCTGATTCCCGTCGGCGGTCCGCTCGCCGAAACCGGGCGCGGCCGCGTGCTGCTGGTGGGCGATGCCGGCGGCTTCGTGCACGGTGTCACGGCCGAGGGCATCTATTACGCGATGGTCTCGGGCGAACACGCCGCGCGCGCAATCATCGACTGCCGCGAGCGCCCCGATCGTCTCGCGCCGACCTACGAGCGGCGCTGGCGGCAGGAGTGCGGCGCCGAGCTGTCCGATGCGGTGACGATTCAGCGGTTTCTGTTTGCCGACACGACGCGCGTGGCGCAGCTCACGCGCGCGGCCGCGGCGTCGCCGCTCACGCGCGCCGTCCTCGAATACGTTCGCGGCGACCGCTCGTACGCGCAGTTCCGTCGCCGGCTGCTGCTGCGCCATCCGCTGCTCGCCCTGCGGCTGCGCCGCCCGCGTCCCGCGCCGGCATCCGGAAAGGTGGCCGTCTGATGCCCGTGTGCCTCCGCATTCTGTTCGCGCTCGTCATCCTTCTGACCGCGGCGCTCGACGCCGCCGCGCAGGCGGCCGACACGCTCGTCTACACGCTGCGGTTTCCCCAGCCGGAACACCACTGGATGGAAGTCGAGCTCGTCGTCCGCAACGCCGGCGATGGTCCGCTGCGCGTCCGCATGAGCCGGGCCTCGCCCGGCCGGTACGCGATCCACGAGTTCGCGAAGAACATCTTCTCGATCGCCGCCGAAGACGGCACCGGACGGATCCTGCGGCTGTCACGCGTCAATGCCGACGAGTGGCGGATCGATGGACACGACGGCACCGTACGTGTCACGTACCGGATCTTCGGCGACCACGTCGACGGCACATACCTGGCAATCGACACGACGCACGCCCACCTGAATCTTCCGGCCGCCCTGCTCTGGGTTCCCGGCCGTGAGTCGAGTCCTGCGCGCGTGACGATCGTTCCACCCGACGGACTCGACTGGACCGACGTCGGCACGCAGCTCTTCCCCACCGACGATCCGTGGACGTTCGAGGCGCCGAATCTGCAGTACCTGCTCGACAGCCCGATCGAGATCGCGTCGCTCACCACGACCACGTTCAGCGTCGATTCGCCCGACGGCACCGGTCCCCGACTGTTTCGCGTGATGGTGCACGGCAGCGCGTCGCAGGCGCAGGTCGACGCCCTCGCGCGCGACGTCGCGCGGGTCGTCGAAGAGCAGGCCGCCGTCTTCGGCGCCATTCCGCGCTTCGAGCCAGGCCACTACACGCTGCTGCTCGACTACGTGCCGTGGGCCGACTTCGATGCCATGGAGCATCGCAACAGCACGGTCGTCACGCAGCCGACGGCCGATCTGCGCACCGACGCCAGCCGCCGTGCGGTGCTGGGCTCGATCGCGCACGAGCTGTTCCACGTCTGGAACGTCGAGCGCATCCGGCCGGCCGATCTCGAACCGTTCGACTTCACGCAGAGCAACGTCAGCTGCTGCCTCTGGCTGGCCGAGGGCTTCACGCAGTACTACGCGCCGCTGACGCTGCTGCGCGCCGGCCTCTCGAACGCCGTCCCGATCGGCAGCATCCTGCCGGTCATCCACGGTTCGGGCCGCCTCATCCGATCGGCGGTCGAGATGAGTGAGCATGCGCCGTTTGCCGACGCGGCCGTTTCGAACGACGCGCACGATCGCAGCCGGACCTTCGTCTCGTACTACACGCAGGGAGCGGCCATTGCGCTCGGGCTCGATCTCACCCTTCGCGTACGCAGCGACGGGCGCGTCACGCTCGACGACTACATGCGCCTGCTCTGGCAGCGCTTCGGCGCCGCTGATGCTCCTGCGCCCGGGCTGGTCGCGCGCCCCTATTCGCTCGAGGATCTGAAGGACGCGCTCGGCGATCTCGCCGGCGATGACTTCGCCGCCGACTTCTTTGCGCGCTACATCGAAGGGCGCGAAGTCGTCGACTACGCGCGCCTGCTGGCGCACGCCGGCTACCTGCTCGAGCCGGCGGCCCCCGGGCGCGCCTGGACGGGCGAGCTGCAGCTCGAGCCGACGACTGACGGGCTGTCCGTCGTCTCGCTCGCACCCTTTGCCACGCCTGTCTACGACGCCGGCCTCGATCTCGGTGACGTCATCGTCCGGATTGACGGCGAGCCGGCGGATCGCTCCCGCTGGAACGCGCTGGCCGATCGGGCGCCGGGCTCGACGCACGAGCTGGTCGTCCGTCGCCGCGACGGCCGGCAGGTCACGACCCGCATCACCCTGGCGGCCGATCCGACCATGCGCATCCAGCCGGCCGAAACCGTCCGCTCCCTCACACCAGACGAACAGTCGTTCCGCGGAATCTGGCTCGGTTCACGGGTGCGTTAGCGGCGGGCGTCGAACGCGATCGTCTCCAGTTCCTGCCGCGCCGCCCGGCCGGCGGCCTGCGCGCGCAGCGTCTCGAACCGGTTGCCCTCGATCCGGTAGACGCCGCTGTCGCGCACGCGCGACAGCCGCACGAGATCGAGCCCCTCAATCTGCTCCACGACATGCTCCAGCTCGTGCGCCAGCAGCTCGGGCAGCTCGGCCGACGCCGGCAGCCTGACGTTCGCTTCGAGCCGTACGCCACGACGGACGAACCGCGTCGAGGCCCGGCAGCACGCTCCCGGCCGCAACCCGTGCGCCACGACGATGCGGAGAACGACGCGATCGTCGGCGGCGATGCGACGCATCTGCGCGCAGAGCGTGGGAGACCTGGTGACCAGCCGCTCGATGACGGGTCGATACACCGGGGCAACCTCGACGTCGGCCGGCACACCGCATTCGGCGGGCAGGGGCACGAGCGGCAGCGCCAGCTTCAAGAGCAGGACCGCCGCTCCGGCGGCAGCGCACAGGGGCATGGCACGCTCCTCTGCGGGCCGCAGGCGACGAAAGGCGGGTGACAGGAACGACCCGCACCCCGAGCGGGAGCAAGCCACGGGCCAGATGTCGAACAGGCGCACGATTGCACCAAATGCTGCGCCTGCAATCACTTGGCGACATCCGACGGCTCGCCAGCAACGCACTAGTGACAGACAAATTTGTACGGTCTACGGCAATGTTCCACAAGACCGTGGAACTGTAACCGGCCGACAGAAGGCGTCCCGCCGCGCGGAAGACTCCTCCGTGGCCCGTCAAGCGCACGACTACAAGCGCGCCTGCCTGCGAGTTTGCGTGCAACTTTTCTATTGACGCGTGCGTCCCCGCGGCGCGACAATTCCGACGGCGCGAACATCAGGTTCCACAAAAATGTCGTCCAACTCGTCAGTCGCACCGCCCGTCGCCGAAGCCCGCCGGCTCAAGGATCGGCTCGAGGAGCGACGCTCGCGCGAGCTGCGCAAGCTCACCTCGCTGCTGCACATCAGCCAGGCGCTCTCGGGAACGCTCGATCTCCGACCCGCTCTGCACGAAGTGTTCGACGTCATCGTCCGGCACCACGAGGTGCTCGGCGCCGTCGTCGTCCTCTCGGATCGCGACACACGCGAGCTGCAGATCGAGGCCGTCGACGGCCTCGGGCGCACGGGTCACCAGGCCCGCCTGCTCTCGGGCCAGTCGGCCATGGCACGCGTGATCGAGACCGGCCGGCAGATCATCGTCCCGCGCCTCAGCGTCGAGCCGTCGCTCGCGCAGCAGCTGGGCATCCGGCTCGGCGCCGGCGAGGAACGCAGCTTCCTGTGCCTGCCGATTGCCATCGACCGGCAGACGGTCGGTGCGCTGGGCGTCTGCCTCAAGTTCGACGCCGGGCGGAACTACGAACGATCGTCGAAGTTCTTCGGCGTCGTGGCCTCGATGATCGGCCAGGCGGTGAAGGTGCGGCGGCTCGTGGCGGCCCAGCACCGGCGGCTCGTCGACGAGAACGCCCGGCTGCGGCAGGAACTGCGCGAGGGCTACGACTTTTCGAACATCGTCGGCAACAGCGGGCCGATGCAGCGGGTGTACGAAGCGGTGGCCCAGGTGGCGCGCACCAACACGACCGTGCTCATCCGCGGCGAATCGGGCACGGGCAAGGAGCTGATCGCGCAGGCCATCCACTACAACTCGCTGCGGGCGCGCAAGCCGTTCATCAAGGTGAGCTGCGCCGCGCTGCCCGAAACGCTGATTGAGTCGGAGCTGTTCGGCTACGAGAAGGGCGCCTTTACCGGAGCCGTCGAACGCCGCAAGGGACGGTTCGAGCTGGCGCAGGGCGGCACGCTCTTCCTCGACGAGATCGGCGACGTCCACCTGCCGACGCAGGTGAAGCTGCTGCGCGTGCTGCAGGAGCGCGAGTTCGAGCGGCTCGGCGGCACCGAGCCGGTGAAGGTCAACGTGCGCCTGATTGCCGCCACCAACAAGGACATGGAGGAGGCCATCCGGCAGGGCACGTTCCGCGAAGACCTGTTCTACCGGCTGAACGTCTTCGTCATCTACATCCCGCCCCTGCGCGAGCGGAAGCCCGACGTGCTGCTGCTGGCCGACCACTTCCTGCAGCGGTTCGCCCAGGAGCACGGCAAGGACATCCGCCGCATCTCGACGCCGGCCATCGATATGCTCACCGCCTATCACTGGCCGGGCAACGTGCGCGAGCTGCAGAACGTCATCGAGCGCGCCGTGCTCGTCTGCGACGGGCAGGTGATCCATGCCCATCACCTGCCGCCGACGCTGCAGACGGCCGAGGCGAGCGGCACGGTCATGAACGTCTCGCTCAGCGAGGCCGTCGCGGCCTTCGAGCGCGACCTGCTGCAGGACGCGCTCAAGACCACCCGCGGCAACCGCGCCAAGGCGGCCCGGCTGCTGCGGACGACCGACCGCATCTTCAACTACAAGGTGCGGCAGCTCGGCATCGACTGGAAGCGATTCAAGACGTAGGCGCGTGCGTGACCGGCCCGGTGCGGCCGTGACATGATGTCGCGGTCTGTCAGGAGGTTATCCGTTCATGCTCGTGCACGCCGTCTACTTCTGGCTCAAGGACGACCTGTCTGCGGCCGACCGCGACCAGTTCGTCAAAGGACTCGAGTCGCTGCGCACTATCGAGGATGCCGAGGCCTGCTACATCGGCGTCCCGGCGGCCACCGATCGCCCCATCATCGACCGCAGCTACGACTACGCGCTCGTCGTCGTCTTCAGGGACATGGCGGCGCACGACCGCTATCAGGTGCACCCGATTCACGATCGCTTCCGCGACGAGTGCTCGCAGTACTGGAAGAAGGTCCTGATTTACGACTCGGAAGGATAGAGCCGGCTTCCGGTATCCGCAGCCGGAGCGCGGATCGAAAAAGGGGCGGATGGCATCGGCCATCCGCCCCTTCGTTCTGCTGAACTCTGACATCACCGCACCGCGGGAAACGGGCCGTGACGGGCCGCTCCGGCCGTGCGGTGTACGTCCGGTTCCTTACTTGACGACCAGCTTGCCCCGCATGCCGGCCGCGAAGTGGCCCGGGAAGCTGCAGATGTAGTCGTAGCTGCCCGCCTCGGCCGGGGCCTTGAACGTCACTTCGACCGTCTCGCCCGCACCGGCAAGGTCGGTGGCAGCGAGCACCTCGCCCTTCCGCTTCGCGGGGATGTACTGCGTCGCACCGGCCAGCGCCGCTTCCTGCGCGAACGCCGCCGCGTCCGTCTTGGCCGCCAGGAGGACGAAGTTGTGCGCCATGGCCATCTTCGGCAGCTTGCCGACCGCGCGCAGCCGGACGGTAAGCAGCTCACCCGGCTTCGCCGTGATCTCGGTGACGCTGAACTTCATCTGATCGTTGCCTTCGATCTCGATCAGCCGGCCCTGCTGAGCCTGCAGGTTGAGCGTCGCCACGGCAACGATGGCCGCCAGTACCAACGAAAAGATAGATGCACGCTTCATGATGCCTGTTTCCTTTCCCCCGGGCGCCCGATGTCGACCCGCGCCTCGTCGGAGCCAGTTCCAACCGGTGGCCGGCCGCTGCCGCCCACGCTCGAAGCGGCGGCCGGCCGGCCGTGTCCGCCTCGATGACACACCGATGTCACCATAATATTCAACGGCAGTGCCAGCTGGCGAGTCCTTGTTACAGCGCAAGGAATTCCCCGGCGTACGTCGACGAGGACAATCGACGGCGAATTGACGCGCTTCCCTGAGGACATCGATTTCGTGGCGACCTCACCGCTCCCCGGCCGGCGCAGGCGGGCGTGGCTTCAGCTGCTGCGACCTGCCAACATCGCCACGGCTCCTGCCGATGTGCTGGCTGGCGCTGCGGCGGCCGGCGCCCTGCTGCCGCCGTCGCCATCACTCGCCTGGCTCGCCGCCGCCAGCTGCGCCCTCTACGGCGGCGGCATCGTCCTCAACGACTTCTTCGATCGCCACCTCGACGCGGTCGAACGACCCGAGCGTCCGATCCCGTCCGGCGCCGTCAGGGCATCGTTCGCAGCCGCACTCGGCTTCTCGCTGCTGGGCGCGGGCGTCGCCGCCGCGATGCTGGCCGGCGGTTCAGCATGGCTCGTGGCGATCGCAATTGCCGGCGCCGTGCTGCTCTATGACGCACGGGCGAAGCACCATCCGATTGCCGGTCCCGTCGCCATGGGTACCTGCCGGGCGCTGAACCTGCTGCTCGGCATGGCCGCCGCCCCGTCGGCCATCGGCCGATACTGTCCGCTCGCGATCATTCCGCTCGTCTACGTTGCCGCCGTCACCGTCGTCAGTCGCGGCGAAGTCCACGGCTCGCGGAAACCGGTGGCACGCACAGCACTCGTCATGATTGCCGGCGTGATCGTGGCGCTTGTCGCGCTGGCCACGTCCGGCGGACGAGCGGCGCCGCTGCCCTCGCCGGACCGGATCGCCACCATCCTCGTGGCGGCGTGGCTCGCCTGGCGCGTCCTCCCGCGTTTTGCGGTGGTCGCGGGCGACCCGCGACCTGAACTGGCCGGACGCGCCGTGCGCACCGGTGTGCTGTCGCTAGTACTGGTCGATGCCGTGATTGCGGGAGCGTACACCGGTATCATGGGAATTCCGGCCGTTCTCGCCACGGGCATCGTCGCCTGGCTGCTCGCGCGGCTGTTTGCAGTGACCTGAACATGGACCTGATCCGGCAGCACGTGCGCGTCACGTTCAGCTTTCCCATCGGCTTCACCCGTGGTGTCTTCGACCCGGCGAACCGGATGCTGCGCGACATCGTCGCGGAAGGGGCCGATCCGGCGCCGGCCCGCGCGGTCGTCGTGCTCGACGACGGGGTGGCGCGCGCGCACGCTGGACTCGAAACGCGCATTGGGCAGTACTTCGACGCGCACGCCGATGTGATGACACTTGCCGCGCCGGTGCTCGTGGTGGCCGGCGGTGAAGGCATCAAGAACGATCCGCGCGCGCTCGACACGATCCACGCGCTGGTCCACGACGCGCGGCTGTGCCGTCACTCCTATGTGATTGCCATCGGCGGCGGCGCCGTGCTCGACGCGGCCGGCTACGTCGCGGCGACCGCACACCGGGGCATCCGCCTGATTCGGGTGCCCACGACCGTGCTGTCGCAGGACGACTCGGCCGTCGGCGTCAAGAACGGCGTGAACGGCTTCGGCACGAAGAACTACTACGGCACGTTCGCCCCGCCGACCGCCGTCATCAACGACTTCACGTTTCTCGCGACGCTCGACGATCGTGACTGGCTCGGCGGCCTGTCCGAGGCGGTGAAGGTGGCGCTCATCAAGGACGCCGCCTTCTTCGACGCCATCGATGCGCAGGCCGCACGGCTCGTCGCGCGCGACATGGCCGCCATGGAGGCCGTGGTGCGCCGGTCGGCGGAGCTGCACGCCGAACACATCAGCAAGGGCGGCGATCCGTTCGAACTCGGGTCCTCGCGCCCGCTCGACTTCGGACACTGGGCCGCGCACCGGCTCGAGCACCTCACCCGGCACGCGCTTCGGCACGGCGAAGCCGTCGCCATCGGGATCGCGCTCGACTGCACCTACTCGCGGCTGGCCGGTCACCTCGCCGAAGCCGACTGGCGCCGCATCATCGACCTGCTGCAGGCCCTGCGCCTGCCGATATTCCATCCGGCACTGGCCGCGCACCTCGACGCCCCGGACCATCCCGATTCCGTCCTGGTCGGACTCGAACAGTTCCGGGAGCACCTCGGCGGACGGCTCACGATCATGCTCCTCCGGGGCATCGGACAGGCCTTCGACGCTCACGAGATCGATCGGGAGGGTATGATTCGGAGTATCGAAGTCCTGCAGGAAATGGCCGCGGCCGGATCGACGGGAACCGCCGGTTCCGATCTCCGGTTCGCGGCCTCGGCACGAGGTCTGTCATGAGTGCGTCCCAGCCGCATCGCTCGCCGCTCCGCCCGTCGGAGCTCGTCGACGAGTACTTCATCGAGAACCGCAACCGGGTGATCGAGATCGCCGCCTTCCTGGATCGGCTCGATCGATCCGATCCGTCGATTGCCGACAGCGACTTCCGGGTGATGGCGCTGCGCGAGGCGCTGGCCGTGCTGACGAGCGGCACGACCAACCGGGTCCACGACATTCAGGTGCTGCTGAGCGACCCGACCACCGAACCGCTGCCGGCCCTCGATCGCAAGGGTGCCGTCGGCGCCTGGGATCGCACGAAGGGAGGCCGCTGATGCGCTACATCGATCATCACGCCCACATGGCCTCCCGGACGACCGACGACTACGCGAACATGGCCCTCACCGGCTGTGTCGCCGTCACCGAACCGGCCTTCTGGGCCGGCTGGGACCGCAGCACACCGGAAGGCTTCGAGGACTACTTCCGCCAGCTGATGGAGTTCGAGCCGAAGCGGGCGGCGGCAGCGGGCATCCAGCACTACACGTGGCTCGGGATGAACCCCAAAGAGTCCGACAACCGCGAGATCTCGATCGAGGTGCTCAAGCGGATCCCGAAGCTGCTCGAGGGCCCGACGGTGATCGGCATCGGCGAGATCGGCCTCAACCGCGTCACGAAGAACGAGATCACGACCTACACCGAGCAGGTGGAACTGGCCGCGACGCTCGGCCAGATGGTGCTCATTCACACGCCTCACCTCGAGGACAAGCTCAAGGGCACGCGCATCACGATCGACGTCCTGCGCGACTTCCCGTCGCTGCCGCCGGGCCGCGTGCTCGTCGACCACGCCGAGGAGCACACCATCGAGGCGATCCTCGAGGGCGGCTACTGGGCCGGCCTGACGCTCTATCCGCAGACGAAGGTGTCGGCGGCGCGCGCCGTCGACATCATCGAGAAGTACGGTCCCGAGCGGATTCTCGTGGCCGGCGCCTGCGACTGGGGGCCGAGCGATCCGCTCGCCGTGCCGCGATTCATCGCCGAGATGCGCCGCCGCCGGCACGACGAGGCGCTCATCCATCGCGTGGTGTTCGAGAACCCGTTCCGCTTCCTGAGCCAGTCGCCCAAGTTCCGGCTTCCGGCAGGCGTGGCCGAGGCGGCAGCCGCACAGGCAGGCTGACGCGCCGTGCAGATCGACCGCAGCGGAGGTCCGCACCTCACCTACTGCACCAACATCCATCCCGCCGACGGCTGGCCGGCCGTCGACGCGAACCTGCGGCGCTACGCCCCGGCGCTCAAGCAGCGCTTTGCGCCGGAGCGCCCGTTCGGCATCGGCCTCCGGCTCTCGGCTCGCGATGCCCGTGAGCTGCAAGAAGGCTCGAATCTCGACACCTTCCGTCGCTTTCTCGACGACGAGGGCCTGTACGTCGCCATCATCAACGGATTCCCGTACGGCTCGTTCCACGGGACGCCGGTCAAGGAACAGGTCTACGCGCCCGACTGGCGCGACGAGGCACGAGTTGCCTACACGCTCGACCTGATCGCGATCCTCGTCCGCCTGCTGCCCGACGCGCTTGACGGCGGCATCTCCACGTCGCCCATCTCCTACAAGGCGTGGCTGCCGTCGGACGACCGCGACGGCTGGACGCGGGCCGCCACCAACATCGGGCGCATCGCCGCGGCGCTTGCCCGCACCCGCCGCGAGACCGGCCGGTTCATTCATCTGGACATCGAGCCCGAACCCGACTGCGTGCTCGAGACCTCGGCCGAAACGATCGAGTTCTTCGAACGCTGGCTCCGGCCGATTGCCACGCGGACGATCGCCGGCGCCACGGGCCTGGCGGCAAGCGACGCCGAGCAGGCACTGTTCGATCACGTCCAGGTCTGCTTCGACTGCTGCCACTTCGCCGTCGAGCACGAAGACCCGGTCGACGCCGCCACGCGGCTGGAAGCAGCCGGCATCCGGATCGGCCGAATCCAGCTCAGTTCGGCGCTTCGGGTCGACGTGCCCGACGGGTCGGGTGCAGCGGCGCTGGATGCGCGCCTGCGCCCGTTCGCCGATCCCGTGTATCTGCACCAGGTCGTGTCGAAGCGCGCCGACGGCCTCCGGCACTATCCGGACCTGGGACCGGCGCTCGATGCGCGCGAGGCGGGACCGGCCGAGTGGCGGATCCACTTCCACGTGCCGCTCTTTACGTCCGACTACGACGGCCTCGGCTCGACGCAGGACGACGTCCGCCGCCTCATCGACGCGGCCGTGGCTCGGCCGATCACGACGCACCTCGAGATCGAGACCTACACCTGGAGCGTGCTGCCGGGATCGCTGAAAATCGATCTGCTCGACTCAATCGCCCGCGAGTACGAGTGGGTGCTCGGCGTCGCCCGGCGCTGACACGACGGACGTGGTCGTGCGGACGTGATGAAGAAGACGGTCGTTCTCAATGTCGTAGCGCTGACCCCACGGCTGCTGGCGAGCGGTCAGATGCCGCGGCTGGCAGCGTGGGCCTCGCGCGCCCGGCTTGCCACGATCGAGCCGGCCTTCCCGGCCGTCACGTGCACCGCGCAGGCGGACTATCTCACCGGCACCCGTCCCTCGAGCCACGGCATCGTCGCCAACGGCTGGTACTCGCGCGAGGATTGCGAAATCCGCTTCTGGAAACAGGCGAACCCGCTCGTCCGCGGACCGAAGATCTGGGACACGGCGCGGTCCGTCGATCCGTCGTTCACGTGCGCGAACCTGTTCTGGTGGTTCAACATGTACTCGACGGTCGACTACTCGGTGACGCCGCGACCGATGTATCCGGCCGACGGGCGCAAGCTGCCCGACGTGTACTCGCAGCCGTCCCACCTCCGCAACGAGCTGCAGGAACGCTTCGGTCAGTTTCCGCTGTTCGAGTTCTGGGGTCCGCGCGCGTCGATCCGATCGACCGAGTGGATCGCGTCGGCCTCCCGCTACGTCGAGGAGGCGTACGACCCGACGCTGACGTTCGTCTACCTGCCGCACCTCGACTACAACCTCCAGCGGGTCGGTGTCAGCACGCCGGCGATTCACGGCGATCTCCGCGACATCGATCGCGTGGCCGCCGATCTCGTGGAGTTCTACGAGGCGCGCGGCGCGCAGGTCGTGGTGCTGTCGGAGTACGGCATTACCGATGTCTCGCAGCCCGTCCACCCGAACCGGGCGCTGCGCGAGCGCGGACTGCTGGCCGTGCGTGAGGAGCTCGGCCGGGAGCTGCTCGACGCCGGCGCGAGTGCCGCCTTTGCGGTCGCCGACCACCAGGTTGCGCACATCTACGTCAACGACGCCTCGAAGCTCGCCGACGCGCGTGCGATCGTCGCCGCGCTGCCGGGCGTCGAGCGGGTCCTCGATCGCCAGGAACAGGCCGCGCTGCACATCGATCACCCGCGCTCCGGCGATCTCGTCGCCATCGCCGAGCCGGGAGCCTGGTTCACCTACTACTACTGGCTCGACGACAGGCGCGCGCCCGACTATGCGCGGACGGTCGACATCCACCGCAAGCCGGGGTACGACCCGGTGGAGCTGTTCATCGATCCCGCGATCCGCTGGCCCGCGCTCTACGTCGGCTGGCAGCTCTTCAGACGCGCGCTCGGCCAGCGCGTGCTGCTCGAGACGACGGCGCTCGACGCGACGCTCGTGCGCGGCTCGCACGGGCGCCCGGAGGCCGATCCCGAAGCCGGCCCGCTCTTCGTCAGCACACGCGGCGATCTCATCCCGGCCGATCGCCTCGCGTCGACCGACGTGCACGACATCATCCTGCACCACCTGATGACGTGAGGGTCCATGTCCGCTCCTGAACCTGCTCTCGAGGCCCGGGCGCGCGCGCTGGCCATCGACGCGCGCTGGGACGACGTGCTGGCGATGGCCATCGAAGCGCTTGCGGCGGAAAGCGGCACGCTGCACCTGCTCGGCCGCGATGGCCAGCTCCACCTGGCGGCCAGTCGCGGGATTCCCGACCGCGTCCTCGACACCATCCGGACGATTCCCGTGGGCAAGGGCATGGCCGGCCTGGCGGTCGAACGATGCCGTCCCGTCGACGCATGCAACATCCAGACGGACACGACCGGCGACGTCCGTCCCGGAGCGCGTGCCACGGGGCTGCAGGGCTCGATCGTCGTGCCGCTGCTGGATGGGACAACACCCTACGGCGCACTCGGCGTCGGAACGCGCCGAGAGCGGACGTTCGACGCCGACGAGCAGAATCGACTACTGGGAATCGGCCGCGTCGTGGCCGCGGTGCTCGCCGGGAGCCACCCGGCGTAGGAACGGCTGCGCGACGAGCCATGCCACGGCGGGCAGCAGGATGGCGCCGGCAAAGGCCGCGAGGAACGAGTCGAGCCGCATCGAGTAGGCGCCGACCGCGGCATACGCCACGGCGACGCCGAGATTGGCGAGCGTGGTCACGGCGAGGAAGTGGCCGAAGGGCAGTTTCGTCATGCCCGCGAAGATGACGCTCGCTTCGGCCAGGACGGGCACGGGGCGGCAGAACACCAGCGCCAGCGCGCCGTAGCGCGACGCCAGCCGTGACGCGCGTAGCAGCCCGTCCTCGCCGACGATACGCCGCGTCAGCGTGACCGAGCTGGCCCCGATCGCGTACGCGATCAGGCACGACACGGTCATCGCCACCCAGACGACGGTGGCCCCCAGCCAGAAGCCGAGCAGCACACCGGCAGCCGCCGAGACCACGCTCGACGGCACGGGCAGCAGCACGTCGACCGCCAGCAGCCCGGCGATGATCGTGACGGCCCACGGAACCGACACGTCGCCGCTCACGGCGCGATCGGCAAGACCTGTGAAGTAGTCCTCGAACAGGAAGAACGGGACGAGGATGACGGCAACGACAATCAGCGTCAGCCAGAGCCAGCGCATCGCGTCAAGCCTAGCAGAGGGAGCACGGCGGCTCCCGTGGAGAAGACGTCGGCCCGGGGCGACGCTCCGTGATCACCCCGGGCCGACTGCAGGCAAGCCCGCTGCTGTTCCTCAGCGGAAAAGCAGTGGCGCCACCTCGTGCAGGTAATGCCGCCACACCACCCATTCGTGCCGGCCTTCGGTGATCCGGAACGTGTGGTTGATGCCCGCATTCTTCAGCGACGTCGACAGGGCCTGCGACCCGTTCAGCGCGAAATCGTCCTTGCCGACGCCGACCCAGATGAGCTTCATCTTCCGGTTGATCTCGTCGGGATTGGCGAAGAAGGCCGGGAAGTTCTGCTCGGCATTCTGCGCGCCGGCGCTCATGACGACGAGCGAATGGAACAGGTCGGTGTTGTTGAAGCCGATCTGCACCGTGTGGCCGCCCCCCATCGACAGGCCGCCGAGCGCGCGATTGTCGGCGTCGGCGAGCGTCCGGAACTTCGACTCGATGAACGGGATCACGTCGTTGAGCAGGTCCGCCGCAAAGCCGGCCGTCTGCTGCGGCACGCCGGGCGGCGGCGTGATGTCGGCCCCCGGTGCCGGCGTACCGGCAATCTCGGGTCCGAGACCGACGCCCTGACGCGCGTAGCCGAGCGGATTGACGATGATCATCGGCTTTGCCCGTCCCTCGGCGATGAGGTTGTCGAGGATCAGGTTCGCGCGGCCCGTCATGACCCAGCTCGACTCGACGTTGCCCGCGCCGTGCAGGAGGTAGAAGACGGGATACCGCTCGTTGCTCGTGTCGTAGCCGGGCGGCGTGTACACCCAGACCTGGCGCGGCACGCCGAGCGACTTCGAGTGATAGGTCTCGATGCGCACCGAGCCGTGCGGCACGTCCTTCGCGTCGTAGAAGGTCCAGTCACCGTTTTCGGTCGGGACCTCGACGAGGTTCGCGGGCGGGAACGCGCCGAAGCCGAGCTTGACCGACGGGTTCACCGGGTCCATGGCAATGACACCATCGACGTTGAACTGGTAGTTGTAGACGTCGGGCGCCCACGGTCCCACCGTCACCGTCCACACGCCGTCGTCACCCTTCGTCATGGGATAGGTGCGGCCGTCGAGCTCGCCGACGAGCGTCACCTCCTTCGCGTCGGGCGCGCGGAAGCGGAACGTCACCGTGCGGTCGGCACGCACCTCGGGCGACACGACCGCCGGTCCCCGCCCCCGGCCCACGCCGGGCGCTCCCTGATTCGGTCCGGCCCCACGACCGGCCGGCGCCTGCGCCAGCACCGGCGCCGCCGCCAGCGCGAGCGCCAGGCTCGTCAATAGAAACGTTCGCTTCATCATCCACCTCTCAGTCGGCGCCCCTGCGCCACCGTTGGCCGAACAGCATTCGCCCAACCCAACATTGTATGCAGCCGAACGTGCCGCCAGACTGTCGATTGCCGGCAGCGAACCAGAAACCCGCTTCAGCAGGAAGATCTGCATCCGTCGGATGACTCTGAGTGTATGCAGTCCACAGACACGTCAGGGTGCGTCCGGGCAGCCTTCAGGGTTCGCCGCTGGACGGAATTGCACGACACGCCCGAAACAGGGCACCATGCAGCCAATGACCGCCCGCAAGCCGTCGCCCGCGCGGCGGCCACGGTCTTGCATGCCAGACGGGCGCTCCCGCACGGCCGCCTGATGCCTTCGTCTCCGGATACGCCTCGAACGCCCAATCCGCTGCAGTTCTCCGATCGCTTGGCTGCGCGTCTCGCCTGGTTCCTGGCCGCGGCCACGTTCGTCGTCGGCCTCACCTGGGCCACGACGGCCGCGAGCGGCGCCGATGCGTACGGCTACGTGAGTCAGGCCGACCTGTGGCTCGAGCGCCGGCTCACGATCGACCAGACCTGGCTCGCGGCAGCCGAGTGGCCCATGGCGCGCTGGACGCTCGCCCCGCTCGGGTACCGGCCGAGCAACCTGGTCGAGCAGGCCTGGCACCTGGTCCCCATGTATTCGCCCGGCCTGCCGCTGCTGATGGCTGCCGCCAAGGCCATCGGCGGACAGGAGCTGCTTTTCTGGATCGTCCCGCTCTCGGGCGCCGGGCTGGTGCTGGCGACGTTCGGTATCGGCCGCCGGCTGGCGTCGCCGGGCGCGGGCCTGGCCGCCGCCTGGCTCGTCGCCACCAGTCCCGCCGTGCTCTTCATGCTCATGGCGCCGATGAGTGACGTTCCAGTGGCGGCCGCCTGGGCCGCCAGCTTCTACTTCCTGCTGAATCGCGGCCGGAAGGCGGCCGTCGCCGCGGGCCTTGCGGCCGGCCTGGCCATCCTGATCCGGCCGAACCTCGTCTTCGTCGCGGCACTGTTCGGCCTCTGGTACCTCGTCCGCATCGTGAAGGCGCACAGTGACGCCCGCCGCGCAGAATTTGTCGATGGCGCGCTGTTCTCGATTGGCGTCGCCGCCGGCGCGACGGTCGTCGCGCTCGTGAACCGGGCGCTCAATGGCTCGCCGCTCATCTCGGGCTACGGCTCGCTCGCAGGCGCCTTTTCAAGCGAATTCTTCTGGCAGAACCTCACGCGCTATCCCCGCTGGCTCGTCGAGACCCAGTCGCCGATCGTGCTGCTCGGCATTGCAGCGCTGGCGGTACCGGCACGCGCGCTCTGGCCGGCAGCCCGTGATCGCACGCCGATCCTGCTGATGCTGCCCTCGGCCGTCGCCATCTGGCTGTTCTATCTCTTCTACCGCGTGTACGAAGAGTGGTGGTTCCTCCGCTTCGTGCTGACCTCGTGGCCGTTCTTCATGGTCGGCCTGGGCGCCGTGCTCGCGCTCGCGGCGCGGCGCGGCGGGCGGCTGACGACCGCGCTGCTCGTCACCGGCGTCGTCGCACTCGGCGCATGGCAGGTCACGGTGGCGATCGATCGCTCGGCCTTCAACCTGTGGAAGGAAGAGCGCCGCTACGTCACCGTCGGACGCGCGGTCCGACGCATCACCGATCGCCAGAGCGTCGTGTTCGCCATGCAGCACAGCGGGAGCGTGCGCTACTACGGCGGCCGTATGACACTGCGCTACGACGGCTTTACTGGTGCCTGGATCGACCGCGTCGTCAGGTGGCTGGGCGATCGGGGCATTACGTCGTACATGCTGCTCGACGACTGGGAGGTACCGATCGCCCGCGAGCAGTTTTCACAGCTCGAGACCGGCCGGCGACTGCTCGAGCCGCCGCTGCTCCGCTACCGCGGCACCTCGGAAGTCTTCCTCTGGAAGATCGGCGGCCCGGGCGAGCCGCTGACCGACGGCGAGAGCATTTACGACGACTACGTCGGCACGCGGAGCGTCGAGCCGGTCGCCTTCGTGCCGCCGACGCTGCTGCCCTACGACGGCCCGCCGGGCTTCCCCGACTTGACCCCCCCGGAATAGCCGGCCTATACTTCAGGGATTATGTCGACCGGCGGTGCCACCACCATCACGACGACGACGAAGCGGATCATGCGGATCCGCAAGGCTGGTGGCGGTGTCGCTCCGGTTGCCTGGTAAGCACAGCCCGAGAGCACGAACAGCGCGCCGGCCTCGAAACGAGGGCCGGCTTTTTTTTTGACCGCCCGGCATCCATGAACCGGCGCCGGTTCGCCGACGCCATCGTCTGCACGTCATGACCGCACCTGCCCGAGCCGCGGGCCGCGAAATCATCGTTCCGGGGTCGATCGCCAACCTGGGCCCCGCCTTCGACGCGCTGAGCGTCGCCGTCGACCTCGATCTGCGGGTCCGCATCGAGGAAGTCGGTGCCCGGCCCGCCGACGCGCCGGACATCGCGCTCGAGGGCCAGGTTCCGGCCACCGGCGAGAACCGCATTGCCACCGCATTCCTGCGCGCCGCCTCGATGCTCGGAGAGGTGCCGCCGCCGGTCCGCGTGTCGGTCCGGAGCGCCATCCCGATGAAGGGAGGCCTCGGCAGCAGTGCAGCGGCCACCGTCGCCGGGCTCCGGCTGTTCGAGGCGCTGACGTACCCGCGCGACGTCGATACCTGGCTGCGGCTGGCGACCGACATCGAGGGCCATCCCGACAACGCGGCGGCCGCGCTGCTCGGCGGCCTGACGCTCAGCTGCCAGACCGCCGACGGACGCGTCCTGGCGTCGAGCTGGGCGTGGCCGGACGACCTGCGCTTCGTCGTGGCCACGCCGGAAGCTGAGCTCGAAACGAAGTTCGCCCGCACCGTGCTGGCGCCCGAGATTTCCCGCGCCGACGCGATCTACAACCTGCAGCGCGCCCTGCTGCTGGTGCGGGCACTGGAGACGAGGCGCTACGACCTGCTGCGCGAGGCGCTCGGCGACCGCTGGCACCAGCCGGCGCGGATGCAGTTCGTGCCGGGACTGGCCGATATCCTCGCTCTGGAGCATCCGGCGGTGCTCGGCGCCTGTCTGAGCGGTGCCGGCCCGTCGGTGGCCGTGCTGGCCACTGACCCCGACGCGGCGGCCGCCGAAGTGCGCCGTGTCTACGATCGTCTTGGAATGCCGTATACGATCAGGATCCTGGCGGCTCGTCCGCCCGATGCCGCGGCGCTTGCTGCACCTTCGCGTCTTCATCAGGAAACACCATGAACTTCAGCCTTCGCTGCCACGTCTGCCACGCCCCGTTTCCCGCCACTGCCCTGTACGTCTGCGACAAGTGCATGGGGCCGCTCGAGGTTCACTTCGACTACGACGCCGTCAGGCGCACGATTTCGCGCGAGCGGATCGAAGCCGGTCCGCGCAGCATCTGGCGCTATCGCGACCTGCTGCCGATCGAGGGGGAACCGCGGACGGGGCTGCACTCCGGCTGGACGCCGCTCGTCAGGGCCGATCGGCTCGCCGCGCGGCTGGGCGTCCGCGAGCTGTACGTGAAGGACGACTCGGTCAACCATCCCACCTGTTCCTATAAGGACCGCGTCGTCTCGGTGGCGGCCACGCGGGCCGTTGAGCTCGGCTTCACCGTGTTCGCCTGCGCGTCGACCGGCAACCTGGCCGGCAGCGTCGCGTCGCACGCCGCGCGGCTCGGCCTCGACTGTTCGGTGTTCATTCCCGACAACCTCGAGCCGGGCAAGGTGGCCGGCGCTGCGGTCTACCAGCCGCGCATCATCGCCGTGCGCGGCAACTACGACGACGTGAACCGGCTGTGCACGCAGGTGGCCGATCAGTACGGCTGGGGGTTCGCCAACATCAACCTGCGCGCCTACTACGCCGAAGGCGCCAAGACGTTCGGCTACGAGATCGTCGAGCAGCTCGGCTGGCGCGTCCCGCGCCATATCGTCTCGCCGGTGGCCGGCGGCACGCTGCTGCCGCGCATCCTGAAGGGCATCAACGAGCTGCGCTCGCTCGGCCTCGTCGACGGCGATGAGCCGAAGATGTACGCCGCGCAGGCAGCCGGCTGCGCGCCCGTCGTCAACGCGCTCGAACAGGGCCTCGAGTTCCCCGACCCGGTCAAGCCCGACACGATTGCGAAGTCGATCGCGATCGGCAATCCCGCCGACGGCTTCCAGGTGGTTAACGCCGTGCGGGCCACCCGCGGCGCCGGCGCGAAGGTCGGTGAAGAAGAGATCCTTGCCGGCATCGAGCTGCTGGCCGAAACCGAAGGCATCTTCACCGAGCCTGCCGGCGGCGTGACGGTGGCCGCCACGAAGCAGCTCATCGAGCGGGGTGTCATTCCGGCCGACGAATCGATCGTGATCTGCGTCACCGGCAACGGCTACAAGACGGCCGACGTGCTCGCCGGCCGCGGCCCCGTGCCGATTCACATCGGCCGCTCGCTGGCCGACTTCGAGGCCGCCGTCCCAGGTGGCCAGACCGTGGAGCAGTCGTGAGCACCCCCGAATTCAAGGCGGTCTTCCGCTGCTCGGCCGGCTGCCCGGGCGATCACTCCATCTGGCAGCCGCTCTACAACTGCCCGACCTGCGGCGACCTGCTGCAGGTCGTCCACGACATGGACGCGCTCCGGCGCCTCGGCCCGACGGCGTGGATGCGCCTGTTCGAAGGGCGCTACAAGCACACCGCGTGGCCGTACGGCTCGGGCGTCTGGGGCAAGAAGGAATGGGTCTGCCCCGAGATCCGCAACGACAACATCGTGTCGATGGACGAGGGCGGCACGAACCTCTTCTGGGCCGAGCGCTACGGGCGCGAGCTCGGCGTCGAGGACCTGTGGGTCAAGATGTGTGGCAATTCGCACACCGGATCCTTCAAGGACCTCGGCATGACGGTGCTCGTCTCCGTCGTCAAGCAGATGATGGCCGACGGGTCGCCGATCCGCGCGGTCGCGTGCGCGTCGACCGGCGACACGTCGGCCGCGCTCGCCGCCTACGCGGCGTGGGCCGGCATTCCGGCCATCGTGATCCTGCCGCGCGGCCTGGTCACGCCCGCCCAGCTGGTCCAGCCGCTGTCGAACGGCGCGAAGGTGCTCGCCGTCGACACCGACTTCGACGGCTGCATGAAAATCGTCCAGCGGCTCGCGCGTGAAGAGGGCGTCTACCTCGCCAACTCGATGAACAGCCTGCGGCTCGAGGGCCAGAAAACGATCTCGATCGAGATCGTGCAGCAGTTCGACTGGCAGGTTCCCGACTGGGTGATCATCCCGGGCGGCAACCTCGGCAACGTGAGCGCGCTCGGCGCCGGGTTCGACATGATGTTCGACCTCGGCCTGATCAACAAGCGTCCGCGGATTGTCGTCGCGCAGGCCGAGGCGGCCAACCCGCTCTACCGGGCGTTCAGGAACAACTGGACGTTCGAACCGATCACCGCCGGCCCGACGCTCGCGTCGGCAATCCGCATCGGCAACCCCGTCTCGATCCGCAAGGCGATCGCCACGCTGCAGCGTTACGACGGCCTTGTCGAACAGGCGAGCGAGACCGAGCTGGCCGACGCCGCGGCACGCGCCGACCTGACCGGCATGTTCAACTGCCCGCATACCGGCGTGGCGCTCGCCGTGCTCGAGAAGCTCGTCGCCCGCGGCGACATCCGCAGCTCTGATCGCGTCGTCGTCATCTCGACGGCCACGGGCCTGAAGTTCACCGAGTTCAAGATCGCGTACCACACGGCCGACGCCGGCGTGGCGAATCGCCGGTACGCAAACCCGCCCATCGAGCTGCCCAACGACTACGACGCGGTCCGTCGGGCGATCGACGCCGCGGCGGGTACCAGCCAGGTGGCCCGATGAAGCGGACGACACGTTCCGGGCGCCGGAGCCCGGCCCGCTCCAGCGCCCCTCGCAGCGAGCGCTCCCTCGTCGTCTGGAAATTCGGCGGCGCCTCGCTCGCCGACGCCCCGGCCATCCGCAAGGCCGCCGAAATGATCGCGGCCTGCGATGGACCGCTCGTCGTGGTGTGCTCGGCGATGGCCGGCGTCACCGACGAGCTGCTGCAGGGTGCGAGCCTCGCGCTCGCAGGTGATCAGAAGGGCGCGGCGCGCATCGCCGATCGCATTGCGGCAAAGCATCGCAAGGTCGTCACCGATCTGGTCCGGCAGGCACCGGCCCGTCGACAGCTGTCGGCGGCCATCGATGCGGCGGTCCAGGAGTACCGCGACCTCTGCACGGCCATCCAGGTGCTCGGACACGTCGAGCCGCGCGCGAGTGACGTAATGGTCTCGCGCGGCGAACGGCTCTCGGCCGCGATCCTGGCGGCCGTGGTCGCCGGCCTCGGCCGGCGCGCGACCTACGTCGATGCGGTCGACGTTGTCGTCACCGACGGCCACCATGGCGGCGCCGCGCCGCTCATCCCCGAAACCACGCGAGAGGCACGGCGAACGCTGAAGCCGCTCGTCGACAAGCGCGTCGTGCCGGTCGTGCCCGGCTTCATCGGACGCGCGCTCGACGGAACCGTCACGACGCTCGGCCGCGGCGGATCGGATCTGACCGCTACGACGATCGCGCGCGCTCTGCGCGCGCCCGAGGTCGTGCTGTGGAAGGATGTCCCCGGCATTCTCACCGGTGATCCGAAGGTCGTGCCGGACGCCCGGCTCATTCCGCAGCTGCACCACCGCGAAGCCGCCGAAGTGGCCTACTACGGCGCCAAGGTCCTGCACCCGCGTGCGCTCATCCCGCTCGACGGGACGCGGATCGTGCTGCGCGTCCGGTCGTTCATCGACCCGTCGCTGCCCGGCACCGAGGTATCGGCGCGCCGCGGCGACCCGGGCCACCCGGTCAAGGCCGTCGCCGTGGTCCGCGACCAGGCGGTCGTGACCGTGTCCGGCAAGGGCATGGCCGGCGTACACGGCATTGCCGCGCGCACGTTCGCCGCAGTCGATGCCGAACGGCTGTCGGTCTCGACGATCTTCCAGGCATCCTCGGAGAGCTCGATCGGCTTCACGCTGCCCGCCTCGCAGGCGCCGCGCGCGGTACGGGCCATCGAGCGCGCCTTCCGCGACGAGATCAGCAGCGGCCTGATCGACAACGTCTCGTTCCGTGGCGGGATGGCGGTGATCGCCGTCGTCGGCGACGGCATGGTCGGCACGCCCGGCATCGCGTCGCGCGTTTTCACGGCCCTCGCGACGGCCGGCATCAGCGTCGTTGCCATCGCGCAGGGTTCGTCCGAGCGCAACATCTCGTTCGTCGTCGCTGAACCGGACGCCGCCGAGGCCGTCCGGCGCATCCATACGACGTTCCAGCTGTCGAAAATCGGCGGCGGGCGGCCGCTCACGCGTCCGCACACCGACGTCGTGCTGCTCGGCTTCGGGCGCGTCGGCCGCGAGCTGGCCGACCAGATTGCCGCGGCGAACGGGGATCGGGAAGTGCGCGTCGTCGGACTGCTCGATCGCTCGGGCTACATCTTCGATCCGCGCGGCCTGTCGCGACGGCGGCTGATCGATCTCGCCCGGAAGAAGGACCAGGGCGCGCTGCTCGCTTCGCTCGGCGGCCAGCGGGCCACGGCGGCCGAAGCGCTCACGGTGATGGCGAGCCACGCCGTGTCCGACCCCGTCCTCGTCGACGTGACGAGCGAGGAGACCGGCGACCTGCTGCGCACCGCGCTCGGTCACGGCTTCCACGTCGTCATGGCGAACAAGAAGCCCGTCGCCGGATCGTGGGAAGACTACGAAGGGCTGATGGCGGCCGCCGCGAAGGCCGGACGGCAGATCAAGCACGAGGCGACGGTCGGTGCCGGCCTGCCAATCATCGACACCTACTACAAGCTCGCCGAGACGGGCGACCGTGTGCTCCGGATCGAAGGCACGGTCAGCGGCACGCTCATGTACATCGCCTCGGCGGTGTCGGAAGGGACGCCGTTCTCGGCTGCCGTCCGGGAGGCCGTCCGGCTCGGCTACGCCGAGCCCGACCCGCGCGAAGACCTGTCGGGGGCGGACGCCGGCCGCAAGGTGCTGATCCTCGCCCGGCTGATGGGCTACCGCGGGCCGGCTCCGACGCCCGAGAATCTCGTCCCGCCGGCCTTTGCACGGCTCGGACTCGACGAGTTCATGCACCGGCTGCCCGAACTCGATGCCTCGTGGGCCGAGCGGACGCGCCGGGAAGCCGCCCGCGGCCGGGTGCTCCGCTACGTCGTCACGGCCACGCCGACGTCGGTCTCGGCGCGGCTCGCGGCCGTGCCGCGCGAAAGCCCGATCGGCTCGCTCCAGGGCACGAGGAACCTGGTGGCGTTCACCACGCGCCGGTACCGGGCCGAACCGCTGGTCATCAGCGGTCCCGGCGCCGGTCCTGCGGTGACGGCAGCGGGCATCCTCAACGACATCTACTCGCTGTCGGTCCGCTAGGCGCCGGCGATGCCGGAAACCGCGATGCCAGACGCGCTCAGTCCCGATCGGATGCTGCGGCTCATCCTGACGAGCCGCGTCTACGACGTGGCAATCGACTCGCCGCTGGATCCGGCCCCCCGGCTGTCGCGCCGTCTGGCGAACGAGGTGGTGCTCAAGCGCGAGGATCTGCAGAGCGTCTTCAGCTTCAAGATTCGCGGCGCCTATAACCGCATGGTGCACCTGACGCCCGACGAGCGCGCCCGCGGCGTCATCACGGCGAGCGCCGGCAACCACGCCCAGGGCGTCGCCTCGGCCGCGCGTCAGCTCGGCATCGACGCTGTCATCGTGATGCCGAAGACCACGCCCGCCATCAAGGCCGATGCGGTCCGCGACCTGGGCGCGGGCGTCGTGCTCGCCGGCGACTCGTTCGACGAAGCGAAGGCGCACTGCGACGGCCTCGCGCTCGAGACCGGCCGCGTCTTCATCCCGCCGTTCGACGACCCGCTCGTGATCGCGGGCCAGGGCACGATCGCCACCGAAATCCTCCGCCACCGGCTCGGCAACGTGAACGCCATCTTCGTCCCGGTGGGCGGCGGCGGGCTGATCGCGGGCATCGGCAGCTACGTGAAGGCGATCCGGCCCGACATTCGTGTCATCGGCGTCGAACCGGTCGACTCCGATGCCATGAAGCGCTCGCTCGAGAGCGGCCATCGCGTCGTGCTCGATCAGGCCGGACTGTTCGCCGACGGCGTCGCGGTGCGCGAGGTCGGCGAAATCACCTTCTCGCTCGCACGACAGGTCGTCGACGACATCGTCCTCGTGACCAACGACGAGATCTGCGCGGCCATCAAGGACGTCTTCGACGAGACGCGCTCGATCCTCGAGCCGGCCGGCGCGCTCTCGGTGGCGGGCCTGCGGCGCTGGGTCGAGCGCACGGGCGCCAGAGGTCTCAGGCTGGCTGCCGTGCTGAGCGGCGCCAACATGAACTTCGATCGCCTCCGCTACGTCGTCGAACGGGCGGAAGTGGGCGAAGCGCGCGAGGCACTGCTCGGCGTCACGATCCCGGAGCGTCCGGGCGCCTTCCGAGAGTTCTGCGCCGCGATCGGCCGGCGCGTGGTCACCGAATTCAACTACCGGCTCAGCGGCCGTGGCGACGCGCACATCTTCGTGGGCGTTGCCATCGCCTCGCGCGACGACGCGCGTGCGCTCAAGGCCCTGCTGGAGTCGCACGGATACCCGACGGTCGACCTGTCGGACAACGAGCTGGCGAAGCTTCACGTCCGCCACATGGTCGGCGGGCGCAGCTCCGAGGTCGGCCGCGAGATCCTCTGCCGCTTCGAATTTCCCGAGCGTCCGGGCGCGCTGATGAAATTCCTCGATGCGCTCGGCGACCGCTGGAACATCAGCCTGTTCCACTACCGCAATCACGGCGCCGATCCGGGTCGCGTGCTTGCCGGCTTCGAGGTGCCGCCCGGCGACGACGAAGCGTTCGCGGCGTTCCTCGATCGGCTCGGCTACCCGTACGCCCACGAGATCGGCAATCCGGCGTACAGTCTGTTCCTTGCCTGACACCGGATCGCACTGGAGAAGGAGGTCAGCCCATGCGCGCTGTCGGATATCGCACCCCGGGAGCCATCGACGCCCCCGACTCACTCGTCGACATCGAGCTGCCGAAGCCAGAGCCGGGTCCACGGGACCTGATCGTCGAGATCCGTGCCGTGTCGGTCAACCCGGTCGACACGAAGGTGCGTCGCCGCGCCGGTGCCGATACTCCGGACGGCTGGAAGGTGCTGGGCTGGGATGCAGCGGGCGTGGTCGTCCAGACAGGCGCCGAGGTGACGCGCTTCAAGCCGGGCGATGAAGTGTTCTACGCCGGGGCGCTCGAGCGCCAGGGCACCAACGCCGAATATCACGCGGTCGACGAACGCATCGTCGGCCGGAAACCTGCGTCGCTCGACTTCGCCCAGGCGGCCGCGCTGCCGCTCACCGCGATCACCGCGTGGGAAACGCTCTTCGATCGGCTCGACGTGCGCCGGCCCGTTCCTGGCGCCGCCCAGGCGATCCTGATCATCGGCGGCGCGGGCGGCGTCGGCTCGATTGCCGTCCAGCTCGCGCGCCGGCTTACCGATCTCACCGTCATCGCGAGCGCCTCGAGGCCCCGGACCGAGGCCTGGGTCCGCGAGCTCGGCGCGCACCACGTGGTGAACCATTCCCGCCCGCTCGACGCCGAGGTTGCAGCGCTCGGACTCGGCGCCCCCGCCTTCGTATTCTCGACGACCGCCACCGACCGTCACATGGAAGCCATCGCGGCGCTGATCGCGCCGCAGGGACGCTGGGCGCTCATCGACGATCCCGGCGTGGTCGACGTCGCGCCCTTCAAGCGCAAGAGCGTCTCGACTCACTGGGAGTTCATGTTCACGCGGCCGATGTTCGGGACGGCCGACATCGACGCGCAGGGAACGCTGCTCGACGAGGTCTCCCGCCTCGTCGACGAGGGCGTCCTCCGGACGACACTGGCCGAGCACTACGGCCCGATCAACGCGGCCAACCTCCGGCGGGCGCACGCGCTCATCGAGAGCGGCCGGGCGCTCGGCAAGATCGTCCTCGAAGGGTTCGGCGCGGCCTGATCGTCCGGCCGCGCCGGCGGCGTCCGCTCCGATGCCTCTCAGTCGGCCAGCTCGAGCGGCACGGTTGCAACCGTCCGGTCCCACGCCATGAGCAGCATGACCCGGCCCCCCTCCGGCGCGAGGAAGCCGATGGTGAACTGCTCGAGCGGCCGATTGAGCACGCCGCCTTCGTCGACCATCATCGGCGCGCGCGCCACGTCGAACGACGCGTCGTAGTTGATGGCGCCGAACAGGTTGACGCGATCCGACGGATCGTAGGACGCCTGCCGCGGCTGCGTGTTGAGCACGAGCGTCCACTGTCCGCCCTTCAGGTCGACGAACACGTTGTACACGCCCGGCTCGATGCGCGTGCCGCCGACCACGAGCGGCACCTGCGTCGTAATCGTCGTCGTGTCGTTCGCTCCGGCGCGCCAGACGGGCGCCCCGTCGCTCACGGCCCGTCCGTAGTCGGCACCGCTGCCGAAGATGTTCGCGCGGCCGCGCAGCAGCGGACGCCCGTAGTCGACGACGATCCATCGGCCGTCGGTGTAGCGGCGGCCGCCGTCGCCTGTGTCGGTCCAGGTCCCTCCGACCTGGATGGCCGCCTGCCCGCGGGGCGAGGCGGGCAGCTTCACTTCGGGAATTGATTGCGCCCGCGCCTGCCCTGCCGTCATCAGGTACAGGACTGCCGCGAGAATCGTCAGTCGCACGTTATTGACTCCCCTCCGGTCCGCGGACGTCGACAGCGGCGCGGCGGATCCATGTGCCGGTCTTTCCGCCGGAATCCCCGGTCATGCAGTCGTACGCCGCCGGCGGAACGATACGCGAAGCATATATCCTGTGCCGCCTGACCACCCTGGCATCCGGCGAAATCGCGGACAATAGTCCATGGCCCGTCGACGCAGGATCTACACGATCGGCCACTCCACGCACGACGCCGGCACGTTCATCGACCTGCTCCGTCGCCATGGTGTCGAGCAGGTTGTCGACATCCGCACGATTCCTCGATCGCGCCGCAACCCGCAGTTCGAACGCGATACCCTCGAGCGGAGCCTGCACGCGGCTGGTATCGCGTACCGCCACATGAGGGAACTTGGCGGCCTGCGACACCCCCGGCGCGATTCGGTGAACACCGGCTGGCGGAACGCCTCGTTCCGCGGCTATGCGGACTACATGCAGACCGACGAGTTCGCGCAGGCGATCGACGGGCTGCTGAACGTGAGCCGCGGGAAGTCCACCGCCATCATGTGCGCCGAGGCCCTGCCCTGGCGCTGCCACCGGTCGCTCGTGGGCGATGCGCTTCTCGCACGCGGCATCGAAGTGGTCGACATCCTCAGCGACGGACACGCGCGGCCGCATGAGCTGACACACTTCGCGAAGGTCGACGGCCCGCGCATCACCTACCCGGCCGACCTGCCCGACCTGCCGCTGCTGCCGTGAACGACCGGCAGCTGCCGCGTTCGGCCGGCCTCGGCCCGTCAGTTGAACCAGGCGCGGTCGCCGCGCGTGTACGGCACGTCGGGCTCGTACCGGCCCGGCACCTCCAGATACCGGAGCGCCTGCGTCGCGCCGATTTCCGACGAGAAGTAGCCGAGGATCGTCAGTTCCTTGAGGATCCTGAAGTAGTGGGGATCACCGTCCGGTGGAAGCGCGGCGTGGTGCTCACGCTGCTCGCGGTCGAGCTCGTTGAGCAGCGCCGTACGATCTGCCGACGGTCCCCCCACGAAGCTGCCGCCGTAGCGCTGTTTATAGCGCGCCGCGATATCCGCGATGCCTGCGCGAAGGCGCTGCTGCTCGGCGGGCTCGTAGCAGTCGGCGATCATCATCGCCAGGAACTCACCAATTCCCACCGCCCTGGCCCCCGGCACGTCGGTGTCCGGAATGATCGTGTCGCCGATCTCGTCGAGCAGGGCGATCTCCTCCGCGCTGAAGCCGTGCGCCTGCATCGATCCAATCGGCGCGGCGGCCAGCCGCGGGCCGACGACCGTCGCTCCGAGCAGCGTCGCCAGGTGAACGAGCGCGTCGCGTCGAGTCAGATCCATAGCGTCCTCACAGGTTCCCGCGCCTGAGCTCTTCCACCGCATAGGCGGCGGCGCGCGCCGTCAGCGCCATGTAGGTGAGCGACGGGTTGACGCACGACGCCGACGTCATGCACGCGCCGTCGGTGACAAAGACGTTGGGTGCATCCCACACCTGGTTGAAGGCGTTGAGCACCGACGTCTTCGGATCGCGCCCCATGCGCGCCGTTCCCATCTCGTGGATGCCGCGGCCGAAGTTGTACCCGGTGTTCGTCGTCTGCACGTCGCGGCAGCCGGCCGCCTCGAGCATCTCGGCGGCGTCGTTCATCATGTCCTGCCGCATCTTCTGCTCGTTCTCCCTGATCTCGCAGTCCATCGCGAGCACCGGCAGCCCCCACGCGTCGGTCACCGTGCGGTCGAGCCTGATCCGGTTCTCGTGGTACGGCAGGATCTCGCCGAAGCCGGTCATGCCGATCGTCCACGGTCCCGGCTCGCGGAGCTCCTCCTTGAGCGGCTCGCCGACGCCGAGCTCGGCCACTTCCCGCGCCCAGCCGAGCCGGCTCGCGCTGCCCTGATAGCCGAATCCCCGCAGGTACTCCCGCCTGTCGCCGTGCACATTGCGGAACCGGGGGATGTAGAAGCCGGTCGGGCGCCGGCCGAAGACGATGCGATCGTCGAAGCCCTCGATGCGCCCGGTTGCGCCGACACGGAAGTGATGGTCCATCACGTTGTGTCCGAGCTCGCCTGAACTGCTGCCGAGTCCGTCGGGCCAGACGTCGGTCGCCGAATTCATCAGGATCCACGTCGAATTGAGCGCCGAAGCGCACAGAAACACGACCCGGGCCGCGAACTCCACCGTCTGCCGCGTCTCGGCGTCGAGCACCTCGACACCCGTCGCCCGTTTCCGATCGCGGTCGTACAGCACGCGCGTCACGATGGAGTGCGGTCGCAGCGTCAGCCGGCCGGTAGCCATGGCTGCCGGCAGTGTCGCGGACTGCGTGCTGAAGTAGGCCCCCCACGGACACCCGGCCGAGCACTTGTTCCGGTACTGACACCCCGAGCGTCCGTTGTGCGGGCGGCTGAGGTTCGCCACGCGTCCGGGAATCATCCGTCGTTGATCGTTGAACGCCTTGCGGATCCCGTCGGCCACGTGCTGCTCGGCCACGTTCAGCGGCATCGGCGGCAGGAACTCGCCATCGGGCAGCTGCTCGAGGCGCTCGAGCGAGCCGCTGATACCCGCGAAGCGCTCGACGTGGTCATACCAGGGCGCGATGTCCTTGTAGCGGATCGGCCAGTCGACCGCGATGCCCTCACGCGCGTTGGCCTCGAAGTCGATATCGCTCCACCGGTAGCTCTGCCGGCCCCAGGTGAGCGACCGTCCGCCGACGTGATAGCCGCGGAACCAGTCGAAGGGCTTGATCTCGATGTACGGATGCTGGTCCTCGTGAGCCCACCAGTCGTAGTTGACCTCGTTGAGGACGTAGTCGCGCCGGAGCACCGGATGCTTCTCGCGCAGTGCGATGGGCACCCGTCCGCGGTGCGGAATCTCCCACGGTCCCTTCAGTGCGTTCGGGTAGTCCTTGATGTGCTCGACGTTCCGCCCGCGCTCGAGCAGCAGCACCCGGAGCCCGCGTTCGGTCAGTTCCTTGGCCGCCCAGCCGCCGCTGATGCCGGAGCCGACCACGATGGCGTCGTAAGTCTGTGCGCTCATGGAATAACCCGCCTGGCTGACTGATTGTGTCCGACACACTAGCGAACCCGCCGCGTCGGGGCAAGGGGGCGTACCGGCGGGCCCCGGAAAGGCGAACGCGCCAGCATGAGCGGCGGCCCGAAAGCCGCACGTCTCACCTGGCGCGTCTGTCCGGCGCGGCGATAGGCCGCGCCCGTGCCTGAAAATCTCGAGAGGCGTTCTAGCGGACGGCCTCGACGCCCGCCTGCCGCCGCGTCGGTGCCGCCGACGCGCGCCGCGACTGTTCGGCTTCGGCAGCCTCCTCGGCTTCCTTCGTTCGCCGGTAGACCCAGAAGAGCACGCCGCCGAGAATCCCGACCGGCAGGGCCGAAAGCATGAGCGTCATGGCCAGATAGGCCCAGCCATTGTTGCCGGGGCCGGCCAGGCCGCAGACCGGGCACGCCAGCGCTGAGGCTGGAGCGGCGAAGAGCAGAGCGAGTGCAACCACGAGTGTTCGGAAGACCATCACTTACCTCGGACCCGGGAACACCTCAGAAGTACACCCGGAAGTAGATCACCGGCCAGATGGCGACGACGAAATACCAGAACGTCTCGGCCGTGTAGAAGAAGCCGGCCGGGAGCGCGCCGCGGCGGAGCCTCCACCAGGCCACGCCGAGCCCGACGATGGCGCACGCGGCGTGCAGGGCGTGCGTCCCGACGATGAGGTAGAAGAACGCGCCGAGCGTGCTCGTCTGCATCGTCACGCCCCGGCTGAGCAGCCCCCACCACTCGCGTCCCTGCAGCAGGACGAAGGCCGCCCCCAGGATCGTGGCGGCCAGAAGCGCCCGCGCCGCCTTCGCGTCTTCGCCGCGCCGGAGCCGCCAGTGCGCGACCACGAGCACCACGCCGCTCATCATGAGGACGATCGAGTTGAAGGCGGTCTCGGCCGCCGGCAGCACGACGCCGCCCGGCAGGCTCCAGGCCAGCGGCGGCGCGCCGGCGCGCGTGATGGTGAAGGCGCTGATCAGGCCGGCGAAGAACATCACCTCGGCCGCGACGAACAGCAGCATGCCGAGCACGCCGCTCGGGACCGCCGCACGCCGCTTCGGAGGTTCACCGACCAGGGCCATGGGCATCAGTGGGCTCCCCCTCCCGCCCCCGGTGCCGGCTCTTCCCACAGCTTCTCCCAGTTGTGGCCGTCGTGCTTCAGGACATCAGGCGAAATGCCGCCGACCATCGCCAGCATGAAGGCGAGCATGATCACCATGATGTAGACGACCCACTTCTTCTCGATGTTCAGGTGCATGAAGTAGTGCGCCACCATCCAGGCCTTGACGATGGCCACGCCGAAGGCCGTGATGAGCGTCACCGTGCGAATCCCGAATTCGGGTCCGACGACACTGACGACGAGGAGCACGAGCAGGATCGCCCAGATTTTCACGTAGTTCGTGTGGTGCGTCTCGCCGTGCGCGTGTGCGGTTGCGTGTTCAGCCATGGCGCCTTACTTCGCGATGTAGAGCAGCGGGAAGAGGAAGATCCACACCAGGTCGACGAAGTGCCAGTAAATGCCGATGTTCTCCACCCGGTGCAGCTCCTCGTTGCGCTTCGCCGTGCGCGCCACGAACAGCATGATGATCATGCCGACGATGACGTGCAGCCCGTGCAGGCCGGCGGCGACGTAATAGAACGACCAGAACAGGTTCGACCCGATCGTGTAGCCGTGCGAGATCTCGTAGGTCCACTCGAACGCCTTCACGATGAGGAACGTCAGTCCCCCGAGCACCGTGAAGTGGAGCAGCCGCGCGGCCCGCGGGCCGTCGCCGCGCTCGGCGGCCTGGTGCGCCAGCACGGCCGTCAGGCTCGACGTGAGCAGCACGAACGTGTTGAACGCGCCGGCGAGCGTGTTGGTTACCGCTGCCTGCTCGGCCCACGAGTCGTGCGAGAGCCGGAACATCACGTACGACCCGAGGATCCCGCCGAAGATGACGATTTCCGAGGCCACCACCCACCAGACGGCGAGCCGTCCGGTGGGGAGCCCCATCACGCTGCGAGTTGTAGCCAGTGGCTTCGTCGACACACCTGCTCCTTCGGGCCTTCAGGCCACCTGTTCGGCCGGGCGCTTCGGGTCATCCGGCGGCACGTGCTGCGGCCAGTAGTCCTCGTCGCGCCCCTCGACGCTGTACTCGTACGGCCCGCGGTAGACGACCGGCATCTCGGGGAAGTTGCCGTGCGGCGGCGGCGACGGGGCGGCCCACTCGAGGGTGTTCGCGCGCCACGGGTTCGCGCCCGCGACCTTCCCGCGGAACATGCTGTTGATGAAGTTGTAGATGAAGATCGGCTGGAAGGCGATCAGCACGAGCAGGCCGATCGTCGCCAGCACGCGCAGCCCCTGCAGCCCGGCCAGTTCGGGGAACAGCGAATAGTCGAAGATCCGCCGGTGATCGCCGCCCGCTCCCGTCAGGAACAGCGGGATGAAGATCACGTTGAACGCGATGATCGTCCCCCAGAAGTGGATCTTGCCGAGCCGCTCGTCCATCATCCGGCCGAACATCTTCGGGAACCAGTAGGTCAGGCCGGCGAACGTCGCGATGAACGCGATCGGGAAGAACGTGTAGTGGAAGTGCGCGAGCACGAAGTACGTGTCGTGGAAGTAAACGTCCGACCCGGCCGCGCCCAGGTAGATGCCGGTGACGCCGCCGATCAGGAACTCGGCGATGAAGGCGAGCGCCCAGAGCATCGGCGTCGTGAAGCGGATCGATCCGCCGTACAGCGTCGCGATGTAGATGAACATCATCTCGGCGATCGGCACCGAAATGATGAGCGTCGTCACCGTGAACAGCCCGGCCATGCGCGGGTCGATGCCGGCCACGAACTGGTGGTGCGCCCAGACGAAAAAGCTGATGATGCTCGTGGCGATCGCCGTGAAGATGACCGTCCGGTAGGCGAACAGCTTCTTCCGCGAGAACGTCGTCATGACCTCGGCCACGATGCCGAGCGCCGGCAGCAGCACGACGTACACCTCGGGGTGGCCGAAGAACCAGAACAGGTGCTGCCAGAGCACCGGGTCGCCGCCCGTCGCCGGGTTGAAGAACCCGGTCCCGAACCGCTGGTCGAACAGCAGCATGATCGCGCCGGCGATCAGCGGCCCGACCGACGCCATGAAGACGAGGCTCGCGAGCACGATCATCCAGATGACGATCGGCACGTCGAACATCTTCATGCCCGGCGCGCGCGAGTTCATCGCCGTGGTGATGAAGTTGATGCCGCCGAGCAGGAACGCGACGAACTCGAGCGCGACGGCTATCAGCCACAATGTCGCGCCCCATGGGGTCGCGTTGTACGCCGGATCGGCCGACAGCGGCGGGTAGGCCGTCCAGGCGCCGCCGAACGGCCCGCCCGGCACGAAGAAGCTCGCGATCAGAATCAGCGCGCTCAGCAGGAACAGCTGGTACGACAGCCGGTTCAGGCGCGGGAAGACCATGTCGTCGCAGCCGAGCATCAGCGGGATCAGGAAGTTCCCGAACGCCGCAATCAGCACCGGCATGGCGACCCAGAAGATCATCACGCTGCCGTGCGTCGTGACCAGGGCGTTGTACTGCGCCGCGGTGACGCGGCCCCAGAGCGGGACCTCCTCACCCGGAAACGCCAGCTGCATCCGGAACACGTAGACCGTGAAGCCCCCGATGAGGGCCATCAGCATGCCCGTGAAGAGGTACTGCAGCCCGATCACCTTGTGGTCGGTCGACAGCAGGTACTTCCGGACGAAGCCCTGTTCGTGATGTCCGTGTTCAGCGTGGCTCGCCGCGTGCGCGCTCATTGCCCTTCTCCCTCGACCCGTGCGACCAGACCGGTCCCGGCCGTCGCGCTGGCCATCCCCGATGCCTCGGCCATCCACGCCCGGTGCTCCTCGGGCGTCCGCACGATCAGGCGGGCGGGCATCAGCCCGTGGCCGATGCCGCAGATCTCGGCACACTGAATGTCGAACTCACCGGTGCGGGTCGGCCTGAACCAGCCGAGGATCGCCCGCCCGGGCACCGCATCCTGCTTCAGCCGGAAGACCGGCACCGAGAAGCTGTGCACCACGTCGCGCGAGTGCAGCTCGAAGTGGTACGTCTTGTCCAGCTCCACGTGCATGTCGTCGACCGTCCGGATGTCGTCGGCCGTGTCGAGCACGCCGTCCGGGCCGGCGTGCACGAACGTCCACGCCCACTGCTGCGCGATGACACGGATGCGCTCCTCGGCCGGCGGCGCCGAAATCTTGATGTCGTTCCACACGCGCAGCGCGAAGATCAGGATCAGGATGTCGAACGCGAGCACGGCGTAGTGCGGGTACGAGACCCAGCGCTTCTCGCGCTTCGTCTCGCCCGCCACGTAGGCCGCCTTGTGGCCGTCGCGCGCGCGGAAGCGCCAGATCAGCCAGAAGAAGATGAACTCGGCCGCCAGGAACCAGAAGCCGACGATGACCGTGATCAGCAGGACGAGGTTGTCCACGTCCCCGGCGAACGTCGACGCCTGCTGCAGATACCAGTAAGGCATGATCTATTCCCTCAGGAGACCAGCAGGTACGCCGCCGTCGCGAACACGAGGGCGGCCACGGCCGTGATGACGGCCAGCCTGCGGCCGATTGCTTCCGGATCGGGAGTCGTCGCCATGAATGTCTGCTCTCAGCCTCAGCGCGGCAGCGAGTGCACGTAGGCCGCGACGTCGTCGACCGCCTCCGGCGTAATCGCCATCGACATCGCCGCCATCGTCGGCCCGATGGCATCGCCCGGGGCGCTGCCGCGGATGCCCGAGCGGAACTTGCGGATCTGAAGCGCCACGTACCAGTCGTCGAGACCGGCGATCGGCGGCGCGCCGACTTCCTGGTTGCCCTCGCCCTTCTCGCCGTGGCAGGCGATGCACATCACGTAGGTCTGCTCGCCGGCCGACAGATCGACGTCGGTAAGCGTCGGCGGATTGACGACCGGCGGCAGCGACGCGACGTACTGCGCCACGGCGCGACGCTGGGACTCAGTCGTCAGCTGGAAGGACATCGGCCGCATGCGCAACCCTTCGACATCGTCGGGATGCCTGCCGCGCAGGCCGTTCGAGAACCGCTCGAGCTGACTCGCGACGTACCACTCGGGAAGTCCCGCGATCGACGGCGCCCCATACAGCTGGTCGCCGCGCCCGTCGGGCTGGTGGCAGCTCTCGCAGTAACGATAGAGATCAGCGCCGGAGGCTTCCCCGCCGGAAGCGGTTCCGCAGGCAGAAGCGAAGGTGGCCGCCACGATGAGGCACAGGGCGGCCCCCAGACGTGGGGGAACGAGATCCATGAGATGAGGTCCCTGCACCGAAGCGAACCGCCGCGAAGTGGTCACGTCAGGAGGAGGCTGCGCCGACGCAGCCTGCACGGGGTTCGTTCGAATGCGCCCAAAGTCTAACATAGCCTGTCGAAGGGTCGGTATTCCCGAAAAGTCCAAACTTCCGCGGAAAATCCCACATCGGGAACACCGTACGTGGCAGCTGCATCCATTTGGAGAGCGATGGGAGACAATCGATCATGGCTGCCACGATTCCGCTGCTGTCGGTCGTCGACGCCACCCCTGATCCACCCGACGAAATCCTGCTCGACGCGCTTTCGAAGGGCGACACACGCGCGTTCGAGCGACTCATGCGGCGACACAACCAGCGACTCTTCCGCATCAGCCGCGCCATCCTGCGCAACGACGCCGAGGCGGAAGACGCCTTGCAGGACGCGTACCTGCATGCATACCGACACGCCGGCCAGTTCCGCGGCGAGAGCCGCGTCGGCACCTGGCTCGCGCGTATCGTGATCAATGCATCGCTCATGCGGCTGAGGCACCGACGCGCGCGTCACGAAGCGCCTGCCGCCACGCTCACCGTCGACAACGGCGGACCTGCCGATGACCGTCTCGAGCCGGCACACCTCACGGTCCTGCGCCGCGAAGTCCGGCGCGCGCTCGAGCGGCACGTCGACGCGCTGCCGCCCCGCTTCCGCATGGTCTTCGTCCTCCGCGACATCGAGGAGCTCAGCAGCGAGGAAACGGCGCGGCTGCTGGGCCTGACTGAATCGACAGTCCGTACGCGGCTGTTCCGCGCGCGGGCGCGCCTGCGCGCAGCCCTCACCCGCGAGCTCGACGGAGCGGTCGGCGATCTGTTCGGCTTCGCCGGTACGCGCTGCGACCGCATCGTGACGCGCGTCCTCGCCCGCCTGCACGACGCGTAGCCCCGGGGGGAACGCCGGGGCTGCGGGCCGCATCAATCGATCAGGAGGCTGACGCGCCGACGCATGGGGCGCCGCGCCCGGCCTCCGGAGGCGATTGACATGCACTGGACAGCTGCTCTGACCGCGGCCGCGCTCGCCCTGCCGGCCGTCGTCGTGGCCCAGACACCGACCGACGCGCAGATTGCCGCGATCGTCGTCACCGCGAACCAGGTCGACATCGATGCCGGGAAACTCGCCGCTTCAAAGGGCGCGAGCGCCGACGTTCGCGCCTTCGGCGAGATGATGGCCACCGATCATGCCGGCGTGAACAAGGCGGCCGCCGAGCTGGCGGCCCGGCTGAAGCTCACTCCCGAAGAGAACGACACGAGCCGTAGCCTGAAGGCCGACGGCGACAGACACCTCGAACAGCTCCGCGGCCTGTCGGGCGCGGCTTTCGATCGCGCGTATATCGATCGCGAGGTGGCCTACCACCAGGCGGTGCTCGACGTGCTCGACAGGACGCTCATCCCCTCGGCGCAGAACGCCGCGCTCAGGAACCTGCTCGAAAAGGTACGCCCGGCCTTCGTCGCGCACCTCGAACGCGCACGCCAGATCCAGAGCGCACTCGGACGCTGATCATGGCGCCTTCGCGACCGAGGACGCTTGTGACGGTCGTCGCAGCCGCCCTGGCGTCGGGCCTCGCGCTCGGCGCCTGCGGCGGCCCGTCTGCGGCCGACCGCGACGCGGTCACGCACACGGTCCGCATGAGCGGCACGAGCTTCGTTCCCGCCGAGATCACGATCACCGCCGGCGATCGTGTCACCTGGCTCAACGAAGACTATTTCCCTCACACGGCGACGTCCGAAGCCGCCGGCTTCGACTCCGGTGCCGTGGCCGCAGGCGATTCGTGGACGGTGGTCATCGATCGCCCCGGCACGTTTGATTACGTCTGCTCGCTGCACCCGCCGATGGTCGGGCGATTGATCGTGCATGACACGGAGTGACCTTGTACCCACCTGTCCCGGCACCTGGCGGTACCGGCAAGGGAAGCCGGGACGACTACGCCGCCGTCCGCGACAGCTCGGCAAACCAGCGGAGGGCCGCACGATAGGCCGCGGCCTGCGCGTCGGGACCGATGCCGGTCAGCAGCGCCAGCCGCCGCGTGAGGCTCCACTCGCCGCGATCGAGCGCCAGCGCGCACTCGAGCAGGCGACGCTCGAAGTTGTCTTCGCCGACCAGCGCCGCACGCATGGCCGCCGACAGCGGCAGCTCCTCGACGACGACGCTCATGGGCTGATTGAGGATCGCATCGAGCAGCGAACACATCCCGAGGAGGAATCCTTCGTCGGGCGACGCACCAGGGACGTGTCCGGCCAGCAGCTCGCAGCAGCGCGCACGCACGGCCGACATGGCCAGCAGCTCAGGATGTGCGCTCTCGCCGAGACCGGCCAGCAGCCACAGCATCACCCAGCGCCTGACGACGCCGACGCCGATCAGCACGATGGCCTGGCGGATCGACGACAGCGGCCGCGTCTGGCCGAAGCCGGCCGAGTTGGCCGTGCGCAGCAGTCGATAGCAGAGCCCCGCGTCCTGCTGAATGAGCGATTCCAGCCGGATCGCGTCCAGGTCGGGATCCTGCAGCACATGCAGCAGCTGCAGCCGGCTCAGTCGATGTCCCGGCAGCCGGCGCGCCGTCTGCGTCGACGGACGGCCGAAGAAGTAGCCCTGAAAGCAGTCGAATCCGACGGCCGCGGCCTGCTCGTACTGCTCGATCGTCTCGACTCTCTCGGCCACGAACGTCGGCAGCGTCCCGTCGCGCAGCCGGCCGATCGGCCCGCGCGGGTCGGCCGGCGGACCGGCGAGCAGGTCGATTTTGATGTAGTCGGCCAGCGGCACCAGGCCGGCGTTGCGCTCCGACAGGACGAAATCGTCGAGGGCGATTGCGTAACCCGACCGCTTCAGCTTCGCGCACGCCTCGATCACCTCGGCGTCGGCCTCGATGTCCTCGAGCACCTCGATGACGACGCGATCGGGCGGCAGGATTTCCTCGAGGCCGTGGAGCCCCTCGAGCAGCAGGAAGCGCGTCGCGTTGATGAACGCAGGCCGGCCGAGCGTAAGCGCGTCGAGACCGAAGGCCATCACGGCGTCGGTGAGCACCGAAGCCGTCGCCTGTTCGGGAAGCGGACCGGTAGCTCCCGCGCCTTCGGAAGGCCGGAACAGCAGTTCGTACGCCACGACGCGTCTCGCGCGGTCGAGAATCGGCTGCCGCGCGATGAAGACGTGGGGCTCCACCACGGGACCGAATCGGTTACTGCCCTGCAGTCTTGAGCCCGGGCCCACTGGTCGTGGGAAGGAGAGCGCAGAAGAGCGCAGGGCCGGCACGGGGCCGGCCCTGCGGGTGGATGGCCGCGGACGCCGTCACCGGCGCCGGGCATCGCTACTGTCCGGCCGGCATCCCGCCGGCACGCCCGCGTCCGCCGCGGCCGCCCGGCGCCGGCGGCGGCGCGTCCTGGAAGAACCGGTGCTGCGGGTTGCCGCCCGACTGCAGGTACGCCATCAGGTCGCGCAGCTCGTCGGGATTGAGCGCGTTGATCAGGCCCGGCGGCATCACCGACACGGTCGTACGCTGAATCGACTGCACCTGACTGCGCTGCACCGTCGTCGCCTGCTGGTTCGGGTCGCGTGGATGCACGGTGAGCGTGCCGTCGGCGTTGTCGACCGGCAGGCCCATCAGAACGCGACCGTCCGTCAGCCGCACTTCAGAGCTCAGGTACTGGTCGGCCACGACCAGGTTCGGATCGATGATCTTCTCGAGAATCCGGTTCGCGTTGAAGCGGGACGCCACCGTCGTCAGGTCGGGGCCGACGTCGCCGCCGTACTGGTTCAGACGATGGCAGGCACCGCAGCCGGTCGAGAAGAAGAGGCTGCGGCCGCGCTCGAAGTTGCGGTTCGTCATCGAGGCCGCCGCCACGGTTTTCACGGCCTCGGGCAGCGTCCACTCGCGACCCGGCCCTTCCGGCGGCCGGATCTCGAAGTCGGGGGCAGCAGCGTAGCTGCGGCCGGTCAGATCGGCCACGGCCTCGCGCTCCTCGGGCGTCGAGTTACGGAGCGCCTCGGCGCGCACGTCCTCGAGCATGAGGCTGTAACTGGCGCCTCCTCGGTACTCGGCCGCCTCGTTGAGGAACTGGAAGTACTGCCGCCGCAGCTCCGTCGTCCAGCCTTCGCGGTGCGTCCGGAGCATGAAGGCGTACTCGATCTCGGTGGCCGGCGTCGGGTTCGCCACGAGGGCGAGCGGCTCGCCGCCGTAGCGCTCGCTTCGCTTCAGGCGTGCCGGGCTCCAGCCCGGCGGCTGCGGCGGCTGGCGGTCGCGGATGAGCGCCATCAGCTTCGCCGTGACCTGATCGTCCTTCAGATAGATCAGGTTGCGCGCCGTTTCGATGTTGATGCGGTTGTCGCGCTGTGGATCGGGCAGCATGCCGTGAAGAGCGGCAACGATCCGCTCGCGTTCGGTGGACGTCGGATCGCCGAGCCGCATGAAGACGAGCGAGTAGGCGCGCAGCAGCGCGAGCTTCTGGTCGGCATTGAGCTGCGCGGGATTGAGATCGAGCAGCGCCCGCGTCGCCGCTTCACGGTGCGCGGCCGTCCCGTTGCGCGCCAGCGCCACGATCGCGGCAATGCGCGCCGTCGGATTCGTCTCGGCGATCGCACGCTGGATCCAGCTCTCGACCGGCTGCCACTCAATCGCGACGCGGGCGGCCCAGCGCAGGAACCGGTCGCTGCTCGACAGGTGCGGCCAGGCTGTGTCGACCGCCTTCGGATCCTGCCGACCGTGGAACGACTCGAGCTGCTTGCGGAGCTGCCGCGCCTGGCGCGCTTCGGGCGTGTCGGGCGCCGGGGCCGGGTCGGTCGGTTCATTGCCCCGATAGACGACGCGATAGAGCTTCGACTCGCCGCCTCGGCCGCCCACTGCGAAGTACATGTGGCCGTCCTGTCCGATGACGGCGTCGGTCACGGCAAGCGGCACGCCCGTGACGAACTCCTCGACCTCGCCCTTGTAGCTCGCGCCGCTCGGCGTCAGGTGCACCGCGAAGATGGTGCCGAACGTCCAGTCGAGCGCGTAAATCGCATGCTGGTACTTCGCCGGGAACTTCGCGCCGATGCCGGAAATGACGCCTGTCGGTGAGCCCGGCCCGATGTCGACGATGCCCGGGAGGCTGTCCTCGTAGTAGGCAGGCCACTTGCCCGTGCCGCTGCGCCAGCCGAACTCGCTGCCGCTCGTGATGTGGACGATGCGGGTCGGCCGGTACCACGGCGCCCCCATGTCCCACTCCATGTCGGAGTCGTAGGTGAACAGCTCGTCGTGCGCATTGAGTGCCAGGCCGTACTCGTTCCGGAAGCCGACGCTGATCACGCGCCGCTCGGTGGCGTCGGGATTGAGCCGCAGGACGAAGCCGCCCGGCGCGAGGATGCCGCGCGCATGACCGCGCGCATCCCATTCACGCGGCAGCAGCAGGTCCTCCTTCCAGTTGGTGATCGTGCTCGACGTGAACTCCCCCATCGGCGAGTGGTTACCGGCCGCGTAGTACAGCCCCTTGCCGTCCTCGGTCAGGATGACGTCGTGCACGCCGTGCTCGCCGCCGCCGTCCGACACCCCCAGGAACTCCGCCGTATCGGGCACGTTGTCGCCGTCGGTGTCGCGGATCCGGTACAGGCCCGTGCCGTTGACGTTCGCGTAGAGCGAGTCGAACGCCCACACGAGGCCCTGCGCGCCCGATACGGCCACCGGCAGGCGGGTGACCTCGGCCGTGGGCGCATCGAGCGTGCCACCCACCCGAATCCTGTAGGTCCCGGTCTTACCCTGATCCGACGCGTACAGGCTGCCGTCGGGTCCGATGCCGAGCGACACCCACGATCCCTGCTCGTTGAGGGGGACTTCGTACACGAGCTGGACTTCGAATCCTGGAAGGACGAGTTCGATTTCCGGCAGCCTGCCGCCGGCCGTCGGCGTCTGCGTGGCGCTGCGGCCGGAGACCATGACACCGGCAGCCGCCATCAGCAGCGCCATGAGGGTGAACCGTTTCATATCCGCGCTCCAGTCGTATGCGCCCGAGCCCGCTCCTGTCGCGGGCCGTCTGGGAACTCCTGCTGAGAGAGAGCAATACGCTAGCCCGACGACACACACGCTGCCAACCGAACCGGCCCTTGTTCCATCTCGCGAAACGTTCGGCCGGCCCGCCGCACGGCGATCCGATTCCCCCTAGATGTCCTCCACCTCGAAAGCGGGCGGCGCCGGACGGGCCGCGAACCACTCGAGCGGCCCCTGCACCAGCATCGACGCCCGATAGGCGCATTCCCACTCGCGCGCGAAGCTCTCGACGTCGTGCCCTTCGACGAGGGCCCACACGCTGCCGCCGAATCCCGCTCCGAAGCTGGTCGCGGCAAACGCTCCCGCCTGCCGGGCTGCACGCGTCAGCGCCATGGTCGCGGGCACCTGGTTGCCCAGCAGCCGCTCCGCGTCGGCCTGGGACGCGGCCGTCAGTTCGCCCAGCCGATCACGATCGGCAGTTCGGAACGCTTCAAGCGCCTCGCACACGCGTGCGTGCTCGGCAATGAAATGCGCGAGGCGTGCCTCCAGCTCTTCACGGGTGAACGCCGGGTGCGTCGATCGCACGACCAGCTCACGCAGCCGTCTCCCGTCGCGCTCGCCGGCAAGAATCGCCGCAAGCGATTCCCGATGCGAACCGGCGGCCTGCTGGCAGAGCTCGACGAGCGCTGCGACGGCGTCGGCCGCGCGGTTGTACTGTCCGCGCACGCGACCGGCCTTGTCGGCGTGCACACCGCTCGTCATGACGACGAACGTCCAGGATGTCGGCATCGCCGCTTCGCCAAGGGCCTGCATGGGCAGGCAGGTGAAGGCGCGAAGTCGCTCCGGCGCCGAAGCCAGGATGGCGGTGTGATCTTCCGACCCGCCTTTCGTGCCCACTCCGCCTGCCGCACGCAGCCCCCTGAAGCCACGGCCGGCTTCGACGGCGCCAAGGTAGGCCGCCAGATCGAGCGGCGTGCGTATCGCCTCGCGCCACTCGGGCCGCGTATCGAGTCGGCCGCGACGTGCGAGCACAAGGGCCATCGCGACGATGAGCGCGCTCGAGCTGCTGAGGCCGGCCGCGCGCGGCAAGTCGCTCGCGATCGCGACATCGACGCCCAGCGACGCACCCGGGAAGTTGTCCGCGAACCGACGTGCGACGACCGCGACGTAGCGGGCCCAGCCGCGAACATCCCCCGTCGTACCGGGCTCAATCACTGCTTGCGTCGCCCATCGGGCATCGGTCACGGCAATTGTGCCGTCGTCGCGCGGCGTGGCGGCCACCGCGAAGCCGCGCGGGACGGCCGCGACGAGTGAGGCGCCGCCCGCGTAGTCGGTGTGCTTGCCGAGGACTTCGATGCGACCGGGCACGAACCAGGCCCATTGTGGTGGCGCACCGGTGGCACCACGGAGCGCGCTCTCCGCACGGTCGATCAGCGCCGTGCGCGCTGCGAGGTCTGTCGCCGCAAACCCGGCCCCGGCTATTCGCCGACGCGAGACGAACGTGGTCACAGTCGCACCGCCCGCTGCGCCAGGCGCCGCGTCACCCCGGCAATGTCGACGCGACTCGACAGATCCAGCACGGCCGCGGCGGCACGGACGATCCGGAACGACACGCCGTGCGCAAGGGCGTGTTGTACGGCGGCCGGAAGCTCGATCTCGCCGCGCGGCGATGGCACGACTGCACGACACATCGGAAAGATCCGCGCATCGAACCGCCAGCAGTTCATGCTCACGAGCGCGTCGACGCGCACGGCCTCCGCGCCCGGCTTCTCGACGAGCCCGATCAGATCGCCCTGCGGCGTGGCGTCGATCGTCGCGAAGGCGCCCACGCGCCCGGCCGGTATGTTCCCGGACACCACCAGTGCGTTCCTCTCGAACGCCACCAGCCCGGGCCTGCCGAGCGCCACGAGGCGACGCAGGACGTCGGCCGGGTAGAGGTTGTCGCCATTGACCACGAGGAATTCGTCGCTGCCGACCCAGGACTCGGCAGCCAGTACGGCGTGGGCGGTGCCGCGTGGCTCCACCTGCACGACGAAATCGATCGCGAGGCGCGAAGGGACGACGAGCTCGCGATACCAGTGCCGGATTTCGGCATGCCCGGGCGCGACGACGAGCGCGACGCGATCAACACCGGCGTCGGCCAGTTCGTGCAGCACGTGATCGAGGAATCGATGAGGTCCAGCCGGCGAAGGAGGTCCGACCGGCATCATTGCCTTCAGACCCGCCGCGGCGGCGGCTGCCTGTTCCGGCGTCAGGCCTTCGACCTCTCCCGCGCGCATCCGGCGACCAAGCCCGCGCGTGAGCACGACCGCCTTCATCGCGGTCCCTGCGCGCGGACGATACGCCCGAGCCGCCATGCGGCCACTGCGGCGACCGTCGTGAGCACCATACCCGGCATCGGCCGTCCGAGCAGCAGCAGGCCGGTACCGAACAGGGCGGCGTACACGAACACGCAGCCGGTCACGCAGCCGTCGAGCGCCAGGCCGAGGTCGTCGGCCGGCGCCAGACCGCCGCACTCGAGACGCACCTGTCTCCACCCAGGACCGCCCGGTCGCACCAGGCGGTAGAACCGCTGCAGCGTCGCGCGCTCGACCGGCGGCGTCAGGTGCGTCACGGCAAGCCAGACAACCGTCGTGACGGCGACCGACGCGACGAGAACCCATGGCCCGTCGAGTCCCGCGCCGCCGCGGTTCGCTACGAAGAGCACCACGGCGATCACGAACGAGCTGACCATGGCCGCGATCTCACTCCACGCGTTGATGCGCCACCAGAACCAGCGCAGCAGGTACAGCAGGCCCGTGCCGGCACCGATCGACAGCATCAGGTTGAAGGCGTCCTGCGCCGTACCGAGCAGCAGCGTCACCCCGCCCGACAGGGCCATCAGTGCCGCCGTGACAAGGCGCCCTATCAGCACGTAGTGCCGTTCCGAGGCATCGGGCCGCAGGAATCGCCGGTAGAAGTCGTGCACCAGATACGACGTGCCCCAGTTCAGGTGCGTCGAGATCGTCGAGACGTACGCCGCCAGCAGTCCGGCGATCATCGCCCCGAGGAGGCCCGCCGGCAGGAACGTCAGCATGGCGGAGTAGGCCATGTCGTCGCCGAGCAGCGACGGATCGACGTGCGGCAATGCGCGCTGAATGTCGGCGAGATCGGGAAAGACCAGCCGCGACGAGAGCGCGACGAGAATCCATGGCCACGGGCGCAGCGCGTAATGCGCCACGTTGAACAGCAGCGTGCCGTGGAACGCATCGGCCTCCGATCGGGCCGCAAGCATCCGCTGGGCCACGTAGCTGCCGCCGCCCGGCTCCGAACCGGGATACCAGGCCGCCCACCACTGCACGGCGAGCGGCACGACGAATACCGCCAGCACCGTGGCCGGCTCGCCCCAGTCGGGCAGCAGCGCCAGCGTCTGCGGTTCGATCTGTGCCGCCAGCCCCGCCAGCCCGCCGACCTCCGGCCGCTGCAGTGCGAACCAGGCGGCGACGATCGAGCCGGTCAGCGCCAGGGTGAACTGCAGCGTGTCGGCAACGAGCACGCCCCACAGCCCTGACGTCGCGGCGAAGATCACGTTGATGACGCCGCAGACGACGAGCGTCGTCCCGATGGGCCAGCCGAGGAGGACGTTGGCGATCTTGGCGGCCGCCAGGTTGACCGCGGCCATGATCGCCACGTTGAACACGAAGCCGAGGTAGATCGCGCGGAAGCCACGCACCCAGCTGGCCGGACGTCCCGCATAGCGCAGCTCGTAGAACTCGAGGTCGGTGAGCAGTCCGAGACGCCGCCAGAGCCGCGCGTAGAAGAACACGGTCGTCATGCCGGTGAGCACGAATGCCCACCAGATCCAGTTCGCCGACACGCCGCCGTTGCGCACCAGGCCCGTCACGAGGTTCGGCGTGTCGGTGCTGAACGTCGTCGCCACCATCGACACGCCGATCAGCCACCAGGGCGCCGAGCGCCCCGACGTAAAGAACTCCGTCGTGCTCCGGCCCGCACGCTGCGCGAAGAAGAGCGCCGGCAGGAAGCAGACGACGAGAGCGCCGACGACGATGGACCAGTCGAGCGTGGTGAGCGTCACATCCGGACGATGTCGAGCGGCGGATTGGTCTGCCAGCGGCCGCGTGTGAAGTCAGGAACGTCGACCGGACGCGACCGCTGCGCGTTCGACTGGACCGACAGCTCGACGATGGCCGACAGCGCCGCGGCGTCGTAGACGTTCATGTCGGTCGGCAGTCCTTCGCGCAGGCACCTGATGAGACGGTAGTCCTCGAGATAGTCCATGCCGCCGTGGCCGGCGCCGGCCGCCTGCGCCTCCAGGTCGAGCCAGAGCGGATGGTCGTACTGGCTGCGCCACTCCTGCCAGTCGTCCCACTGGTGCTCCCGGCTGCGCCGCTCGACGTATACGCGGTTCGGATACCCCTGAAACAGGCCCTTCGT